>CESE01126781.1_pt1 | contig 23486 bp, 25 predicted proteins | sample 350271 | NCBI WGS metagenome assembly CESE01 (sample SAMEA2621536, study PRJEB7988) | marine metagenome | isolation source: saline water (ENVO:00002010), including | reverse complement strand
AGGGGTCGGGGGTTCGAATCCCTCTGCGCCCACCAATACAAAGTCCACTTAATACAGTGGACTTTTTTTGGCTAAAATAAATTTGATACTCATCATAAAATGAAACGATATGAAAAGCTCATTAACAATATTATTATTTGCAATAGCCATAACAACCTATGGGCAAACAATAATGACACAAACAACCACAACTAGAACCCCAACTAATAATGGAATAAATATAAATATGAATGTTAGTGATGGCATGAATATAAACATGAATATGGGGAATAATCAACAACAAACAACAACAACCCAAACTACCATAATTAACAATAGTCCTGTTGTCGCAGCAGTTGTTTATGTGTCTGGTTACAATGGGGAAATTGGCTGTACTCCCCCTTTGAGTAGGCAAAGAATTGATGAAATGGTTAATTCAGTAAACAATCAATCTTTCAGTGATGATAAACAAAGAGTTTCAAAACAAATAATTAGATCTAATTGCATGACTGTTGATCAGCTTGTGGAAATACTAAACCAATTTAGTTTTGATGACGGAAAATTAGAAACTGCGAAATTTGCTTATGATTACATCTATGATGTAGAAAACTATTTTAAGGTATTCAATGTATTTTCTTTTAGCAGCAGTGGAGAGGAACTTGAAGAATATATTAATGGTAGAAATTAATTTACCAATACAACCACTCAAAACAAAACTCCCAATAGTTATAGACACTATTGGGAGTTTTATTTTGAGTGGCTATCAAACAACCTCAGCCACTACAAAAGTACTTCCCCCTAAGTATACAAAGTCATCTGTATGTGCTTTTTTTAATGCGGCGTTCAAAGCACTTACAACTGATGGGTAAGAAGCTCCTTTGAGGTTAAAATCACTCGCTTTGTTTTTTAAGACCTCAACATCTAATGCCCTGTGTATGTTTGGGGCGCAAAAATAGTAGCTCGCTTTATTGGGCAACAAAGGCAGTATAGCCTCTAGATCTTTATCTCCAACAACACCAAAAACAATATGCAATTCACGATAAGGTGTTTGTTTTAATTGTTGCATTGTCATCATCAACCCCTCTCTATTATGAGCGGTATCACAAATAACGGTAGGGGATTGCTGTAGTATTTGCCACCTCCCTAAAAGACCCGTATTGGCAACAACCGCCTTACATCCTTTTTCAAGATCTATTTTTGAAACACTAAATCCTTTTGTTCCGAGTGTTTTTAATGCAACCAACGCTGTGCGTTGATTTATTTTCTGGTAGTTTCCTTTTAAATCACAATCAAATAGAGAAACACTTTCTTTTTCTGAAAAAGTAATTGGCGCATTATTATCTAAGGCTATTTGCTGGAATACCTCTTTTGTCTCCAAATGAGTTTCTCCAATAATTACCGGTACATTTGGCTTTATAATACCTGCTTTTTCTCTTGCAATCGCGGCCAGTGTAGTGCCTAAAAACTGTGTGTGATCTAACCCTATATTGGTTATAATACTTAGCTCTGGTGTAATAATATTAGTACTATCAAGCCTACCTCCTAGCCCCACTTCTATAATTGCGATAGCTACATTTTGCTTGGCAAATTCATCAAAGGCTAAGCCCACGCTCATTTCAAAAAAAGACAATTGGTGCTTTTTAAAAAAAGCATGATGCTTTGTTACAAAACTTGAAACAGAGCGCTTAGTAATCATGGTGCCATTTATTTTAATACGCTCTCTAAAATCTTTAAAATGTGGAGAGGTATACAAACCTACTTTATATCCAGCTTCTTGCAGCACAGAGGCCAAAATATGGCTCGTAGAACCCTTACCGTTAGTTCCAGCTACATGAATGCTCTTAAATTTATGTTGTGGATTTGCTAAATAATCTGCTAGCAACAATGTGTTGCTTAAATCTATTTTATACGCAGGCTTACCCACACGTTGATACATGGGGAGCTGTTTAAAAAGCCACGCTGTTGCCTCTTTATAGTTGATACCTTATTTTTTTATGAGTTTCTTTGTAGTGCGAACACCTTCTATGTCTAATACTATATAATACAAGCCAATGGGTACTGTGGAAATATCTAATGTAGCTTTATTTAAGATGCTTTGAACCGTTTTACGCAAAACATTTCTCCCTAAAGCGTCGTAGAGGGTAACATCTATAATCTCTACTTCATTTTGAAATGAAATCACAAGGGTTTCATTTGCAGGATTAGGATACAATGCTATTGTATTTCCAAGACTAGTATTCTGGGTATTTAAAATGTCTTCTGCTATATTTATTTTATAGCTTGAACGACCGTATGTTGCAACATATAGATACTCGCTCGCTTGATGAATATGCATATCTGTAACAGGAACTGAAGGTAAATTTGGCGCCAAAACATTCCAGGTAATACCATCATTAGCAGAAGCAACTACCCCAACATCTGTGGCTACAAATAAATTACCATAGCTGTCTTTTACAAGATCATTGATAGGAATGTCTGGAATTCCCGCCGAAATATTCTCCCAACTCAAGCCGCTATCGTTACTTTTATACACATGGCCCTCATTGTCTCCAAATCGATATCCAGAATAAGTTACATAAACAGCATTAATACTCTCAGGATCTGCCAAAACACTAGTTACCCATCGATTTGGGAGGTCTACCGATATGTTGTTCCAGTTTACACCTGCGTTTGAGGTAGTCCAAATATTTCCATCATCTGTACCTACATAAATCACATCACTGTCTAATGGAGACACACTAATGCTAATAATGGTGCCAAAGGTTAAATTACCGGCATAGGGCCCATCTGTTAGATCTGGACTTATGGCCGTCCAACTTCCTGCAGCATTGGTGGTTTTATATAAGCGATTTGCCCCGTAATATAGTGTTTGGGAGTCTGACGGATCTAAAACAATAGGAGTGTCCCAGTTTTTTCGATCTCCATTAGCAATGCCATTGGTTGCACCAGAAAAAGAAACTCCATTATTGATAGACTTACCTAAGTTACCCCGTTGAGACAAAGCATAAATGACGTTAGTATTAGTAGGATCAACGAGAGGTTGAAACCCATCTCCACCAAAAATAGGATTCCAGTTATCGGTCTGTCCAGTTGTGGTGCGTATAGTGTTATTGTCTTGCGCACCTGCATATATCTTGTTATCATCCTGGGCATCTACATGAAAACGATATAGCTGTGTAATAGGTAAGGTAGAAAATTTTGAAGAGGAGTTTCCTCCATTTTCACTTTGGTATAAACCTCCATCATTACCTAGTAATATAGTTTCTGAATTGTTAGGAGAAAATGCCATAGCATGTTGATCTACATGTACATTTCCAAAAGAAGAACTCCAGCTTTGTCCTCCATTGGTAGATTTTTGTACTTGAAAATCTACATTATAAATAATATCTTCATTGGTAGGGTCTATGTAAATACCCCTAAACCACCAATGAAAACCAACATTAATTAATTGACTTGAATTTTGAGTTTGCCAGGAATCTCCACCATCATTAGAGCGATATACTCCTTGAATATTACCTATTGCATCTGCATATCGTGTATACAAAACATTAGGGTTAGACTCAGAGATAGCAATACTTATACGCCCTTTTTGACTTCCTAGCACAGGCAAACCATTTGTCATTTCTAACCAAGTTAAACCTCCATCCATAGAGCGGTACAATCCAGACTCTTCTCCACCGTAAATTCTATTAGTAGGTCTTCGTTCTCGTTGCCATGCTGCTGCGTAAATAATGTTTCCATCACTAGGATGCATAGCCATATCAATAATGCCCGTAACATCACTAATAAACAAAACCTGACTCCAAGACGCTCCCCCATCTGTTGTTTTATAAACACCTCTATTAGGATCATTTTTAAAGAGGGGTCCCATTGCAGCAACAAAAACGGTATCATCGGTAGTAGGATCTATAAGTACTTTTCCAATACTACCTACATTAGGTAAACCGCGAGATTCCCAATTCATTCCAGCATCTGTAGAGCGGTATATACCGTCTCCATCATAGGCTAAAGAACCTCCACCTGCATTTACCTCACCCGTTCCTACCCAAATAGTATTTGGATTGTTTCTAGAAAGCTCAATATCACCAATAGACAGCATTTCTTGATCATCAAAAATAGGATTGAATGTACCACCACCATCTATTGTTTTAAAAATACCTCCAGAGGCCGCACCCACATAATAGGTATTTGGATCATTTACAGGAATTTCTATATCAGTAACCCTACCTCCAGTATTTAAAGGGCCAACAAACTCCCAAACCTCATTGATTACTTGACGCTGTGCAAGGTTTTGTTTTTTCCATTGTACCGCTTCACGGTAGGCACTAGTTTTTAATTGTCCGCTAGGATATGCGCGTTGCATAAACATAAAATCGTGTGGTGTTGTTTCACTACCCTCTAAACTAGTAGTTTGTGAGGTATTTGTGCACGCAAGGAATGTTAGTGCTATAGCACTAAGAAATAGCTTTTTCATAGCGAAAATTTTTAAGTATAAAGATACCTAAAAGTGCTGTACTATTTTAGAAGAAAAGTGAGGTCAAAAAAACATAAAAAAAACCTGATTGAATACTACCTAGCGAGTTATTGTGAAAGACTAAACCTGTAAACTATTTTGCCTATTTGCTTGGTAGGTGCATTAAGGTCTGTATTAAAACGAGTAGCGAGCGCAGCTCGTTTGGCAGGTTCTAACAAACACCTTGTATTATTGGTAGTTCCTCTTACACCAGGTGTTGCTCGTATTACCCTACCCTCTCTATCTACCTCTATACTTACCACCACAGTTCCAGATTCATTACAGTCTTGTACAAACTTTTCTTTATTGAGTGCTTTTCGTCCCCCAAGTTGGTAATTACCATCGCCATCAAGCCCTTTTGCTGTACCGTAATACGCAAGAGCATTGGGATTTGCGTTAACATCGCCTTTATCACTAATAACAGCATCATTTCCCTCTGCTTTTTTGGCAGCACCACCGCTTTTAGGACCGTTGATTAAATTTGACAAGGCATCTGTCGTACTTTTATCTGGGCTAGGTACTAAAGGTGCAATATGTTCTTTAGGTATTTCTTTTGTGGCCGTTTTTTTAACAGGAGGCTCTTGCTTGACAGCAGGTTTTTTTTCTTTTTTAATAACTGGAGCTTCTTCTACATCTTGGGTTACTAGGGCTTCGCTTTGCTCCGCTTTAGATTCAACTACTGGAGGAGGTATTGTTTGATTTGGCGCAGATATAAGCAGCTCTTTAGGGGGTGTAATTCTACTACCTGTTTCTGTGGCACCAAAATTAATAGCAATTCCATTCTCTGGAGGTGGGTCTAAATAATCCATACCCACAAAAAACAACAGCAGTATCAACAGTGAATATATCATCACCGTGATTGTCATGCTTTTCTTTTTATGTTTGGAATCTAGAATACTCAATATATATCTAATTAGGGCGCACCGCTAGCACTACTTTAAACTTATTTTTATTGGCAATATCCATAACAAAAACAGCATCCTGTATAGGCACACCCTCTTCTGCCCTTAGTATTATAGTAGGACTTGCTTTTCCTAATAGTGCACTCTTTAGCATCTTTTCTATGGTATATATCGTTACCCGTTCTTTATTGACAAAATAGGCACCGTCTTTGGTAATACTTACACTTGCTTGTTGAACGTTCGTGCTTTTTCCATTTGCTTTAGGTAAAATTAAATCTAAGGCATCTGGCGTGATCGCTGGAGAGGTTAACAAAAAGAATACCAACAACAGAAATACAATATCTGTCATGGAGCTCATTGAAAAATCTGGACTTATTTTATTTCTTCCGCGTAGGTTCATATCAAGCAGGTTCGTTTAAAAGATCTAAAAAATCTACTGCGGTAGCCTCCATTTGATGCACTACTTTATCTGTTTTCACTACCAAATGATTATATCCTATATAGGCAATAATACCAACTATTAATCCTGCTACAGTAGTGGTCATAGCGGTATAGATACCCTCTGCTAAGAGCCCCATCTCAGCCTGGCCACTACTTGTTGCTAGTTGATGAAAGGCGAGCACCATACCAATTACGGTTCCTAAAAAACCAATCATAGGTGCGGCTCCAGCAATAGTAGCCAAAACACTAACGTTCTTCTCTAGCTTGTATACCTCTAGTCTTCCCGCATTCTCGATGGCAGTATTAATATCCTCTAAAGGGCTTCCTATACGGCTGATCCCTTTTTCTGTTAATCGAGACACAGGTGTACCTTGATTTACGCAAAGTAGTTTTGCAGCTTGTAAGTTTCCAGAGGCTATAGCGCCTCTAATTTGATTCATGAAGTTAACATCATATTTTGAGGCTGCTTTTATAGCGAACAAACGTTCAAAATAAACGTATAGAGCAACAAAAAGCAACAGCGCTAAAGTGCCAACAATAATCATTCCACCTGTTCCACCGTTAACGATGAGCTCCATGATGGAAAGTGTCTTTTGGGTTACTTCTGGTTCTATTGCAGCAGTACCATTTGGAATTTGCTGGTTAAGGAAGTCTATCATATTCTATGTGGTTTATAGAATGTTAACGAGAATTGAGTTTTAAAATTGTTTGTGGATTTTTAGTTTCGCTACCAAATACAATAGCTACACGTTTTATTTTCAATAAAAATAAAACATGTATTAAAATCAAAACATTTCTATAAAGAGCTGTAAACAAGAATATTATTAATCTAAAATGCTAATCAAACACACTATATTTTTAATAAATAGTACCATTTAATACGTTTTATCTATTAAATATGTATTATATCGATAATGTGGATTTATTTATTTACATTTAGGTCCCCGAAACAACCAAATGATAATTCAAACTGTTTAAGCAGTAGCAAATATCTTTACATGTAAATGAAACATAAAGTAAGAGATTGATTCAATGTCTCCTCTAAAAAGAAACATTAACAGTAAAAAGATTTAAGAAATTATAATTTTTTGTTTTCATAAAAGTTTAAAAGAAGCATTTCAAAAAATGCTTCTTTTTTTTTACGCAAAAAAATATGATCAATGGTGCCTTTGTTCTTTTTATTATAGCCCTGATGTACCGCCAGTAAGCAGTATAAAAGCAATAGAGCCTGCAGCAAAACCTATAAAGGCTAACCAAGATATTTTTTTAAGGTACCAAATAAAGTCAATACGTTCCATACCCATTGCTGCTACACCTGCGGCAGAACCAATTATGAGCATGCTTCCTCCAGTTCCTGCAGAGAAGGCAATAAAGTGCCATAATAAACTGTCTGTCTCTGCTGTATACATCCCCATTGAAGCAGCTACTAATGGAACATTATCAATAATTGCAGACAAAACTCCCAATAACATTACCACAATATCTTGTGAGGGTATTGCGCTATTTAAAATTTCAGCTAAATAACGTAGCGTCCCTACTGGATCACCATTTTCTGCAACACCATACACCAAGCTCTCTAGACCAGCAACTGCCATTAATATTCCTAAGAAAAATAAAATACTTGAAATTTCAATACGAGATAATGCCTTATGGGCAGAGTATAAATGACGCCTTTCTTTACTAAAATCTTCTTCAGGGTGTATATATTCTGAAACTAACCAAACAACACCTAAAGCCAACATCATCCCTATATAAGGGGGTAAATGAGTAAGGGTTTTAAAAATAGGTACAGACACAATCATTCCTAAACCAAGGAATAACATCGTCTTGCTGCTTAACAATTGTCCTGCCTTAAGATCTTCATCACTCTCCACATGGATTTCACCCTTAAAAGCGGGCAAATAAGAGGCAATGGAAAAAGGAATTATAAAACAAATAACAGAGGGTATCACGACATATTTAATAAGGCCCAAAGCAGTTACGTTTTTAGCTATCCACAACATCGTTGTGGTTACATCACCGATAGGAGACCATGCTCCGCCGGCATTAGCAGCTATAACAACCATAGCAACAAACCACAAACGCTCTTCTCGTTGGATAATTAATTTACGCAATAGGGTAACCAGTACAATGGTCGCTGTTAGATTATCAATAATAGCAGAGAGAATAAAAGCTAAAATTCCAATAATCCACAACAAACGCTTTTTACTTTTAGTACGTACCGCGCCTTTTAAAATTTCAAAACCACGATGAAGATCTATAATCTCCACAATGGTCATTGCTCCAATCAAGAAGATTAGGATTTCTGCCGTTTTCCCTAAATGATGTAATAATGTATTTTCAAAACCATGTTCTGCTTGTTCACCTCCTGTGGCAAAATTAAAAGCATTATCATAGGTGTCAATAACATCAAACCACCCTGCATGAAAGCCAACTGCTAATACACCCCAAATAAGGGCAGCCATTAAAAGCGCAGGAACTGTTTTATCTAATTTTAAAGGATGTTCTAGGGTTATTGATAAATAACCAATTACAAATATTAAAATAATGATCGACTCCATAAATATAGTACAGTATAATGATTAAACTAATTGTTTTAAAGCAATTTCAAAAGCGGTTTTACTAATATTTGTTTTGCTAGTATTGGTGTTGTAAGCATCCTCAATGGCTTTTTTAATGGTTAACGAAGTATCACTAAAAATAGCCTCATCTGTCATTTGTACTTTTCGTTCCATAAAATATGCAAACACACGTGCCATACCACAATTACTGATAAAGTCTGGCACTAAAGAAACGCGTTGGTCTGTATACTCCATAATGCTTCCAAAGAAAATTTCTTTATCTGCAAATGGCACATTAGCACCACATGAAATTACTTCAAGACCACTAGATATCATGCTACTTACTTGGTCTTTAGTAATCAATCTAGAAGCTGCACAAGGAGCAAAAATGTCACATTCTAAAGCCCAAATCTTATCATTAATTTCATCAAAAGAAAGCATATTTGAAGCCACAAGCGTATTTCCATCTTTTTGATGGTATAGGGCTGTAATCTCTTCAAAAGTAAATCCATCTGGATTGATAACACCACCTACTCGGTCTATAATACCTACTACTTTAGCACCCATTTGAGCCAAGTAATATGCAGCTGCAGCACCTACATTTCCAAAGCCCTGTACAATTGCTTTTTTACCCTTCACATCTCCACCATAAATATCATAGTAATGACGTACTGCTTCTGCAACACCAAAGCCAGTAATCATATCTGCTACAGTATATTTCTTTGAAACATCTGGAGAGTAGGTTGTATTTTCAATAACTTTAATTACCCCTTGGCGTAATTGCCCTATACGGTTTATCTTATCGGCTTGAGTGGGGTTGAAATGACCATTAAAAACACCTTCTTGAGGATGCCAAACACCACTTTGCTCTGTAATTGGAATTACTTCGTGAATCTCATCTACATTTAAATCACCCCCAGTGCCATAGTATGATTTTAATAAAGGAGATACTGCTTTATACCATCGCTCTAGCACGCCTCTCTTACGAGGATCTTGAGGATTAAAATTAATACCAGACTTAGCTCCACCAATAGCAGGACCACTTACGGTAAACTTTACTTCCATTGTTTTGGCTAGTGACAATACTTCATTTTCATTTAAGCCAACACGCATTCTAGTTCCTCCACCTGCTGCTCCACCACGAAGTGAATTAATAACGGTCCACCCTTCTGCTTCTGTTTCTGAATCATTCCAGTGAAAAACTATTTCTGGTTTTTTTTCTTCGTATTTTTTGAGTAAATCTTTCATCTTAAAAATTTTATGCTTTAACGGTATGTGTTTTTAGCTACTTCTCTGGCGCTTTACGCCTCCTAATTCTATAATGGTTTTACCCTCAGTTACTTATGAAGGGCAATATAAAGTGCATAGCTAAAGCTGTGTCATCGTGAAAAATCTATAGGTTAATTAAAAATAATTAATTGATATGTTATTCTTAGAAAGGGCCTTGTTTAATACTAAAGCCTCACAAACCAATACTACAAATCTTATGCTTAATAATAATTTGACAAATATAAAAAATTGAAAAATGCTATATGTTTCTTTTATGTAAAATTTACAGAGAGTTGTAAACGAAAATGATAATTAGTTTTTAATTCTAAAACCAAATGCATACTCTTGTGTTAGAACATCCCAACATTTTATGAATTTTGAAAGAATCTACATAAAAAATAAGAGTCTTGTCTATAATGTAGCACTTCAATATGTTCAAAACATAGAGGAGGCAGAAGAGATCACGCAAGATGTCTTTTTAAAGGTTCATCAAAAAATAGATACTTTTAAAGGCGATGCTAAAATAGAAACTTGGCTCTATAGAGTTACTATAAACACATCATTAGATGTTATTAAGGCAAAAAAAAGAAAGAAGCGGTTTGCTATATTTAGTAATAATGAAAATGACCTCAACAACAGCACGGACTTTAATCATCCTGGAGTAGCCCTAGAAAAAAAGGAAGCACTCCAATTTCTTTTTGGCTTAATTAATCAATTACCAGATTTGCAAAAAACTGCCTTAATACTCGTAAAGATTGAAGGTAAAAGCATGAATGAAGTTGCGAAGATATTAGACAAAACTCCCAAAGCTATCGAGTCATTGGTACAACGGGCAAAAAAGCAACTCAAAAAAATAAGAAACCAAACCGAAGGATTATGACAAAAAAATCGTCTAAACAAGACATGAGAGACCCATTACATCTTTTGCAGAGCATAGAACAGGCATCTATAAACACAAATGTGTATGATGCAATTCTAGAAAAAATAGATGCTAAAAAACCACTCATCTCGATACAATGGCTACGTAGCGCTGCAGCTATTTTTATATGTCTTGTTGGTATAGAAGGGTATTTGCTTTCTAGTGAAACCAATCAAGAAACAAATGATTTCTCTGACCTTATTGTCATGACAAACAACACCTTATATAATGAGTAAAAATAAAATATACAGTGTTTTAATTATTGTGCTTTTGCTTACAAATACAATATTGGTAGGCTTTATGGTTTTAAAACCAAAAAGAGCAAGTAGAAAAGAAAATCAAAATCCAAAAGAGATTATTAGTAAAAGCTTACAATTTAATGAATCTCAAAGTACTCAATATCATTCTTTAGTAATATTACACCGTAGGGCTGTTAGAGCAAAAGATGCTCAAATTCGCGACAGCAAAAAAAGCCTTTATAACTTATTGACTACCGATGATTTAATAAAAAGACAAGAAGACTCTATTGTTAAGCGTTTGGGAGACTTACAAAGAGACATTGAAATTTTACATTTTAAACACTTTAAAGACATCAAAAAAATATGTGGTCCCACGCAAGAAGACGCTTTTAACAAATTAGCAAAAACCCTGACAACCCTTTTTAAACCCCAAGACAGGAAACCAAAAAAATAAGATATGTACCCAAAGGGACTCTATAGCTTTTTTCTTTTCTTGTTGTGTAATTTTGGCATCAATGCACAAAAAAATACTACTGAAATATCATTTCAACTTTTATATAACACAGTGCCACTAGAGCTCGGTCAATCCTACCCTATTTCAGGAAGAGACAGTCTAAAAATTGATTTTTTAAAATTTTACGTCTCAAACATTACTTTTTTTAAAGACGGAAAACAAATTGGGAAGTCTACAGAGAAATACCATTTAATAGATGCTCAAAATAGTAGTCTTTACAGAACATCTTATACCGTAAAAAATAAAAAATTTGACACCATAAAATTTACCATTGGTCTTGATACAAAAACACAGAAAAAAGGAATTCAAGGAGGTGTTTTAGACCCTACAACTAGAATGTACTGGACCTGGCAAAATGGATTTATCAATTTTAAAATAGAAGGAAGTTCGAGGCTGTGTAACACAAGAAAAAATAAATTTCAATTTCATGTTGGAGGATTTCAAGAACCCTATAATACAACACAAGTATTGAGCCTTGCATGTGTAGCCTCCAAAAGCTTAACTATAGATGTTGATATAGCCTCTTTTTTTAACGTGGTCTCTCTTTCAAAAACCAACACCGTCATGAGCCCAAATAAAAATGCAGTCATGGTATCTAAGGTACTAGCAACATTATTTTCAATCCATGAAAATTAAAAGAATAATTATAGGCGCTTTTATAGTGCTAACTGCTACATATTGTGGTGTAAAAAAGAACGTGCTAGATAGCCCTGAGTATTTTCCTGTGCCTCACTACAACATTGATAACAACCCAATATCAAAGGCCAAAACCACACTAGGAAATAATTTGTTTTACGACCCTTTACTCTCTGCTAATAATAGTATTTCTTGCGCCTCCTGTCATTCTCCTCATGCTGCCTTTGCACATACAGACCATGATCTAAGTCATGGAATTCATGACAGTATAGGTACTAGAAACGCACCACCTCTTTTTAACTTAGCTTGGCAAGAACACTTTATGTGGGATGGAGCAATAGATAATCTTGATGCGCAAGCGCTTGCCCCCATAAGCCACGCAACAGAAATGGGAAGCTCTATTAATGAGATCGTAGGTAAATTAAAAAATCATCCAAAATATCCTGGGTTGTTTAATGACATTTACAAAGACAGCCTTATTACTGGAGAACGCATTTTAAAAGTATTGGCGCAATTTCAAGTTTCGCTAATTTCCAATAATTCAAAATATGATCAGATACAAAGAGGGACAGCTACATTTACACAACAGGAAATAAGTGGATATAACATATTCACTTCTAATTGTGCTAGTTGTCATGCAGAACCCCTTTTTTCTAGCTATGGATTTGCCAATAATGGTCTTGCAATAGACAGCACACTAAAAGATATCGGAAGACAGAAAATAACTAAAAACCCTATGGACAGCATGCTTTTTAAAATACCAAGCCTGCGTAATCTAGCCTATACATTTCCATACATGCATGATGGCCGTTTTAACACCCTAAGAGAGGTGTTAAAACACTACACACAAGGAGTTCAAAAAAGCCCCAGTCTTCATACTGCATTAAAAAATGGGATCACACTCACAAAAAAGGAGCAAACAGATTTAATTACTTTTTTAGGAACTCTAAATGATCGGCTTTTTATTAGCTCAAAAAAACATCAAATAAATAGAGACTTTTTTATAAAAAACGAAGGAGAATAGAAAAAATGTCGTCTAATAAAAAAACAGATTCATGAAAACCTTAACATTCTTTGCAATAGCATTTGCATCATTTATTACAAACGCACAAGGACCAGCCATTACCAATTGGCTACAGAACACTACTGAAGTTGGCAGCTATTACACACAAGGAAATAGCACCGCTGTATCAAACAACATACTGGTAAACTGCCAAGTAGTAGAATACAGTGATAATTGGGTATATATCTCTACCAATGGAGTGCCTTCATACCCAACAGGTCCTTTTCTTGGCGGAAATCCCTCTAATGCGCAAAGCCAAGATGCCATCTACAGGTTTTTATTAGCTCCAGTAGAAAAAACAGGACCTAAAACACCAACCAATGGAGGAAACATTGGAAACTTTATTAATGGAGTATCATTATTTGATTACAGAGATGGTGTGGCTTGGAACCCAAATACTAATTCTTTTTGTGGTGGACCAGGAAACCCACCATGTCCTGGAGGCCCAATGGCAGATCAAGACTGGAATAGAGATGCAGTGGTTTACGAGCTAGGTGGGTTTGACTGCGCCAAGGGACATCCTGCAATGGGAAATTATCACCATCATCAAAATCCATCTGCTTTTAAATTAGACATCGAGGTGCTTTCAACTATTTGTAATTTATATGATGCAGACGGTTTGTACGCGATTAACCCAAACGAACACGCTCCGCTTATTGGATATGCTAATGATGGGTTTCCTATTTATGGTGCCTATGGTTTTATCAATACAGATGGGTCTGGAGGAGTTACAAGAATTCTTTCTGGATATCAATTAAGAGACATTACGATACGCAATACCCACGCAGACGGAAGTTCGGTAAGTCTAGGCGCACCAATTAACAACACCTACCCACTTGGCTCATTTAGAGAAGATTATCAATGGGTATCTCATCCTGGAGAGATGCAGTATGTTGATGAACATAACGGCCGTTTTGCAGCAACGCCAGAATATCCAAATGGCACATATGCCTACTACGCAACTGTAAATGAAAATTACAACTCGGTATACCCTTATGTCATAGGGCCTACCTTCTTTGGAAATGTAACTAGTGGCCGCGTGAATAGCATCAATGAGCCTACTACTATTTTTGAGAACCCACTGGCTTTAAATGAAGTTGCTTTATCTAACGCGATTATTTCGATTTATCCTAACCCTGTAACAGATTTAGTAGCAATTCAAATAAATACCTTAGTTACTAAAAAAGTAACCATAGAATTAATGGACATGTCTGGAAAATTAATTCAAACTACTCAAATTAATGCAGGAGGGACAATTGCATTTTTTGATATACAATCTTTATATGAAGGTGTGTACTTGGTTAAAATAAACAATGGAGATAACACAATTACGAAACAAGTAATTATTAAGAGAGATTAAATTAAAATTTTAAAACATTAAAGAAAAACAGTCTTGGCATAGCACTAAGGCTGTTTTTATGTTAGCAGAAGGCTTATTGGTTATTGGGTTCTATTTGCTCCCACATTTTACCGCTATTAAGTCTAAAAGTGCCTACATAATCCCAAGTACATTCGTTTGGAGCAATGAGAGATAACCATACATCGCCACTTATTTTTCTGTATAAATAATAAATCTCACCAAGTACCGGTTCAAAACTAAACTTTGCGTTGTAGATTAAGTTATTATACTCAAATTGTTTCATCATCAAATCGTATTCTGCTTTGAGATCATCAAATTGAGATTTAAATTGGTGGTTTACTTTATGGATGTTATTATTCTTCCAAGAAGTAATGTCTTCTGGAACAATAGCAGGAGCACCCAGGTTTGTTGCATACGGTGTTAAGGAAGCACTATACTTTTGTGTTTCTTCATCAAAGACAACTAAGTCTGGTTTTTTTTGTTTGGATGCAGGCATACTATAGGTGTATATTTTGTACAAAGATAGTTTGAAGCAATAGAATTAAATTAAGATTTTGAAAACTTTAAGAAATCAATATAATTAATGGCGCCCTAAAAACCTAGTTTTCAAAAACTACCCCACTACTATGATCTCTAGAAGCACCAGTAACACTAGACAAACAGTTTACTTCTTCTCGTAGTTTTAATACCCCTAATAATCCAAAAACCAAAGCCTCTTTGAATTCTACCAAAAGAGAGCTCGGCACAATAAGTGCTACTTCGACATCTTTTTTAATAAGTTCTAGCAAATACGTATTGTAAGCGCCTCCGCCTGTTACAAGCACAGTACTCCCAGGGGTAAACTGTAACGCAATTTGATATGCAAAATGTGCTGTACATGTTCGTAATATATCTTCGGGACGTGCATTGGAAGCCTCTAGTATAGGCATTATCTTTTTGCGCACCCATTCTACCCCTAATGATTTTGGCGGTTCTTCTTTATAATAGGGTAGCGAATTTAATGCTGCTAGCACCTTAGGGAGTAAAACTCCAGATCTTGCAAAATCACCTCCAGAATCGAAAGGAAAACCTAGGGTTTGGGCATAGTGGTTCATGACAACATTTACAGGACTTATATCATAGGCAATGCAAATACCATCCTGCACTTTTGAGACATTTGCAAAGCCTCCTAGATTTAGGCAGTAAGTGTATTTAGAAAAAAGCAAACGATCTCCCAAAGGCACCAATGGCGCACCTTGCCCACCAAGCATTAAGTCTTGAACTCTGAAATCACAGATTACAGTTTGCTCGATAATTTTAGAAAATTCCTTCAAATTACCAATTTGAAGGGTAATACCATTATGTGGCTGATGTAAAATAGTGTGTCCGTGACTACACACCCCGTCAAGATCTTTAATATTGTTTTCTAGGATAAAGGTTTTAATAATAGCCCCTAAATATTTGGTGTATGCACTGTTTAATTCGGTGAGCATTTCATAAGAAAGAGAAACTCCTTCTTGTAGTCTAACCTTCCAATGTTCTGGATATGGAATTGTTTTTGCTAATTCAATACGGTAGTTTATTTTTTTATGAAAATCAAAGTAACAAACCGCCAAATCAATGCCATCAAGAGAGGTACCACTCATAACGCCCAACACTTTATAGGTTTGTTTTTTCATAGCCTAAATATCATAAAAAAAAGGGAATAGCAGGCTACACAAATAAAAAGTTTATTTCTTGCACAAATCTGTGACAAAAATGCTGTGCAGCGCACACTAAATCATAATAACACAATAGAATAATACAGCACTATAAAAATATGCAGTAAAACAGCTCATAGATTACACATATGACAACATTTGTGCTTTTGAGAATTATCATTTTAGCACTATCTTTGTAGAAGGATCATTTTATTGAATTTTAAACAAAAAAGCCATGGATTTTAACCTATCTGAAGAACACTTAATGATACGCGATGCAGCTCGTGATTTCGCAAAACAGGAATTACTTCCAGGTGTTATAGAGCGTGATAATAAACAAGAGTTTCCAACACAACAGGTTAAGAAAATGGGAGAACTTGGCTTTTTAGGAATGATGGTAGATCCAAAATACGGTGGTGGCGGTATGGATACTCTTAGCTATGCTATTGTCGTTGAAGAGTTAAGCAAAATAGATGCTTCATCTTCTGTAATTGTCTCGGTGAACAACTCATTGGTTTGTTACGGAATAGAAAAATATGGAAACGAAGAACAGAAGCAAAAATATTTAACCAAATTAGCAACAGGAGCCTCTATTGGAGCTTTTTGTTTAAGTGAACCAGAAGCAGGAAGTGATGCAACATCACAAAAAACCACTGCTATAGACAAAGGAGATCACTATATATTAAATGGTACCAAGAACTGGATCACCAATGGTGGTAGTGCAGATTTCTACATAGTAATAGCTCAAACAGATAGAGAAAAAGGACACCGTGGTATCAACGCATTTATTGTTGAAAAAACATGGGATGGTTTTGAGGTAGGTCCTAAAGAAGATAAACTAGGTATTAGAGGAAGTGACACACACACCTTAAACTTTAACGACGTTAAAGTACCTAAAGAAAATAGAATTGGTGAAGATGGATTTGGTTTCAAATTTGCTATGAAAACACTATCTGGTGGTCGCATTGGTATTGCAGCACAGGCATTAGGAATTGCAGCAGGAGCCTATGAAATGTCACGTGATTATTCAAAAATAAGAAAGTCTTTTGGTACCGAAATATGCAATCATCAAGCCATTGCTTTTAAATTGGCAGATATGCACCTAGAAATTGAAGCAGCTCGTTATTTGGTATATAAATCTGCCTGGGATAAAGACAACGGAAACAATTATGACATGTCTAGTGCAATGGCAAAATTAAAAGCCAGTACCGTAGCTATGGAAGTATCTGTAGAGGCTGTACAAATACACGGTGGTAATGGTTTTGTGAAAGAATACCATGTAGAACGCATGATGCGCGACGCCAAGATTACCCAGATATATGAAGGAACAAGTGAAATTCAAAAAATAGTCATTTCAAGAAGTTTACTGAAAGACTAACATCACAAAATACTCTAAATACAAAAACCCCTTCCTTATTGGTTGGGGTTTTTTGATTCCAATATATTTTGAAAGAATCGATCTTTATGCAAGTAACAATAATACTATGGTATTAAAAATTAAACCCCATCCAAAGGGATAGGGTTTGTAAAAGATGTAATAACATAAAGTTTTGGAAGCGGTCGTACTACTTTTTACGTATAAAAACAGTAACAGGAACTCCGTGAAAATCAAATTCTTTACGTAATTGGTTTTCTAAAAAACGCTTATATGGTTCTTTCACATACTGAGGTAAGTTGGCGAAAAATGCAAAACTAGGCCAAGGTGTTGGCAATTGTGTAATGTATTTTATCTTAATATACTTTCCTTTGTATTGTGGTGGTGATGTATGTTGTATTATAGGCAACATTGTATCGTTTAATGTGCTTGTTTTAATCTTTTTAGTTCGGTTTTGATATACTTGAACGGCAGTTTCTATGGCCTTGTATATACGCTGTTTGTTGAGTACAGACATGAAAACAATTGGCACATCTGTATAAGGTTCACATTGTTGCTTGATATGCTTTTCAAAATCATTAGAACTTTGATTATCTTTTTCTATCAAATCCCACTTGTTGGCCAAGATTACGACACCTTTATTGTTTCTGTGCGCTAGCCAAAATATATTTTGCACTTGCCCATCAAAACCTCTAGATGCATCAAAGACTAAAATTATAACATCGCAATGCTCAATGGCTCGCACACTACGCATTACAGAATAAAATTCAAGATCTTCTTTCACCTTACTCTTTTTTCGGATACCTGCCGTATCGACAAGGTTAAACTCAAAGCCAAAACGTTTGTATCTGGTATCTATACTATCACGTGTGGTTCCTGCAATATCGGTTACAATATACCTGTCTTCACCAATTAATGAATTGATAAAAGAAGATTTACCTGCGTTAGGACGTCCAACTACAGCAAATCTTGGTAAGGTTTCTTCTTGAATATCTGCAGCTTCTGGAAGTGCTTTTACTAAATCATCTAACAAATCTCCAGTTCCACCTCCGTTGATGCTTGAAATAGTATAAAAACGCTCAAAACCAAGAGAATAAAACTCTACAGCATCTTGTGCTCTTTTAGAGTTATCTACTTTATTTACAGCAAGAAAAACGGGCTTTCTACTTTTTCTAAGCAGTTGCGCTACATCTTCATCCATTCCTGTAACACCACTTTCTACTTCTACCATAAAGACAATAGCATCTGCTTCATCAATAGCAAGTTCTACCTGCTTATCAATTTCAGACTCAAAGATATCATCACTCCCTACCACATATCCTCCTGTGTCAATGAGCGAAAACTCTTTACCGTTCCAGTCACTCTTCCCGTAATGACGATCTCTAGTCACACCACTCACGGCATCTACAATAGCCTCGCGGCGTTGTATTAATCTGTTAAAAAACGTAGACTTTCCTACATTAGGGCGTCCTACAATAGCAACAATACTCATAGTTTCTGAAATTTTCTAGTCTGCAAAAGTAATCTTTTAGAATTGATATTAGGCAGGAAGTTTTGAGTCTTTATTTGCTTAGTTTCCTGTTTTTAAAAAATCCTTAGCCATTATATCCAAACCTGCGAAGTTGCCTGTCATTATTACGCCAATTCTTATTCACTTTCACATAGGTTTCTAAGTGAATTTGTTTTCCGAAAAACTTCTCTAAATCCCTTCTAGACTCAATACCTACACGCTTTATAGCCTCGCCCTTGTGGCCTATTATAATTCCTTTTTGAGAATCACGCTCTACCATAATTACGGCCCGAATACGAATAATATCTTCATCTTCAAAAAACTCTTCAGTTTCTATCTCTACACTGTATGGAATCTCTTTTTTGTAATGCATTAAGATTTTCTCTCTAATGGTTTCATTTACAAAAAAACGTTCAGGCTTATCTGTTAATTGATCTTTTGGATAAAATGCTGGTGATGCTGGAAGTAAATCTATAATGCGTTTAAACACTTCTGCAACACCAAAGTTTTCTAGCGCCGAAATAGCAAAGACCTCTGCATTTGGCACTTTTTCTTGCCAAAGCTCGATAGATTCTTTTAGTGATACTTCGTTTCCTTTATCAATTTTGTTAATTAAAAGTAGTACCGGTATTTTGCTATTGGTTATTTTGTTAAAGAAGGCCTCATCTTTCAACTCCTTCTCTCCAAGTTCAACTATATACAATAACACATCTGCATCTTCAAATGCAGATTTCACAAACCCCATCATACTTTCTTGTAATTGATATGCAGGTTTAATAATCCCTGGAGTATCACTTAACAATATTTGGAAATCATCTCCATTAACTATCCCCAAAATACGATGACGCGTGGTTTGTGCTTTGGAGGTAATAATAGACAAACGTTCTCCTACAAAAGCATTCATGAGAGTGCTTTTGCCTACATTAGGATTTCCAATGATATTTACAAAACCTGCTTTATGTGGTGTGTTTTCCATAGCGCAAAGATAGCTACAAAAAAGGAAGTGTGTTGATTTACAATTGTTTTTGTTCCCACTTCCAGGCAGAAAAAAGAGCCTCCTCAAGACTATACTTTGCCTTCCAACCTAGGACATTATTTACCTTAGTGGTATCTGCGTAGGCTTGTATAACATCGCCTTCTCTTTTGTCGACAATTTTATAATTCAATTTTTTTTTAGTAACAGTTTCAAAGGCTGTGATTACCTCTAATACAGAAGATCCTTTACCGGTACCTACATTGTAAAAATCAAAATTAGTGGCTTGTTGGTTTGCTAGCAGTCTTTTTAAAGCCGCTACGTGCGCCTCAGCCAAATCTACTACATGAATGTAATCTCTAATAGCAGTTCCATCTGGCGTTGGGTAATCATCTCCGAACACAGATAATTCAGCGCGTTGTCCTGTTGCTGTTTGTGTTATGAATGGAACTAGGTTTTGAGGAACTCCTATTGGTAATTCTCCAATAAGAGCACTCTCATGAGACCCTATAGGATTAAAATAGCGTAAGGCTGTTGCCTTAATATTTGGGTTAACTCTACACGTGTCTTGAATGATTTCTTCACCAATTTGCTTGGTGTTCCCGTAAGGAGATTCTGCTTTTTTTATGGCAGCACTTTCAGTAATTGGCATCTGGTCTGCTTGTCCATAGACTGTACATGAAGAACTAAAAATAAAACATGCTTGTTCTTTTTTCTGTAATTCTTGTAGGATGTATACCAGCGTGCCAATATTGTTTTCATAATATAATAAGGGGTTCTCTACACTCTCTCCAACCGCCTTAGAGGCCGCAAAATGTATTACGCCACGCACATCACTGTGCTTTTTAAAAAAATCAGATACTGCTGGCTTCTCTCTAAGGTCTAATTGCTCAAATTCAGGGGTAATTCCTGTTATAGCAATAATACCATCGAGAACTTTAATGTCTGAATTAGACAAATTGTCGATAATCACTACATCAAAACCCTGTTCTTGTAATTTCACAACAACATGAGAACCAATAAAACCCAAACCACCTGTTACTAGTATTTTCATCTTAGACGTTTAAAGCATTAACCAATTTTAAGAAACAAAAATACAGCTATTTACAAATACAGCAACCTATAAATATAACTTCATAGTCTCAAAAAGCAGATCGATATCTTCTTTGGTGTTATAATAGTGAAAACTGACTCTTAAGCCTCCGCCGCGTGGAGAACAAACAATAGCTTTTGACTTCAATTCTTTAAAGAGTTTTAAATCTACTTTTAGGTTAAATATAGAAGAATGTATCTTTCTGTTTCTAGTGGCGTTATCGAGGACGTCGAGTGCAACAAAACACTCTTTTGCATAAGAACTAAGAGATGCTATTTTCTTTGAAATAGCATTAATTCCATACCGCTCTGTATGTAATATAGCTTGGTGTAAGGATCCAAAATTTAAACTGTCTTGATGACCAGGCTCAAAATACTTTACAAAAGCTGTATCTGTAGCCTTACTATCAAAAGTAGCCGCAGAATTAAAACCAATAGTAGCAGGAACTATTCTTTCCTGCGCCTGGTGTTTTACCATCATTAAAGCGTTTCCAAAACCAGCTAATATCCATTTATAGCAACTGGCACCTAATACATCTATTGCATTATCTTTAAAACTGAAATATTCTGTACCAAGATATTGCGTGCCATCTGCCATAAAAAGAACCTGTGGGTATTTAGATTTTAATTCCTTCAAAAACGAAAGATCTATTTTTATACCAGAAAGCCATTGTACAATACTAAAAACAAAAACATCTGGGCGATGGTTTTCAAAAGCCTGAAGAATTGCATCTTCTAATGTTTCAGAAATACAGGCATAACACACCTTAAAATCACGTGTTTCTATAGGCCACAGTAAGGAAGGATAATCATCTTCTATCATCAAGACCTTTTGCCCTTTTGGCAACCCCTCTAAAATGGTATTAAACCCAAGCGAGAAGTTGGGCGCTAAAGCCACTTCATCGATACGTGCATCAAAAAACCTAGATACACTTGCCCTGGCATGCTCTGATATTTGGTTGCGTATCTCAAAATCTGCACCATTGTGAAATAAATCTATTTCATGCTGCTTTCTCCAATCAAAAACAGATCTAGGAATAAGGCCTGAACTAGCCGTATTGAGATAGGTTTGGTTTTGAATTGCAGGAAACTCATCTTGTAAATCTTGCATAAAGAGATAGGTTAGGTATTCAAATTTAGGTATTTTTACAATAGTCATTACTATTTTATTGACAATTACCACAGCGAGTTATGTTTTCGAAAAGCAAAAACAAACAAATATTAAATACACAAACTAGAGAGCAATATGACTATGCTCGAAAGAGAATCAATCAAAAAAAAAGATTGATGTACCATTTCGTGCTTTTTTTAGCGGCTAGTATTCTCTTTATTATTTTAGACAAATTTTTAAAAGTAGGGCATCAAGTATTAATGAAAGGCTGGTATGCTTGGGCGATTATTTTTTGGACCTTTACACTGCTAATACACCTTTTAAATGTGTTTATTATAAACACATTCATGGGAGAAGAGTGGGAGGATCAGCAACTTGAAAAACTAAAAAACCTGCAAGAGGAGCGTATTTTAGAACTTAGAACACAAGCCAATCAAGAGATCAAGACTAAGGAAACAATCATCAAAAAAGACCTTGATGGTATCACACAAATAAAAAACGAAACAAACCCCAATATTTTACCTCCAGAAAATCTATGATTACAATAATAGCTGCCGCTGGGCAAAATAACGAACTTGGAAAAGACAATGATTTAATTTGGCATTTGCCAGATGATTTTAAACGCTTTAAAACATTAACAACAGGACACTATATTATTATGGGGAGAAAGACCTTTGAGTCTTTTCCAAAACCCTTGCCAAATAGAACCCACTTGGTTATTACCCGAGACAAAGCATACACACCAAAGGTTCCCCAAGGCAAAGAAAAAGATGTTATCATGGTATACTCCATGGACCAGGCGTTGCTTAAATCCTCAGGAGATGAAACTGTTTATATTATTGGAGGAGGAGAAATCTATGCTCAAGCCATGGAAATAGCAGATCGCATAGAGCTCACTAGGGTTCACAAAAGGTTTGAAGCCGATACTTTTTTTCCAGAAATTAATAAAACACTCTGGGAGAAAACCTCAGAAATACACCATGATATAGATGAGAAGCATCTACACGGGTTTACTTATGAAACTTGGGATCGTATCTAAATATCATAAAAATAATAATCTTATTTTTGCAGTAAATAACAAAAAAACAGAACATGAAAGCATATATATTTCCAGGACAAGGCGCTCAATTTACAGGAATGGGTCTTGATCTGTATGAAAACTCTGCTCGTGCCAAGGAGCTTTTTGACCAAGCCAATAAAACACTTGGTTTTGACATTACAAAAATTATGTTTGAAGGTACTGCAGAGCAGCTAAAACAAACCAAAGTAACACAACCAGCAATTTTCTTGCACTCTACTATTACAGCAGAAGTTATGGGAGCTAGTTTTGCCCCAGATATGGTAGCTGGT
>CESE01047308.1_pt1 | contig 23710 bp, 16 predicted proteins | sample 350271 | NCBI WGS metagenome assembly CESE01 (sample SAMEA2621536, study PRJEB7988) | marine metagenome | isolation source: saline water (ENVO:00002010), including | reverse complement strand
TATTTCCGTAATAATTATTAATTACGGAGCCTCCTTGTGTGTTATAGTCTTCCTGATAGTAATTATCATCATAATAGACCTCTTCCGAGTTAGTGTCTTCAGTGTAATAAGAGTCTTCAGGTTCCTCGGAGTAGTACTCATCTTCCGTTTCTCCCTCAGTATATAAGTCTGAAGTATCTGCGTATTGTTCATTATCCGCATCGGATTTAACCCAGTAAACTTCGTCATCTTCATAAGCACTAGTGCTGCTTATGTTTTGAGTTTGACAAGACATTAATATTAATGTTAGCAGGAAGGAGAAGAGTGCAATTGGATTTTTCATGTTTCTAAAGTTACATTTGTCTAGCGAGCGTTGCAAAAAAAACAATGAATCATTTGAATTTGCTACATTTGCGGACTGGTAATAAAACAACAATTATACCAAAAAAAAGATGGCTAAAAAACTTACTTCAAGAGCAGACGATTATTCTGCATGGTACAACGAGATAGTAGCGGGAGCGGATCTTGCAGAACATTCAGCAGTTAGAGGGTGTATGGTGATAAAACCATATGGATTTGCTATTTGGGAAAAAATGAGAGACCAATTGGATAAAATGTTCAAAGAAACAGGGCACCAAAATGCTTACTTCCCGATTTTCGTACCTAAAAGTTTATTTGAGGCTGAAGAGAAGAATGCAGAAGGGTTTGCTAAGGAATGCGCTGTAGTAACTCATTATAGATTGAAAACTGACCCAAATGACTCTACCAAATTAGTCGTAGACCCTAAAGCCAAGTTGGAAGAAGAATTGATAGTAAGACCTACTTCAGAGGCTATCATTTGGAATACCTACAGAGGCTGGATACAATCTTATAGAGATTTACCTATACTCATTAACCAATGGGCCAATGTGGTTAGGTGGGAGATGAGGACTAGACTTTTCTTGAGAACAACAGAGTTTCTTTGGCAGGAAGGCCATACTGCTCACGCTACCAAGTCAGAGGCGCTTGAGGAGTCTGAGAAAATGGTAAATGTTTACTCAGAGTTTGCTCAAAACTGGATGGCTATGCCCGTTATTATGGGGAGTAAATCAGAATCAGAAAGGTTTGCTGGAGCTGATGAGACTTATACTATAGAGGCCTTAATGCAAGACGGAAAAGCGCTTCAAGCCGGAACATCACATTTTTTAGGTCAAAACTTTGCCAAAGCTTTCGATGTTCAATATACCACCAGAGAAGGGAAGAAAGAGCTAGTATGGGCGACTTCATGGGGCGTGAGCACTCGTTTAATGGGCGCGCTGATAATGACTCATTCGGATGATTTAGGCTTAGTTCTGCCTCCTAGACTAGCTCCTATACAAGTAGTAATAGTGCCTATTTATAAAGGGGATGATCAGTTGGAGGCCATTAGAGAGCACATTACCCCACTAATGGAGAATCTTAAGCTGAAAGGTGTTACGGTTAAATTTGATGATGATGACACTAGAAAACCAGGTTGGAAATTTGCTGAACATGAGTTAAAAGGTGTGCCGTTAAGAGTAGCAATTGGTAACAGAGATTTAGAAAACGGAACACTTGAATTAGCCAGAAGAGATTTAAATACAAAGGAATCTATAGCGTTCGCAGATGCTGCTGATATTATTTCCGTAAGACTCGAGGAAATCCAAGAATCTCTTTTTAATAGAGCTTTAGAATTCCGTAAGGAGAATATTACTGAAGTGGATACATTTGAAGAGTTCAAAGAAGTATTAGAAAAGAAAGGTGGGTTTATTTTAACCCATTGGGATGGAACAGGAGAAACAGAGCAAGCTATTAAGAAAGAAACCAATGCTACTATTAGGTGTATTCCTTTCGCTGAAAAACCTTCTTCTGGAAAATGTGTCTACTCTGGTGCAGAAAGTAATCAAAGGGTAATGTTTGCTAAAGCGTATTAAAATGAAAAAGGAACAAAGTCCGAAACAGTTAATTCTCGACATGCTAAAAGATAAGGCATGTTTGAAGCAAAATATATTTCAGAATACCGCTGAGAGTTTTAAGCAGTTAAAAGAAGTCCTTGCTGATATTATTGAGGATGTGCGAGATTTATTCGGAGATTCTGATGATAGAGTTCTACTAGAATACAATGATAAAGGGGATTATGAGGCTCAAATTATTGTTGGAGGAGATGTTCTTTACTTTTATATGCACACCAATGTATTTAAGTTTGAGGGGACCAACAGTCTTTGGAGAACCACTTATTTAGAAGAGGACGAGAGCAGAGGGTATGTGGGAGTAATAAATATCTATAATTTTTTAGCAGATTCTATAAAGTATAATAGAATGAATGACTCCGGCTATTTAATCGCACGAATCTTTGTGAATAAGGAAGATCATTTCTTTGTTCAAGGAAAACGTCAGCTGGGTTTTCTGTACAATGACTTCGCAAATGCAACGCTAAATAAAGAGGGCTTGAAAGGAATAGTACAATCTGCTATTATGTACACCCTCGATTTTGATTTGTTTACCCCTCCATATCAAGAAGTTCAAGAAGTTTCTGTTCAAGACATAAGCGCTGTAAGTCAGCACTTAAACATAAAAACAGGCAAAAGATTAGGGTTTAAATTTCAGTCAGAAAACGATTCAATAGAATAATTAAGACTTTTTTAATTCAGAACCGAAAAAGCTCATTATATTTGCACTCCAATTTTAAAATTGGCCCGTTCGTCTAGGGGTTAGGACGCCAGGTTTTCATCCTGGTAGCAGGGGTTCGAATCCCCTACGGGCTACATAAGTTAAAAACCCTTCCTTTTCAGGAAGGGTTTTTTTTTGGAAATATGTTTCATGTTTCTTTCAGTCATTGACATAACCGAATTTATTAGATCTAGCCGAAGTTTTGTCATTAGTCTATATCCTCCATAGTCATCTTTATTTTAAAATTAGTAAGCGGTTGAATTTGGAAAACAGCTCAGATATTTGTCTATTGTTTTGGGGTGTGAATAGAAACTTCTTTCAAACTGAGTCGTATAGATTGGAGTTAAAACCAAAAAAGCTTCGGAGAAGAATTCGGAAATCGATGCCAATGACAAATTCACTACCTTCAATATCAGCATATAGTTTTTTCGAGAAATCGAAAGATTGTGGAATATCTTTTGCTTACAGAGGCGCTTTTATAGACGCTCTTACCGCCAATATTATTGACCTTTCCGAAAGCACTATAGTTGAGAGTCAAGGACTACCAAAAGTGAGTAGAAAGATATCTTTTCTTTTAATTGAATGTTTTCAGAACATTGTAAGACATGCAGAGGAGCCTTCTCCAGAGCTAGCAGCTACACTAAATGACGGGTTATTTAGCTTTAAAAATGTAGGGGGAGCATACGTGATTAACTCGATAAACTTAGTTCATAATAATCAGGTTGACGACTTTATTAGTCAAGTAGAGTATATAAACAGCTTAAATTCTACTGAGTTAAAGCAAGTATATAGAACAGCCTTAAGGGATAATCAGCTAAGCGGAAAAGGCGGGGCCGGTTTAGGGTTAATTGAACTAGCCAGAAAGTCAGGACAAAAAATTAAGTATAAAGTGGAAGAGGTCAGTAAAGAAATGTCTCTCTTTCATCAGCAAGTTTTATTCTTAAAAACAACGGAAAAAATAAATATTGACCATATAAAATTTACCTGTGATACTCTAACTAATATGCATAAGGAGAATCTACTTCTTCAGTATAAAGGAGATTTTAGTCAGAATTCCATCTTGCCTTTGCTCCGTATTGTAGAAGATAATATGGGCACAAACCATGCTGAAATAAAAAGAATGAAGAAAGTTGGGCATTTGCTCGTAGAAATTCTTCAGAATATTTCTAAAAATGGACAGGACAGAGGTAGTGTAAAAGAAGGAGTGTTCCTAATAGGAACTCATAATGGCAGCTATTTTATAGAAGCCGGAAACCCTATTGAATTAACTCAGAAAGTGGAATTCGAAGAGTTATTGGTCAGTGCTCCCGCCAGTTTAGGTGGGGAGGTGAATCCACAGGTGAGAAATAAACTCATATTGTCTCTTGCTGGGGAGGATAAAATAAGCTCAGACCTGGGCTTGCTAGAAATAGCTAAGTCCAGTACTAAACCTCTTCGTTATAGTTTTACGAAGACCCGAGAGGGCAAGTTGTTTTTCACTCTTAAAGCGTATTTATAAGTGTAAATCGCGAATGAAGTGGTTTTTATTGAACCATAAGCAGACAAACTCTTTTTAGAGTATACTCCCAGCAGAAGTATTATTGTTAACAAATGAGCCGCCTTTTAGAAAACATCTATGAGGACTAAATCGTTGTTGTGTGGATTAATAGTTTTGTGAACTAATCCGAGTTTCTCTTAGTTGAAATATTAAGCTCGACTACTTAAGGGCTAATTGATATTTCATGCCGTTAGGTTCGATTTCAGTCTATTATGATGGAGGAGGGGAGTGAACAAGTAGGTCTTTAGTAGAGCTAGACTTCATTATTATTCTTCTAGAATTAAAAAGAGCAGAAAACTAGTTGGATGTTGGTGTTGTTCTTAATATTCTTAGTATATTTGCAGCCCGAAATTTTTACACAAGATGGCAAATCATAAGTCTACATTAAGAAGAATAAGATCAGACGAGAAGAAAAAGCTCAGAAATAGATATGCGCATAAGTCTACAAGGACAGCTATCAAAAATTTAAGAGCAAGTGCTGATAAGAAAGAGGCGACAGAGATGTTACCGAGAGTTACTGCTATGCTAGATAAGCTAGCTAAGAGGAATATTATTCACATGAATAAGGCCGCAAACCTTAAATCTGGTTTGGCTCTGCATGTAAGCGCATTATAAGATTAAAAAATTATATATTTGAAGCTCTCAAGTTATTCTTGAGGGCTTTTTTATGCACTAATTTTTGAAAGACTTAAAACTAAATAAGAGCGTAATAACAGAGTGGGCTGAAGAAGACAGGCCTCGAGAAAAACTGTTGTTAAAAGGAAAGGCAGCTTTATCTAATGCCGAATTAATAGCCATTCTTATAGGTTCTGGAAATAGAAACGAGACAGCGGTGGATTTATCCAAAAGGATTCTTTCAGAAATAGATGATAATCTGCACAATCTGGCACGTCTCTCTTTATCTGATCTTCAGAAATTTAAAGGAATAGGAGAAGCCAAGGCCATTTCTATTCATGCAGCTCTGGAGTTAGGGGCTAGAAAAAGAACCGCTGAGGCAGAGAAAAGAAAGAAAATCACCGCCAGTTCAGATGTCAATGAGCTCTTTCAAGAAGAGTTATCCGCCCTGCAATACGAAGAGTTTCATGTCCTACTACTCAATCAAGCGAATAAAATATTAAAAAAGCAACTCATCTCCAAAGGAGGAATAAGCAGTTCTATAGCTGATCCAAAGTTGATTTTTGAGGCTGCTCTCAACGCTAAAGCCTCGGCTTTAATTTTAGTACATAACCATCCGAGTGGTAATCTAAAACCTTCCAAGCAGGATATAGCCATTACCGTTAAGTTAAAGTCTGCAGGACAAGTATTAGATTTGCCCATATTAGACCACATAATAATAGCGGAAACTGGTTACTACAGTTTTGCTGACGAAGGAATCTTATGAAAACAATACTTACAGTAATAGGCGCACGGCCTCAGATAATTAAGGCCGCAGCTATTAGCCGAGCTATAAAAGAGAGTTTTAGTGGAGATTTAAAAGAAATTTTACTTCACACAGGCCAGCATTATGATGCGGCCATGAGCCAGATTTTCATAGACCAGCTAGGAATTCCTGAACCAGATATTAACCTAAATGCGGGAAGTGGTTCCCATGGAAAACAAACAGCCTTCATGCTAGAAGGAATAGAGGAGCAACTAGATAGTCATAAGCCAGACGGGTTGTTAGTTTATGGAGATACGAATAGCACCCTAGCGGCAGCCCTAGCGGCTTCTAAAATTCACATTCCTGTAATTCATGTAGAAGCTGGTCTAAGGTCTTTTAATAAGCGCATGCCAGAAGAAATAAATAGAATAGGATGTGACCATGTAAGCACCATGCTTTTTAGTCCTACCAGGACTGGCATGGAAAATCTAGCTAACGAAAACTTCAAACTGAATGCTGCTCCACCTTTTACCATAGACACTCCTGCGGTTTATCACAGTGGAGATGTGATGTATGATAATAGCCTCTATTTCTCTAAAATATCAGAGGAGAAATCTACGATCCTAGATGATTTAGGATTAAGAGGAAAAGACTTTATTCTTTCCACCATTCATAGGCCGTCTAACACAGATAACAAAGAACGTTTAGAAGGACTTATGGAAACGCTGCTGGAAATAGCAGAAGGAAATAATACTCAATTAATTCTACCGCTTCACCCTAGAACTAAAGCTAAGCTAGAGCAGTTCTTTTCCGGTGAATCCTTAATGAACAGATTAGAAAATAGCGAGTACTTTAGATTCGTTCCGCCATGTGGATTCCTAGATATTATAGCTCTAGAGAAAAACTGCAGCATGGTAATGAGTGATTCTGGTGGCGTGCAAAAAGAGGCGTACTTCTTTGGTAAGCCTTGCTTAGTATTCAGACCCCAAACAGAATGGATAGAAATAATTCACTCTGGATGTGCCATATTAGTAGATGCGGACACCACTAAAATCAAGGAAGGGTACGAGTACTTTAAGAACAATACAGACCTTGAGTTCCCTTCTTTATTTGGAGATGGAAGAGCCGCCCATTTCATTTGTGATCAGATGTTAAAACACTTGTAGTCTATGGTTTGGATTTACTCTCACATAAAATCAGAAAGATTAAAATTCGTCTGTGATTTTATTTTTGGGCGTATCCTTCAAGAGGATTACACACTACTTTATGACTCAGCCGACTTTAAGGCTATAAGCGGCATCAAGCTAAATTACTCCAATGAGTCTTTAGAGGGAGTTCAAGTACTTCCAGCGGCTCTTCTTGAAGAGAAAGGGATAAGCAGACAAGAGCTAAATACCGGAAAATGGGATGGCTTGCCTATACTCTTTACTAATTCTTCAGAAGAGATTCCGTTCGATATATTTTCTGCTACGTTTTATCTTATCACCCGGTATGAAGAATATTTGCCCGCAGAAAGAGATAAGCATGACAGATTTAAATGTGAGGGAAGCATTCTCTCAGTGTTAAAATGTTTGGACAAGCCCATCATAGATATTTGGTGCGCTAAGTTTCAAGAAGTTTTAACAGGAAAAGAAGAGTTCTCCAGAACATATAAATTCATTTCTACCATAGATGTAGATAATGCCTACGCTTATAATTTCAAGTCTTTTCCTATCAAGCTCGGAGCTACCATTAAATCAATTTTGGCTGGAGATAAAGAGGATTTAAAAACCAGATTTGGCTGTTATTTCAGGCAGCAGAAAGATCCTTATGAAACGTACGATTACATAAATTCGATTCACTCAGAAGCTGAGGTGGAGAGCATGTTTTTCTTCCTGTTGTCTAACAGAAACGAATGGGATAGGAACCTGCCTTTTACGAATAAACATTTGAGAGCATTGGTTTTAGCGTTGCAACGCCAAAATACTATAGCCATCCACCCAGGATACCACAGCTACCAGAGTGCCGAAACCATGCTGGAAGAAAAGCTGAGGTTAGAGCACATCACTGAAGTCTATGTAACTCATAGCAGACAGCATTTTTTGAAATTCAGTTTCCCTGAAACTCCCAGGAGTCTATTGCGCGCAGGAATAAAAGAAGACTATAGCTTGGGTTATGCCGAGCAAATCGGATTTAGAGGAGGTACGTGTACGCCATTTCAATTTTTCGATTTAGAGAAGAATGAAACAACGGAGCTTGTTTTTCACTCTTCAGCCATAATGGATGCCACCTTAAATAGGTATTTAGGGCTGACACAAAAAGAGGCAGTGGCTAAGAGTGCAGAAGTCATAAAAGAGGTTAAAGCAGTGAGTGGAGAGTTAGTTACCATCTGGCACAATGAAACTTTAAGCGAACTTCGTGAATGGAAAGGGTGGAGGCATGTCTTTAAAGAAGTCGTCACTCTGGCTAAATCTTAAGATTTGGATTGGTTAGAAATCATAGCGAACGTAGGTTTATTCATCTGGACGGCATTGAAATTTATGGTGTTTTCTCCTGTGGTGGCATTAAAGTTTAGTTTCTTGACAGGCCTCCTTATGAATATAAGTGCTGGGTTTACCGGGGTGTCTTTCTTTTTTTTTCTCAGTGATTACTTTATGGGAAGAGCGCATCAAAAGCGCGTAAGACGATTAATAAACGGAACTGCTAAGCCTAAGAAAACCTTCACTTTGGTGAACAAGTTCTTAGTTAGAGGAAAGAGGAAATTAGGGTTGTTTGGTATAGCCATATTGACACCAATGTTTATTTCTATTCCTTTGGGATCAATTATCACAGCTAAATTTTTTACGCATAAAAAGTGGGCGTATCCTTCCTTACTTTTGGCGGTAGTTTTCTGGGCGTTAGTGATTGGTGGATTAGCCAGTTTTTACCCAGATTTATTTGACAGTATTTTCCCCGAAACCAAAGAGTCATAAACCAATGAGCCTTAAATACGAACACATTATATGGGATCTAGACCATACACTATGGGATTTTGATACCAATTCTACAGAAACGATACTAGAACTTCTTCATGAATTTGACCTTATAGAAAAACCTATAATGGAACCACAGAAATTCTTAGAAGATTATATTAGAATTAACCGTCACTGCTGGGATTTATACCAAATGGGAGAGATGGACAAAGAGACTCTCAGGTATACCAGGTTTCAGCAAGCTTTTGAGTTAAATGGCGTTTCTTCAGAATCGAGTAGAGAGCTTTCAGATAGATTCTGCGAAGAATATGTAGTAAGGTGCCCTAAGAAAAATGCCTTGATAGATGGAGCAGTGGAGATTCTAGATTATCTGAAAGCGAAGAATTACAAAATGTGCATCATGACCAATGGCTTCATAGAAGCGCAGCATGTTAAGATGCATGTGTCTGGGCTAAACTCATATTTCGACCATGTCTTTATTTCTGAAAACCTGAAAGCCAAAAAACCAGACCCTAAGGCTTATTATGCGGTGTTAAATGCGCTAAATACAAAAGTTGAAAACTGTATTATGATAGGAGATTCAGCATCGAGTGATATTCAGGGAGCAGTAAATGTAGCCATGGATTCTATTCATTTTTTGCCAGACGGTTCTACGGAGACAAAAGGGACCCATGCTATTAAAGAATTGATGCAGATAAAGGAGATCCTTTAAGTCTTATTTAATAATCGTAAACTATTAATTCTGAACCACAGGCTTATAACTCAGATGTTTTGGATAAACCGATTCTTTTTTAAGTCTAACGTCTTACGTTCTAAAGTCTAAAATAGTAAAGAAACTTAAATCGAAAGTCTATCTTTGCGAGGCATAAAAAATCAACGAAATGGCAGAAGAGCAGAAACCTCAAAAGGGAAAAATAAACATTGAACTTTCAGAAGAAATGTCTGATGGTATTTATTCTAATCTAGCAGTAATTACCCACTCTAATTCTGAGTTTGTTGTTGATTTTATTCGAGTAATGCCAGGAGTTCCTAAAGCGAAAGTGAAGTCTAGAATTATTTTAACTCCTCAGCACGCTAAGCGTTTGATGGGAGCTTTAAATGAAAACATAAGAAAATTCGAAACGCAAAACGGACCGATTAAAGAAATCAAAGGAATGGATCAAACCTTACCAATGAATTTTAGCGGACCACAAGGAGAAGCATAGGCGAAGTAAAGCTTCGAGTTCGAGTTTTGTTGAGAGGTTTGTGGTTTGAACTTCAGGTGTTTTTAGACTAGCGTAAACAGTCAAGTTCTAAGATCAATTGTCAATTGAACTCTTTCCTCTATTTATAACCCCTACCACCTTTCCAGTAAACTTAGAATTGTTATAAGGAGTGTTTTTAGATTTAGAAAGCATCTCCTCTCTCTGGAAAGTCCATTTTTTAGATGGATCAAAAAGGGTGAAGTTAGCTACTTCTCCTTCTTCAAACTGAGGGATAGATATACTTAAAATCTCTCTAGGGGCTGTAGTGAATTTATCTACTAAATCCTCCAGCGGATAATTACTTCCTAGTTCAGAATTAGCTGCGCTAAAAGCAGTTTCTAGTGAACTAATCCCGAATGCCGCTAATGTAAATTCTCTTTTTTTCTCTTCTACATCTTCTGGCTCATGCCCAGAACATATAGCGTCTATAGTTCCGTCTTTTAGTCCTTTTTTAAGCGCTTTTCTATCTGCTTCTGAGCGGAAAGGAGGCAGTACTTTAAATCTAGAGTCGAAAGTAGAGACTGCTTCATCAGTAAAACTCAGTTGATGCGCATGAATAGAACACGTAATGGCTAATCCTTCTTTCTTGGCCGTTCTAATCATATTTACAGAACCTTCAGTAGAAATAGCTACCACATGGAGTTTTCCTCCAAAGTGTTTCAGTAATTGGATGTCTCGAGAAAGTTGAATCTCCTCAGATACATTTGGAATTCCTCTCATGCCTAGTAGGGTAGAAGTCTTTCCTTCGTGCATTTGACCATCACTTACTAAGTTAGGGTCATAAGGAAAAGAGTAAACTAGTGCGCCTATTGTTTTGCTGTATTCGAGTGCTTTAGAAAGCAAGTTGGTGTTGTTCAGTAAAGCAGTATCTTCTGTAAATGCCACGGCACCACTCTGAGTCATATCGTGAAACTCGCTCAGTTGTTTCCCTTTTAGCCCCTGGCTAATAGAACCTGCGGGAAAGACTTCTGTGACGGTTGTGGCAGAATTGTTTTTTAGGAATTGCACCGCAGTATTATTATCTACTACAGGGTAGGTTGTAGGCATGGAAACCACACCTGTAAAACCTCCTTTGGCCGCGGTTCTTAAACCATTGGCTAAACCTTCCTTGTACTCATGTCCGGGTTCTCTGAAGTTAGTTCTCATATCTAACCACCCAGCACTTATACATAAATTCTCAGAGGTGATCTCTTTGGCTGAATCGTCCTTTATCGAAGCGGCTATTTTTAAAACTTTCCCATTCTTTATATGAATGTCTCTTGTCTTCAAATGGTGCTTATTTCCACGCTGAAAAATCTTCGCTTTTTTTATAAGAATGTTCATCTTACTTCCAGAATTTAATCAGAATAATTTCTATACCTAAAAATAGTAGTGCTAGTATTACAAAAGACTTCCACAATATTTTCCCCTCATTTACTTCTTGGATAGAAGCCCCAATTGTATTCATGTCAGAGGTAATCACATTACTAGAAGTCAACGCTTGCTTTCTTAGCTCTTGCTTTAAGTCGTAGGCGTCATAATAGATGATTTCACTTTCTTTCCTATTGTAATTGATTCCAATGGCGCCTATCTGATTATCATCACTATTTACAGCGTAATTACCAGAAACTCGAGCATCAGAACCAGGAAAAATCTCAAAAAGACCGTCTTTTCTTCTGAATTCAGGAATGAACTCATAACCTTCTGCACTTGTCATTTTAACCACAGAATTGGCATCTCCAGAATTGGCAGACTTCAGTGAAAAGGCTTTTTCTTCTCCTAGTTCGAAGAATATTTTGGTAGAAGTCTTGGCGTGATTGGCTATACTGTGCATTGTGTAAACCAGAAGAGCATGAGAAGCCAAGTCTGTTTGAACTCCTTCTAAACTTGTGTTAAACACATACAGTGAGGCATTGTTCTTTTCAAAGTGACTGATAAACGCAGCACCATTTTGCAGGGTGGCTAATTCATCTCTGTTTCTTCTATTTGAGTTCGTAGTTTCGAAGTAGGAGTTCACTTTAGGTAACGGCATATTTCTGTTTGCCGCATCGAAAACGTCCTTGTATACAAGGTGGTCAAAGTTCAGAGTAGAAACCTTCGTGTCTAAATTCTTGAGAGCAGTAAATAAATCGGCTTCTCTTAATGTGAAGTATGAATTGTAGCTGCTTAAATCTGCACTGATTGCAGGAATGACTACAACGGTTCCTCCCGCTTTGGAGAATTTATCCAGTTCTTGTTTTAACCCTCCCGATAAGAATGAAAGCTGATTCACTATCACTAAATCAAACTCAGGGAATCGATTATAATCTATTTGTTTAGCATTGAATTTAGAGAAATCATACTCTTTAGTGTTCTTAAATAGGTTGCTAAAAACCTTCTTATTTCCACTGGCTATTTCTAGTATATTGGTTTTCTCGGCTACTTCATACCCGAAGAAAAACTCGTCATCAAAAGTCACAGGGTAATCTTCTACTTGTACTTTGGCTTGCTTAAATCCAGAGCTAGAATTCGTAAAAGTAAGCACAGTATCTGTCGCTACTCCAGGATCAGCGTTAATGCTAACTACCGCCTTTTGTGTTCCGTTTATATAAAGTCTTAATGGTATATTTTCCTTTCTGCGTTGCAATGTGTTTTTCACTCTCACATGCAAATTCTCTAGTGAATTCAAGTTCCTGCTCGGAGAGCTAAACCAAACGCTGTCTATAAATAAATTCTCAGAGAAAGCAGAAGGGGTAGGCAGAAACTGCAAAGAGAACAAACTATCTGGCTGAATATTTTCTATATCGGTCACACTTTTTTGGAGGTCAGATAATACATAGATCATCCGCTGGTCAGCTTCTTCTTTGAGGGATAAATCTTTGTGTCTAGCATAAACCTCAGAAAGTGTTCTGCTCTGGGGCGAGAAATCTATTTCAGTAATAAGCTCACTAATCTCTTCTTGGGTTAACCAGCGCTGGTGTCTTCCTTCGAAATCATTTGTAATCAACTGAAATACGTCAGTAGGTGAATGGTATTTCACTACTTCTAGTGCTTTATTCTTGGCTATTTCCAAAATGTTTCCAGACTCACTTTCGCTTTCCATACTGAAGCTATTGTCTATATAAACTCCTACTGTTTTCTTGCCTGTCTTAGCTCCATTATCGCCTGTAGGTATAAAGGGCTGAGCAAAAGCGAGAACAATAGCAGCCAAAGCTAAAACTCTTGCGCATAAAATCAGAAAGTGCTTTATCTTACTTTTGGACTTGGTCTCTTGCTTGATTTCTTTTAGATATTCAACGTTAGAAAATTGTACTTTTTTGAAACGTCTAAAATTGAAGAGATGCACCAGAATTGGTATAGAAATGGCAGCTAGTGCGTATAGAATTCCTGGATATAAAAATTGCATCAAAGCACAAAGATAAAGTGAATATGAACTAGAAGGAAGGGATTGAGAGATTTTGTTTTTGAATGGCTAGATTCTCGTGTAAATTTATATTCTAATATTCGTTGTGTCAGCAGTTGTTTGACAAATATCACCGAGCACAGCGAAGTGAAAATCTCAAAATTTCAATTGAGAAATGGGAGAGCGCCAATCATAAATCGGTTTATTTTCGTGCCGTGAAGTTCAAAACAAAAAAGGAGTTAAAGTCATTCTTAGATGCACAAGTAGAACTGTTTGAAAAACCAGAATTTTTTGAGGCAGACCCATTGGGTATTCCCCATCGGTTTTCTAAGAAGGAAGACATTGAAATTAGTGGCTTTTTGGCTGCCACCATAGCGTGGGGAAATAGGAAGTCTATTATCAATAGCGCTAATAGAATGTGTCTGCTCATGGATAATGCACCACATGACTTCATCTTAAACCACACAGAAGAGGACTATAAAAAGCTTGAAGGCTTTGTCCATAGAACATATAATTCTGTGGATTTACAGTATTTCTTTTTTGCGTTGCAACGCTTATATAACGAGCAAAATGGATTGGAAGGAATTTTCACGGATGGCTTCTCCTTTCATGGAAATGCTGCTGGAGCCATTTCTGAATTTAAAAAACAGTTTTTCCAGTTTGAACACCTGAAGAGAACGCAAAAGCATGTGAGTGACCCTATGAAAGGAAGCTCAGCCAAACGGTTAAATATGTATTTGAGGTGGATGGTCCGCCCTGCGGATAAAGGAGTAGATTTTGGGCTCTGGAAGAACATTCCATTAAACAAGCTAATGATTCCTTTGGATGTTCACACAGGAAACATTGGCAGACGACTGGGGCTTTTGGTGAGAACTCAGAACGACTGGAGAGCAGTTGAAGAATTAATGACTGCCCTTAGAAAATTTGATTCAGAAGACCCAGCGAAATATGACTTTGCGTTATTTGGACTTGGGGTGAGTGGTTTTTAGCCTTCGGTAGTAGTTTGGTTTATGCCATAAGCTAGTTTATGATTGCATAATGTCTAGCTAAAATTCTACTCGAAACTCTCGCTCTATTAGAAAGCTTGACTTCTCACAAGTAAAGCGTAGAAACAATAAAAAAGTATAGAGCACCTTAAGTTCCTGAAAAGAAATATTCAAAAAAAGACTTGTTAGTGGTATCCTGTAAAACAGAGCTGGATTTGAGTTAACTAAATGAAATACATTAAATTATGTTTTGTTTATGCTTTATGAAGATCAATTGAGAATAACATAATAGCCTTTATGTGGACATACATGAGGTCTCTTTTTGGTCATAACTTGGGGATTAATGCCTAATTTACAAGTGTTACTTTGAACCAAACCTTAATTAATTTCCCTGTCCGGATGAAGAATCTATATTCTCCAATCACATTGTCTGTAAAAGATAATTCGCCTTTTCTCAGTACATTTATTTTCCAGTTTATTTTATTATTTCTAGCTTTGTGTTTTAGCGTAACCTCTCATTCCCAATGGCTAGACTGGCAGGAAGAGACAGACACTAGATTGGTTTTAAGTAGTGTGGCTAACTCGGATGGGCAAGAGAAAGATATTTCAGTAGGAGATCTGGATAATGATGGATGGGAAGACGTAATAGTGGTGAGAAAAGAGCCTTTCTCTATTCAAACTGCAGCTGCAGAAACAGATTTGTTACTCATGAATATTAATGGAGTTTTAACTGATCAAACGGATCTGTTTGCTCCAGAATTTCTGACCAATTTAAGTTTCGCTAGAGATGTAGTTATAGATGATTTTGACGGAGATGGATGGTTGGACGTGGTAGTGGCTAATACTTTTGGACAACAACCTATTTATTACTCTAATTTAGGAAACGATGGTTCAGGAACGTGGTTAGGATTGGCAGATGAAACTACTGCTAGATTTCCAATGCTGGTTGACGATACACCTCTAATTTGTGCAGTTTGGAGTGGAGATTTAGATATGAATGGAACCATCGATTTATACTTTGTGAACTATAAGGTAAATGCCGCTGGTGGAACGGCTAAAGATTTCATGTTGCTCAACGATGGCTCGGGTGTGTTCACAGATGAAAGTGAAGCTCGGCTTGGAGAATTGAGAAACTCAGCTTTCGGTACTGCTGCGCAAATAGTAGATTTTGATAACGATGGAGACAATGACATTCTCAAGGTATCTACTTTATATGGAGTAGCTCCTTGGGGTGGGAATGGTCTTATCTTAATGTTCAATGATGGTGCCGGTAACTTCACTAACTGGCAAAACATAGCGCCTTTCTCTCCTTATATGTTTGAGGTTTATGATTACAATGCTGATGGTTTGCTAGATGTTTTCGTAGTGGACGATGGAGCAGATTACGTACTTATAACTAATTCTGTTATTCCAGATACAAGTGTTGATGTAACGAGAACTAATGCTATTAATGCTCCTAATGGATTTGGTGGTAATGTGCACAGGGCAGATTTAGATTTAGATGGCGATATGGATGTAATCGTATCTGATGTAGATGTGGATATTCCTCCATGCTTGTCTGGAAGAGAAATGGCTATTCTTCAAAATAACAATGGGATTTTTACAGATACTTATGAAGGGACAGGCACATTTGATTGGGCAGATAATAGCTATGATGTAGGGGTTTTAGACATCAATAAAGATGGGCTTCAAGATTTCATAACGGGTGGATGCTCAGGTTACAAAGTATTCATGAATACCAATTGTGACTTGGTGACTACAGGTGCAGATTTAGATAATGATGGTTTGCCAGATGCTTGTGACCCATGTCCAAACGACCCTAATGTAAATTGTACAGAAGAGTTAGGTTTTCCTACTATTAATACTGATTTTACGATAGCTCGTCAATGGAACGAAATGCTTTTGGCTTCTATAAGAAGAGATTTTGCCAGGCCGACTATCCATGCTCGAAACCTATACCATACTTCGGTAGGGATGTATGATGCATGGGCTGCTTATCAGCCAGCTGGCTGCACCTACCTTTTAGGGAAAACGGTAGATGGATTTACATGTGCTTTTGACGGGATACCTGCACCTACAGATTCCCAAGCTGCACAGGAGGAGACCATTTCATATATGGCATATAGATTATTATCCTATAGATTCCAAAATTCTCCTGGAGCTATAGAACTCCAGCAAGCTTACGAATATCATATGGGAGTTTTAGGGTATGATACCTCGGTAACTAGCCAAGATTATTCAACCGGTTCTGCAGCTGGTTTAGGAAATTACATCGCTCAGTGTTTGATAGATTACGGTGTTTCTGATGGGGCTAATGAAGCTGGTGGTTTTGGCAATACTTCATATACCCCAGTTAACACACCGCTAATAGTAGACCAACCAGGAAATCCGACATTGACGGATTTTAACCGTTGGCAGCCACTTACTTTAGATGTGTTTATAGACCAAAGTGGAAATGAAATCTCTGGAAGCACGCCAGAATTCTTAGGGCCAGAATGGGGTCAAGTAAAGAATTTTGCACTTTCTGATGATGATTTGACTACCTATAACAGAGATGGTTTTGATTACAAAGTTTACCATGACCCAGGAACACCGCCTCAACACCAACTAGATGGTGGAGGACAAACAGAAGATTACGCTTGGGGATATGAAATGGTAGTTCTTTGGTCTTCACATTTGGATTCATCAAATCCTGCTACTCTGGATATTTCTCCAGCCGCTTTAGGAAACAGAATACTTCCAACAGCTTTAGCAGATTACCCTTCATTCTATAATCAAGTAGATGGAGGAACCGTAAGTCCAGGTCATGCGACCAACCCAGCCACAGGTTCAGCGTATACGCCTAACGTAGTTTCTAGAGCGGATTATGCCAGAGTTCTGGCTGAATTCTGGGCGGATGGTCCAGATTCTGAAACACCGCCAGGTCACTGGTTTGGGATTTTAAACTATGTAGATGACCATCCGGATTTAGTAAGGAAGTACAAAGGTCAAGGAGCTGACCTAGACCAAATGGAATGGGAGATAAAAGCGTATTTCGCCTTAGGTGGAGCCATGCATGATGCAGCCGTTACAGCTTGGGGTTGTAAAGGATGGTACGATTATATTCGTCCGATTTCTGCTATTAGAGGTATGGCCGCATTAGGACAGAGGACTGATGGCGGAGCTGCCAACTATCACGCGGGAGGAATCAAGTTAATTCCAGGATACATAGAAACGGTAGAAGTAGGAGATGCGCTGGCAGGATTAGGAAATGTAAACGTAGAAAAAATTAAAATTTATGCTTGGCGTGGCAATGCTTCTATTAATAATGTAGATACAGATGAAGCAGGAGTAGACTGGATTTTAGCGGAAAACTGGGAGCCTTATCAAAGACCTTCTTTTGTAACACCGCCTTTTGCAGGATATGTTTCTGGTCACTCTACTTTCTCCAAAGCTGCGGCTGAGGTACTGACAGAATTTACCGGTGATGCATACTTCCCTGGTGGATTGGGAGAATTTGTAGCTCCAGCGGATGAGTTTTTAGTGTTTGAGGATGGTCCTAGTCAAGACATAACTCTTCAATGGGCTACTTACAGAGATGCGGCCGATGAATCAGGGTTGTCCAGAATCTGGGGCGGTATTCATCCTCCAGCAGATGATATTCCAGGAAGGTTTATGGGAGAACAAATAGGTTTAGATGCTTTTGCGTTAGCGGATCAATACTTTAATTCTGAAGGGGGATGTACAGATGAAATGGCTTGTAATTATGATGCTACGGCACTTTGTGATGATGGCACTTGTCTTGAATTAGACTCCTGTGGAAACTGCGGAGGGTCAGCGGATGCCGGATGTACGAATGCTACTGCATGTAACTTTGCTCCGCTAGCTTTATGTGATGATGACTCATGTATTCTTCCTGATGGGTGTACAGATGAAACGGCTTGTAATTATGATGCTGCGGCTTTATGTGATAATGGTACTTGTGAGTTTACGAGTTGTCCAGGATGTACAAATCCAGATGCGTGTAATTATGTTCCCGCAGCCACCCAAGATGATGGCAGTTGTATTCTAGGAGGTTGTGATGATGCTTTAGCTTGTAACTATGCTGCTGCGGCAGTTTGTAACGATGGGTCTTGTTTCTATGGACCTCCAAATGATGTTTGCGCCAATGCTATTCCGCTAATGATAGGAACGAACGCAATAGATAATACTGGTGCTTGTGTAGATGAAGGGTATGCAATTCCTGGAACAGGATGTAACATTACCACAGGATGGTGTAACCAAAATGGGGTGGAAGCAGATGTGTTTTACACCTTTACTACTCCAGCCATTCCAGCGATTATTTCTATGGAAACTTCCTTTGATGGAACAGGTACTCAAACTGATACTCAGATAGCTGTCTTCGGAGAATGTGGTGGAGTTTTAATAGCCGCTAATGATGATGGAGGAGCTGACCAGTGGATGTCTCGTTTAGAATTTGGATGCGGAGAATTAGAGTTGAATACCACGTACTTATTGCTCATAGATGGGTACGGAGGAGTAAATGGAACTGCAAATCTGGAGTTAACGATGGACAGTTCTACTTGCCCTATTCCAGGATGTACCACAGGAACAGCGTGTAACTTTAATCCAGCTGCTACGGTAGATGATGGTTCATGTTTAGCAGACGATGATTGTGGAAATTGTGGTGGTTCAGATACTTCAGGATGTATTGATGACGGAGCTTGTAATTATGATGCTTTAGCTGCGTGTGATGATGGAAGTTGTGAGTACTTAACCTGTTCTGGATGTACAGATGATACAGCATGTAATTATGATAGTACTGCCAGCATAGATGATGGCTCCTGTTTACAGTTTGATGGATGTGGAAATTGTGGTGGAACGGATATATCAGGATGTACAGATTCAGGAGCTTGTAATTATGTGTTGGAAGCTTCATGTGATGATGGTTCTTGTAATTTCACTTCTTGTTCGGGATGTACAGATATTAACGCGTGTAATTTTGACTTTATAGCTACACTAGATGATGGGGCATGTCTATATTTAGATGAGTGCAGTGTTTGTGGAGGAAATGGTACAGCTGGGTGTGTGGATATAACCGCGTGTAATTATGATGATACAGCTGCCTGCGATAATGCCAGCTGTGAGTATCTGACATGTTTCGTTTGTTACGGAGATTTTGATGGAGATTTGATGGTTACCATTAACGACCTTACCATTTTGTTAGGAGATTTTGGTTGTACAGAAAGTTGCACGGCAGATATGGATGGAAATGATGCTGTAGGCGTTTCAGATTTAGGGGAATTTTTAGGAGTTTTTGGAGCTGTATGTGAATAATCTTTAGTCTCAAGCTCAGTTTTGTTCAGTCAGTAAGTGGGTTTCTGCACATGTTATTTATTATATATACATAAAACTATTTTCATTAGGGCGATAGTCCAGTTTAGGAGGAAATGATGTGTGATAAAAATACTGTTCTAGAGTTCAACCATACCCTTTCATGCTAATACAATTAAAAAAATTAAAGCAGAAAAAAACTCCCTGAATTTTAATCCAGGGAGTTTAATGATATCTAAAAGCAAAGAATCTAAAAGTATTACTTCTTAAAAGCAATACTTATTCTCGGCTATAGCTTTTTCAGCTACTTTTCTTCTTTCTTCCTTAATGTTAAACGGAGTCATTTTAGTGAATCGTTTTAATCCCATTTGCATCATTCTCATTTCATCTCCTTCTGCAAAAGACCATAGAGCAGACTTACCTGCAGTAGAAATTTCTTCAGCAGCATCAAAGAAGAATGATTTCATTAATGAGATCTCTAACTCTACAGCAGATTCTCCACCTTTTCTTCCAGCTAATTTTTCCACACGTAGAAGTAAACTTTCAGCCACGTAAGTCTGAATTGTCATATCTGCTATGTTTCCTAAAATCTCCTGTTCTTTAGCTAAGCTCATTGTGAACTTTTGCGCAGCTGAACCAGCCATCATAAGAACTGTTTTCTTGAAATTCTTTACATAAGCTCTGTATTCGTCAAAAACTGTTTCTGGAGCCGAGCCGAAATCTGGAATAGAGGTCAACTCTCCCGCCACGGCCATAGCTGGTCCCATTAAATCAAGTTCTCCTTTCATGGCTTTTTTCAGAATCATGTCTACCGTTAACATACGGTTGATTTCATTAGTTCCTTCAAAAATCCTATTGATACGAGCATCTCTATAAGACTTCTCCATTCTGGTTTCAGCGCTGTAGCCCATTCCACCAAAGATTTGAACACCTTCATCTACCGTGTAGTCCAATACCTCAGAACCGAAGACTTTAAGAATAGCACACTCAGGAGCGAAACTTGCTATTCCTTTAAGCGTAGCAACGCCTTTTTCCATTCCACCCTTTTCTAATGAAGCTATAGCGTCATCTATATTTTGTGTAGCTCTATATACAGCAGATTCTAAGGCAAAAGATTTCACAGCCATTTTAGCTATTTTTTCTTTTATCATTCCGTACTTAGAAATCGGTCTTCCGAATTGATTTCTTTCATTAGAATAATTAATAGCTTCATCAATTACACCTTTACTTCCGCCTAATACTCCACCTGCTAATTTGATTCTTCCAATATTAAGAATGTTCACGGCTATTTTAAAACCATTGCCACGCGTAGAAAGAAGATTCCCTGCAGGAACTTGTACATTGTTGAAAAACACCTGACGGGTAGAGGAACCTTTTATTCCCATTTTCTTCTCTTCAGCATTTAGAATGATTCCTTCCATTTCTTTGGTGAGAATGAAGGCAGAAAGATTTTCATCATCTCCTATTTTGGCAAAAACAGTGAATACATCTGCAAATCCTGCATTGGTAATCCACATTTTCTGACCATTAATAGTGTAATGTTTTCCATCATCTGAGAGAACAGCCTTGGTTTTAGCACTATTGGCATCAGACCCTGAGCTCGGCTCAGTTAAACAATAGCAAGCTTTCCACTCACCAGAAGCTAGTTTAGGAATGTACTTGGCTTTCTGTTCTTCGTTTCCGTAGTAAAGAATAGGTAAAGTTCCAATTCCTGTGTGCGCCCCGTATGCCACAGAAAACGAGTGACCTTGACCTAAGGCCTCAGTTACGAGCATAGAAGTTTTGAAATCCATACCCATTCCACCTAATTCTTCAGGAACAGAAATCCCTAATAGACCTTGAGCACCTGCTTTAGTAACTATGGACTCCATTAGTCCATCTTCCATAGAATCTATTCTATCTAAATGAGGGACTATTTCTTGATTTACAAAGTCAATACACATCTGCTCCATCATTTTCTGTTCTTCAGTCCATTCGTCTGGAATGAATACTTCCTCTGGTTTCACGTCTCTAATGAGGAATTCTCCTCCTGTGATTGCTTTTTGTTCGTCCATTTTATCAGGGTTATTTGTCATTGTTCTTAGTTTAATAATTCGAAAATTCCAGCTGCTCCTTGTCCTGTTCCTACACACATGGTGACCATACCATGTTTCTGCTTTCTTTTTCTCAACTCATTCAATATTTGTACGGTGAGTTTAGCTCCAGTACATCCTAGTGGGTGGCCGAGTGCTATAGCCCCTCCGTTGACATTTACGATATCTGGATTTAAGTCCAGTTTACGAGTTACTGCTAGTGATTGACTAGCGAATGCTTCGTTTAATTCTATCAGGTCTATATCCTTTAAACTCATTCCGGCATGACCCAATACTTTTGGAATAGCATAGATAGGGCCTACTCCCATTATTCTTGGTTCTAGCCCAGCTACTTGGTAGCTCTTTAGTCTGGCTATAGGTTCTACGTTTAATTCTTTTAATAGTCTTTCAGAAACAATCATCACGAATGCTGCTCCGTCTGAAGTTTGAGAACTATTACCAGCGGTTACAGAACCACCCTGAGCGAATACTGGCCTTAGTTTAGATAGCGCAGCAGCAGTAGTTCCTAATCTCACACCTTCATCTGTATCTACAGTGTAAGTTTTCACTTGTCTTTCCTCGTTGTCATCCAAGAAAATATCTTCTACCTGTATGGGTAGGATATCATCTTTGAATCTTCCAGATTGAATAGCTTCTGCTGCTTTTCTCTGAGATTGATAAGCAAATTCGTCTTGGTCTTCTCTAGAGATGTTGAAATCATTGGCTACTGCCTCTGCAGTTAATCCCATTCCCCAATACCATGAAGGGTTTTGCTTTGCAACGCTTGCATTCGGAACTAATCTCCAACCGCCAAATGGGATAGGAGACATCGTTTCTACTCCACCTGCTATAATACAATCCGCCATTCCTGAGTGAATCTTAGCACTGGCTATAGCGATAGTTTCTAAACCAGATGAACAGTATCTGTTCACTGTCATGCCTGGAACTGTTTCAGAATTTAATCCCATAAGCGAGATCATCCGTCCTATGTTTAATCCTTGCTCAGCTTCAGGAGTAGCGTTACCTACTATCACATCGTCTATTCTGTTCGGGTCTAAATTAGGCACTTCGGCCATTAATTTCTGTACCACGCGAGCACCTAATTCGTCCGCGCGCATATTTCGGAAAAGTCCTCTAGGCGCTTTTCCTACTGCTGTTCTATATCCTTTAATTATATAAGCGTCCATGATTAGTTTCTTAAGATTTTTCCTGATTGAATTAATGATTGCATTCTTTCTAAAGTCTTACGTTCCATACATAATTCTAAGAATGCTTTTCTCTCTAAATCGAGCACATATTGTTCGCTCACTTCGGTGATTTTGCTGAGGTCTCCTCCGCACATAACGAAACCTAGTTTCTCAGAAATCAGTTGGTCATGTTCACTGATGTATTTACCACTTTTCATACTGTGGGCTCCTACGTAAACTATTCCTAATGCTTCCTTTCCTAGAACTTTGAATTTGTCTTTAGCTGGCTGAGTGTAACCTTTATCCGCCATTAGCTTGCAGGCATCCTTAGCTTGAGAAATCTGGTGTTCTCTGCTCACTGCTATTTCATCTATTCCTCTTCTCATATAGCCCAGTTCGAAAGCTTCTTCTCCTGAAGTAGAAACTTTAGCCTGACCTACAGTAAGAAATCTGTTTCTCATTTGGTTTGTTCTGATGTCTCCATCATGAAGCTCTTCAGCTAACCTTTTAGTGAACTCTTTAGTTCCACCTCCACCAGGAATAAGTCCTACACCGAACTCTACTAAGCCCATATACGTTTCTGCATTGGCTATTACTTTATCAGCGTGTAAACAAATTTCGCATCCTCCTCCCAGTGTTAATCCATGTGGAGCGACTACTACGGGAATAGAAGAATGCCTAAGTCTCATAGTTGTGTTTTGGAATGCTCTAATCGCAAAATCCAATTCATCAAACTCTTGTTCCACAGCCATCATAAATATCATTCCCACATTAGCACCTGCTGAGAAGTTTTGACCTTCGTTGGAAATAACCAATCCTCGATAATCTTTCTCTGCCATGTCCACAGCTTTATTTAAGCCAGTAAGCACATCGCCACCTATAGTATTCATCTTCGTATGGAATTCTATATTGATAATTCCATCTCCTAAATCTTTAATAGTTGTTCCTGAGTTTTTCCAAAGAATTTTATCTCCAGTCAAGTTAGCCAGAGAAATTTTATCCTGCTGACCAGGTATTTCCGTATAGCTCTTAGAAGGAATATCCCAGAAAAGT
>CESE01135792.1_pt1 | contig 23837 bp, 21 predicted proteins | sample 350271 | NCBI WGS metagenome assembly CESE01 (sample SAMEA2621536, study PRJEB7988) | marine metagenome | isolation source: saline water (ENVO:00002010), including | reverse complement strand
ACAAACCCATTTAACTCGCTGATGTCAGATTCAGTAGCACAATTATTTCGTAGATTATTTAAAATTCGAATAAAATCTTCATCCTCTTGTCTAAAGATTTTATCCAGTTCTATATAAGTTGGAGGATCATATTTCAAAGCATGAGCTTCGAAAAAATGCATGCTTTTGTAGTAATTCTTAAGCACATTCCATTCATTTTGTTGTACAATGGGAGGCAACTGATATAAGTCGCCAATGAACAATACTTGCACGCCTCCAAAACTTCTATTGAAATTGGATTTAACACTGCGCATACGATAATCAATCGCATCCAATAAATCTGCACGAAGCATACTCACTTCATCTATGATTAACAAGTCTGCAGCACGCAAAACCTGCTTACGGATTGAATTTAAAGGATGTTTTCTAGCCAGTGTGTGCTGAGTGAAAAATCGAGCATCCTGACCAAAGCTTCCATCTGGAGAGCGATCAGGTACAAAACTTCCAAAAGGAAATAAAAACTGGGAATGAATAGTAACTCCCTCAGCATTTAAAGCGGCAATACCTGTAGGTGCGACCACCACAAAGTTCTTATGCGTTTTCCTGGCTAAGGTTCTAAGGAAGGTTGTTTTTCCAGTTCCTGCTTTTCCTGTAAGAAAAACATGACTTCCGGTGCTGTTGATAAAGCGAGTAGTCAATTCAATTAAATCTGTGCTCTGTATGTTTTCTTTCACGGTGCCGAAGGTAAAGTTTTCGTGTTTTAATTTTGAATTTCTTACTCTGCTTTAAAAGACTCTAAAAATATACTCTCAATAAAACACCCCTTTAATACAAAAGAATTCTAGAAATAGATTGGGTGAAAAAATACTCCACGCTGATTAAACTCAACTGCAGGCAAGGGAAATTTAAACCAAGAGACTGCTTTTAAAACTCCGTTTAGTAAAGCTGATTTCGTCTTAATTCGATGCAAATCAATATCCAATGAAACATAGTATTGCTTTTGTCGAGTTAAGGTCTGGGGCAGTGCAAGACCCTTTGAATTGAATGCTGGATTTTCGTGACCACCGAGCATTCCTGATGCCCCATATCCTAATGAAAAAGAAAGCCATTTTGGAAATTTACTCTCTTCATTCAGAAATGAATGAATATTAGTAGAAAGCCAATAAGTTTGACCATTGTAATTTTTAAGAACCTCTTGGATTCCTCCATTTCCTAATAGCTCTGGTCTTAAATTGGTATGCAAGGTAGATTGGTAAGAAAATTTTGGCATAATACGCTGTTCCTTCCATAAAAGTTGTTGCCCGATAAACAATCCTGTACCAACAGTATTTGCTGCTATATCTGCCCATGAAAAGCCCCACTGAGTACTGTAACCATCTAACAGTTCAACTCCTGTCAAATACATAAAACCCCAGGCTCCATATAAAAGTGATTTTTTTTCAGAAACACCAGCCCATTTAAGTGAATTATAACCGAGTACACCACAGTAATAAGAAGTGAATCCATGCCCTACTTTGTCCATACCCTCCCATTCTTTAGTATCATCAAAAGAATGAAGCGAAGTTCGTGGGTATCCTTTATACCAATATTCGTTTAAAGTTAGCAAAGTTCCTATCGTAATTGAAGAAGCACCACTTACAACCCCAATAAGTCGCGGTTTACTGATAGAGTCAGCATTATCAAACCACTTCTTCTGAGAGAAACAAGGCAACCACAAATTAGCTGCTAATATGACCAATAATATTCTCAACAAGTGTTCAAAGCTATTGCAAAAAAGGCATAAAAAAAGCCCAATCGAAATTCTCCGATTGGGCTAAATTCAGTCTGTGTATTTCTAGTTACTTCCACCCAAGATAAGTGGTAAACCATCTTTTCCTGAACCTACCACTACAACTTTAGAATTAGGCGATTTTGCTAATTCTAAGGTCGCTAAAATTCCTTTTTCTTTCAGAATTTTGTCAGTAAGCGATTTACTGATAATATCATTTGCAGCAGCCTTACCGCCTGCTTCAATACGCTGTCTTTCAGCTTCTTTTTTAGCTTTTGCTAATCTAAACTCGTATTCTAGAGACTCTTGCTCTTGTTTCAGCTTAGTTTCAATTGCAGTAACGATAGTAGAGGGAAGCTTAACATCTTCCACCAATACTCTCTTAACCAATAAGAACTGATCTTTTAATACTGCCTGAACCTCTTCTAATATTTCCTGTTCAATTACATCTCTTTTACTTGAATACAATTGCTCTGGAGTATATCGTCCAACAACACTTCTTGCTGCTGCATTAATTGCTGGATCTAACAACTCACGTTCGTAATCTTCTCCTTTAGTTTTTATTAAAAAACCAAGATTTTTGAATTCTGGTTCGTACCATATCGTTCCGTTAACTTTCACTTCCAATCCGTTTACTGAAAGCACATTCATTTCGTCCGAAATAGACTGCTGACGTACTTTTCTTACGATCATTTTGTTCCAAGGAGCAATAACATGAAATCCTTCACCATACGTTTTTTCCGTATTGATACCTGACCCTAAAGTTTCGAATAATACTCCGCCTTCTCCTGGTCCAATTGTAACTGTTAACTTACTCCAAAGAATAAATACTAATAATAGCCCACCGACAATAAAAGCCACTGGACCAATTTTCTTGAAGTTAAATTCTGTGTTTTCTTGATAAAATTCAGCCATGACGCTTTTGTTTAATTTGTTTTAATTGATGTTTGTTTTAAATCGCCCATAAAGGCTTTCCCATTTAATACTGCAGTAAATTGGTATGTATCCTCTTCAATTGCAGTAATTGATACTTTAAGAGTATCAAGATCATTCAGTAAATTTTTGTCTGGATTATTACTCTCTTTTAAGACCAAATGATACTCACATTCATTAGCCCAAAGAATTTTGTAGACATCCTTGAATCCTCTCTTTTCACTCACCTCAATCTGCTCTGTTTCGGTTCTGGTAATTTTAATATCCGAAATGGAACTATCGTTAGCTTCAAATTTACCCAGTTTAAAATCTGCACAGGTTTTCTTTTGACAACTTGTAGTTGCAACCAACACAAGCATTAAAAAAATAAATGAATTAATGATTTTGAGCATCGTCTTTTTGCTTTCTGTTCAAAGGTAAACTTATTCCGAATGCTCCGTAAACTTGAAACCACCCAAAATGGTGATTTACCTTTGCTGAACCCAATTCAGTAGTTAGGACATTCGGGAGCCAAACGTATCCTGTTTTTGCAGATATTTCATAGAAAAAATGTGTAAAAAATGTTGTCCTAATTCCTGCCTTCGAGCTAAGGCCCCAACCTGCAACGTGAAATCGATTATCCAACTGTTCATCCATAACCACCGCAACTGTTTTTGGAATGCACAGTCCTAAACCTGCTCCAGCCATAAATTGCACATCAAATTTTTCATTGTTTGATTGCCATACAGGAAGCCAATAGTCCAGTTCTGCGTTCGCATAGTTCAGACCGTCTGAATGCTCTAAATACACAAATCTATTTCCGATTAAAATCTCTTGATTCGAAAATGCACCTTGATACTTATCTTCTGTATCAATAAAACCAGAAATGGTTACTTTTTGACCAAGATCCATGACATATTTCATATGATCCATTCCCAGCGAAACACTTATCCTATCACTTAAAAAATATCCAAGCCTATAATTGTATTGAGGAATCGTGAATTTTTCTATATGTAAATAAGGATCTACCTCAACTTTAGAAGGTCGATCAGAAGCCTTAACATCAGATAATGTAAAATCATAATTATCTCCGTGAAAGTGCATATCACTAGACGTAAAGGCACTTCTATTGTATCCCCAGTAAAAAAAGAATTCTCCTTTCTGTTTTATGGATTGCTGTGCAACACACAATACTGGCCATGAAATGACAAGGGTTAATATTACTATTTTACTCTTTAAGTTCAATCAATAAGCTTTAGCAAACAACACTTTTTGCGCTGATGGTTTTCCTGAATAAATACAAATTCCTTCTGTTTTGTCCCCTTCTAGAGGAATACAACGAATAGTTGCTTTTGTTTCTTTCTTTATACGCTCTTCAGTTTCTGCTGTTCCATCCCAATGCGCTAATATAAATCCGCCTTTAGTTTTCAGAACATCCTTAAACTCTGCATAAGTATCAATCTCTGAAGTTGTTTCTGCTCGATAATCCAACGCTCTTTTATACAAGTTTTCCTGAATTTCAATCATCAACTTCTGTACATGCTCGACCACATTGTCTAACGAAACAATTTCCTTCTCTAAAGTATCTCTACGCGCAACCTCTACAGTACCGTTTTCAATATCTCTAGGTCCCATTGCTAGGCGAACTGGCACTCCTTTGAATTCGTATTCGTTAAACTTCCATCCTGGCTTATAGGTGTCTCGATCGTCATACTTAACGCTGATTCCCTTTTCTTCTAATGCTTTTTTGATTGGCAGCACCTTTTCAGTCACCGCTTCCAATTGATCATCTTGTCTGTAAATAGGAATAATTGCTACTTGTATTGGCGCTAGTTTTGGAGGAAGTACAAGACCATGATCATCTGAATGTGTCATGATTAGACCGCCCATTAAACGTGTTGAAACGCCCCAGCTTGTAGCCCAAACAAATTCTTCTTTTCCTTCTTTGGAAGCATACTTTACATCAAAAGCTTTTGCAAAATTTTGACCCAGAAAGTGCGATGTTCCTGCTTGTAAAGCTTTACCGTCCTGCATAAGAGCTTCGATACAATAGGTTTCCAGTGCACCAGCAAAACGTTCACTTGTAGTTTTTACACCTTGTATGACGGGCATAGCCATATGCTTTTCAGCAAATTCCGCGTAAACACGTAACATTAGTTCTGCTTCTTCTACCGCTTCTTTTTCTGTCGCATGAGCAGTATGTCCTTCTTGCCATAAAAATTCGGCTGTTCTTAAAAACAATCTTGTTCGCATTTCCCAACGCACTACATTGGCCCATTGATTAATCAATAATGGAAGATCTCTATACGATTGAATCCACTTCTTGTAAGTGCTCCAAATGATGGTTTCAGAAGTTGGACGAACGATGAGTTCTTCCTCTAATTTAGCGTCAGGATCAACGATAACCCCGTCACCGTTAGGATCATTCATCAAGCGATAGTGTGTTACTACAGCACATTCTTTTGCGAAACCTTCAACATGGCTCGCTTCTTTACTTAAGTACGATTTCGGGATAAATAGCGGGAAATAGGCGTTGCTATGACCAGTTGCCTTGAACATTCTATCCAACTCTGCCTGCATTTTCTCCCAAATAGCGTATCCATATGGTTTTATAACCATACAACCACGAACATCAGAGTTTTCGGCCAAATCGGCTTTTACTACTAATTCATTGTACCATTTGGAATAGTCTTGTTCTCTTGATGTAAATCCTTTCGCCATAAAACCTTAATTCAGCTACAAAAATAGTGATAGATTCCCAACAAAACTGGGAATATTAGCAGAAGAATTTTAGTCTTTACGCCCTAAATCATACAACATTTTTCCATGATCATAAATCGCGGAAGCAAACGTCGGTTGTTGAAAGTATGGCAGATTAAAATCTCTAACCACGTCTTGCACTATTGGCGACAATTTTTTGTAATGTACGTGGCAAATATTAGGGAATAAGTGGTGCTCAATTTGAAAATTAAGACCGCCCACATACCAAGAAAATAATTTGCTTTTCATTGCAAAATTCTGAGTAGTAAGAATCTGATGTGCTGCCCAGCTATTAGCTATAGTATTATCTACTTCAATTTTCGGATATTCCGTTCTTGTAGTTACATGTGCTGGTTGGAAAACAGATGATGTAGTGAGGCCCGCAAAAAAATGTTTACATGAATAACCAGCTAGAATAAGCCAAATAGAATAATCAGTAAAATAGATTGGTGCTCCTAAATATAGCACATAATAGCTCAATTTCCAAACCACCAGACGACTCAATTCTCTTCTATAAGCTTTACTGCGGCCATCGTAGAAACCTTCAGACTTAAACTGCAATAATTGCTTTACATCTTTAGTGGTAGTCCACATAAAAGTCATTAGTCCATAAAAAAACCAAGCGTACAAAAACTGAAATTTATGAATATTCCGTTTGGGTACATCAGGAGTAAACCTTAGTGCTGGAATTGGAGATCTAATATCCTCATCAATACCTGTAACATTGGTGTAAGTGTGATGTTTATGATTGTGCTGGATCTTCCAATTTTCGGCAAATCCACCAATAAAGAACATTGCAAAATGACCTATCAAATTATTAAGTTTTCTATTGCTTGAAAAGGTGTCATGCACTGCATCATGCATTACAGAAAACCCTACGCCTGCCATTCCGAAACCCGTTAGTGTCCAAAGACCACAATAAAGATACCAAGGAAGATCTGCTATCACAATTGTGAGTGCAAATGGCACCCACAACAACAAAAACAATAAAACCGTTTTGACATACAAAGAAGCATTACCCGTTTTCTTTATGTCATTATCTTTAAAATATTGGTTGACTTTTTTTCTAAGGGCTTTATAAAATGCATCTCCATCCGGAGCGGAATACCTTGCTGCTTTCAAATCTTAAATATTTAGATTACAAATATACGCCTCAAATTATTTCAAATTGAAACTAATATCATAATACGGTTAACACCTACACGCATTAAACAAATAGTTATTATTATGGTTTATCGTTGGCCTGTAATTAATTCCTAATTATCAGGTTTTACAAGCAGCCCACTTACTCGAATTAACTCGAATTCACTCAGCCTAACTTGATACTTAGAATTAGTAATGCTGATTTGTGCGCGCAAGTAATTAATTTGAGCCGTTCGAAATTCAACATTCGTTAATGAACCAAGCTGATAAAGATCGCGTATTCGATAAAAATTAAACTCGGCATTTTTAAGATTTCGTTCGTTCATTCCCAAAATCTTAAGACTCTTCTCGTAGTCTATCCATGAATTATTCAAATCAGTTTTTAATTGGTCAATGGTATTCAATCTCAATTCTTCTTGATTCTCTAATCGCACCTGAGCATTATTCGCTCTAGTTTTACGCTGGGATCCTTGAAAAATTGGATATGACAGAGTAATCCCAGCAGTATAACCTAGGTTTTGACTCTCTAATAAATTACCAATTTCATTATTCTGTTGTCGGAAACCATAGTCCGCGTTTAATGCAATAGTCGGCAAGTATCCTGCGTTTGCAATTTGGACATCTTTTTCAGCTACTAGCTTCGCATATTCTAAATTGACTAATTGAGCATTAGTCTCTTTCGATTGCTTTTCCAATTCAGCGAAATCCATACTAGAATTAATACTTACTTCTTCCGAAATATCGAATCCCATGGGCAATTGGTATCCCGTTAACAGATTGAGACTATTACTGGATTGAGCATAATTTGCTTCCGCATTTGCCCAAGTAACACTATCTGTATTTAAGTCTACTTGTGCACTCAAATAATTCAATGAAGAACTTCCGCCCGATTCAAAATTTGATTTAGCCCTTCTAATTCTATCGTTAGAAAGTTCTACTGATTCTAAAGCCACTTTTTTATTGTTTTTAGCGGCTGCCATAATGTAATAAGTAGAAATTACTTGCATCAAAGTACTCTCAACAGTTGCACGAGTTTTAGCATCTTCTAAATCAATCAACAATTGGAGTCTGTCGTAATTTTTGAACATTGCAAAACCATCAAATACTACCCAATTTAAACCAACTCCAGCATTTAAACTTGTCGATTGTGCGCCATCTCTTTCAATTGAAATTGGATCTGGTTGTGCCAAAAGCTCCAGCTTCATGTTTTGATTTGAATAACTCGCTCCTGCATTTGCGCTTACAGTTGGCAACATTCCTGCGTTGCCAGCACCAGAACTATTCTCTGCCATTTCAACATTATTTGCCGAAACTTTTATGTTGTGATTGTTTTTCAAAGCCAATTCCAACACTTTTTCTAAAGAATACTCTTGAGCCTTTGCAGTAAAGCAAAAGCCAATAACTGAGAAAATAATAAATACCTGTTTCATTACTTTTCGATATTTAATTGTTCGGATTTTAATTCGATGTAGGCAGGTTCAACTTCCTCATGCGTTGGTCTTTTACCTGTCCATAGCCAGTTAAGACCAACCTTAATACGGTTGAGCATCACTAAGAATACTGGTAGCACAATCAACGTAATAAAAGTGGCTATCATCATTCCATAAGCTACCGAAATTGCCATTGGAATAAGAAACTGTGCCTGAAAAGAGGTTTCAAAAATTAGCGGTCCTAAACCTGCAACTGTGGTAACCGAAGTCAATATAATTGCTCTAAATCGGCTTCTTCCAGCTTCAAATACCGCTTTATCAAAGTCTTTGTATTCTTTGACTAATTCGTTTACACGACTTACAAAAACCAGACTATCGTTTACCATGATTCCAATTAGCGCAATGATTCCAAACATTGACAGCAAACTAATTGCGTGTCCATGGAAATAATGTCCCCAGCCTACTCCAATTAATGCAAAAGGGATACAGATAAATACAAGCACAGCTTGCCAAAGCGAACGAAAGGTTAGCACAATAACGGCTAACATTAGCAATAATATTATCGGAATCACTCTTTTTCCAGAACTTGCTGTTTTTTGCTGTTGCTTGCTCTGCCCCTCATATGTAACACTTGTTGAGGGATACTTTGCCAAAACTTCAGGAATAATTACATCCCTAACCTCAGCCATAATTTCACTTGCCGAAGCAGTCGGATCGTCTAATTCAGCTTCAATACGTACTTCCCTTCTTCCGTCCAAGTGATTAATTGCTACGATTCCTCGTTCAATCTCATATTCAGCAATTTCATTCAACGGAATTTGCATTCCTGAAGCAGTTAGAATGCGCATGTTTTCCAAGCGTTTTACTGAACCCCTATCCTCTAAGTCATAACGCACCCAAACTTTAACTTCATCAAGACCACGCTGCAATCGCTGTACTTCAAACCCAAAGAAACCCTGCCGCACTTGACCAACTACATCCCGCATAGTTAATCCCATCGCATAGGCTTTTTCCTTAAGTTTTAATCTTAGTTCACGCGCACCTTTTTTATCGTTATCGTTGACATCTTTGAGCACTGGCAACTCTTTCAATTTATTTTTCAATTCTTCTTTAGCTAGATTAAGTTCTGCCAAGTCATTGCCTAATAGCGAGACCGAAACTGGTTTTCCAAAAGGAGTTCTAATACCAAAAGTGAGTTTCTCTGCTTCGTAAATTTCACCTACCTCATCTCGAATGGCATTAGAAATCAAGAAACTTTGCATTTGACGTTCTTCCGTTCCTAATAAACGTATGGTAACGCTACCGGCATTAGCACCTGGCCCTACTTTCAACAAAACATTCTCAACAATATCTTTAGCGTCAGCTCTTTCTGCAGACATTTTCTCATTCACTCGCCAAGCTGCAGATTGAATTTCTTCGAGATAACTTTCAGTAATACTTTCCGTTGTTCCACTAGGCATTTCTAAATTCACGGTAATGTAATCCTGCTCTATAAATGGAAAGAAGGTTAGCTTAATAAGTCCACCATTAATACCTCCGAGAGTTATTAGAAAAAGTGCGATAGGAACCGAAAGTGCGAGCACCCAATTCTTCATGGTAAACTTCAATAATGGAGCATAATATTTATCTCTAAGAGTAGACATAATATTATCAAACACCTTCTCAACTTTGTTCTTTTTAGCGTTTTTACTCAATGCCTTTGAATGCGCGACGTGAGCAGGTAGAATAAATGCACCTTCAACCAATGAAAAAGCCAAGGTACTGATTACAACAAACGCCATATCAGGAGCAAATTCGCCTAGTCGTCCTTCCAAGAAAAAGAAGGTGGAGAAAGCGATTGCAGTGGTCAACACGGCTGAAAATACAGCTGGCAACACTTGCATGGTCCCGTCAATTGCAGCCTGCATTGGCTCTTTACCGTCTTCATACTGTTTGTATATGTTTTCTCCGATTACAATTCCGTCATCCACCAGAATTCCCACCACGAGAATCATCCCAAAAAGGGAGATAACATTAATAGAAACGTTGCTATTAGCTCCAACGATAAACATCCCCATAAAGGCAACCGGAATACTTAACGCAACCCAAAAGGCCAGCCTAATATGAAGGAAAAATGCCAGAAACAAGAGCACTAATAGGAATCCTACGACTCCATTTTCAATTAGCAAATCAATCCTATCATTTAAAGTAGTTGAACCGTCACGAACGAGCGTTGTTTTCACAACTCCATTTTCTTCATTAAACTTTACCATGTATTCCTTTACCGATTCGGTAACAAAAAGAATATCTTCATCAATGGTATTGCTCACCTCGATTATAACGGAAGGATCACCATTCAGATAACTTCTATTTGGTGATTCTGCCCAAATATCACTTACAACAGCAACATCTTTAAGGCGAACAATTCTTCCGTCAGCTGTGGTTTTTATAACAATGTCTCGAAATTCATCAGCATAATATCCTTTGGTATTTGCGCGGATAATAAGTTCTTCTTTATCGCCTCTTACTTTACCTCCAGTAACTTCTAAATTGGCATTTTTTATCTTCTGACTAACTTCTAGAAAAGTCAAATCATAGGCTCTTAAAGCATCTTCTTTCAATGCAATTTCTATTTCTTCATCGGGGTATCCGGACAGTGCAATTTTACTAATCCCATCAATTGCCAATAAATCACTTTCAACTTTTTGAGCGAACTTTTTTAATGTGGTTAAGGAAACATCTCCACTTAAAGAAAAACTAATTGCAAAGTTTCTACTCTCTTGCTTGTAAATTACTGGAGGCTCCATTCCGTCTGGGAAAGAAGGAATTCTATCTACAGCGTTTTTAACGTCTTGTAAAACCATATCCGTGCTGTAAGACCTTACCACTTCGATAGTAATTACGCCTGAGTTTTCTCGACTTACTGAGCTAATTTGCTCAATGCCTGTAACTCCACGAAGGTTATCCTCAATCTTAAGTACAATTCCTTTCTCAATCTCCTCTGGAGAAGAACCTGGATATACGGTTTCAATTTTTAAAATTCGACTTTCAGAAACTGGGAAAAAATTCTTCTTCCAGCTTTGCAATCCAAAATAGCCAAAAATGAAAATCAACACCATTAAGGTATTTCCAGCAACTGGATATTTTATGAAATAGGTAATTAAATTACGCACAGCTTAGTTTTTAAGTTTCGGGGTTACTGCCATTCCATTGTATGCAGCACTAAAAACTTGCCCAAGAATTACATCCCCCTCAGAAAAACCTTCAACGACTACTTGATTCTCACCAATGGAAAGCACTATAACGTCTTTTAATTGCAATACAGAGTCTTGCAGTAAGTAAACTTGATTTGTTCCAATCATGATATTCCTTGGAATAGAAACAGCGTTTTCAAAACCGCCAGAATAAATAGATCCAGACAAATACATTCCTTCTTTCAACATAGGTGAGCTAATGTTTATGTAAACTTTTAAAGTTTGTGTAGTCTGATCAATGTGTTCTGAAATACGACTAACTTTTCCTTTCCAGTTTCCCGGAATATCTTCTGACATTAAAAGGACAGAATCACCCAGCTTAATTAGAATACCATTATTCATATTTACTGAAACCTCTAATTCATAATCACCAGCTTGAATAAGTGTTCCCAATTTTTGGCCAACCCTTACCATTGAACCCGGCTGCAAATTCCCATCAGTCAAAGTACCAGAAAAAGGAGCAACAATATTAAATTTGGACAGCTTTTCTTCTTGACTTTTAATGGTATAATAAAGATTGTAAATTCCTTTTGCAATTAAAAAATTCTCGAATTTTTTGTTTAAACTTTTAGGGATTTCAGCAAATGGACTTTTTATATTAACTGAGTTTACATAAGCATTCCATTGATCAATTTCTGAAGGAAAATCATATTTAATATCTGGTATCATCTGAATCAAGTTATTCAAGAAACTTGACTTACTTGAGAGTAGAGTCAAATAAAATTCAGTACTATCCAATTTCAACATTCTAGCACCTTTAGAAAAGGAAATGCCCTCTTTAAAAGATTTACTAGACCTCAAAACCGAACCTTGAACTTCAGCAAAAAGATCCACTCTATTTTTAGCAACCAATTTCCCAGTTACCGGAACGGTGTTTTTCACAAATCCATTCTGAACTTTTCGAACTAACACCGTTGGCTTTCCCCCTTGAGGGTTTCGTTTTGGTGATTTTGCTTTTGAACTTAGGTATTTATTTATGCCTACACCTGCCAAAATAACTAGCACTCCCAGTACTATGGTTACTTGCCTTTTCATTCGTTGTTATTTAATGAATTAGAAATAATTTCTTTAATGCTTCTTAAATGCTGTTTGAGTTGTTCGGTTTCTAAATCTCCCAATTTGGCTTCTATTTTTTTAAGCTCACCAAGTCCAACTGGAAAGAATTGATCTCGAACTTCCAAACCTTTTTTCGTAATAAAAAGGTTCTTTACTCTTCGGTCAATTTTATCAGGACGTTGTTCAACTAATTTCTTTTTTACCAAACCATCGACCAATCGAGAAACTCCTGGCTTCACTTTGCTTAAACCTTCACAAATATTCTGTTGTTTTACGCCCTCGTTGTTGCTGATATACATAAGAACACGTAATTGCTCAAAAGGGACATTGATCCCCTGCTCCTGAATAGCTCTTTGCATATGCGTTAACAATGCATTTGTTGCAGAGGTAAGCAAGTAACCAAAATTGTCTTGAATATCTATTTTTTTCAAAGTAGTTAACTAGTTAACGGTTGCAAAGCTAACTTTTATTAAATACTCACTATTAAAAAAAATTTAAGGAATGTTAAGGCATAAAAAAGCCGCAACCAAAATGAATTAATTGCGGTAAATAGTAACTTAATTGATCTATTTAGAAGCGCTTATTACAAAGGTTCTAAATTCAGTTTGCTCGTTTTGTATTTGACTGATTGTTCCAGATATTCTAAAATTCGTTGGAGAAATTGTTCCAGACCCTGAGATAGTTTTGTCATCACCTGCTACAACTACATTTTCAATTACAAAATCTGTATCTGAAGTTAATTTACAGAAATACTTTGTTGAATCAGAAGGATCAGTTGATGAAATTTTGAAATTTGAAATATCTTCTCCATTTTTTTCCAATGAATATTCTGTAGAGACCCCTTGAAGCCCAATTCCATTTACGGTGACAATAGGAGTACCGTTGTATATACCCACAAATATTGCTCTTGTTTCAATGTCGCAACGATCACCTTGGTATAAGACTTTACAAGCACATACTGCTTCATTATTGATTAAGTTGCATGAAGCACCATTCATACAGTCTTTTTCATTGCACTTTTTACATGATCCTAAAACCATTACAAGCATCAAAAGACATCCTAAATAAATCTTTATCATTACTATATTTTCAAAATATTAGGCTGTAAATATATTACTAATACAACTACTAAGCATTTAATTTACAGATGCCTTAACACCTATCATAACGACCTTTGTTCAGTAAATAATTCATCATAATCTCTACAAAATCGAATTTTAAAATAAAATAAATAATTAATTGTCTAATCGCTTGAAACCTCTGATTAACAAAAAAGCTAAAAGACATTAGCACAGTGGCTCAATTATTAGCCCAGCCTAAAGAAGAAGAAGAAGAAGAAGAAGAATTCACAACAGAAATTGAAATAAAAGAATTTTCTTTTATTACAATTGGATCGATTGATTATGACGGAAACATCTCCAGTACTTCTCCATTTAGCTTTATTGATTGTGATTGGCCGCGTATACTTAAATAACCATTAAAATATATGTTGATTGAAAAAGTTGGAACCCAAAACAAATTAAAGTTCAAGTTAATCATGGAAAAGATTGTGCCCAAGCGAGCAAGGATTGCGAAACATCAACTACAAAAATCGATAAATTCGAGCAGCTGATTCATTGTATGGAGATTTAGCAGATTAAGAAAAAGAAAGACTGCTTCAAATTGCCAACAAATGCACTGTACACAAAACATTAGAAGCTACATCGGAAATTAGCACACGACTTAAAGAGTAATTCAACATCTAATTCTTGCCAAAAAGTTTCCGGTACTAGAAAGGTCTAGTACTTTTGAAGAAATAAGATTTGCAAAATGGAATTTGAACTCACTACAGAATACATCGAACTTAACAAACTACTAAAGTTGCTTGGCTGGGTTGAATCTGGTGGATTTGCGAATATGGTAATATCAGAAGGCTTGGTTGCTGTTAATGGTGATACTGAAACACGCAAAAGGAAAAAATTACGTGCTGGAGAAACAGTAGAATTCAAAGGAAAAAAGGTGACCATTAAATAATATGAAAATTTTTAGCGCTTTATTTTACTATGGGATAGTAATACCCTTTAGTAGCCTCCCATCCAGAGTGCTTTATCTGATTTCTGATCTGGTATTTATTTTAATTTATCATATTGTGCGTTACCGTCGAAAAGTCGTAATGCAAAACCTTCAAAACTCATTTCCAACTCACAGCAAAAAAGAAAACCAAGTCATTGCTAGAAAGTTTTATCGTCAATTCTGCGACACACTAATCGAAGGAATCAAGGGGTTAACTATGAGCAGAGAAGACATTCATAGTAGAATGTTCAATCGAAATCCAGAACTTATTAATAACTATTTCGATCAAGGAAAATCAGTAATAATTACTACTGGCCATTACTACAGCTGGGAATGGTGGTTTCTAGGAATTGACACTCCAGTGAAACATAAAATTGTACTGATTTATAAAGAGTTAAGCAATAGGTATCTAGAAAATAAACTAAAACACATACGTTCTTCATTTGGTGTTCTGCCTCTCCCCTTTCAGGAAGTTCGAACGTTTTTTAAAGACCGTGAAAATGGCAGTTATGGTTATGTTTTTGGAAGTGATCAAGCTCCACATAATGCAAAAAAAGCCTATTGGACGTGGTTCTTAAACCAAGAAACTCCAGTAGCTTTTGGTGCAGAAAAATTTGCAGTCGAAAAAGATATTCCTGTTGTTTTTTGCCGAATATATAAAATCAGAAGAGGCTATTATGAATTTGAGTATGTGGATATTGAATCCAATCCAACGGCAACACAATATGGAGATATAACCGCTAAGTACACAGCAATTTTAGAGGAAACAATTGCTAAAGATCCTGTTGGATGGTTGTGGACTCATAAACGCTGGAAAAGAGAAAAGCCCGAGGGAATGAAAGTGCATGGAAAACCAAACCTAGTTTAATTCGATAATCAGGAAAACGGCCAAACCAATCAAAATTGAAACTTTTACCCATTTAGCAATTATCCAAAAATAAGGGCTGTTCAAATAAAGACTTAAACGACCAGCTACAGCCGAAATTATTGAAAAGATAATTATAGCCTGAACTAAAAAACTAAAGCCAAGTACTGAAAATTGCATCGGAACAGGCCAACCTTCTTTTGTGATAAACTGAGGGAAAAAAGCTATAAAAAACAACGTGACTTTAGGGTTAAGAACATTCATAAAAAATCCTGTTCGGATTAACTTTTGCCATCCAGAAAGGTCTTGTGAATCCTTTGAGTTTTCCAGTAATATTGGTTTTTCTTGGCTTGCATTATATGCTAGAAATAAAAGATAAAGTGCACCAGTATAGAGAATAGCTTGGTAAATAAAGACCGACTGCTGTAATAACAAGGATAGACCAGTTGCCGCAATAGTTGTGTGCACGACTATACCACTGACTAAGCCTATTGAGATAAGAATACCCGTTTTAGCGCCCCTCGTTATGCTTTGGGTGAGTACAAAAATATTATCGGGACCTGGCATTATAGTTAATAAGGCCGAAGATCCGATGAAAGCAATTAATAGGTTAAAATCCAAGTAATTAAGAATTAATCTTTAGCCGTAAACTTATAAACCGCTCCATCTGCTGCAATTCCGCCCAAAACTTGCGCACCGATATTAGGAAGTCTTTCTTTTTTAGCGAAGCCACCTATCCATAACCCAATTGAAACAACTGGATTAAGATGACAACTCGAAATATGTACAATTGAATATGCCATGATTAATACTGTAAGCCCAAAAGCAAGAGAGATACCAACAAATCCAATTCCTAGTTCTGGATATACGGCCGCTAATAAAGTGCTTGCGCAACCACCAGGAACCAGCCAAAAAGATCCAATAAATTCTACTACTAGTTTTTTAATCATAAAGCGTTTTATTATTCGCCAACTAATTTATTTTTTATCTAAAGAATAGCGCTCGAATATCATTCTAATTATTTAGGAGTTTTCTCAATTTTTGAATACTCACCAAATGAGTAAAAGCAACAATTGGAACTATAATCCCGGGCAACCATACAAATGGAAACTGCACCACGCCAATAGCCGGCTTATCAAATGCCTGCAATTGTATCGGACTTGGAATTGAAATAAGAGCAGTCGCTACTACCTGAATTAAAAGTGTAAATGAAACTACATTCCAAACTAATAAAAGCTTCTTATTTATCTTACCATTTTTAAAAGCGAACCAAAAAATTACCGGAGCTGATAAGCCAGAAATTCTATCAAAATTTCTGCCTTCGAACGTCATGCTCTCTGGCAACAATCCACTGAGAAATAAATACAACAAAACAATTTCTACAGGAACTCTAAAAACACTAAGCAACGTTATCATTTTAAGATCAACTTGATCAATAAGTCTTTTTCCTGCTGCCGAGTAGAATGTATAAACTATTATTAGAGCAGTTGGTGGCAGCAAAAAGACAACTCTTGGAGGCATAGCCTTAAAGTCTATAAAAAACCCTTGCTAAGCAAGAACGCCTTGAATTAAACCTAAGACTAAAATCACGATTAGGCTAATCAGATGCTTTTTGGTAGCGAGAAAAAAAAGCCCAACAGTGGCTGTAGTTGTTGAAATAAATAAAATCGATAGCCAATTAGCGAGTTCCATTATACCGTAAATCTAATTGCAGTTATTGATTAAACAACCTGACATCTGATTGTTTGATAACTCCAGTCATTATTGCTCATCCATTTCTAGTGTGCAGACCCAAAAACGAGTTCAGGATTATTTTAAATCTTTACACCATGAGTAATATAAGAAAGACCTTGCTGACCCAATGTTGAAATCATCACCCCTTCAAATAAAGGGTCAGGACAACCTACAGGAGCTTTCCATTCGAAAAGAAAATTGGATCCTGTACCACCAGCAACATCATGTTCTTCTATAACGATTTCTGTTGTCTCAAATGGACCTAAAAATATTGGATCATCAATATAAACGTGGACTAGTGCACCATGGGTATCGTAATAATTAGCCGCTACAATATAGATGGTATCTGAGTCACTGGTATTTCGGAGACTCGCTACAGCAGTTAAATTGTGTTTGATATCTTTATTTCTACTGTACACCTGAGAATAAATAGACAAATATGTTTTTCCCAATTCCAAACTATCAATCTGATTTGCTTTTAATGTTCGATTCGTCCAATCTTCATGCACAAAAGGAACTATTGGCATTGGCGGTTCACAACCTATTAGTACAAATAACATAACCAGAAACCCTATAATACGCTTCATAATATTTGACTTTGAAAACATTTAGAAGAGAAAATCCTCCACTCCTAACAAATATTGGCATTAAAAACCTTGGAATTATAGTCCAAAATATGATTTTAGAATTTTTAATTTGAAGATGAAAACCAATAAACAGCAACAAAGTTAGCTCGCTGAAATGAACCGTTTTTTACTTCTCTAAAGCAGTTATTCTCTTTTCCAGTTTCTTAATTAATTCTTGCTGAGCTTCAATCAATTTTTGCTGCTCTTGCATTCCTTTTACCAATGGAACAACAAACTCAGAATAACGCAAACCATACATGTCTTTATCATTCTTAGGGGCATCTACTCCGCTAAAAGAGTAACCAGATTTCTTAGCTGCTTTCTCAACATCTTGCGCGATAAAACCGGTTTGAGTAGTTTTTGATTTTTCTATTCTCGCCTCAACTTCTTCTGCACTTACCTCTAAAGAATCTTTATCCTCGAATTGACTAAATAATTCTTCTATTTTCAAGGTATAAGTCACTGGTTCTAATTTCATAATAAAATCCAATCCAACTACGTCGCTCTTTACATTTTCTTTAAAACGGCCATCTGACAGCGTACTCCAACCAACTTGGCCACCAATACTTGAAACGCTACTATTACCTACCCTTACTTGATTGGAAGCAGTCGTAGTCACATTATAGCCCACGGCAGTAGCATTAGAGTATGTGGTATTATTAGCAGGACCTGCATAAGATCCTAAATAAGTATTTTGCGCTCCCGTTTGACCATAATAACCAGCCCTATGACCAATTGCCGCATTGCGATTACCTGTTGTATTTTGATACAGAGTATTTGTTCCAATAGCTGCATTCTCATACCCAGTAGTATTAAATCCCATTGAATAATACCCCGATGCAGTATTATCGTATCCAGTTGAATTTCTATACAGTGCATACATTCCCGATCCCGAATTTCTATACCCAGTAGTATTAAAGTACAGCGTAGCATATCCAATTGCTGCATTTCTAGTACCTGTGGTGTTTAAACGCAGTGCATTTCCACCAAATGCCGAATTATAATTTCCAGTAGTATTAGAGAACAGCGCATAGAATCCAGACGCAGCATTAAGTATACCCGAAGTATTTAATCTTAGAGACCCTAATCCGTATGCCGCATTATATGCCCCTGTTGTATTGGAACCCAATGAATAATCTCCATAAGCAGAATTCTGTTGACCAGTTGTGTTACGACTAAGTGAATAAGATCCGGTACTTGTATTGTAATTTCCTGATGTGTTATTCGCAAGGGAGTTACTTCCAATTGCTGTATTTAATTGTCCTGTAGAGTTATTTCGCCCACTTTTATAGCCTACAAATACATTTTGATTATTGGATAAATCATCTGTTTGTCCTGCCTCTTGACCAATAAATACTGAAAGCCCTGAATTAGTGTTTTCTAATCTCGCACCTCTCATTCTCCACTGCTCACTTCCAGCCAAATCAAATCGTATAATATCCTCATCACTTGATTCTTCCATTTGAATTTTTGTATCGCCATCCAAATCACTCACTTGAGTTGTATCGCCCAAGCTAACCGCCCCTGGATTAGACCAAGAAGCTTTTCCTGTAGCATCAGAAGTCAATATTTTTCCTGCTCCAGCTCCAGTAGTAAAAATAAAATCATCTCGAACTTCCAAATCTCCATTGATCTTCAATTGGTCAGTTGCAAAATCTCCATAAATTAATGGAGCCGCAGAGTTACTCGATTCTATATATAATTTATTTGATCCAGTTTCGGAGTACCCCGAGTTACTCCCAAGAAATATATTCTCCGAACCTGAGGAATTACTGTATCCAGCGTTGCGACCTAATACCACATTACTACTTCCATTGATATTAGTAAATAAGGCTTGATCTCCCAGTACCGTATTGTATGCACCGGATACGGATCTGTGCATCGATTTAAATCCAATTGACACGTTTCTTGCTCCAGTCACATTAGCATACATTGCAGCATAACCCATTATAGTGTTATAATTACCTGTAACCATTCCCCTGCCGGCAAAGGCTCCCATGGCGGTGTTTCCAGTTGAACTATTGGAGTAAAGTGCATCATACCCCAAGGCTGAATTGTAATTCGTTCCAGAATTACTTCTTAGTGCTCTGTAGCCCGAGGCGGTATTCCCAAAGCCCGTTCCATTAGAAAATAATGCTTCATAACCAACTGATGAATTTCTGAATCCAGTTGAGTTATTATACAAAGCCCTGGCTCCTATTGTGGTATTCTGTCTTCCTGTTGAATTTAAATGCATGGCGGTGCGACCAACGCCTACATTATAATCACCCGTAGTTGAACTCTGGCCAGCATTGTTGCCAATAAACGTGTTGTTGTTATTCGTCAGATCATCACTCTGACCAGCATTATCTCCGATAAACACTGAACCCCCAGTTCCTAAAGGTTCTATTCTTGTACCTTCCATCCTCCAACGCTCATTGCCAGCAATATCAAAACGAATAATATCCTCATCTGCAGACTCCTCTACTTGAATTTTAGTATCGTTGTCTGCATCTTTTATTTCAGCAGGTATCTTGGCATCTGACCATGTGGCATTACCTGATGCATCCGAAGTAAGAATTTTATCCACACCTGCTGCTGCTGTGAGTTGAATAGTACTTGCCGTTATTCCATTGTTTACCGTCAGGCTCCCGAGGTTTGTGATGTTCAGCCCGGCAGCATCGCTTCCTGCTGCAAGCACTGAATCGATTCCCCTAGTCGTATATGTACCTCCGCTTGGCAGAGTCACGTTGTTTCCACCCGATATTGACAATGTACTTCCACTCAATGAAAGTGATTGCGTATCCGTATTGTCCAAATACGGAACTAGACTCACGGATTTGGCTCCACCAGCATCAGTAACTGTCAAATTATTTGAAGAAATAGCAAAAGCAGTATTCAACTCATTAGTAGAATCGTTATCGTTATTTGCAGATCCCAAAGGAAGTGTTACGCTATTTCCTCCAGCAATAGTTAATGTAGAGCCACTCAATGAAAGGTTTTGACTATCCGTATTGTCCAATAGTGAGGCAAGACTTGTCGTTTTCGCGCCTCCTGCATCAGTCACTGTTAACGTTGTTCCAGAAAACCCAACTGAACTGTTTAACTCATTAGTAGAGTCATTGTCATTGTTCACAGAACCAGCAGGAAGCGTTATGCTGTTTCCTCCTGCAATACTTAAGGAAGATCCGATTAATGAAAGAGTTTGACTGTCTGTGTTATCTTTTAATGAAGAAAGGTCTGCCGTTCCACCACCATTTGAAAGACTCAGAGTAGTTGCACTAAATCCTAAAGATTGAATTTCATTGGTTGAATCAGCATCTTGATCGTTTACCTGATCTGCAGGGAGCTTAACACTTCCACCATTTCCCAATAAAATAGTATCGTTTGAAATGCTCAATTGTTGACTATCTGTATTGTTTCCAGTAAATGCAGCTAAATTTATTGTTGTCGCTGCACTGTTGTTTGTTATCTTCAAGGCATTACCAATCAGCTGTAAATCTTGAATTTCATTACTCACACTGCTATCTTTAAAGGCACCAGCATTTAATGCATTGATCGCTATGGAAAACTGAGCTGAGTCTGAAGAACGCTTAACATCTACTGCAGCTGCTTCACCACTTTGATTAAAAGCAGTCAAATCTGCTGTTTTGGAACCTCCAGCATCAGTTATCGACATTGTATTTCCACTGAGACTAACAGCACTATTCAACTCATTAGTACTGTCGTTATCTAGATTAACGGCACTACCTGGCAGACTAATATTATTACCATTACTTATAGATATCGTATTTCCACTAATAGATAAATTTTGAAATTCATTAGTGGAGTCGTTGTCATTACTCGCACTACCTGAAGGAAGCGTAATTGAATTTCCACCTGAAATGCTTAGAGAATTACCACTTAAAGAAAGTGCTTGAGCGTCAGTATTGTCCTTATAAGAATTGAGATTTACAAAACTTCCATCTTCTATATATAATGTATCTCCGGATATTGAAAGATTTTGGTCATCTGTATTCACGGAGCCAGAAGGCAATACAATTTTATTTCCATTGCTTAAACTAAGCGTGTCTCCAGAAATACCCAATACTTGAAGTTCATTTGTACTGCTGCTATCACCATCATATCCGCTCGTTGCTGAAGGGATTTTCACAAAACCACCGTTGCTCAAATAAATACTATCACCACTTATCGACAATGCTTGTGCATCAGTATTGTCTAAGTAAGCGCCTAGACCAAGTCTTTTTGTTCCAGCGGCATCCGTAATACTCAAAGTATCATTAGAAAGGATAAAGGAAGATATTAATTCATTTGTACTATCGTTATCGTTATTTACAGATCCAGAGGCCAGTGTCACGCTATTTCCACCTGAAATACTCAAGGAATTCCCTAAAAGTGTCAAAGATTGAATTTCGTTAGTTGAATCATTGTCATTACTTATCACTCCACCTGCTGGAAGCGTAACACTATTTCCTCCAGAGATATTCAATGTATTTCCCACTATTGATAGGTTTTGAATTTCATTGGTAGAATCCATATCAACGTCATTTTGGACATGTACACTAATTAATCCAGCTAAGTAAATACTGTCGCTTTTTATTTGTTGAGTAACGCCTACCAGCTTGCTATTAACAACCATAATACTGTCATTCAAGTCACTGATATTCTTAGAGTAATTTGTATTAGGCAGGTAAATAGAATTTCCATTAGACAAATACAAAGTGTCGTTAGCAAACGAAAGCAGTTGTAACTCATTCGAAGCACTCGTATCGGCATAACTAACATTAGCCGCATACAACGCGTAAGGCACTGAAACCAGTTGTGAATATCCCATAACGTCATAGGTAGTTCCTCCATTTTGATCTAGCGAAACTTTAAGCACATGGACATCGTTCCCCCACTTCACGTCCTTCAATAAGCCAATTTTATTAACTCCATTTCCAATGTGAATGTTAACCAACCCAAAATCATTAGTTCTTAATGTATGCTCTTCCTGGTAAACATTGATTCCCACTGAATATTTCTCATGAATCGAGAGGCGTAAGGATACATTTTGATTTTGAATAACCTGACCAGCTGCATCTCGAATTACCGCTTGATAATTAATCAGCTGAGGTACTTGAGCTATAGATAGAATAGCCAGGCCAATTGCTAATACAAGTAGTGTAAATTTCTTCATAATCCTTATAATTTTATTATTTTAAACATACGAACACACATACTTTTAGTATTGTAAATTCTTAGAAAGTAGCTGCTGACGGGATATGTATTTAAATCTATCTGAGGTTTTTCAACTACATTAAACAGTTCCAATTTGACTCCAGAAATATCCAAGATTTCAGCTTTTATATGCGCAATTTCCTTAACATCATCCAAGTCAATATTTAGATAGCGTAATGTTGGATTTGGCCAAACACGGACTTGAAAATCCTCCATCGGGTTTTCAGTTACTTCTGTTATCTGAAAATACGTCTGATGAAATCCTTGAGTGAGGCCAATTCCTGCGAGAGTATCTGCAGAATAGGTATGTATTCCTACTTCGCCAATAGTAAAATTCAAGGACCCTTGACTTGTCTTTAGTTGCGCTCCAGAAGAGCTAACAACTTCCTGATTTCCAGAAATCTGAGCATTTAAAAATACTACAGAAAAAGTAGCAAAGAGAAGCAAATAAGTCGCCTTCATAGTTTCTATTAATTGAGTAAAGTTATATATTTTTCAATCTGAAATACACAAAAATTTAAGACCTAAAAAAGCGAAGATTTAGTATGAGTATAATCAATTAAGAGTAGGTTTTTGTCTGATCTAAATTTTCGCTATGAATTAACGCCGTAATTATTAATAATTTTACTATTATCCAAATAATAACAAGAACAAGAACGTCTATAAGCCTTTATAAGACAGATATTAAATTATAAAAACACCAATTTTACTTATCCTGAATACTCCATTATTAATTCTAATTTCTTGTTTTACTTTTGATATAAATTAAGCTAGAAATACAAGTAAATTGAAAAGTTTTAAACCCATAAAAAGCAGCCTAGTTGTTTTGAGGAATTTGAGTAGATGAGTGACCAAAAATCCTACTCCTCATTATTTTTTTGGAGAGAAAAGTGGATTAATATTTCCTATGAAAAACAATAAAACAAGCCAGCAAAATCCAATACTCTGTTCTTGAAAGTAAAAAAATACTGAGTTAGTTAAAATATTAGGAAAAAAATTCGAAATTTTTAATGAAAAATTAAAGCTGATTTCTAAACAAGAATGTTAATTTTAAACAAGCATATCTTGCACTTCTTGCAC
>CESE01024967.1_pt1 | contig 24561 bp, 21 predicted proteins | sample 350271 | NCBI WGS metagenome assembly CESE01 (sample SAMEA2621536, study PRJEB7988) | marine metagenome | isolation source: saline water (ENVO:00002010), including | reverse complement strand
AATTAATCGGGATAAAAGCCCAATGATTAAAAGGATGCATCGTCAGTTCTTTAATAAAACCCGTGCCTTTAATCTTAATATTGTAATAAATCATTAGGATGAAAACGCCCAGCGCCATACCCATAGTAATGTTTGGGTCGGTCGAGGGGACGATTTTCTGGTAACCCACCCCAGCTAGCCCCATCAACTTAGGCACTAGATCAACCGGCAGAAGATCCATCAAATTCATCAAGAAAATCCACACAAAAATGGTCAGAGCCAGCGGCGCTACCATTTTATTACGACCGTGAAAACTATCTTTAACCGACCCGTCAATAAACTCGACAATCATCTCAATAAAGTTAAGCATTCCAGAAGGGACGCCCGTCGTCGCTCGCACAGCTGCTCTTCTAAACACCCAGCAAAACAGTACACCAAGACCTATTGACCAAGCCATAGAATCCACATGAATTGCCCAAAACCCCATCGCTGCCGCTTCGCTCGCGCCATGCGCCATGGTCCAAGTATCCGCGCCCAAAACCTCCAGTCCACTTTCGGTGTGACGCTCAAAACCGGCCGGCAATTTGCCATAGACCAAATTTTGAAGGTGGTGCTGGATATATTCAGTTGTGCTTGCGGGATTCTCGCCTGACATCTACTTATCTCAACTCATCTTGACCTAAAGGTGGCACCAAGTAACATCACTTGCGTGCCATTTATTTTTATTTAAATGCTTTTGCAATCAGTGCCAATTGCAGCGGGATCATGACGACAAAGGCCGCCCCAAACCCAAAAATATTTACTTTATCAAACAGCACAAAGGTTGCAATACATCCCGAAGCGGTCAGCAACACCTTGCCAGCTTCACCTCTATACATTGAGCTTAAAACCTTATCCGCTTGATTCGCTCCGGCATATTTAAACGCCTGGGAGGCAAACCACGCCTGCGGGAGAACCTGACACAAACCTCCCAGAAAAACCGATAAAGCCACATTTAAGCTAAACCAAAAAGCGCCACAGGTTAGCGCTAGTAACACTAACAACTGAATGAGCGAAACCTTTAAAACCGGCGGTCTTGGAATGGTCTTCATCAAAGGGCCTTGCCACCTTGTCCCCAAAATCTTTACCGAGCAATACTAACCCACTCGGAGACGGAGGGCATTATAGGTTTACTCTGGGTGTTATTCAACTCAAACATGTCGGTTTTATACCAGCAATTAATCTGATTGATGATGCAGGGCGATTTATTTTATGTGGCTGAGAATTCCCTCTAACTCGTCCACACTGTTATATTTAACGATCAGCGATCCAGAGCCTTTTACACCGTGCTGAATTAGTACCGCAGCGCCAATTTTTTCAGAGAGCTCTTCCTGGACTCTGATAATATCTGGATCAACAGCATAAGGCTTAGCAGCTGCCTTTTCTGAAGTGCCCAACTGGATCTTTTTCACCAGAACCTCAGTCTGACGAACCGTCATAGAACTGGCGGCCACTTCTCGCCCCGCATTTACCTGTTGGCTTCCATTAAGAGCAAGCAAGCACTTAGCATGACCCAACTCAATCTCCCCCAACTCTAGCTGCCGTTGAACAGCAGCATCGAGCGAAGCTAAACGCATTAAATTGGCCACTGCGGTTCTCGACTTTCCTACAGCATCAGCAACCTGCTGCTGTGTTAGCTGGAATTCGTCTTGAAGTCTAATGAGAGCCTGACTTTCTTCTATGGCATTAAGATCTTCGCGTTGGATATTTTCAATTAACGCCATCGCGATCGCAGCTTCGTCACTTATATCTCGAACAATAGCGGGAATTGTATCTATACCTGCTTGTTGGGTTGCTCTCCAGCGGCGCTCTCCAGCAATAATTTCATATTTATTTTCACCGACCAAGCGAACAACAATTGGTTGCATGACCCCTTGCTGAGAAATAGAGTTCGCCAATTCCTGTAAGGCTTCAGGATTTAGGTCTCTTCGTGGTTGGTATTTCCCGCGTTGTAAAAACTCAACAGGCATATCACGCAGAGTACCGTCAGCGGGGACCTGCTCTAATCTTTCTTCGATTGCATCAGCCTGATCTTCGCTAAAGCCAAGTAGCGCATCCAACCCTTTTCCTAAACTTTGTCTTTTTACGACCATTTTATTATGCCTTCAGCGTGTCTTCGGTTGCTGTTTTTTGCTCTTTCTCTAGCCGGAGGATTTCTCCAGCCAAGGCAAGATAAGCCAAAGACCCTTTTGAGTTACGATCATACGCCAAAGCTGGTAGGCCATGGCTAGGCGCTTCTGCCAATCTTACGTTACGAGGAATGCTGATACGGTAGACCCTGTCTCCAAAATACTTTCTGAGTTGAGCAGAAACGGCATTAGTAAGACTGCTGCGTGGGTCATACATAGTTCTTAGGATTCCCTGGATGCGCAGACGCGGATTGATCAGCTTGGCAATCTGCCTAATAGTGTTGTTTAAATCAGACAGCCCCTCTAGTGCATAATATTCACATTGCATGGGTATTATTACCCCTTCGCTAGCAACCAATGCATTTACGGTCATCATATTCAATGAGGGCGGGCAATCAATAATAATAAAATCGTAGTTGCTGGCGATGCGGTTCAGAGCGTGGCGTAATCGTGTTTCTCGACCAATTTCTTGCATTAATTCCACCTCGGCTGCTACCAAATCTCTATTAGCCGGCAACAAGTCATAACCGCCAGCCTCAGTGGTCACAATAACTTCTTCAATCGGATTCTTCTCAGTTAAAACGTGATAAACACTCAGCAGGCAACTCTGCTTGTCGACGCCAGAACCCATAGTGGCATTACCTTGAGGGTCGATATCAACCAATAATACGCGTTGCTTATATGCTTGAAGAGAGGCCGCCAGATTAACGCTAGTTGTAGTTTTACCAACACCGCCTTTTTGGTTTGCTATTGAGATGATCTTGGCCAATGCTTTGGTTCCCGCTAAGTATGAATTATGTTTTCACTATTTTTATTAAATGCCGTTGGCCTTCAACGCCAGGAACATTTATTGAATGTAACTTCTCGACCTTATAGTTTTTCGGCAGTTCGCTCAACTCTGTTTGTGGTAATTTACCCTTCATGGCCAAAAAATAACCATTTTGGTTAAGCAGGTGCTGGCAGTTTTCAACCATATCACCCAGTGAGCTAAACGCTCTACTCAAAACACAATCATAGGCCATTTGTGGGTGAAACTCTTCGACCCTTTTGTTTACCTCTGAAATATTATCCAGCCCTAATTCCAGTTTTACTTGAAATAAAAAACGAGTTTTCTTTCCATTACTATCAAGTAAAGTAAATTTTTTCTCTTGGTTGAGAATGGCCAGCGGAATACCCGGCAAGCCGGGCCCTGTGCCCACATCAATAAAATCATCTCCTTCGAGCTCAGCGGAGATTGCTAGGCTGTCTAAAAGGTGAAGGTGAATCATGTCTAATGGGTCGCGGATTGCGGTTAAGTTGTATGCTTTATTCCAGCGTTCTAACATATCCAAATATTTTAATAGTTGGTCTATCTGGTGTTCGCTGCAAACCAGCTCCAGAGATCCTAACCCCAACTTAAGTTGTTTGCGCTGTTGGCTTTTAGGTCCGCCTGTATAATAATTTGAATTCATTTCACTGTCTTTTTTAGGCGGCACGTTTTTTTAGTTGTACCAACAAAAGTGAAATGGCTGCAGGTGTAACCCCAGAAACTCGAGCAGCTCGAGCTAATGTATCAGGCAGAGCGTCACTGAGTTTTTGCTTTACTTCGTTAGATAGCCCCTTAACTTTTAAATAATCGAAATCAGCAGGAATAGCCGTATTTTCATGTCGTTGTAGCCGATCTATCTCATCTTGTTGTCGGCTTATATACCCTGAATACTTAGCATCCACCTCTACCTGCTGAGCAATTTTATGGTCTGGCTTTTCATCAGGAAATAGCTCACTAATAATTTCATGATTTAATTCGGGTCGCTTTAATAAATTAAACAAAGAATATTCGTGAGCGATGGGGTGATCTATGTGTTTAGATAATTTTTCAGCGACTGCACTACCCGGTTGAATCCAGGTGTTTTTTAGCCTTTGGCTTTCATTTTCTATAGCCTCTTGCTTTTCACAAAAGCTTTTCCATCGACCGTCGTCGACTAAACCTAACTCTCGCCCCTTTTCGGTAAGCCGCGCATCTGCATTATCTTCTCGTAGCAGCAATCTGTATTCGGCACGACTAGTAAACATTCGATAAGGCTCATTAGTGCCCATAGTAATTAAATCATCGACTAACACGCCCATATAAGCTGTATTTCGGGTAGGGCACCAACTGTCTTTTTCCTGAACTTTTAATGCCGCATTCGTGCCCGCTAGAAGGCCTTGCGCGGCCGCCTCTTCATAGCCTGTAGTGCCATTGATTTGACCAGCGAAAAACAATCCTTCAATGGCCTTTGTTTCTAGCGAATACTTTAGGTCCTGAGGGTTAAAGTAGTCATACTCTATAGCGTAACCCGGCCTTGTTATGTGCGCGTTTTCAAACCCAGCAATCGATCGAACTAACGCCAACTGCACATCAAAAGGAAGGCTTGTTGATATGCCATTAGGGTACAGCTCGTAGGTATCCAAGCCCTCCGGTTCGATAAAAATTTGATGTTGGTCTTTGTCGGCAAATCTTACTACCTTGTCCTCAATAGATGGGCAGTATCTTGGCCCAACACCATCAATTACCCCGGTGTATAAAGGGGATCTGTCCATGCCGCCATGGATTATTTCGTGTGTTTTAGGGTTCGTGTAAGTGATCCAACAACAGGTTTGTTTGGGATGTTGCTGAATATTTCCCATATAAGACATTATTGGTTCTGGTTTATCTCCCCACTGCTCTGGAAGGGAGGTAAAATCAACGCTTCTAGAGTCAATTCTCGGTGGCGTACCTGTTTTTAAGCGCTCAACCCGAAAAGGCAACTCTCTCAGGCGTTTTGCTAAGTTTTCAGAGGGAGGGTCTCCAGCTCTACCCGCGGAGTGATTCTCTAATCCTATGTGTATCTTACCCGCTAAAAACGTTCCCGCTGTTACAACCACTGTTTTAGCTCTAAATTTTAACCCCATTTGAGTAATAACACCGGTAGCTCTATCTTGCTCGATAATTAAATCATCAACAGCTTGCTGGAAAATAGTTAGGTTTTCTTGGTTCTCCAGAATACCTCTGATAGCAGCCTTATACCTAACACGGTCCGCTTGAGCTCTTGTCGCCCTAACCGCAGGGCCTTTTCTTGCATTCAAAACCCTAAATTGAATACCGCCAAGATCGGTGGCTTGCGCCATCGCCCCCCCTAAAGCATCCACTTCTTTCACTAAGTGGCTCTTGCCGATTCCACCAATAGCGGGGTTGCAGGACATTTGCCCCAACGTTTCAATATTATGTGTCAACAATAATGTTTTGGCGCCCATGCGTGCTGCAGCAAGGCACGCCTCTGTTCCGGCATGGCCTCCACCAACAACAATAACGTCAAAATCATCCGGGTACTGCATAGTATCCACTACCACTTCTTTCTTGGCCGAGCATTATACGTCATCCTTAGGAGTTTAATAAACTTCGTTTTTAACTTTGTTAAACGTCCCTTTTTAATGTTATTAGTATTATTAAGTTATTTAAGTATATAGATTATTGTTATTGTTATTAGTAAGCCTCTTTATTGTGGATTAATTGAAATTTTGTATGTTTTTTAATCGCTTACAAAGATATTTTGCTTGTATAACCACAGTGTTTTTATGTTTTTATGGTGGGCGTATACATGTTTTCTTTTGTATTAAAAAACAGGTTTTAGCCTCTTATAAAATAACAATGAAAATTTTGGGGTTAACTTTTTGGCTTCACTGTTTGTTGTTAACAGGTTGTTCTTGTTTATCGTTGAATGTTAGTTATAAATGTATTAACTATTAATAAGTTGTGGGCTTTTTCTAAACATCAAGATCTGTTACCAGCTAGGTGTTATTTTACGAATTTACTGAATAAATCATTGAAGTATGGGGTTTATTTCTTTAGAATCCCCGACCCTGAAACAGCAGCCCAAAGAAAACTGGACATAACGCCATGAAAAGAACATTTCAACCTAGCAACCTGAAGCGCAAGCGCACCCATGGATTTCGAGCTCGTATGGCTACACCAGGTGGTCGAGCAGTATTAAACCGTCGGCGTGCAAAAGGCCGTAAGCGCCTTTCAGCGTAAGGTTTGGGCTACTTGCCCAACTTAACCTTCAGCAAAGATAAACGACTCCTTAAGGCCTCTGAATTTCAAGAGGTCTTCGATACCAATACCTTTAAAATTTCACACCCTAAGCTCTTAATGCTAGCCAAATTTAATGACCACGAGAAATCAAGGTTGGGACTGGTGGTAGGTAAAAAAAACGTACCTAAAGCGGTTGATCGTAATCACGTCAAGAGAATAGTGCGCGAGACATTCAGACTAGAACAGTTTATCCAACCAATAGATGTGGTGTTTTTAGCTAGAAAAGACGCTCACAAGCTTAGTGCCGGAGATATGACCTTGTTGTTGCAACAATCTTGGTGCAGACTTCGGCAGCGTTGCGATAAACAAGAGAAAAAAGATGCGTAAACTGGCTCTTATAGGCATTAGATTTTACCGCCGAGCAATCAGCCCGCTGCTGGGTAGTAACTGTCGTTTTCACCCTACCTGCTCTTGCTATGCTGAGGAGGCGTTTGATCGATTTGGGTTTATTAAAGGTAGTTATTTAACAACATTAAGAATAGTGAAGTGCCATCCTTTTCATCCTGGCGGCTTTGATCCAGTTGAAGATGATAAAGCAGTTCAAGCGCCCCCCTATAAAAACCAAAAAGAGTTATAAAAAGTATGGATTGGCAAAAAACAGTTTTGATCGCGGGAATGGCGATAGTTGCATGGATGTTGGTTATTCAGTGGAATCAGTTCCAAGATGCACAACAAGAAATGTTGCTCGCTAGTGCTCCACCGATCACGAACTATTTATCAGACACCGGGGCTGCGACTATAGTTAATGATTACAACTTAGATTTGGAGTTGCCGACATTGGAACAACCAGTGTTGATTCCTCAGAAAGAGGAAAACCTGCAAAGAAATCTTATAACCGCTAAAAATAACGTTATCGAAGTGGTCATTGACACTCTCGGCGGCGACATCGTCAGCGCAAAACTTTTAAAGCACCTTGATAAAATGCCTAATGAGGGCGGTAAACCACTAGCCATTTTAGAACGAAATAATCAATCTACCTATATTGCTAAAAGTGGGTTGATCGGTCCAAATGCGACGGATTCTAAAGAGAGACCGCAGTTCTCATCGTCCATTAACCGATACGAAATTCAAGATAATCAAGAAGAAATGAACGTTGATTTAACGCTTAATGTGAATGGCGTTAGAATCGTTAAGCGGTTTCAGTTCAGCTCAAACAGCTATGACATCAGCGTTCAATACTTAATTAACAACCTAACCAATGTAGAGTTTAATGCCAACTTTTATGGCCAGATAAAGAGAGATTCGCTGCCGCCCTCCGGTAGTTCTAGCGGCTTGGGAGCGCAGCCTTATTTAGGAGCAGCTCTCCGAGAGCCTGAAAAGAACTACGCAAAGTATGACTTTGGTGACATCGCGGAGGAAACAGTTAAAACCTCTTTGGTTGGTGGCTGGATAACAATGGTCCAACATTACTTTATTAGTGCTTGGGTTCCGCCGGGGAATGAGAAAAATACATACTCACTTAAAAAAATGAAAGACCAAGATATGTATTTAATGAGTTTTGTTGGGGAACCTATTATTGTCGGCGCGGGACAGTCTGGAAGCTATGAGGCAATATTTTACGTTGGCCCTAAAGATCAAGAGGTGCTCTCAAATCTTGCAGAGTACCTTGATCTAACTGTCGACTATGGGTTTTTATGGATGGTTGGGAAGCCGATATTCTTTGCCATGAAAGCGATTCATGGTGTTATTGGGAATTGGGGCTGGTCAATTATATTATTAACGTTACTTATAAAGCTGATCTTGTTTCCACTCTCAGCCGCTAGCCTCAAGTCAATGGCTAAAATGCGGAATTTACAACCAGAAATGGCACGCCTGAAAGAGCTGTATGGTGACGACCGGCAAAAGATGTCTCAAGAGACGATGAGTTTATATAAGAAAGAGAAGGTTAATCCGGCGGGTGGTTGTTTCCCAATGTTGCTGCAAATGCCGGTGTTTTTGTCTCTTTACTGGGTTCTGCTTGAGTCGGTAGAAATACGCCACGCGCCCTGGATTCTTTGGATTCAGGATTTGTCGGCTAAGGATCCTTACTTTATTTTGCCGTTAGTCATGGGGGCGAGCATGTTTTTAATGCAAAAAATGCAGCCAATGCCCACCGACCCAATGCAAGCCAAAATAATGCAGTTTATGCCGATTGGCTTCACATTTTTGTTTATGACCTTTCCATCGGGACTTGTTCTTTATTGGACGGTTAATAATTTGTTGTCAATGGCTCAGCAGTGGTACGTTAATAGCCAATTAATTAATAAGAAGAAATAAACAAAGGTGGGCAAAAAAGGCTCCAGCGGGAGGCTTTTTAATCTGGCATACTTTTAATATGTTTCAAAACAATAAAGACACTATCGTTGCTATTGCCACCCCCACTGGTCGGGGTGGGGTGGGAGTGGTCCGCCTGTCTGGTTTAGACATGTTACCTTTTATCGCCGGGCTAATAGGTAAGCCGCTGATAGCTAGGAGGGCAACCTATAGTGTCTTTGCTGATTCAGAAGGAGGCGCTATAGATGAAGGTGTAGCGCTATATTTTCCGGGACCATCCTCTTTTACTGGCGAAAGCGTCCTTGAGCTTCAGGGCCATGGTGGCATGGTGGTTCTCGACCGGCTGGTACAGCGATGTGTAGAGCTGGGTGCCAGATTGGCTCGGCCGGGCGAATTTAGCGAGCGCGCTTTTTTCAATGACAAAATGGATTTAGCTCAGGCTGAGGCTATTGCTGATCTAATCGATGCATCTTCTATTGAGGCGGCAAGATCGGCGGTCCGATCAATGCAGGGCGAATTTTCACAGTTAATAAACACCCTTGTTGAAACGATGATTCAAGTGAGAATATTTGTCGAAGCCGCTATCGATTTCCCAGAAGAGGAAATTGATTTTCTCCAAGACAAAACGCTGATTGTGAACCTAGACAAGCTGGCCGCTGACTTAGCGGCGGTGTTGGCGCAGGCTCAACAAGGCGCAATACTGAGGGACGGCCTAACCGTTGTTCTTGCCGGAAAACCTAATGCCGGAAAGTCTAGCCTCTTAAATGCACTGGCGGGCAATGATGCGGCTATTGTTACTTCTGTACCTGGTACTACAAGAGATGTGCTGAGAGAGCGAATTACCCTGGGCGGGTTGCCCCTCAATATTATTGACACAGCGGGCCTTCGAGATAGTGAAAATGAGATAGAGCAGGAGGGCGTGCGTCGAGCATGGAAGGAAATAGCTGGCGCAGACCAAATACTATTTGTAGCTGATGCGACAGAAACGCCTAACCCCAACCTGAAGGACTTGTGGCCAGAGTATTTTGAGCTTTATCCAAGGTCCACTCAGGCGGTTACGCTATTACTCAACAAGATTGATTTGTCTGATCATAGCCCGGGCAAAATCGACGAAACTACGATCGCGATTTCAGCAAAAAATAAGAGTGGTTTTGATGCTCTTGCGTTACACCTGCAAAAGACGATTGGTTACTTGGGGCATACGGAGGGACTTTTTTCTGCGCGCCGCCGACATTTGGTTGCCCTGCAAAATGCACTCACATATGTGCAAAATGGTATCGCTCAACTGAAAGGCGCTGGCGCCGGAGAATTACTTGCCGAAGACTTGCGGCAGGCACAAAATGAATTGTCCGAAATTACAGGGCAATTTACTCCTGACGATCTCCTTGGCCGAATTTTTTCTTCTTTCTGCATAGGAAAGTGACCAATGTTTTTATTTGGGTCACTTTAGCTTCTCCGGGTTATCGTTTTTCTCTCTAACTGCACCCAAAAGAAAAGATAAACACTGTTTCTTTACTGTATATACACAGGTTATCCACAAATACTGATCAAAAAACAACCAAATTTAAAATTTTTATTGTTAGTAAAAAAAACATTGCTTTTATTTAACTTGTTGTTTTTATTAGTTTTTTATAAATAACTAAATAAGAGAGCGTTTTTTTAGTTGTGGATAATGTGGGTTTTGTTATATACACTTTGGCTAAAACAAGAGTATCTTATATTTATTACAGATCAGTGATATTTTAACTTTGGTGGGGATAAGTTGACATCTAAATTACTCAAAATAGCTCATCGCTTTTTGGTTGGGGTAGCCCATAAAAGCATGCTTTTCAGTGCCTGCCTTTCTAGGGGTTTCAGTCATGGAATCTAATGTAGAGATGATGGTTTGGGCTGAATGCCAGACTATGCTTCGCAGTGAATTACCCGAGCAGCAATACAATACATGGATTCGCCCTCTTACTATTCAATCTGGAGAAGGCGTCTTTGACGTGCGGCTTTTGGCGCCAAATCGATTCATAGAAGATTGGGTTAAAAATAAATTTTTATCTAGGATTGAAGAGCTTCTTGCTCAGCTGGGCGGTCGATCAGTTAAAGTTGATATAACGGTGAGTCGTATAGATTTAGATGGTTTTCGTGCGGGCTCTGTATTAGATAAAGCGGCCACTCCAGTGGCGCAAGTGGCGCTAAGCGAGCCGTCTAGGAGCAACTTTATATCAGCACCTGCCATCATTAAGTCTGCAGCTGAAAGTAGTTTAAAGACGAATCTTAACAAAAACTTTACCTTTGATAGTTTCGTGGAAGGGAAATCAAACCAGTTGGCTTTTGCTGCAGCGCGCCAGGTTGCTGAAAATCCCGGCGGTTCTTATAACCCGCTATTTATTTATGGCGGGGTTGGACTTGGTAAGACTCACTTAATGCATGCGGTGGGCCATGCCATGCGAGCTAAAAATCCAGAAGCGAAAATCGTTTATTTGCATTCTGAAAGGTTTGTTGCGGATATGGTTAAGGCATTGCAGCTAAAGGCGATAGATGAGTTTAAGCGCTTTTACCGGTCGGTAGATGCGTTGCTCATTGACGATATTCAGTTTTTCTCTGGCAAGGAGCGCTCTCAAGAGGAGTTTTTTCATACCTACAACGCGCTATTGGAGGGTGGGCAGCAGATGATTCTGACCTGTGATCGATACCCTAAAGAAATAGATGGCGTTGAAGAGCGATTGAAATCTAGATTTGGCTGGGGCCTTACTGTTGCGGTTGAGCCCCCTGAGCTTGAAACGCGGGCGGCTATTTTGATTAACAAGGCGGAGCAGACCGGGATGGCCCTCTCTAAGGATGCCGCGTTCTTTATAGCGCAGAGGATTCGTTCGAATGTGAGAGAGCTAGAGGGCGCGTTAAAGCGTGTAATGGCGCATGCTCAGTTTACCGGCCGGGTGATCGATATTGATTTAATTCGAGAATCGCTCAAAGACCTATTGGCACTGCAGGATAAGCTAGTTACCATAGACAATATTCAAAGAGTGGTGGCCGATTACTACAAGCTTAAAATGTCCGATATGCTTTCTAAAAGGCGTAGTCGATCGGTAGCGCGGCCTAGGCAAGTCGCTATGTCGATTGCTAAAGAATTAACGAGTCATAGCTTGCCGGAGATTGGTGAATCATTTGGCGGCAGAGACCACACCACCGTATTACATGCTTGTCGGAAGGTTAAAGAGCTGGAGGGCGTGGATAGAGAGGTGCAGAGAGATCTCAAGAATTTATACAGAGCCTTATCTACTTAAGACCTTCCTCAGGGAACACAAATAGAGTTGGAGATAATAGAGTATTATGAAATTTAGCTTATCGCGTGAAGCTTTTCTTAAGCCATTACAGCTTGTTGTTGGTGTTGTAGAGCGACGACAGACACTACCGATATTATCTAACGTGCTATTGAGCCTAGAGAATGGTCGTTTGTCTATGACGGGTACTGATCTTGAAGTCGAGATAATCGGTTTCACCGACAGCGGTTCTGATGGCGAAGATGGAGAAATAACGGTTTCTGCACGCAAGTTAGTTGATATTTGTCGGTCACTACCGGATGGTGCGCAAATTAATTTTGTTAGTGGAGAAGGGAAGGCGACGCTGAAAAGTGGAAGAAGTAAATTCACTCTAGCCACGCTTCCGGCCAATGAGTTTCCGTCAGTGGACGAAGGAGAAAAGACGGTAGAGTTTGTTGTTAAGGGCACTGTTCTCAAGGGCTTAATCGAAGCGACCTCTTTTGCTATGGCGCAACAGGACGTTCGTTATTACCTAAATGGTATGCTCTGGGAGCTAACCAACAATAACCTTAGGGCTGTGGCCACAGATGGGCATCGAATGGCGCTTTGCGATGGGGCCTGTGATGTTTCTGTCGAAGAAACAATCTCAGCTATTCTGCCTCGCAAGGGAATAATTGAGCTGTCTCGGTTGTTGGGCGAACATGAGGTTAGTGTTGCTATGGGTTCAAACCACACCAGGGTTACGGGTGAAGATTATTGCTTTACTTCAAAACTGGTGGATGGTGCCTATCCTGATTATGACCGCGTGTTACCTAAAGGCGGGGATAAGGAAGTCGTTGGAGACAGAGCAGAGCTGAAGCAAGCGTTTAGCAGGGCGGCTATACTGTCAAACGAGAAATACCGTGGGGTGCGCATCTTGCTATCCAATGGCTCGGTAAAGATGGTTGCAAACAACCCTGAGCAAGAAGAGGCTGAAGAGGAGGTCTCAGTTAATTATTCCGGAGATGATCTTGAGATTGGGTTTAATGTTAGTTATCTCTTGGATGTGCTTAATGTTATCTCGGGACCTGAGGTGCGTATTACGCTCTCGAATTCTAATAGCAGTGCGCTTGTTAGTGGCGCCGCCGATAGCGGCGCCGTTTATGTCGTTATGCCAATGCGCCTCTAGTGTAGAGAGGCCTTTGGCGATATGGCCAAAAAATGAGCGCATATGTATCTTTCAAGTATAGATATACTTCAAGTACGAAACCTTAAAAGTCTGCAGTTGGAGTGCCATCCTGCCATTAACGTTATTTATGGCGCTAACGGGAGTGGCAAGACTAGCGTGCTGGAGGCTATTTATCTTTTGGGCCGAGGGAGGTCTTTTAAGCATCGCGATTTGCGGCTGGTGATAAGCCATCTGTCTGACGAGCTAGTTGTTTCGGCAAAGGTTGAGCGGCAAAAACCTAAAGGTAGTCACCGGCTGGGGGTCAGGCGAACAGCCAAGGGCCATTTTGAGGCTCGCCTTGATGGTAGAGGGCTGCAGTCAGCAGCCCAACTGGTTGAGGAACTCCCCTTACAGCTTATAGACGCCCATAGCTTTAACTTGTTAGAGGGTGGTGCGCTTCAGCGAAGGCAGTTTTTAGATTGGGGAGTGTTCCACGTGGAACATTCCTATACTGACTTGTGGCGCCGGTTTCAAAAAGCATTAAAACAGCGGAATCAACTACTTCGTCATGGTAGAATAGACGAAGATTCCCTGCGCGCGTGGACGAAAGAGCTTATACCTTTGAGTGAGGAGATTACCCGACACCGCAGGGCTTATTTGGGCGGACTGGTAGAGCATGTGGAAGCTGTTTCAAAAGTGCTCGAGGGACTCGGCGAGTTAAGCTTTGAGTACTACCAGGGATGGGCTGATGATACTAGCCTTGCAGGCGCTATGGACGCAGACGGGGCGAGGGACGTGGCGGTTGGGACTACCAGCCACGGCGCGCATAAAGCGGACATGAAAATTAAGGTAGACGGGGTGCTGGCGTCAGAGTGCTTGTCTCGAGGCCAGATCAAGCTGCTTGTTTATGCCTTAAAGTTAGCGCAGGCTACCTTTTATAGGGATAAAACGGGAGAGTCATGTTTGTTTTTGCTGGATGATCTGCCGGCAGAGCTGGACTACCTTCATCGCCAGCAGATTGTTGGGTTTTTGAGAGGGTTGGACTGTCAGGTATTTATGACCGGCGTGGATAAAAGAGATTTTGAGGTGTTGGTGGAGGGGATGTCGCACCATATGTTCCATGTGGAACATGGTGTTGCTACAAAAAGTGAGATAACAGGAAGCTAAAAGGCTATGACTGAAGAAACAAATTATGATTCGTCGAGTATTCAGGTACTAAAGGGGCTGGACGCGGTTCGCAAGCGGCCTGGCATGTATATTGGCGATACAGATGATGGCACTGGTCTTCACCATATGGTTTTTGAGGTGGTAGACAACTCCATTGACGAAGCCCTTGCGGGGCATTGTTCAGAGATTCGTATTGTTATTCACCCAAATGAGTCGATCACTGTATCTGATAACGGCCGCGGTATTCCGACGGAAATGCACGATGAGGGCGTTTCTGCAGCCGAGGTCATTATGACCGTGCTTCATGCCGGCGGGAAGTTTGACGATAATAGCTATAAGGTCTCTGGCGGCCTCCACGGAGTGGGAGTATCTGTTGTTAATGCACTCTCACAGAAGATGCGCCTTACTATTCGCCGCAACGGCAAAGTCCATGAGCAAACCTATACTCATGGCGTTCCTGATGGGCCTCTTGAAGCGATCGGGGATACTGAGGAGACGGGGACAGAGGTTTTCTTTATGCCCTCAGAAGATACTTTTACTAACATTCAGTTTCATTTTGAGCAGCTGGCTAAGCGGCTGCGCGAATTGTCGTTTCTAAATTCTGGTGTCCGCATGGTTCTGCATGATGAAAGATCCGGCAAAGAAGAGGTTTATGCGTATGAAGGGGGGCTGCACGCCTTTGTTGAGTTTCTCAATACCAATAAAACGACTGTTAACGAAATAATGCACTTCAACAGTGAACGCGAAGATGGAACCAGTGTTGAGGTGGCGTTGCAGTGGAATGATGGATTCCAGGAGAATATTTTCTGTTACACCAACAATATCCCGCAACGCGATGGTGGCACTCACCTTGCCGGATTCCGGTCAGCGCTGACTCGTGGTCTGAACACGTATATAGAAAAGGAAGGGATTAACGGCAAATCGAAGGTTAATACCACTGGTGACGACGCCCGTGAAGGACTGACGGCGATTGTTTCAGTCAAAGTGCCGGACCCTAAGTTTTCTTCTCAGACCAAGGATAAGTTGGTTAGCTCAGAGGTAAAAACAGCTGTTGAGCAAGAAATGGGGGAGAAATTTACTGATTACCTTCTAGAATTTCCACAGGAGGCTCGGGCGATTGTCGGCAAGATGATAGATGCGGCAAGGGCTAGAGAGGCGGCACGGAAAGCTAGAGAAATGACTCGTCGCAAGGGCGCGCTGGATATTGCCGGTTTGCCCGGAAAGCTGGCTGATTGCCAAGAAAAAGATCCTGCTCTGTCTGAAGTGTATTTAGTAGAGGGTGATTCTGCGGGAGGTTCGGCTAAACAGGGGCGGTCACGTAAAACTCAGGCCATTCTCCCGTTGAAAGGCAAGATTTTGAACGTTGAGAAGGCTCGATTCGATAAAATGCTGTCTAGTGTCGAGATTGGCACTTTGATCACTGCTCTTGGCTGCGGTATCGGGAATGAGGAGTTTAATATTGAAAAGCTTCGTTACCATACTATCGTTATTATGACTGACGCTGACGTCGATGGGTCACATATCCGAACCTTATTGCTGACGTTCTTTTTCCGGCAAATGCGGGAATTGGTCGATAACGGCCATATTTTTATTGCTCAGCCGCCTCTGTACAAAGTGAGCAAGGGTAAAAATGAGCAATACGTTAAAGATGATGACGCGCTGCTGGCTTATTTGACCCAAAAAGCACTCGAGAGCGCTAGTTTGCACGTTAATCCGGACGCGCCGGCTATTAATGGAGAGTCCTTGGAGGCGCTGGTTGGGAAGTTTAGGCATGTTAGTCGTCTAACGGAGAGAATGTCCTTGGTGTATCCCCTTAGCGTCCTTGAGGCGCTAATTTATGTGCGCGGGCTTGATGTAAAACTTCTGCAAACGTGCAGCGAAATGGAGGCGTGGTGTGCCGAACTCCAGGAAAAACTCATGGAAAGTGATAATGGGACACACCGCTATAAGGTAGGGGTAGTTGAGGACAAAGAACGCAAGGTCTTCTTGCCCAGTATCGAGATTACGGCGCATGGTGTGCCCCATTATCACACCTTGAGTAGAGATTTCTTTGGTTCAGGAGAATATGCGTCAATGGTTGAGCTGGGTAACACTCTGCAAGGATTAATCGAAGAGGGCGCCTACGTTAAGCGTGGAGACCGCGATCATCCTGTCGGAGGGTTTAAAGAGGCCCTAGATTGGCTGATGGCTGAATCTCGCCGAGGCATCAGTACTCAGCGCTATAAAGGTCTGGGAGAGATGAATCCTGAGCAGCTTTGGGAGACGACAATGGATCCAGAGGTGCGGCGAATGCTAGTGGTGACCATAGAGGACGCTATTGCAGCCGACCAAATGTTTACCACCTTGATGGGAGACCAAGTGGAACCGAGACGAGAGTTTATTGAGAAAAATGCGCTGTCAGTCGTGAATCTGGATGTTTAAACGAGCTTAGGCGCCAGGCGGTTTTGTTAGCCAGGGCGCGACTTAAGTGATCTATCAATCCAGCGCCGCGCGGTTTCCGTCAATTCTCGAGCGCTATTATTTGAAGTATCAATTGCTGGTCCGATGTTTAAGCAAACGGTGCCGGGATGTTTGAGGAATCCGTGAAGAGTCCAGTGCTCACCGGCATTGTGAGACACAGGCAAAATAGGGACTCCTGCTGCAGCCGCTAGTGCAGCTCCGCTACTTTTAAACGTCCCCAAATCTCCCGGCACCATTCTTGTGCCCTCGGGGTAAATAACAACCTTGTGCCCTTCGCCTAAGCGCGACTTTCCCTGTTTCAATACTTGCCGAATAGCCTCAGCGGGCTTGGTTCGCTTGATAGCGATGGGGCCTAAACGAGCTAATGACCAGCCGAAAAAAGGTATCCAAAGCAGCTCGCGTTTCAACACAAAACTGACCGGTTGGAATAACCATTGTAGGTAAAATGATTCCCAAGAACTTTGGTGGTTACTTAAAATAACGCAAGCCCCTGCCGGGATATGCTCGCTTCCGGTCACCTTCACGTCAATATTGCAGGTCAAGCGAAGCCAAGATAGCGACAAAAAATTACCGGCGGATGCTATTGCCTGTAACTGTTTAAGCGTGAGGAAGAACGCCACACAGCAGACACAACCAATGACTAGAATGATGGTAAAAAACCCCACATAGAAGGAAAATGCGCGCAACGATAGCAAAGTCTGTTGTGTGGCGCTCAAAGTTCGGCGCCGGCCCATTATTTGCCTGTGACTAGCTGTGAAATGTCAGCGACATTAAGGAACAAGCCTCGCAGTCTTTTCAGAAGGCTTAGCCGATTTTCTCGCAGCGCAGGCTCTTCTGACATCACCATAACCTCGTCAAAGAACCTATCGACGGGTTCTCGTAGGGACGACAGGCTTTTCAGCAAAGCAGTGTAGTCTCGTGACGCTAATAACGGCTTAGAACTATCCTCCAGCGTTTCGATTGCCTGAGCTAAGGTTTTTTCTGCCGATTCCTGCAGTAAAGCGTGGTTTACAGGCTCAGGCAAGCGTGTGCCGAGCTGCTTAGCCAAAATATTCGAGACTCTTTTGTTGGCTGACGACAGAGCATCAGCTTCTGGCAGCAAGCAGAATTGGGAAACAGCTTTTATACGTGCGTCAATATCGAGCGGATTAGCAAAATCGAGCGTGGAAACGGACAAAAAAACCTCGGCGCTAAAGCCTTCATCGCGGTACCAAGATCTAAAACGCTCTAATACGTATGTAAGTACTTGCTTATGCGTTTTGTCCAGACTAGAAGGGTCTAATCCAAATTGGGCTGCGGCGAGAGAGATCGCTTTAGTTAGGTCAACATCAATTTTTCTCTCCAAAAGTATACGTAAAATTCCAAGACTCGCGCGTCTTAGCGCGAACGGGTCGCGGGACCCTGACGGAGGTTGCCCTATACTAAAGATTCCAACTAGCGTATCTAGCTTGTCGGCAAGAGCTAGCGTAGCCCCAATGGCGTTGTCTGGGGTACTGTCACCAGAAAAGCGAGGCAGGTATTGCTCTAGCTGCGCTTCTGCTACATTCGTGTCTTCACCATCATTAAGGGCATAGTAACGGCCCATGACGCCCTGCAAGTCGGCAAATTCGCCCACCATGTCTGTGACTAGATCGGACTTGCATAACTCACCGGCTCGGCGAGCTAGTTTTGCGTTGGCACCCGTATATGGGGCCAGTTGCGAACAAAGGTTAGCTACGCGCTCTGTTTTATCAAATACCGAGCCTAATTTGTCCTGGAAAACGACTCGTTTTAACGACTGTCTGCGCTGTTCAAGGGAAATCAGCCGGTCGTTTTTGTAAAAGAACGCCGCGTCAGCGAGCCGAGGACGGATAACGCGTTCGTTCCCAGCGACCACCTGAGATGGATCATTGCTCTGTATGTTGGCCACAGTAATAAACGCGGGCAATAACTGATCAGTGTCATCAATCAGATGGAAGTATTTTTGGTGTTCTTTCATTGAAGAGATAAGCGCTTCAGCGGGAACCGCCAAGAAATGTGCGTCAAAATGTCCCATCAAAGGTACGGGCCATTCATTTAGCGCGCTAACTTCGTCCAGTAGGGTGGGGTCAATGACTGCATGGCCATCAATGGTTTTCGCTAAGTTCGCCACGCCCTCTCGAATAATGCTTCGCCGACGCTCGAAGCTGGCAATAACAAATTGATCCTGTAACTGTTTCTCGTAGCTAAGTGGGGTCTTGATCGTAATATCGCCAGATCCATGAAAGCGGTGGCCCTGAGTCACATTACTTGAGGTAATTCCCAAAATCGATTCTTCGCAGGTCTTTCCATCAAACAGCAAAACGGCCCATTGCACAGGACGAACAAATAGCTCTTTGCTGCTCCCCCAAGTCATTCGCTTGGCAACAGGCAGACCCAACAAGACAGCGTTAATAAGATCCGGCAAAAGGGCGGCGGTGTCTTTCCCTTCCTCTGTTTTGCGCACACACAGCTTTTCTTGTTGACCATCATGCTCCACATTGTTTGTAAGCTCAGTCAAAACTAAATTATTTTTCTTTGCGAAAGCCTGCGCCGCCTTAGTCGCCGACCCGTCGCCATCAAAGGCAACTTTAGTGGGTGGACCCCAATTCACGACCTCTATATTGGGAGCCTTTACGACTAAGTCGCGCACTACAACAGCGAGTCTACGAGGCGTGGCGAACGATGAGACTTCTCCAAACGCAAGGTTGGCACTTTTAAAGCCCGCCAAAATGCCGGAGGTTAGCGCTTCCGATAGCCCCAGTAGCGCTTTTGGTGGCAACTCTTCGGTACCGAGCTCAAAAAGGAAATCACTCTTCATTTAGACTCTCCTGTATGGCGAGCTAGTACTTCCGCGGCGATAGACGGCTCTGCCAGCGGAAACCCGGCGGCCAGGCGAGAATCAAAGTAGCCTTGCGCGACCCCTCTTGCTAGAGCGCGCACGCGTAAGATAAAGCGCTGGCGTTCTGTGACGGAAATAGCTTTACGAGCATCTAGCAAATTGAAGGTATGAGAAGCCTTCATTACCATTTCATAGGCGGGTAGCGGCAGCCCCTTTTGTGTCAAATTTTTACAGTCTTGCTCATGCTGGTCAAAGCTCTTAAATAAGAAGTCAACATCGGCGTGCTCGAAATTATACGCGGACATCTCAATTTCATTTTGTAAGAAAACGTCTCCATAGCTGACGTCACCCTGAGGGCCGTGTGCCCAAACAAGATCATAAATACTATCAACCCCCTGCAGGTACATCGCAATCCGCTCAAGGCCATAGGTAATCTCACCCGTGACTGGATAGCACTCAAGACCACCTACCTGCTGGAAATAGGTAAACTGAGATACTTCCATTCCGTTTAACCACACCTCCCAGCCTAAGCCCCAGGCTCCTAGCGTTGGTGATTCCCAGTTGTCTTCCACAAAGCGAACGTCATGGATTAATGTATCTAAGCCTAGATCTCGCAGGGACCCTAGATAGAGCTCTTGAAAATCTTTTGGTGAGGGTTTCATAACCACTTGAAACTGGTAATAATGCTGAAGTCGATTTGGGTTTTCACCATAACGGCCATCGTTAGGGCGCCTTGATGGCTGAACATAAGCACTATTCCAGACTTCGGGCCCAATTGAGCGCAAAAACGTTGCAGGATGAAAAGTCCCTGCACCAACTTCCATATCGAGAGGCTGCATGATTACACAGCCTTTGTCGGCCCAGTAATTTTGTAATCTGGAAATTAAATCCTGAAAAGTATCAGGCGGCGCACTGAGTTTAGCCACAACATTCACCCACGGTAATAAAATGTTCAATCAAAAGCGTAATTATAAAGCCGCATCACGATAAAGATAGGGGATAAGTGCGGCAAAGGGATTATTAAGCTAGCTTGCTTGATCAGGCATTAGATATAATGGCATTAGCCTCAGTTAAATACTCCAAGGCTATTGCGGGGTGAAGGATGTATACAAGATCGTGTTCCAAGCAACAACACGAAGGTCAATCACTGGCCACGGAGTCTATTTGCGGTTGCTGCGGGGTGCCAAAACAAATGAAGAAAGGCAATAATGAGAAATAAGTTAATTTTGTATGCTCTTAAATGCATTGCCTGGCTTCCGCTTAATGTGGCTCGAGCACTTGGCAAGGGACTTGGTGCGTTGATTGTTGTCTTTGATCTTCAGCCGGCTAGAATGGCTGCGATTAATTTAGCCCTGTGTTACCCAGAGATGACAGAGGCTGATATTAAGCGCCTCAGCGCAAAGCGCATGTCGCATTTAGCACAGGCTCTCTTTGAAACCCCCAAAGTGTGGCGAGCGGGCAATGCCGGCTTGGAGACAAGAATATTAGCTATTAGAGGGCTAGAGCTCTTTGAGGCTGCATTGTCGGAGGGATTAGGCACCATTCTAATTATCCCCCATCAAGGGAATTGGGAGGTGCTTGGGTTGTGGGCTTCTCAGCAGGCGGCAATGACGTCTTTATATGATCCGCCAAGAATGATAGAGCTCGAAGCGTGGATAAAGACATCCCGTGAGCAAGCGGGCGCAACCTTGGTTCCGACTAATTTGCGTGGCGTGGCGGCCCTAATCAAGGCCCTGCAGAGGGGCGACATCACTGGCATTTTGCCAGACCAACAGCCGCCGCCGAACAGTGGTGCTTTTGCGCCCTTCTTAGGGATACAAACTCAGACCATGACCCTTATCCACAAACTGCTGCAGCGCTCTGGCAGTCGTGCCTTAATGTGCACTGCACTTCGTGTTACTGGAGGCTGGGAGATACACTTTCTGCCAGTTACCAGAGAAATATACAGCGACGACCAACAGGTAAGTTTGGCTGCGCTTAATCAGGGAGTTGAGGCAGTTATTGATTTAGCGCCTGAGCAGTACCAGTGGGAATACAAGCGCTTTCGGGCTAGGCCTGATGGCGAGCCTTCAGTTTATCCTTAGGGTAGCGCCGTTATACTACCGCAACAGATTAAAGAGATCGCTTTGACCATATTACAAGACGCACATTTGATTCTACCACCCACGTTTATATGGCAGGCTCTTGCGACGGTGCCTGACAAAATAATACCGCCACACTGGATCGACTGGTTGTCTGATCGGGGATCTTTAACCCAGCGCTTGATTGACGCGAGTGCAAACCGCTTTGTCGTCGAAGTCATCGACCAGATAGAAACCAAGCCGACAGAGAGCGAAGCGCAAGCGCTCAATATAGACGGTGAGACTCCGGTTTATTCAAGGCAGGTATTGCTGCTTGGTAATGGCAAGCCATGGGTTTTTGCTCGAAGCATTATGCCATTATCAACGCTGACAGGGCGGTTGGCGTTTTTACGGAATATCGAGAGTCAGCCCCTAGGCGCTCTCTTGTTCCGAGATCCTAGCATGGCTAGAGAGCCTGTCGAAGCCGCTTTTTTATCAGCGGAAAGGGCACACTTGCCAGACAAGTTAAGCCACATTAAAGGTCCGCTTTGGGGCCGAAGATCAGTCTTCCGGCTTGACCAAAAACCTCTGTTGGTCAGCGAAATATTTTTGCCAGACTTTAAGCCTTATAATCAAAAACCCTCTTTAGGATTCACAACATAGCATGAGTACATCAGACAAAGCCCCTAAAGTAAGCGGGTCAAATCCTTGGTTGCGATTAATGCGAATGGATAGACCAATAGGAGTCTATTTGCTTTTGTGGCCAACGCTCTGGGGGCTTTGGTTTGCCGCAGAGGGGATGCCTTCACTGCGCAATTTAGCAATATTTGTTGCTGGCCTGCTCGTTATGAGAGCTGCGGGCTGTGTGATTAATGATTACGCAGACCGCCATGTAGACGGGCTAGTTGAACGCACGAAAGCGCGGCCTTTGCCAGCTGGAGAAATTAAGCCAAAGCATGCGTTGCTTTTATGCGTCGGCCTCCTTGTAACGGCCTTGGCCCTAGTGCTGCAGACCAATCAATTAACGATTTTATTGTCCTTTGGCGGACTAGCAGCGACGGCGGTGTACCCGTTTATGAAGCGCTTTACCAACCTGCCTCAAATCGGCCTCGGTGTTGCATGGGCCTGGGCTATCCCTATGGCATTTGCGGCCGAGAGGCAGGCTTTGCCGAAAGAGTTATGGCTTTTGTTTGCCGCAGTGGTGGTTTGGACAATCGCCTTTGACACCTACTATGCGATGGTCGATCGTGAGGATGATTTGCAAATTGGCATAAAGTCGACAGCTATTCTATTTGGGCAACATGACCGAACGATTATCGCTGGGTTGCAGCTCGCAACGCTAGGGCTATTAATTTCAGTAGGAATCGAATTTGGTCGGGGCTGGATTTACTTTCTCGGCTTGGGAGCAGCGGCTTGCTACTTCTATAACCAGTATCAGACGACGAGAAATAGAGCTAGGGACGCTTGCTTTGCTGCTTTTTTAAATAACCATAGAGTGGGGATGGTGGTGTTTATAGGTGTTGCGCTTGACTATCTGCTTCTTAATTAGCCAGCGGTCGATTGTTGCCGTGCTTTTGCCAAACTAACAGCCTATTATTAGCGGGCATAGCATTGTCCTCCTGCAAAACCATTCCTTCATTGGCAGCCAACGCGTTTAAGTCGTTGAATTCTCTAATACCCTGCTGTTGGTTTTGGACCTTAAGCCGGGCATTAAACGCTCGATTACTTTCTGCTCTAATCACCCCAGAATATTGCATTGGACCATAGAGCGCGAAGACGCCGCCATCAGCCAGCATTGAAGCCACCCCGCAAATCATTTGCTGGGCCTCGGGCCAAGACATAATGTGAACAGTGTTTGCCGAAAAAACGCCGTCATATTTGTCTTGTGGCCAGTTGAACTGAGAAACATCCAAGGTTATTGGGGCGACTAAATTACTGAGAGCGAAATCGGCCAGCCACTCTTGGATACCAGGGTGATTCTCTGTTCGATCGCTAGTCTGCCATTGGAGATGAGGCATTTGTTCGGCAAACCAAACTGCATGCTGGCCGGTACCGCTACCTATCTCGAGAATAGCGCTCTTGTCAGCAAAGACACGCTTGAGTACTTGGCAGATAGGCTCGCGATTATTCTCGCAGGCTTGGGAAAAGGGTTTACGCATAATTACAAATTAACCGCGAGTGAAGACCCACTTGTCGCCCTCACTCATACCCTCGTTAAATGCGTACCCGGCCGAATCAAAGTCTTTGATGCCCTCTACGCGTGTGATTTGATTTTTAATAATAAAGGCGGACATCAAGCCTCGTGCTTTTTTGGCGAAAAAGCTAATAATTTTATATTTATCCGTTTTATAGTCCATGAACACCGGAGTGACAATGCGGGCTTGGATGTTTTTTTGCTTAACAGCCTTAAAATATTCGTTGGAGGCAAGATTTAAAAGCACCGCATCCGGTTCTTTTAGCAGACTATTAAGCTCTGCTGTAATAATCCCATCCCAAAAAGAATAGAGGTCGCCGCCGCGCTGGGTCGCGAATTTGGTACCCATCTCAAGACGGTAGGCTTGCATTAAATCTAGGGGCCGAAGAACACCGTAGAGGCCAGACAAAATACGCAGATGATCTTGTGCCCACTGGAGTTCAGCCTCGCTCATGCTATCTGCGTCTAATCCTTGATAGACATCGCCCTTGAAAGCCAGCACTGCCTGACGAGCATTACCCTCATTAAAGGGAGCGCTCCATTCTTGAAAGCGTTCATAGTTCAATGCGCCTAGTTTATCGCTTAGGCCCATCAGCCTGCAGACAGATTGAGGCGACAACTGTTTTAGGCCGTCTAACAACTCCTGCGAATGCGCTAAAAGAGCAGGTTGCGTGTGTGCTGTAGCGTTTACTTTACTGCTGTAATCAAGTTTTTTAGCCGGCGAAATAACGGTGAGCATCATTTTTAGGTACCCAATGGAAAAGGTTAAGTTTGACAGATGGCTTCAGTATATCAAGCCTGCTAACAAGTGTTTAGCTAATTAAAAAGCGAAAACTGTCGATAGGACTGGGTATGAAGCAGTCACAACATAAACAGCTCACAGATAAATTGCTATTTATAGTCTTCACATAGCTCAGCGGTGCCGCCCCTAAGGGCTTTAATTATTTTCGCGA
>CESE01149267.1_pt1 | contig 24586 bp, 25 predicted proteins | sample 350271 | NCBI WGS metagenome assembly CESE01 (sample SAMEA2621536, study PRJEB7988) | marine metagenome | isolation source: saline water (ENVO:00002010), including | reverse complement strand
TAAAAAGTTTTGAAAAAAAATATGATTATGTTTTTTTGTATATTGATAACAGAGACTTCGTAAATATATCATCTTTTGATGATGGGCTTTTATATAGAAATGTACATTTACACGAAATAACTAATTTTTATGATATGGTGCTTGATAAAATAAATAAATATACTTTAGCAAATGTTATTATTTCAACATCTCCAGACTATCAAATGAATGAATTTGGAAACTATTCACTCAAAGTTAATAATTCAAAAAAAAATTTAGTAAATAAATTTAATATTCATATAATAAAAAAAGCAAAAGAATTTAACTACTTACTATTTGATACCTATAGCATATCTAATCAGATTGGTATTATTAACTTCTATGACCATCAAAAATATGTTCTAGGAAAAATTCCTTTTTCAATTAATTTTAGTAATTATTTTTTTTATATATTATCAAACATTATTTCAATTTCATTAGGTGAGGCAAAGAAGGTTTTAGTCCTTGATTTAGATAATACTATATGGGGTGGTGTTGTTGGAGATGACGGCTACCAAAATATTCAACTTGGACCTAATAGTCCTACAGGTATTGTTTTTCAAAATTTTCAGAAAGTTCTCAGGAATTTTAAAGAAAGAGGTTTAATACTTGCCATTTGCTCAAAAAATAATTTAGAAAATGTAATAGAAGTTTTTAACAAAAATCATAATATGATTTTAAAAGAAAGTGATATTTCATGTTTCAGAGTAAACTGGAATGATAAAGCGGAAAATATAAAATCCATTTCTAAAGAATTAAATGTTTCCTTAGAGTCATTTATTTTTATTGACGATAATCCAGTTGAAAGAGATGTAGTAAGAACTTTTTTACCAGAAGTATTTGTTCCTGAAATGCCTAAAAATATTTCAGAATTTTCTAATATTTTGCTTAACTATTATATTTTTGATACTACTACTTATTCAAGTGAAGATAAAAAAAGAACTAAAACATATATAAATAATGAGAAAAGAGAGAATCTTAAAAAAAACTTTAATTCGTATGAAAAGTATCTTTCTTCTTTATCTATGGTTTGTGAAGTTTCTAATTTTAAAGCAAGTAAGTTAGACAGAGTTGCTCAATTATTTCAAAGATCAAATCAATTTAATTTAACTACAATAAGATATGATATGGTTAGTTTAAGTAAAATGCTTAAGAACAATAATATAAAAACATTTCAATTTTCATTAAAAGACAAATTTTCAGATTATGGAATTATTTCATTATTAGTCTGTAGTATATCAAAGGAAGGACTAATTATTAATAATTGGGTAATGAGTTGCAGAGTTCTAGGAAGGACATTAGAAGTATTCATTATAAGACAATTAATTATATACTGTATAGACAATGGGATTTCTCAAATAATTGGTCACTATATTAAGTCTGATAAAAATAATTTAGTTGCCGATATATATGCAGAGATGCAGTTTAAAAAGCACTCAAATAACAAAAAGCAAAAAAAATATGTATATAATGTAAGATCTTCATTTAATATGAAAACACAGATAATAAGAAAATAAATGCAATGAAAAATACAATACTTATATCGGGTGCAACTTCCGAATTGGCTATGAATACAATAAAAAAACTAAATAAATCTAGCACTACATTTGTATTAATTTATAGAGATAAAAATAAACTTAAAGAATTGATTGGTAACCTTAAAAACTTTTATAGTTATAAAGCTGATTTTGCAGATGAAAATTTTCAAAATACTTTTGAAAAATTTTTGAGAAAAAATAAACTATTAATAACTTCATGTATATATTTTAATGGTATACATAGTTTTCAACCAATAAAAACAATTTCAAATTCAAATTTAAATGATTCATTCAATGTGAATGTTTTTAATTTCATAAAGCTAGTTCAATCGGTAACAAAATTAGAATTTTCTAAAAATTTAACATCAATAATAGCAATATCATCTGTTGCATCAAAAAAAATTAGCAAGGGTATTTCTGTTTATGCGGCATCAAAAGCTTCATTAAATAATTTTATCAAATCATTTGCTCTTGAGCTTGCTCCTAAGAAAATAAGGATCAATAGTATTATTCTTGGCCATATTAATGCAGGAATGGGTGCCTCTACGTCAAAATATTTAAATAGCGAACAATTAGATCACCTTAAAAAACAACACCCCCTTGGTTTTGGCAATAAAGATGATCTTTACCATGCTCTTTCTTTTTTAATCGATGATAAGAAAAGTAGATGGATTACAGGAACGGATTTTGTATTAGATGGTGGATACTCAGTTTAGATAAATGCTTTCTAAAATCTCAAATATTTATATCAAAGATATTGTATCAAGCATTCCGAAGATAAGTAATTTTAATAATGTAAAAATTAATTCAGAACTTAAAAGAACTATAGACTTAATAGGTGTCGAACAATCATATAAGACCAATAAAGATACGACGACGCTTGATCTTTGTCTGAACTCAGCTAGACATTTGCTAAAGAAGAATAAGATTGAATCAGCAGATATTGAAATTGTTATTTTTGTTACACAAACACCAGATTATTTAATGCCTTCTTGTAGTAATATTGTACATGACCTACTTGGCCTTAAAAAAAGTTGTATCTGCTTTGATATAAATATGGGCTGTTCTGGTTATGTCTATGGACTATGGACTATTTCTACTCTAATGGAATCAAATAATTTTAAGAATGGATTACTTTTAGTTGGAGACACAATTTCTAAATCTATCAGAAAAGATGATAAAGCTCATCAAATATTGTTTGGAGACGCTGGAACAGCATCATTATTAGGTCATAAAAGAAAAGAGGTTATGTACTTTAATTTAGGTAGTGATGGGAAAGGTTCAGATAAATTAATTCTAAAAAATAGTGCTTTTAAAAATAATGGTATAATTAGTCCAGAGTTCTATATGAATGGCAAGGAAGTATTTTTGTTTGCAGTAACAAATGTTCCAAAAATTACTAGGGAATTAGTGACTTTTGCAAAAATCAAATCAAGTCAAATTAAATATTATATATTTCACCAAGCAAATCAATTTATGTTGAATAAAATCTTTGATTTTTTAAAAGTTGAAAAAAATAAAAGATTATTTTCTATTAAACAGTATGGAAATACAAGCTCAGCTTCAATACCAGTAACGTTATGTAAACATTATAAGAAGACAGGTAATTTAGATGAGAGTGTCTTAATTTCGGGCTTTGGTGCTGGATTCTCATTCGCTTCTGGTATAATAAATCTTAAACAAACAAAAATACATAAGATATTGAGTTATGAAAAAAAATGAAATTATAAGTAGAATTTATAATATACTAATTAAAGAGTATAAGATAAAAGAAAATGATCTAGGTGTAAATATTAAATTATATGACCTAAACAAATGGGACTCTTTAAAGCAACTTGATTTGATTATGAGATTAGAGAGTGATTTTGGCTTTCAATTTGCTATTAATGAAAATTTTGATATTGAGACAATAAATGATTTTGTAGAAATTATTTTAAAAAATGTTTAATAACGATTAGAATCTAAAAATGAATGAAAAAATAAAAATTATTGCTGAAGCAGGCGTTAATCATAACGGCAAAATTAATCTTGCTTATAAGTTAATTGATATAGCCGCTAGAAGTAAAGCTGATTACGTAAAATTTCAAATTACAAATGCTGACTTAATTACAAAAAAAGCTAAAAAAGCAAAATATCAAATTAATCAAAATAAAAGTGAAACACAACATGAAATGGTCAAAAAGCTGGAAATGGATTGGGTAAAAATCAATCCATTATTAATGAATTACGCTAAAAAAAGTAAAATTAATTTTTTGACAACTGCATTTGATATTAACGGCCTAAATCATTTAAAAAAACTTAAATTTCAAACCTACAAAGTCCCGTCGGGTGAGATTGTTAATCACCCCTATCTGAAACATTTGGCAGGTTTTAATTCTAATGTGATAATGTCTACTGGTATGGCTACTATGAATGAAATTGATGACGCAATATCAATTTTAACCAATAACGGAACAAAACTTAAAAATATAACATTAATGCAATGTAATACTGCCTATCCAACTCCGTTCGATGATGTAAACTTAAGAGTTATGGAAACAATGAAAAATAAATTTGGTACTAAAGTTGGCTATTCAGATCATACGCTTGGTATTGAAGTTGCAATAGCGGCAGCAGCATTGGGTGCTTCAATTATTGAAAAGCACTATACTATTGATCCAAAAATGAATGGCCCTGATCATAAGGCAAGTTTGGATCCAAATAAATTAAAAGAAATGGTTGAAGCAATAAGAAATGTTGAAAATTCACTTGGTAGTCACATTAAGAAAACGACTAAAAGTGAAATGCAAAATAAAAATGTTGCAAGACAATCAATAGTTGCAAAAAAAAATATTAAAAAAGGAGAGCTTTTTTCCTCAGATAATCTTACATGTAAGAGACCTGGAACAGGAATAAGTCCAATAAAATTTGAATCTCTGTTAAATAAGAAGGCCAAAAAAAATTTTGAATTTGATGATTTAATTTCCATTTGATATGAAAAAAATTTTATTTGTTACGGGATCAAGAGCAGAATTTGATTTAATCGTAACTACTTTAAAGATCTTAGATAAATCAAAAGACTTTATTCTCTATGTTGTGTTAACTGGTTCTCATTTATCCCAAGAATATGGGAATTCATATAAATATATAAAAACCTATAAATTTAAAAACATTGTTAAGGTTAATATAGAGATAAAAAGTTCAACACCAAATCATGTTTTAAAGTCAATTTCAAAAGGGGTTGAAAAATTTACAAATATTTTTAATAAACTAAAGCCTGATATTATTTTTTTACCAGGCGATAGGTACGAACTAATATCAGCGGCATTATGTGGACATTTTTTAAATATACGCATTGCACACATTTTTGGTGGAGATACAACTACAGGATCTTTAGACGAGTCAATAAGGCACTGTATAACAAAGCTTTCAGATTATCATTTTGTAACTTCACAAGATTCTAAAAATAGAGTTCAACAACTTGGAGAAAATAAGAAAAATATTTTTTTGATTGGTAATCCAGGTTTAGATTCCATGAAAAACATAAAATATCTAACAAAAAAATATTTAGAGAAACTACTCGATTTTAACTTTAAAGATAAAATTGCTCTTATTGTTTTACATCCTGATGCTTCTAGCAGACTAAAAACGGTACAACTTACAGAAAGCTTATTGGTTGCCCTTAAAGATCTCAAGAATTATTCACTTATTTTCACGCAACCTAATGCAGATAGCTACTCGAATGAAATAAGCCAGAGATTCATAGCATTTTGTAAAACAAATAATTCAAGATCAATATATCTTGATAACCTTGGTCATCAAAAATTTTTATCATTTTTAAAAATTTCAAGTTTCATAATTGGCAATTCATCCGCTGGATTATCTGAAATGCCCTTTTTTAAAAAGCCTACCATTAACTTAGGTGAAAGACAGGAAGGAAGAATCAAACCTTTCAGCGTAATAGATTGTAATTTAAATAAAAAAAATATTAAAAATGCTATTAATAAAACTTCAGATTTAAAATTTTTTTATAAAATAAAAAAACAATCATATCATTTAGGAAAAGCAGGTGGGTCTAAAAAAATTGTATCCATTCTTTCTAAGTTGGATATTAGTCTAAAAAAAGACTTTAAGAAATTTATTGATATTTAGTAAATTCTTACTTTCTTTGCTGGATTACCATGTGCTAAAGATTTTGTCTTTAAATTACTATTTAAAACTGAATTTGAAGATACCTTAGAGTCACTGCCCATAATTACATCTGATAAAACCGATGACGTTGTTCCCAAAAAAACTCTACTCCCAATTTTTGCATAACCATTTATTTTGGAAAAAGGAGATAGAACAGATGAGTGCCCAAGTGTTACGTGGTGACCAACTGAAGAATAATGATTTAAGTAGCAATTAGCAGAAAGCTTGGCAAATGGCGCAACAGTAGCAAATGGTGAAACAATGCATCCCTGAGAAATTTTAGATTTTGCCCCTATGTATGCTAGTGGATGGATTAAAGTCATAAATTTAATTTTTTTTAATTCTAACTTTTTAAAGGCTGTATATCTTAAAGATGGGTCACCAGAAGCAATAATACACTGCATATTTTTTAATGAGTAAATTTCTGATTCTTTTTTTAAAAATTTAATTTCTTTATATATTTGAAGCAGCTCATTTTTCTTTAAATATTTTTTATTATTTTCGTAAATAAATATTTGATAGTTATCATTACAATAGCCCATATCTTTTAGATACGAAATTATTTCAATAGATAAATTTGAACCAAAGTATATAAGTATATTTTTCATTTGTTATTAAAAGTTAATGTATCTTTTATTTTAAAATAAAGTTGACTTTTTGATCATATTAAACCACTTTAGCAAAATAATAATACCTTAAATTCATATGATTAAAAGAACAAGTTCAGGTCTTCCAGAAAAAGTAACCTATTGTTCAGAGTGCAATCTGAGTAATCAAAACCCTACTTCAACAAATGAATACTTTCATACTAATGATATTATTCAAGATACTGTCAATTTTGATGAGAATAACATTTGTGCAGCTTGTAATTTTAATAAATTAAAATGGAATAATGTTATTAATTGGGAAGAGAGAGAAAAAGAATTAATAGAGATATGTAATCAATATAGAAAAAATGATGGTTCTTATGATTGCTTAGTTGGTGGAAGTGGAGGAAAAGATTCTGTTTATCAAAGTCATACTCTCAAATATAAGTATGGAATGAATCCTCTAACTGTAACATGGGCACCACACTTATATACTGAAATAGGCTTTAAAAACTTTGAAAATTGGTTGCATGTTGGTGGTTTTGACAATTTTTTATATACGCCAAATGGAAAAATTCACAAGTTGCTCACTAGAAATGCATTTAAAAATCTCTGTCATCCTTTTCAACCATTTATAATGGGTCAAAAAACTCTGGCAATAAAGATGGCTAATAGATTTAATATACCTATTATTTTTGACGGAGAAATGCCTGGTGAGTATGGTAGAAAAGTTTCACATACAGTAAATCAGTATAATTCAGTACAAAATAAAAAGTTACATAGTCAAGTAGGATTTTCCACAGATGTTTTAGAAGGCAAGGATTTTACAGATACCTATCTTGGAGGAGTTCCTGTAAAACAATATTTAGAAGAAGGAATACCCCTAGTTGAATTAAAAAGTTATGCTCCATTAGAAACCAAATATCTTGAAAAAAAACCAATAGAATTTCATTATTTAGGATATTACTTAAGATGGGTTCCACAAGAATGTTATTACTACGCAGTTGAGCATACTAATTTTGAGGCCAATCCTGAAAGAACTGAGGGTACTTATTCAAAATATAATAGTCTAGATGATAAAACTGATGGTTTTTTTTATTACACAAGATTTATTAAATTTGGAATTGGCAGAGCAATGCTAGACTCAGCTCAAGAAATACGTAATTCGCATATAACTAAAGAAGAAGGACTAGCTCTTATTGATAAGTTTGATGGAGAGTTTCCTGAGCGGTATGCAAAAGAATTCTTAGACTATATAAGTATGGAAAGAGATGAATTTAATGACATATGTGATAAATTTAGAGAAGAACATATTTGGAAAAAAGAAAACGATAAGTGGAGTCTTAAAGTCAGTCCAAAAGAATATTTTAAAAATCAAAAATAAATAAAATATTGTAAGTTCATACAATCGAACTTGAAAAATAATGACATTACCAAAAAGAATAATTAGTCGACTTGATATTAAAAATAACACTCTTGTGAAAGGAATTCACTTAGAGGGTTTGAGAGTATTGGGCGATCCTAAGGAATTTGCTTTTAAATATTTTGAGGAGGGCATAGATGAAATACATTATCAAGATGTAGTAGCCTCGCTGTATGATAGAAATCAATTAGATGATGTTATTGAAAATACCGTAAAGAATATATTTATTCCAATATGTGTTGGAGGTGGAATTAGAACATTAGAAGATATTGATAAATTATTAAAATTAGGAGCTGATAAAGTTGTTATTAATTCTGCAGCAGTAAAAGATCCTGAGTTTATAAAAGAAGCAACTATTAAATATGGAAGCTCAACTATTGCAGTTGCAATTGAAGCAATTAGAATCAATAACAGTAAGGATTATAAAATACTAACAGAAAGTGGAAGGCAAAATACAGATTTAGATATATTAGAATGGCTAGAGAAGATTCAAAAATTTGGTGTTGGCGAAATTATTTTAACATCAATAGATAACGAAGGCACAAAAAAAGGCTATGATATTGAACTATGTTCAATTGTTAAAAAAAATTCAAACGTACCTGTTATAGCCCATGGAGGTGCTGGTAAAATTGATGATATTATTGAAGTATTTAAAAAGACTGATGTTGATGCAGTTTCTATTGCCACAATACTTCACTACAATTATTTAAATTTAGATAATACAAATAATAAAAATTCTGGTAATTATTCTTTCATTAATAAAATTACTAAAACTAAAGATTCTATTGCACTGACAATAAATCAAATAAAATCTGAGTTAGAGGCAAATGATATCAAAATTAGAAAATAAATCTTTAATTGGCATAGTTGATACAGGTACTAGCAATATCATGAGTGTGATACATGCATGTAATTACTTTTCAATTAATTATAAAATTATTAAAGGATACGAAGACCATAGTGAAATATCAGGTATAATTGTACCAGGAGTAGGTAGCTATAAAGCGGTTATGTATAATTTAAAAAAAACTCAACTTGATAGGTTTATAAAAGAATTTATTAATACAAATAAACCATCATTATTTATATGTATTGGTATGCAAATATTATTTGATAAAAGTGAAGAATTTGGTGAAACAAAAGGCTTAGGAATTCTAAGTGGATATATAAAAAAAATACCTAGTAATTATAAAAAATACGAGAGAAGTGTGCCAATGATTGGGTGGAACAATCTTAATATAAAGAAGGTTTCTGAAATTTTTTTAAACATAAATGATAAAATAAATTTTTATTTTACACACTCATATTACGCCGATGTTTACGATAGTAATATAATTCATAGTACTGTAAATTATAACCAATTTTTATACTGTTCTAGTATTGAATTTAATAATATTTTTGCTACTCAATTTCATCCAGAAAAAAGTGGTATAGAAGGAATGAAAGTTTATAAAAATTTTTATAATAAAATTAAATAGTAAGATATTATTAATTAAGTCTATATAATTTGTAATTAAAAATACATATATTAAATAAACTAATGATATTAAACTAAAGATAAGCAAAATAGAAAAGAGAGAGAATGAAAAAAAAATTAGTTAAGAGATTACATGACGAATTTTACATGAAAGAAAATCGTTATGAAGAACCAAAAGAAGCTTATAAAGTTTTGTTAAAAGAACTTAATAAAAAAAAATTTAAATCTTTAATGGATGTTGGTTGTGCAAATGGCGAACTTTTATATTTCTTAAATCAAAAATTAAAAAATGTGAATTTTACAGGAATTGATGTGCTACAAAATTTATTAGATAAAGCTAAAAAAAATTGTAGTAGTGATATAAATTTTTTAAAAAAAGATATTTCTAAAAAAAATCTAAAGGTAGGAAAGTTCGATAGAATTATTTTATCTGGTGTCCTTAGTATTTTTGATAACCCAGAAATGATAATTAAAAATTTACTTGGAAACTTAAATAAAAATGGGAAACTATATATATTTGGTGCCTTTAATCCTAATCCATACAATGTTTTAGTAAAATATGAAGATGTAAATAAAGATAAGAATGTATATCAGTCTGGTTGGAATATTTTTAGCCTAGATACAATGAAATTAATTGCGAAAAAAAATAACAAAAAAATGAAAGCTATAGAATTTAAGATGCCTTTTGATATTAAAAAAAGAAAAAATGACCTGATTAGAACCTGGACAGTTAAATTTGAAGGAAAAAGACAATGGACTAATGGTTTAGGAATAATTTACCACGGCTACTGGGTTGAAATATCATAATTATTTTATCATTTTAAAATGAAGAAATTAAATTTACTTAACAATACTGTAAAGCCAGTATTAATACTTGATAAAATAACTAGCGACGAAGTTGAGTACTGCATACCCAAAAGTATAAAATACGATGTGATAAGTACAAGAAACTGCTTTAATTTATTGATACAATTGCTTTTTCTACCTTATTTTTTTTATTATTATTATTATTCTAGAAATTTTTTATTATCAAATACACTTACTATTTGTAGATTAAAAAAAACTAAGGTTGTTTTAACTTTTACAGATAACAATAGTTTACCGGGTCAAATTAAAAAATTTCTTCCTAGCATAATGGTTATCTCTATTCAGAATGGATTAAGATCAATTAATAAGTTTCACAATTGGCATAATATTAGTTTTGATATTTTATATGGTTTTGGAAATTATGAACAAGGGTTAATAAAAAAACTAAATTTAAAAATTAATGAATATAATGCAGTAGGATCTTTGAGGTATGGAATTTTTAAAGAAAATAATCAAACTGAAAATAAGTATTTTAAAAATAGAATTGTATATATCTCAACCTGGCGAATGAATTTTAGTACCGAAAGAAAAGAAATAGATGAGATCAATAAAAATCTTAATTCTTTTCTTCCAGATGTAAATAATTTTTGCGTAAATTATAATAAGAAATTCTCAATTATAACTGCTTCACAATCAAATAGTAAAAATCTCAAATTGGAAATAGAATTTTTTAATAAAAAAAATAAAAACAATAACTTTTTATCTAGGTCTTCAAAAAGTGAATCTTATACTTTTTGTGAAAATTCTGAAATAATTATTTCTCATGATTCCACACTAGCATTCGAAATGTACGGTGCTGGTAAAAAAGTCTTATTCCTTGGATCGATAAATAATATTACTGAAAAACAAAACTGGGGTGATATTTTTGCTGAATTACCTGATTTAGTCAAAATTGTAAATTATGATAAAGAAACATTATTTAATAAGTTTAATATATTAAATAATATTAGTTATGAAAAGTATTTGTTAGCTACACAGAATTCAAGAAATTTTTATATGAATAATAGTAATTTACATGTTCATCAGATTATTAAAAAAAGAGTATCTAAATTTTTAGAACAAATTAATTTTTAATTTATTTTAATTAGATACTTTAAAGTAGAATGTTCTTATCTTTAGAATATAATTATTTTTTATTTTCTATATATCGCTCTGTTATTTCTAAGTCATGAATATCATGAATATCAATTGAGTAATCTACAATAAGTGGAGAAATATTTTTTCCCATAAATTCCCAAGGTGTGGCTTTAGATGATTTTTGTACTTTTCCATTTTTAAGTCTTAGCATCCAAAAGCTATGTGTAAAATAAAAATTTTCAGTTAACTCATCTCTATTTGAACTAATATTATTATTGTCTGGAAAATAGCTAGTTACTTTGCCACCAATAAGTTTTCTAGCTCTAAACGGATGATGGTCTTGATTTTTAATTATTGGAGTTACAGCAGTTATTTTATTGTCTTCTATAATTTTTTTATTAGCTATTTTTATTTGATTAGAAGTAATCGTTGCACAGTTTGACATTAATACTGTAATTATATCTGGGACTATCCCCTTCAAACTTAAGTATTCTAATGCATGTATTATAACATCTTCATGTTTTGCAGTACTTGAGGCAAGTTTTTTAGGTCTTTTTATAGGAATAAAACCATTTTTTTCAGCTTCAGTTAATATTTTTTTGCTATCGGAAGAACAGTATTTGTATGAAAATATTTTTGACTTATTAGCAGCTTCACATGGGTAATATAATAATGGTTTGCCACCGACTTTGCGAATATTCTTATCTTTAAAACTACTGCCACTTCTGCCAGTGAGCAATGCTAGATTAATTATTTTTGATTTGTTCATAACCCAGTTTTAATATTTCTATAATTTTATCTTCAAGTCTAATTTTGTTTTCAATTTTACTTATTGGATTTGCCCTTGAAAAATCTACATCTTCTTTAAAGCCATCTATATATTTTACCGTAGGTATGTTTAATTTAAGTAATTCCATATACTTAATAATTAAAGAAATTAAATTTTCAACACTTATTTCTTTCCCAGTTCCAATGTCGTATGTACCCTCATCTAATTCATCAAAGCCCTTAAGTAAATTACTAGTCACATCATCAACATGGATAAAATCTCTTGTTCTATTTTTTTTTCCTTTAACTATAATCTCTGCATTTTTTAAAGCTTGTGCTATATAAATAGATAACATTCCCTGATCAAGATTATTCAAATCTTGTCCAAGACCATATACATTAAATAATCTAAAAATTCTTAGTTTATGACCATAATTTTTTAATCTTTTGAATAAAAATTCTCCTGAAAGTTTAGTTATACCATATACAGATATCGGGCTCGTTTCTGGACCTGAATATTCATTATACATATTTCCATAAATGGCCATAGAAGATGTAAAATTAATTTCTGTAATAGGAAGATCTTTCAATGCTAAGCAAAGATTTGAAACTCCAGATACATTAGTTTCAATATCAATGCTTGGATTTTTTTCACTCAAGTATCCTGATGTTTGTGCTGCTAAGTGAAAACATTTAGCTGGAGCAATATCTTTTACTAAATCTATAAAATTATTACTTTCAACTCTCATCTTTATAAACTCAACTGAATCTTCGAACTCTCCATTATGTTTATCTACGGCAAACAATTTATATTTTTGAAGATCTTTATCTAGCTGAATTCTTTTTATAAGAGCAGAACCAATAAAACCAGATGCACCCGTTATAAGAATATTTTTCATATTTAATTGTACTTTTCTATGATTTCTAAAAAAATTTTAGTTATTTCTTCTTCACTTTTTGATTCTAGATTTTTTTCGCCATATCCCCAATTAACCATTAAAGATATATTTGCAACTTCATTCATCATTACTTTATACTTATATAAATCATCTAAGTATAATGAAGCCCTATTTTTAATCATTTTTCTAAAAATATTAAGTTTATTTCCATATTTTTGAATATGTTTTTGTCCAAATACTTGGTGTGATATATTTAAACCATAATACATCAGTACATTATTGATTGATTCCTCATCTCTATTTGAGAGTATATAAATATCTTTGCTAAACTTTTTAATTGTATCTATATTTTTTGTAAAAAAATCAAAAGGTGGAAAATAATTTTTAACATAATTTAAATCTTTAGAGAGATTCTTTCTTTGAAGATAAAATTCTTTCACAAAGATATTTTTGTCCTTAATATCATTTGAGTTAAAAAAAAAAAGAGGAATAAAATCTTTAACGTCAGCAACAGATGGCCTGTGTCTTTGGAAATCTTCATATGTAATATTTGTTTTTATTTCATTAATTTTTTTAGAAGTAACAATGAGTTGGCATACCTTGTAAGCTTCAAATGCTGAATCAAATAATACACCATCAAAGTCAAATACTATTGGATGCATTAAATTCTATCTTCAAGATTTTTTATTCTTGTATTTGTTTCTTCCAATTCTTCTTTTGAAGAAGATGCATCTTTTTTAAGTAAGTTTATTTCAAATAATATAGCATTTAAAAAATCTTCATTTTTAAGATTTTCATTTGCCTTAAAAACCAATTTCCTAGTTTCGACATGTGTCATAACCTCTTTAATTATCTTGTTGTTATATAATTTTTCAAAGCCCAAATAATTCATTCCACCACCTACTGTAAGTCTTAAATCATTTGTTTTACAAATTTTTGCTACATACTCTATAGATTCAATTACTTGATTATTATTTACATCATTTTTTAAGCCAATTGAACTTGCGTAGTCAGATCGACCAAAAACAATTTCTATGTCTCTATTCTTAATTACTGATACTATACTCTCAAAGTTTTTTACACTCATATCTGTTTCAATATTTATTCCAAGTCTTTTAGGTTTCCAATGTTTAGACATATCTAATAATTTTTGTGCAGCAAAACTACTTTCTACCATGGGAGCTATAACACTATCTATTTCAAGTAGTTGACAATATTTATAGTCTGTCTTCGCCTCACACCCACCTATTTTAACTGCCAAACCAACATTTATCATTGCAGCTTTTTTAGCCAAAAAAGTTAGGTCTGTTTTAGATGCTCCCTCGGCCTCAAATTCAATTTTTAAGTAATCGAGATTTTTAATATTAGCTATTGTCATATTTTGTTATCTAAAATTATAGTTCAAAATATAAACTATATATTAAATAAGTTGTAAATAATTTTTTATTAAAATTACCTCAAAGTGAGTTGATTAATATAGAATTTTCAGTGAAATTACAGCGATGTAAACATTTAATTTACACCTAATTAGATCTATGAGGCATGAAAATATTTATAGGGATAAATATATATTATGAATTTAATTTTTATAATTAAATCTCAAATCAATGTTATTCATACCAACATATGCATAAATTATTATAAAGATAGTTGGCATGAACCTTGTCGACATATGATCTAGTACAGCTCCAAAAATGAGTAAAATAAAGTAAAAAACTATTATATATAGTAAAAATAATATTAACTTATTATTTTTCTTAAAGAAAAGCAAAACTGGTACAAAGAAAATTACTACATTATAAAACAAAGCATTAAAAGTTCCAACCAAATTATTTCTAAAACTAAATACAGTTGTTTGAGATTCTATTTCTTTAACAGTATAAATAAAGCCGTCTTGAAAATAAAAATTAAAAAGATCATAATTTGATATGATATAGGGGACTAGTGATATTAAGGGAATTAATAAGCCATGAACTTTAAATTTTTTAAAGAAAAAAAAGTGATACATAAAATAATATATTGATATAAATATTCCACTTTCTCTTACTAAAGGAGCAATCATACATACAATAATAAAAGCAATAAATGACCACTTCTTATCAACCGCAACAAAATAAATTGCTGCCGATATACAAAATGTTTCAAAAATACTAAAATTATCTTCCCCACCTCGATAGTGCACAAAATTTAAATAAGCTACTGCAAGAAAATATGAAAAAAAAATATAAGATGTTAAACTATGGTAATTTTCTTTTTTCTGATTTGTGTTTAAAGAAGTTAGTAAATTAATTTTCAAATATAAAAAAATATATGTCAAGTATAGAAAGAGTCCTATAAAAATTGAATATAAGTATAGCGCAACCTTTTCCTTTGGATAGAAATTTTGACTATCTGAAATATTTTTAACTGAAATAAATGCTTTAATGATAAAAGTGTTAAATACCCATCGAGTTTTCTCTCTTTGTTCAAGTTGAATTTCATTTAAGTCTACCTCTCTACTCCATTTACCTTTGTTATTTTTATAAACATTTATCTCATGACTTAAGTATGTATAAAAATGATCATAGTAGGTACTTACCTTTTTAACTGATTGAGTAGGATTATTCATACCTGCGCCCACTTCATTGCTAAAATTATGCCAGTGTTCTCTTGTTAAATTTAAACAAATAAACAGCATAATTAGCATTATTATTAATTTATTAATTTTTATATGAGTCATCAAATTCAAATATTAAAAATTAATTTACTTTAGTTTGATAATAAATAAAAGGACTAATCATTAATAATAGTAGTTATAGTATTAGGTTAAATATAGAGTATACATTTAGTAATATCTACTTTAATCATTTATATGAAATAGAGATTTTTTTAAGGGTGTAAGATTATGTAGTAAAAATTATTATGAAATATTTAAGTTCATTAAAATTTTCACATAAATTTCAAGATCTGATATTATATTTTTTTACAATAACAATATTATCACACTTCTTAAAAGATAATTTTTCACAGTATTATATTGTTTTAATATTTGCTTTCTCTCTAGTTTTTTTTGTTTTTATAAATGAAAATGAATTTAAAAAAAAATACTTAAGTTTTAATTCAAATAATATTTAAGTGCTTAGCTACTCTAATTAAATATAAACCTGATATAAATGAAAAAAACAATAGTAATAAATAAGACACCTGTTGATATTTTTATATTAGACAAGCCAACGAGCAATGAAGTTACTTATTGTATTCCAAAAAATTTGACATATACGATATTAGAAATTAGAAATTCTATAATCATCATATTTAACTTTAAATTTATATTTTACTTCATTACTTTTTTTTTAAAGACAAAAAAGATTATGCTTAGTTCTGTTATGGCAGCAATAATGATTAAAAAAGTAAGATTATTGATTACATTTACAGATACAATTGATATTTTTTCAATCATAGATAATTTACTTCCTAATATTCACAAAATAGTTATACAAAATGGCTCAAGAACAAATCAGGATTATCATGCATGGAATAAAATAAGATATTTTCCTATATTATTCTGTTTCGGAGAATATGAAAAATTATTAATTAGTAATATGGGAGGAAAAATAGATTTAGCAATTGCTGCAGGTTCTTTGAGATATGGAATATTCAAAAAAAATTACTCAAATTTGACCTTCAATAATGATATTATTTTTATTTCACAGTGGAGAAATGATTATATTAATTATAAAGAAGGAAATGTAGAAATATTTGAAAATAAAAAAATATTACTCCCATTATTACTGTCATATTCAAAGAGATTAAATAAAAATTTTAAAATTTTATTATCCACTTCAGATAGTGATTCTAGTAATTCAGAAGAAAAATTTTTTTTTAAAAAAATAATGAATATTGATAATGATATGATTTTCATAAACAAAAAAACTTTTGTTGATGCATATCAATGTTGTGAAAATGCAGAATTAATAGTTAGTTACGATTCAACTTTATTATTTGAAATGTATGGAGCTGGTAAGAAAGCCATATTTCTAGGCTCTCAGCCTAAAATAATGAAAAAAATTGGTTGGGATTTACTTTGTGATAAATTAGTAGATTGTGTTAAAATTCAGGATTATAAAAATGAAAATGACTTTATTAATAAACTAACATACTTGTTAGATTTAAATCAAAATGAATATCTAGAATTAACTAATTTTTCAAGAAATTATTATATGTCTTTTCAAAATAATTTTCCACAAATAGAAATACAAAATAAGATTAAAAATTTATTAAAATATGAATAATAAAAAACATGGAATAATTACAGGAGCTGGCAAAGGTATAGGTCTTGCTACAGTTGAATTGTTATTAATAAATAAATACTCCATAACAGCAATTACAAGAAGTAAAAGTGTTAAGCTTGAAAATTTAAAAAAAACTTATAAAACAAATTTAGAAATTATTTATTATGACCTATCAAACATTAATGGTTTAGAAAAAATGTTTACCTTAATTTTTAAAAATAATAAGCCTTCATTTTTAATAAATAATGCTGGAACTAGATCAAGAAATAGATTGGACTTAACTACTAATGAAGAATTAATAAGAGTTAATAATTTAAATTATTTATCACCATTTATTATAACAAAAAAGTATTTAAAAAATATAAAGAAAAAAGATAGTTATACACACAGTATTATTTCAATTACATCAATAGTTGGTCCAAGAGGATTTTCAGAACTTTCTGTATATGCTGCTTCAAAGGGAGCCTTAGAAGCTGGAATGAAAAGTCTTGCAATAGAATATGCAGAAAAAAATGTTAGAATTAATTGTGTAGCACCTGGTTTTATAAAAAGTAGTTATTTTTCAAATTTTAAAAAAGATAAGCCAGAATTATATAAATGGACTCTAGATAAAACACCTATGAATCGATGGGGTAACTCAAAAGAAGTTGCAAATGTAGTAGAATTTCTTGTGTCTGATAAAAGTTCATATATAACTGGAAGTGTAATATATGTTGATGGAGGTTGGACAGCAGGATCATGAAAAATATTGTTTTAATTCCAGCAAGACTTGAATCTAAAAGATTGCCAGGAAAGGCCCTACTTGATGTTGATGGCCTTCCAATTATAGTACACACTGCAAAAAGAGCAGGGTTAGCTGTAAAAGTTGATCAAGTTTTTGTTTGTACAGATAGTGAGAAAATTATCGAATCGTGTAATAAACATGATGTAAAAACCATTTTAACTGAAAAAAATTTCTCGAATGGTACAGAAAGAATAGCGTCAATTAGCTCAAAATTATCTGATTCGTTAGTCATAGATGTACAAGGAGATGAACCTTTAATAAATCCAACTTATATAGATGAACTAATTGAAATACATAATAATCACCCTTTAAAGCCAGAGGCAATAATACCCACAATAGATGTTTCATATAGTTCAAGTGATACTATCGTAAGAGTAATTGCCTCTAATTCAGGTAGAGTAATGAATCTAACTAGGGGTAAAGCTCCATATAGGTATAAGGGCGAAGTATCTTTGGTAAAAAAACATGTATCCGTAATAAGTTTTACACTCGATGCCTTGAAAAAGTATTCAAGCTATGAGACTTCTTATTTAGAGAGTATAGAAGATATTGAGATGCTAAGAGCTATTGAAAATGATATGAGAGTTTATACACATGAATTAGAAGGTAATTCATTTTCTGTTGATGTAAACGATGATTACCTTAAAGCAAAAGTTGCGATGCTTAACGACCCTATAAGAAAATTGTATTAAGCTACTATGTTTGCATCTTTAAAAGCTGATTATCCAAAAAACAATTATCAAATATTTATATCAGATAATTTAATCAATAATCTAAGTGATTATTTAAAAAATTATGATAAAAAATCTGTAGTAATAATTGCTGATAGTTTTTTTAAAAAAAATTTAAACATTTCTGGAATTGATCTAAGTAAAATTTTTAATAATTATAATACATTATTTATAAAAGGTGGGGTTGCCTCTAAAGATATTAGTGCAGCAATAAATATTTGTGAAAAATTAAGTAATGATAATATTGCACGTGATGGCTGTATAGTAGCAATTGGTGGTGGGGTCATTGGAGATATTTGTGGATTAGCAGCATCCCTATATAAAAGAGGCATTCCACTTATTCATGTTCCAACGACAATGACAGCAGCAGTAGACAGTGCAATTGGAGGAAAAACTGGAGTTAATATGCATGAAGGAGTTAATATGTTAGGCACATATTACCATCCCGTTAGTACTTTTATTGATTTGAGATTTCTAATCAGCCTTCCAGATCGAGATTTTTCAGCAGGTATAGCTGAGAGTATTAAGAAGTCTTTTATATATGATAAATTTTTTTATGAGTTTATGCTTAACAATTCAAAAAAAATTTTAGCTAAGAATTTAGAATCTATTTATGAAGTGATCTATAAATCAATAAGTATTAAATTATTTCATACAATTTCAGATGAAAAAGAGAAATCAACAAGGTTATTACTTAATTATGGGCATACCTTTGGACAGGCATTTGAGTCAACTTATGGAATAAATGAAAAAAAGTTAAGACATGGCGAAGCAGTATCACTTGGTATGATGTGTGCAGCACAACTGTCAGAAAAAAAATATGATAATAATTATATTTTTAGGCAGCACAAAGATATTTTAAAAGAGTTCAATTTGCCTATAAAATTGAGTGAATGCAATAACTTGGTTATGCCTAAAATAAATAATTTAATTTTGAGGTTAGATAAGGATAAGAAAAAAACATTTAAAGGTAATAGATTTATAATCTGTAAAAAACTTGGAAAAGCTCATGCAGAATATGTTGAAGATATAAATATCATAAAAGAAAGCTTTCAAGCTGTTTTAAGTTAAGCCAAGTGAACTTTTTTACATCGTAACTTTTACCTCTATTAATAGTTCTTAATAGTTCATAGTAATTAGAGAAAAAAAATAATATCATTCTTATTATTATTTAGTTTTGAGAATAATTAATCTTTTTTAAGATTAGGTATGCTACAGACAACCAAAATGCAAATGAAATGACTGGCTGATAAATTCCACCATTAAAAAAAAGTAAATTAAATAAAATTAAAGCGTTAGAAAGAAATAATATTAATGATATATTGTTATTTTTATATAAAATTTCTTTTAATAAATTAATTTGAACACATAACATTAAAAATAACTGTGAAAGTACTAGTGCAATTCCTCCTATTATATAGGTATCAACATATGAATTGTGTGAACTAATTGCATTTGTCCCAAAAGCACCACCACCACCATAAACTCCTATTCCTATAAAGTAATCAATTGACACTAAATTAGCTGGAAAAAAACGTAGGCTTAATCTTTCGTAGGCTAGTTCCCATAATGACCAATAAATTCTACCATCAATATCATCTGTCGATAAATCAATACCCTTTGTATTAGGCACAATCTCAATACCAAAAGTATTTGCAAATAAATATGTAAATGCAATGTATAGAGAGTCAACAAAAATAATTCCTAAAAATAAAATTATTAAGCATAAAAGAAATATAGACCATTCTTTTTTTATAAATGAATATATAAATAAAATTAAAAGTGTAAGTCCAATGTTAACAAATCCAGATTTTGATGTTACCAACAAAGCCGCAAAAATAATAATTGAAATTATTATAGCCTTTAAAAAAACATTTAGTTCTGTTAAAAAATAAATAATAAATATAGCTACAAAAAAACAAATACCATAACTGTTTACAGATCCAGTAATTGATGAGTAGCCTAACTTTCCATATCTTGGTATATGATAAAAAGTTTCACCAAAAAATGAAATATGCCCAAAAATTTCTTGTATATAAATTGAAAGTGATGCAAGAATAATAAAAAGAACATAAATATATAAAATACTTTTAAAGTATTTTTCTTTATCTGTAAGGAGAATGAAGGAAGCACACATTATTGGACAGATATAAAATTTACCTAAAGCTATAAGTAATTCAGAATTGTCCATTCCCCATCTATCCATATAAACTATAGATATTATTGTGGTAAGAAACATTGCAAATAGGTAAATATAAAAACTTATTGATACATGATCATGGTTCAAATATTTACTATAATTGCCTTCAATTATAATAATTATAGGAACTAAGATAAATATAAAGATTAGTATAAAGTAATACTGAATATATGTATCTTTTAAGAAATGAAATAAAATTGCTAATGTTAACATATATAAAATACCTTCCTTAATAGAAGCTGATAAAATATAAGATTTAACTTTATTTAATGACATTATGTTTTACTTTTTAAATAATTATTTTTAATATTAATAAATACCTATATATACAAACGGGTTATTTATTGTTTCATGCTATGATGACAATACTAAAATCAAATTCACAATTTACGTTAATAAAATAATACAATAAATACTATATGACTTATTTTATCTCAACATTATTTAGTTTAATAGTATTTAATGTTTTTAATATTCTATTTTTATTTTTAATTATTTCTATATTACTATATATTTATCATTACAGCAATCTACTAAAGCTTATTATTATTATTATTATAATTTTAATTTCAATTATTGCATTCTCACCATTAGGAATAGTTTTAATTTCAAATTTAGAAAAAAGTTTATCAATCCCTGATTTAACTGATAACAATATAAGTGGAATTATTGTTCTTTCAGGAGGTGTAGATGAAGATATGTCAAGTGAATACAAACAATTTTATCTATCTGGATCAAATAACAGATTAATTGAAACAATAATTTTGCATAATAGATTTCCAAATGTAAGAATAATATTTTCAGGAAGTTCAGGAGGCCATTTTCAAAAAAAAAGACATAATAAAATAGTTTCTAAATTTTTGAGTCAAACTATAAAAAATGAAGGCATCGTTGAATATGAAAACTTATCTCGAAATACATATGAAAGCATAATCAATCTTGATAAAAGATATAAGTTAAGCGGTTCTAATAATTGGATTCTTATTACTTCAGCTTTTCATATGCAAAGGTCTATAAAAATATCTAAAAAACAAGGTATTAATTTTATTCCATTTCCAGTCGATTTTAAAACTTCAAAAATTAATCCAAAATATTTTAGTTTACAAATAAATAGAAATATAAGCCTATTTCAAATTGGACTAAGAGAACATCTCTCAACTTTATGGTTAAGGATTTTAGATAGAATATAAGCTATGACTATCTAAAGTTTTAATTTAGGAAATGTATATAATTAAAATTTATAATTATTAATAAATTTAAAAGATTTTCTAACTTTATCAGACATCATAATAAAAATTAATGGATTAATTATTAATCTTACTAAAAATAAATTACTCCATTCCCATTCACCAGTGTATGTGTATTCAGTTGATTCAATTCCACTTTTAAATTTATATACACCCTGATGTCTCTTTGGATCAACCCCACCAAAATTGTATGTTTTAACACCTAACTTCTTAGCTTTTTTTAATAATTCAATTGTTAAAACATAACTAGCCATTAAATTTCTACCTTCTTTTGTAGACGCAGCACCAAAATCCCAAGCCTTACCTCTTAGATATATCATTCCCCTGTAAGCTAACGGGTTTTGACTAGAGCCATAGGCGGTAGCAAAAATAGATTGATCTGGCATTGATTTAGTTAAATTTGAAAATTCCTCAATGCTATGAATATTGATAATTTTTTTGTTTCTTCCCATCTCACTGCTAATAGAGACTAAATCACTAAAGTTTGGTTCATTTGAAATTTTAATATTTATATTTTTTTCATCATAGGTTTTAAGAGATTTCTTATAATTTCTTCTCCAAGACTTACTACCATTAGATATTCTATCTTCGATGTTATCGATCTCACAATCAATTGATCTAGAGACATGAAGTGATTGTAATGGTTTTTTCCATCCATTTTTCTTTAAAATACTTCTTTCCTTCATAAATTCCTTACTATTAGAATCTAAACGAATATATATGAACCTTGAATGTGTGAATTTTATTAATGCCTTTCTAAAATCATTATCTAATAAATTTATATCTCCACTAATATTTCCTGGAATGTAGGCGGCACAAAATGAGAGAAATTTTCTATAAGTTATTTGAACTAATTGTACTTCCCCATCTTTGCTGATTTTTTTTAATCTTAATATTTGCCAAGACATAAGTGATTTATATTCACCCCAATTATAGCTTTGTCTATAGTGTGCTTTAGAATCTAAAATTATTTTATTCCATTCTTCCCTTTCACCATCAAATAGTTTCCAATGCATTTTTAATTCCAATTTAAATTATTTATTAGTACTTGATATATTAATTTTACAATCCTTTAAAGAAATATACATAGTCTCTTATAGCTAATTAGTTAAATAAGAGTATATTAATTCATAATATTCAGTCTAATTTAATACTTTTTTATTAAATAGAAAATAAATTAATTGTAGTAAATATATTAATGTTTAAATATAAGTTATCTAATTAATTAATGTAGTTTTTTTATCTCCATATCAGAAAAACTAGTATTCAATATACTATATTAATAAAAATTTATATGTTGATTACTCAATGTTAATGTGAGCAAATGAGTAAATTATGAATAAATTATATTTAAATGCAGTATTTCAATTAGCAGTAATACTTGTAATCATTGGGCTATTTCTATTTGATGGACTTGACATAGAAAAACTCAAATTTATTTTTATGCCAAAAATTATTCTTTTATTTATATATTTAGTTATATTAAAACTATTTATTGCCTTTTTATTTTTTACAGTTGTTAATCTTGTAACTACAAAAAAAAATTATTTTAATGATATAGCTTCAACATTTTTACAAGGTGGTATTGTTAACCAATTACTTCCTTCAGCTGGATTTATTTTTAAATATTATAAATTTAAACATATTTATGGTGTATCTTTAGCTCAATATTCTTTTAGTCAAATTTTGCTATCCCTAAGCTCTTTACTGTCATATATAATTTTAGCCATAATTTTTGGCTCTATAATTATTATAAACTTCAATGTAGAATTTTTTTTTTATGCATTATTAGTTTTAATATTTTTAATAATTTCAATAATTTTTATTGAAAATAGGTTTTACCTATCAATAAAAAATATCTTATTAAAAATAGATCGTATTTCAAATTTAATTAATGAATTGATTAAAATAAAAAATTTAATTTTAGAAAAAAGAAAAAAACTTCTTTACATATTCTTAGGTTTTTTATTTTTGGCATCACTAGAATGTTTAGCTTTTTATTCAACTATTTACTTATATGAAGTAGAAATAAGTTTTACAAAAGCAATTTTTTTATATGTCAATACATCATTACTTACAGTCGTACTACTGTTGAATTTTATAGGTCTGTTTGAAATTATTCTAGTAATATCCTCTGCATTAATTTTGTCTGACTATACAGATATGATATATGTAAGCTTAGGTTATAAGGTGTTAAACACATTTGCCTTGATTGTAGCAATTATTTTTCTTGGACTAGTAAGTTTATTTAAAAAAAATAATCAATTATAAAAAATAAATTTAATTTTATGACTGTCATTTGTTGATGATTATTTACCTAGTAAATTTTTTTTCGTTATTAAATTTTTTTAATAGTAAGCTATTGAATTAATTTTCTTTCATGATCTCCAGGGTAACTAATTAATACTGCTTTTTTCTTTCCTTTATATATAAACAAATTACCCACACCAAGTCCTATGACAGGATATTTTTTTGCAACTGTAAAAATATTTTCTAGAGAACTGGCTCCCCCAACTATTGTAATTGGAG
>CESE01021206.1_pt1 | contig 24641 bp, 17 predicted proteins | sample 350271 | NCBI WGS metagenome assembly CESE01 (sample SAMEA2621536, study PRJEB7988) | marine metagenome | isolation source: saline water (ENVO:00002010), including | reverse complement strand
TTTTTTTTAAAATATATTTATTGCTTTACAAGCTTGTATGAGAAATAATTATTTTTAACAAAATAAACTCCAGCTTTCAATCCTGAAGTATTAATAGTTGTAGAAATATCATCTATTTTTTTTGTTAACACATTCTGTCCACAAATGTTAAAAATACTAATTTCTTTAATATCTAAACCAATAATTGTTAAATTATCATTTACAGGGTTAGGGAAAATTAAAAAACCTTCTTTTTTATTATCTTCATAAACACTTGAAATAGAATTATTATTTGAAGAATAAGTTGGAAGTTGATTTTGAAATGGCCCTTCTCCGTTTGGTACTCTAGAATATGATATATCCTCTGGCATATTAACATAATGAATTGCATCAACAACAACACCTAAAGGATCTGTTAAGTAGACCTCTTCTTGATCGGAAGAAAGTCTGTAATTAGTATGTAATCCACTTTGAGAATTTCCAGCGGTATCACACCAAACCACAAGATAACTATTAGGAGCAATATTAATATTAGGAAATGACCACTTAGTAAGGTCATTTTCATTATCAGATAAATAATACCCATTTAAATTAATACTAAAACTATTATTATTATATAACTCCACCCAATCATCATATTCTCCATCTTGATCTGCCACTGAATTAACATTAGAAGCCATAACCTCATTAATAACTAAACCTCCAGCCACTACAAGTTTATGAAACTCTTTTTCTGCTCTTTGCGGCGAAAAAATTGCTGCATCATTATTTTCAGCATAAATATAATATTGCATATCTCTAGCATCAACATTAAGACTAATACCAAAAACATTATCTCCGGAAGCCCCATCATTATGCATTCCATCATCAAACATTTCAACTTTCTCAAATTTATCAGAATAATTATACCTGTAAGCCAAAAAGGCATAATTTGAATTTATAATATTTGATGTAAAAAACACTGTAGAGTGAGGTAAGACATTTTGTGGGCTTGTAACTGTGTTAGAAATACTTGGAGAAACAGATGAAAAATCAGGTAAACTTTGTAAAAATATAATTCTATCTTCCATCAACTCTGAAAGACCAATTATATTATCTACGGTATTAGTTGTTGCTGATAAAATCTCAGAAAAAGAATAAAATAAATTAGGATCAGACAAAATAGAATTATTAATCAAAGACTGATATGAGAGGGCCATTGAATTATACAAACCGTTAATAAAAAACTCATTAAGTATTGTTTTCATATGAGCAATATACATTTTCTTATATCTTACTGAAGATAATATTGTAGATGTAAGCTTATTCTGATTATTTGAATTTTCATGAAATACATCTAATTGTTGTAAGTCTTGATTTGTTACAGGATTTGGAAGTCCCATTGTAAAACCACCGAGACTCATATTCATATCCCAGATAATTGGAGAAAATCTACCGTTATTATCCTTAAATAAATAGAAATTATGAGGAATAGAATGTATGGGCCCATCAAGAGCAACAATTAAGTTTTCAAAAGCCATCATCCAAATTGCTCTGTCTATATCAAACACATACTCAATTGATGAAAAATCATTATTTAATGTATCTAAAAAATCATCTAACTGCCCCCAATCGTCTGTAGACTGCATTTCATATGATTTCTGATAGCATAATGTATCAGAATATTTTTTTAATATGCCTAGAGGACCATTATTACAATTAGGAACAACAGCGCCAGTATTTTCAGCTTTAAATAAAGGGCCTTTTCTTTCATAAAAGTTTTCATTAGTAAAATCATCATCAATTGATTGAATACAAGAGTATAGACCTATCAAAACACCATTAACAGATACATTAGCAAATGAAACTTTTGGTGCTGGCATATATTCTCTTGCAATATCATAACTAAGAATTTCTCTTACTAATGAAGGATCTCTAAAACCATTAGATAACTTTAAAACGTTATAACCATCGATCGATTGACCATTATTAATATAATCAAGTTTAATATTTAGAGGGTTTTTTATGTTATTAACGTTGTAAGAGCTATTCCCTTTATATTTAACACCAACATCTTGATCAATATTTCCATTAATTATTATAGAATCTGCTATTAATCTTTCTCCAATATTATTTGCATAAAAAATATCTAGAGAATCGTCCCAATTAGTAGTGTTAAAATAAATGTCAATAGAATGAACAATTGGGTCAAAAATATTTTGCGCATTAGTGAATAAAGTAAACATAACACAAGTAATAATTAAAGAAATTCTTTTCATATATAATTTTAAAAATAATTTTTTGTAAAGATAATTATTTAATCAAAATATTCTAACAACAAAAAAACTGAAACTTATTTAGCTAAGGTTATATTTTTCTTTTGCCCAAATCCAATAAACATCCATTTCTTTTAATGACATTTCTGAAAGATCAAGTCCTTCTTTTTTTATTTTTTTTTCCATTATTTGGAATCTTTTAATAAATCTTTTATTGGTTCTCTCCAAAGCATCCTCCGGATTAACATTAATAAATCTTGAATAATTAACTAATGAAAATAAAACATCTCCAAATTCAGATTCAATTTTATCTTGATCCTCTTTATTTTCTTCAACTTTTAACTCATCTATTTCTTCTTTTACTTTATCCCAAACCTGTTGTTTGTTGTCCCAATCAAATCCAATGCCTCTAACCTTCTCTTGTATTCTAAAAGCCTTAACAACTGCAGGTAAAGATTTAGGAACTCCTTCTAAAACAGAGTTTTTTCCTTCTTTGAGTTTTAATTTTTCCCAATTTTCTTTTACTTGTTTCTCATCTTTTACTTTAACATCACCATAAATATGCGGATGACGATGAATTAATTTATCACATATTCCGTTTAATACATCAGAAATATCAAACTTTTCTTGTTCAGAGGCAATTTTGCAATAAAAAACAATATGTAGCATTAAGTCTCCAAGTTCTTTTCTTATTTCATCGCTATCTTTATCTAAAATAGCGTCTGAGAGTTCATACATTTCTTCAATAGTTAAATATCTTAAACTTTCCATAGTCTGTTTTTTATCCCATGGACATTCTTCTCTCAATTTATCCATTATAGAGACTAAACGAATAAATGCGTCAGCTTTTTTTTTCATTTTTAAAGATTTTCAGCAAACATAATTAAATTAAATATAGAAAGTAAACCTTATATTTGGCGCATGAAATTATTTCTAATCACAGTTGTAATGATGGCCTTTGTATTTGCTGCAATTGCAATTAAGATATTACTCAAAAAAAACGGAGAATTTGCTGGAACCTGTGCAAGCCAAAGCCCTTTTTTAAATAAAGAGGGAGAATCTTGTAGCTATTGTGGTAAATCTGCTGAAGAAATGTGTCCTAATGATTAACTATTCTTCTCTTCAAATTTGAAGAGATAAAAGTTTTAAACGCTCCATTATTTTCTGAATAAATTATGTAGGCTTCAATTTCAGGATGATTTTCTAAAAACTGTTTTGTTTTATACTTTCCCATTACCATAAAAGCTGTTGCATAGGCATCAGCAAGCATACAATCATCATGAACAACGCTAACTGACAACAAACTATTTCTAGATGGAAATCCAGTAAATGGGTCTATTGTATGTGAATACTTAACCCCATTCTCGATAAAAAATTTTCTATAATTTCCCGAGGTTGCTATTGATTTATCTTTAAGATTTAAAATGAATTGAAAACGATCATATTCATTAATTTTCTCCAAAGGCTTGTCTACCCCTACCTTCCATATTTCTTTATCCGCATTTAAACCTTTTGCTTTAATTTCTCCTCCAATCTCAATTAAATAATTACTAATCTTCTTATTATTAAACATTTCAGCAATAAGGTCTACTGTAAACCCTTGAGCTAAAGCATTAAATTCCAGCATCATATTTTTTGGCAAATAAATAGAATCATTTTTAAGCTTTACTTTATTAAAACCAATATTCTTTAACATCATGTTAACTTTATTTGAATCCAGATCTTCTTTAGATTCAAACCCAAAACCCCAGGCATTAGTAAGTGGCGCAATAGAGCAATCTAAAGCGCCTTGAGTCTGCTCATAAACAGTTTTAGCACATTTAAAAACAACACTAAAAAGAGAATCAACAATAATATCTTGACGAAAATTAATTTTAGAAATTACTGAATTAGGAATATATGTTGAGAGACTATTATCAATGAGATTAAGAACGCTGTCAATTTCGATTCCTAGATTAGTACCGTTATGACTTAAATATTTTATTTGAAAATAAGTCCCTTGAGTTTCTCCAATATTCGAAACTAGTACTGTAGTGTTTTTCTCAGAGGAACAGGATGATAAAATACTAAGAATTAGTATATAAATCGCTCTCATAAATTTCATATAATTAACGAATCAAATGAATTTTCCCAACTTCTTGATGCTTCCAACCTTCAAAATCTTGAAAATAAATTTCATATATATATGTTCCCATCGGAAGTTCGTTTCCTGTTCTAAAGTTAAGCCCATTCCACCCATTAGTATTTGACAAACATTTTAAATCGTCTATATCATTAGTTTGATAAACTAAATTTGAATATCTATCAAAAATATTAAAATAAAATGTTTCTGTTAAAACTCCATTATAGGACAAACAGAAATAGTCATTAAATCCATTATTATCTGGTGTAAAGCTATTTGGAATATAAATCCAAAACTCATTTTCTATCCATATTTGTCTAACTGCAGTATCACGACATCCAGCAGCATCAATAGCTATAAGCTGGACCTCAACGATACCAATTGAATCGTCATACATATGTGAAGGGTTAGGCTGATTATATTTTAATGTTTCATCTCCAAAGTCCCAATGCCAATTAACGATATCTCCTATAGATTGATCAATAAATTGTATAGTTGTGTAAAGAATATCTAAAGTATCTGAAGAGGTGCTGAATATTGCTTGTGGAGCTATTTGAGTAGCAACAAATGCAGAACCAGAACACCAACCAATTTCATTAGCATCATAAAAGGAAGAAAGCGTATACACACCATTTAAATTAGAAGAAATAATATATGGATTATTACTAGTTATTATTGGAACCTGATTCTGACCATCAATAGCGTAAGTGAATGAAAAAGGTGCAACTGCATCGGTAAATGAAACCTTAATTTGAGCATTGTTATTAGTATTTGAACATAAAGTATCACTACCAGAAATAAATGCTGTTAATGGGGGTTTTGGATAGGTCTTTAAAATACACGAATCATTTTGATTAGCAAAAAAACTAGTTGTAAGAGAATTAATTGTAATTAAATTATTGTTAGTATGCCATTCTTCAAATAACCAGTTAGGATCAATTTGAGCAGCTATGTTCACTAAATCTCCAACAATAAATTCTTTTTCTATAGGAGGTGTTAAGTTTTGACCATCTATTGTAATATTTCCAGATCCAACATTATTTATAGCAAAAATAATTTTAATACCAAGTTGCTTTGTAATTACAGAATCTGTAAAAAGAGTATCACAACCATCAGTCACAAATGATGATTGAAAAAACACACCAGTGTCTAATGGGTTATATACTACTTCACTCGAGTATACTGTATCTATAGAATTGTTATATGTAAAACTTCCTGGAATCATACTCATTTTCCAAACAAAAATATCTTTCTTGCGATTTGTAGCATCTAGATTTATCCCGTCAAAATCAGCAATATCTTCAAAGAAACCTACAGCATAAACATTACCAAAACCATCAGCACATATATCATTAGCTCGATCGTCATCATCAGTATTAGAGCCTGCTAATTTAGCCCATAACCAATCTCCAGTATTTGTTGAACCATCAAGTTGAGCTACCCATGTAGACATAGTGGTATCTGCTAAAATTTGCGGTGGAACAATTAAATTATCAGAAAACTTGGTAGAATCTCCTGCAGAACCTCCAGTTGTTCCACAAACAAAAACTTGTTTATTATTATCAACAGACATTTGATATGATTTATCTGTCCCAGAACTTCTTGCTCTTTTTGCCCATTTCCACTGACCTTGATTATTCATTTTTGCAACAAAAACATCTCTCTTTTGTTTATGACTTAAAGTATCACTTCCATTAGAGGCATTAGCACCAGAAAAAACCATAGGGTTTCTATATTCTCCTGTTATATATACATCGTCACAAATATCTATTGCTATACTATTAGCTCTATCAGATTTATTACTTCCAATCTTATCTGCCCAAAGCCAATTACCATCTTTATCCATTTTAAATATAAATGCATCCCATTCTCCATTTGAAGTTAATGAATAGGGGCCATAATCTGCAGTATTCTCAAAACCTCCAACACAATATATATTAGAAAAGTTATCAATTGCTATTCTATTATCTCTTGACCCTCTTGCATCTTTAATTCCATCAAATTTATCTACCCATAGCCAAGTACCATTTGAATCTAACTTTCCAATATATCCCATAGGTGTACAATCATTCCCCCAGTCTGGGTTTGATATTGAGAAACTATCAAAATCAGCATCATATCCGGAGAAAAATCCCGTAACATAAATAAAACCATCATCATCTACTTTAACATCATAGGAATGATCATCTGCATCATAAATAGGATAAGGACATCCTCCTGATGTATTATCTCCACCAAAACCAATTACCCAAGCAGGGTTCCCATCCTTATCAATCTTTGCTAGCAAAGAGTTATCATGGTTATTTCGTTGAGCTCCAGGAACATTTATAGTATTTGGCCCACCACGTACACCTAAATAATAAGAGCTCCAAAAGGTTCCAGTAATGAAGACATCACCTCCAGGGGTAACATGCATCCCTAATGCTCTATCATCACAACAACTATTTTCTTGATTACCACCAGGAACGACCCATAAAACATTTCCATTTGAGTCTAATTTAGCAACAAAATTCTCCTTATTAGTACCATTATTTGGATTATTTACCAGAGAAATTTGAGCAAAATCTGCAGCCGAATTATAATACCCACTGATATAAATGAAACCAAGTGAATCAGTACCAATTGAAATTCCTTTATCAGATTCTATACCACCAAAAGATTTTACCCAATCAGTTGTTTGAGCACTTGAATAATTAAAAAAAATACTAAAAAATATTATTAAATAATACTTCATGAAATTAGTATATCACTTGTATTACTCCGGTTTTAGAGAAAGGAAAGTTATCATCTCCAATAAGGTCAATTTGATAGATATATTTATCCTGTTTGACTTTATTGCCTTTGTAATATCCATCCCAAAATTTATTGATTTCATTTGATTCAAATAATAGCTCTCCCCATTTATTTAATATTTTTAAATTGAAAGATTTAATATATTGGCCATAAATTACAAATAGTTCATTATGCATATCTGAATTAGGACTAAAAGAAGTAGGAATATATAATTCTGATCTATTTGCAATATTTATTATAGATATTTCAGAATAATCTGAACATCCATTAAAATCTACTACTAAAACATAATATTCTCCTTCGTCGGTAATATTAATAAAAGCATCGTTACTAATTATCTCTTCATTAATATTATACCATTCATATGAAGAATATAGTTCACTAAGCTCAAGTCTTAAAGTATCTCCTTGGTATAAAAGATAATTATCAATTAAAATATCAGGTGATGGATTTTCAGAAACAGAAATATTTGCATTTCCACTAATCTCAGCAGTACACATATTATTATCTTTAGCTAATAATATCTCATAATTTCCTGGCTCTGAAGAATTATAACTAAAATAATTTGTTAAAATATTAGACTCAGTAATAGTATCATTTTGGTTAATAAAAACAAGACTCCAAGGAAGTAAACCAATATAATTAACCTCTATACTAACACTACCATTATTACAAATATTCCCTCCTCCACTCATAATGGCAGATGGGGGACTATCCTCAATAATCTCAATAGTATCACTAGCAATACATCCAGTGTTATTATCAGTTACTGTTAAAGAATAAACACCCTGGCTAGCAGAGAGCGATGAAGAAGTTAAAGAATTATTCCATTGAAAACTATAATTTCCAGATCCTCCTGAAACAATAGGGTCTAAAAGAAAAGTTGTATTACAAGGAATTGATTGATTAGTTCCAAAATTAAATGTTGGAGCAGGCTCGGAAATTACTGTTATGGTATCTGATATTACAGGACACCCCAATGATGTAGCTGTTACCCAATAGACTCCATCGGCTACATTAATATTAGAATTAGTGCTTATTACATTCCCCGTGTTATCATACCACTGATATGTAGCTCCAACTCCACCATCTGCTGTAAGAGTAACCGTAGAGTTACAAGGGATATTCATTGTAGTAGAATCAATTCCTAGATCATCAACAATATTTAGAATTGGAGAGGCAAAACTACCAGCTTTTAGCCAAACGAAAGAACTTAATCCAGAATCTGAACCATCAGCTATAGCAATTCTAATATGATAAGATTGTCCACATTGTACCAATGCCTCAGCAGTTAAAACTGTAGTATATCCATCAGCACTGGCAATTGTATCTAATCCATTAGAATTATCTACAAAATATTGATCGTTAATAGGAGTTACACTGTTAACTGATGAAATTGTTATTGGAAGTGGGGGATTAGAACCTGGAACAATAGCTAAATTTACAGAACCATTTGGATGATTAGCAGGCGAAGAATATGGACCTGTTATTCCTGGACCAGAGAGAAAAAAACCGAAAACATCATTATAAACTGAATTTTCAAAGGCAAAATACTCTTCAGATCCAAAAACATAATCAAAACTAAGTGAATCTGAAGTGGTAATAAAATCAAATTCTAATATTGCTACATCATTAATACTACTAACAGTAAAAGAATTTGTGTATGGGGCTGGCAATAATGGTGGCACAGAATTAGCTACAGCTAATAAATCGGGGTCCGTTACAACATTAGCAGGCGTACCACCGAAACCTGTATAGTTTGGGTCTAATTCGTCAATATCTCCAGTAGACATAACAATACCTTTATTTAAACCAAGACTTGTATTAATAGCTCCAAAAAATCCAATTTGCATACTATCGCCCTGGTATGCATGGTTAGAAGCAACAATACCTCCTCCTAATAAAACATTGTCAATTAAAAAAGTTGAGTTATCATAAGGTGCTGTCTTATCAATTGTAATTTGAGCATATGAAAGCTGACAGCAAATTATCGTGAAGAATAGAATATTTTTCATCTTAAGGCAAATTTAAGAAATTTATAAAAATATTCAATCAATTACTTAGACAATTACTTAGATAAGATTATTACTTACTTTTCGTTTGAGGACTGATTTTTATACATTTCTGAATATGAGCCATTTTTATCTATCAGCTCATCATGACTTCCTTGCTCTAAAACAGCACCATTTTTTAAAAGGATAATTTTATCAGATTGAATAATTGTAGATAATCGATGTGCTATAATAATAGTTGTTCTATTTTGAGATAATTTAGCAAGAGCTTTTTGAATTAGCTCCTCAGTCTCCGTGTCTATAGAAGCAGTAGCCTCATCTAAAATTAATATTTTTGGATTTCTTAAGTAAACCCTTAAAAAAGCTATTAGCTGTCTTTGACCTGAAGAAAGCGTCACACCTCTTTCTCCAACAATATAATCATATGAATTTGGCAGAGATTTAATAAAATCATGAACTCCTATTTGCTTAGCAGCATTTATAATATCTTCTTTTTGAATTGTATCATCATAGAGCGTTATATTATTAAACAAGGAGTCAGAAAATAAAAAGACTTCCTGCTGAACAAGAGCAATATTTTTTCTTAAAGAAGATAGTAACAAGTCTTTTATAGGGATTCCATCTAGAGTTATAGAACCTTTATTTATCTCATAAAAACGATTTAAAATTCTAATAATTGACGATTTTCCAGAACCTGTCTGCCCAACTAAAGCTAACATTTTTCCAGATTCAATATCAAAATTTAAGTCTTTCAATACCCAATTATCATTTTTATATGCAAACCATACATTTGAAAAAGAAATACTTCCTTTTAGATTTCCTATTTCAAGAGTTCCTGTGTTAGTGATTTTTTCTTCTGTATCTAAAATTTTAAAAACTCTTTCAGAACCAACAATTCCCATTTGTAAAACATTAAACCTATCAGCAAGTTGTCTTATTGGTCTAAACATCATATGAATAAATAAAATAAAAGCTATTATTTCACCAGGTGTAATTGTATTTTCAGATAAAATATTTTCTCCACCATACCAAACAATTAATCCGATTGATATAGCAGAGAGCACCTCTACAATAGGAAAAAAAACTGCATAGTAAAAAATAGATCTCAAGTGAGCATCTCTATGCTCAACATTAATTTCTTCAAACTTTTTATACTCAGCTTTTTCCCGATTAAATATTTGAACAATGTTCATGCCAACTAAATGCTCTTGAACAAAAGAATTTATATTAGAGACTTGAGTCCTTACATCTTGAAAAGATGTTTTAATATTTCTTTTAAACCAACTTGTAGCAATCAGCAAAACAGGGATCGTCATTAATGCTATTATTGTTAATCTCCAATCAGTATAAAACATAACAGCAATAACGATAACAAGCTTTAAAATCTCAGCAATAATTACAAGCAAGCCTTGAGAGAAAATATCTGCAATAGTTTCAATATCAGAAACAGCTCTAGTTACTAAAGTACCAATCGGGGTGTTATCAAAATAAGTCATTTTGAGAGATAAAATATGTTTAAATATTTTCTTTCTCAAATCTAAGATTACATGCTGCCCTATCCAATTAGAGAGATACATATAAAAAAACTGAATAAAACCTTCAACAAATAATAAAGAGACTAGTAAGATTGTAATTCTAAAAAGATTTTTCGAGTCTTCTATTAAAATAAAATTATCAATAGCGTAATTAATAAGCATTGGTCTTGCTGGCCCTAAAAAAGATAATATTATAGCAGATAAAGCTGCAATAGAAAATTGTAACTTATAAGGCTTTGCAAAGACTATAACTCTTTTTAAAAGAGGGATATTTAAAACCTCTCCAGTCTTATTCTTTTTCATCTAATATACTTTTTGGGTATTCAACATTTGTTAAAAACAATCCTTTAGCTTGAACAGAAAAGCCTGCAGAAGATCTGTTTTTGGATAAAATAATATCTTTTATATCGCCTGGCTTTATCTTCCCCTCACCTATATTAATCATTGTTCCAACGATAGCTCTAACCATATTTCTTAAAAATCTATCAGCCCTAATTGTAAAACATAATTCACCTTCAACCCTTTTCCATTTAGCTAGATCAATTTTACAATTATTAGTATAGTTTTGTGTGTGTAATTTAGAAAAAGAGGTGAAATCTTTTTCTCCTATTAAGTATTTACAAGCTTCTTGCATTAATTCAACGTCTAGTTTTCTAAAATAATTCATTGAATTTTTATTAAAGGGATCCTTTGTTGTTGAAATATGATATTTATAAGTTCTTCTAAGCGCTGAAAATCTAGCATGAGAATCTTTATTAACCTTGAAAATCCTTTTAATAGTAATATCATCATTTAAGAAACCATTAAGTTTATTTTTTAATAAAGAAATTTCAAAATCAGCACTAAAATCAAAGTGAGCATAAAGCTGATTAGCATGAACTCCAGCATCAGTTCTTCCAGCACCTACAACTTCAATCTTAGTATTTAAAATCTTTGATAAAGCTGTATTTATTTCTTGTTGTACAGTATTAGCATTAGGCTGAACTTGCCAACCATGATAATTAGTGCCATCAAAAGCTAGTTCGATAAAAAATCGCATCTTTATAATTTGAATACAAAATTAAAAAAACGAAGCTATTAAATACTAATATTAAAAATTGTTCGTTGAATTTTGATAATTAAATTCTCTACACTAATTTTGCAGCCTTAAAAAAAAATTTATAAATGATAGACAATATTAATACGGATATCAAAATCCTTAATGAAAAGATCAATAAAGAAAGTGCAATTATTGATTTACTAATGCTTGAAATGAATAAAGTAATTGTGGGTCAAAAACATATGACTGAAAGACTATTAATTGCTTTATTATCAAATGGCCACATACTACTCGAGGGCGTTCCGGGTCTGGCTAAAACATTAGCTATTAGTACATTATCTAAAACAATAGATGCTAACTTTAGCAGACTGCAATTTACACCAGACCTTCTTCCTGCAGATATTATAGGAACACAAATTTATAGCCCTAAAAAGGAAACTTTCTCAGTTAAAAAAGGTCCTATTTTTGCTAATTTTATTCTTGCTGACGAGATTAACAGAGCGCCTGCAAAGGTTCAATCTGCTCTTTTAGAAGCTATGCAGGAGCGACAAGTTACGATAGGCGGACAATCTTATGAGTTAGAAAAACCGTTTTTAGTAATGGCAACTCAAAATCCAGTAGAACAAGAAGGCACCTACCCTCTTCCAGAAGCACAAGTTGACAGATTTATGCTTAAAGTTATTATTGACTACCCTAATAAAGAAGAAGAAAAAATAATTGTCCGTAATAATCTTGCTAAAAGCTTCCCACAAGCAAATGCAGTTCTTAAAACTGATGCTATTATTAAAGCGAGAGACTTAGTTAAAGAAGTATATATGGATGAAAAAATAGAACAATATATCATTGATATTGTTTTTGCAACTAGATTCCCACAAGAATATGGACTTGAAAACTTAAAAGAAATGATATCATTTGGAGCCTCTCCACGTGCAAGTATAAATCTTGCATCAGCTTGCAAGGCATATGCATTTATTAAACGAAGAGGATATGTAATTCCCGAAGACGTTAGAGCTTTATGCTATGATGTTTTACGCCATAGAATAGGCTTAACCTATGAAGCAGAAGCGGAAAATATTTCTTCAGAAGATATTATTACACAAATATTAAACTCTGTAGAGATTCCATAAATGAGTACAGCAGCATTACTAAAAAAAGTTCGTAAGATTGAAATAAAAACCAAAGGCTTATCAAATCACATTTTTGCCGGTGAATACAATACAGCTTTTAAAGGAAAAGGTATGGCTTTTTCCGAGGTTAGAGAATATCAGCCAGGAGATGATGTAAGATCAATTGACTGGAATGTTACTGCGAGATATAATTCCCCTTTTGTTAAAGTATTTGAAGAAGAGAGGGAAATGACTGTGATGCTTTTAGTTGATGTATCCTCATCGGGAGATTTTGGATCTAACAAACAATTTAAAAGGGAGCTGGCAAGTGAATTGTCTGCTTTACTTGCCTTTTCAGCAATTAAAAATAATGATAAGGTCGGTGTTATCTTTTTTTCAAGTATAATTGAAGAATTTATTCCTCCAAAAAAAGGAAAAACTCATATTTTAAGAATCATCAGACAGGTACTATCATTTAATGCTGAAAATAAAAATACAGATCTTAGCCAAGCTCTAGAATATTTTAATGGAGTAATTAAAAAAAGAAGTATCTGCTTTATCATCTCAGACTTTATTAGCCCTAACTTTGAAAGACCTTTAAAAATTGTTGCTAAAAAACATGATGTTATTGCAATAAAAATTAATGACAAAAGAGAAGAAACACTTCCTAATATTGGAATAATACCGATTCAAGACTCTGAAAGCAATAAAATATTGCATGTAGACTCATCCAGCAAGATAGTAAGAGATACATTTTTTAAAAATCAAAAAACAAAAAAAGAGTATTTAGAAAAACTTTTCCCAAAGTCAGGTGTAGATATGATAAATATACTGACTGGTACTGATTATGTAAAACCAATGATTAACTTCTTTAAAAGTAGAATAAAAAGAAGATGAAGAAATTAATAATTTTTATACTAATAATTCTTTCTAATAAAATATCATTAGCAGAAAATTTTCAAGCAACACTTGACACAAATGCTATTTTAATTGGTCAACAAATTAAATTTAGCTTAAAGTGTAGTGACCTCAATTCAGAAATTAACTGGCCTATTTTAACCGACTCTATTTTAAATGGGATTGAAATAATCAAATTCTCCAAGATTGACACTATTTATAACAAAGATACATCAATAACCTACTATCAAGAGTTTATAATTACAGCTTGGGATAGTGGAGCCTACTATATACCCCCTATTAAATTAAACAATAATCTTGTAAGTGAAGGATTTTTATTAAACGTATTTTCTATAGATATTAAAGAGTCTGACTCATTAAAAGATATCAAAGAGCAAATAGAAGCTAAGTTTAGTTTATTAGATTATTGGATATGGATTCTAGTTTTATTAATAGTTCTTTTAGTTATTTATCTATTTAATAAATTCTTTAATAAATCAAATCAAACAGCTACCACTAAAAAAGTAGTTATTAAAATTGCTCCAAATATTATTGCCACTAATGCTTTAGATAAACTTGAAAAAAAGAAATTATGGCAGGAAGGAAAAATAAAGGAATACTATTCTGAAATTTCTGAAATCCTTAGAACCTATATAGATTCTAGATTTAATATTATTGCCCTTGAGTTAACAACTGAAGAAATTATCAATAAAATCTCTAAAAATATTTCAAGTGAAAGCACTAAAGAGTTAAGAACTCTATTGTTAAGGTCTGATCTAGCAAAATTTGCAAAGAGCAAGCCAATTGATGTTGAAAATAATGAGAGCATGCTTCTTGCAAAGAAGTTAGTAGATCAAACAAAAGTTGAAATTCATGAGTAATAGTAATTTCATAAATCCAGAATATTTTTATTTACTAATTTTCTCATTAGCATTTACTATCTGGTACTTTATAAAAAAGGATTCTTTTGATGCAAAATTAATGTTCTCAGATACTAACGCCTTTACAAAAACAAAAACTGTAAGGCTATATTTGAGACATTTACCAATGTTATTAAAAATTATTGCATCTATATTTTTAATAATTGCAATAGCAAGACCTCAGTCATCCACAAACTGGGAAGAAAGCACGAGCGAAGGAATTGATATTATATTGTCTATGGACATTTCAGGAAGTATGCTGGCCGAAGACTTAAAGCCTAATAGACTTGAAGCATCTAAAAATGTTGCGATGAATTTCATTTCTAAAAGAGTTAACGACAGAGTTGGATTAGTAATTTTTAGTGGAGAAAGCTTTACTCAATGTCCACTTACCACAGACCATACTGTTTTAATCAATTTATTTAAAGATGTAAAAAGTGGCATGGTTGAAGATGGAACTGCTATTGGAATGGGGTTAGCAACAGCTGTTAACAGATTAAAAGACAGTAATGCTAAAAGTAAAATAATAATTTTATTAACAGATGGAGTGAATAATAAAGGAGTAATCGCGCCATTTACTGCAGCAGAAATCGCAAAGGAATTTGGCATAAGAGTTTATACAATTGGAGTTGGAACTGAAGGGTTTGCTCCCTACCCTTTTCAGACTCCTTTTGGCGTTCAATATCAAGATGTAGAAGTTAAAATAGATGAAAATACGCTGCAAGATATAGCTTCAGTTACTGATGGAAAATACTTTAGAGCAACTAATAACAATAAATTAAAAGAAATTTATAAAGACATTGATAAATTAGAAAAATCAAAAATTGAAGTTACTGAATTTCATAAAAGATCAGAAGAATTTACTGATTATGCATTTATCTCGCTATTTTGTCTTGTTCTTAGTTTTTTTTTAAAAACAACTTACTTAAGACAAGTACCATAAATGCTGAAATTTGACAACATAGAATTTTTATATTTTTTATTAGCTATACCTGTAATAATTTTAGGTATGATATTATATGCACGCTGGCAAAGATTATCTCTTCTGAAATTTGGGGATAACACATTAGTAAGTGAATTAACTAAATCATCATCCTCAAACAGAAAGAAAATTAAAAATATTTTATTAATTATTATTTTATCTTTCTTAATTGTTGGTCTTAGTAATCCCCAGATTGGAACTAAAATGGAGGAAGTAAAAAGAGAAGGTGTTGACCTTATGATTGCTATTGACCTTTCATATTCCATGATGGCTGAAGATATAAAGCCGAATAGATTAGAACGAGCTAAGCAAGCTATTTCTAGACTAATAGATGAATTAAAAGGGGACAGAATAGGTCTGGTTGTATTTGCAGGGCAAGCATATGTCCAACTTCCTATTACTACTGATTATTCTGCAGCGAAACTATTCCTGTCCACAGTAAAAACTAATCTTATTCCTACTCAGGGAACAAAAATTGGTAATGCTATTGATTTATGTATTAATTCTTTTGATAAAGAAAATACTCAAAGTAAAGCTATCATAATAATTACTGATGGAGAAACTCATGATGATCAAGCTATTGATTTAGCAAAAAAAGCTAATGAAACAGGGATTATTACACATACTCTGGGGATGGGATTAAAAAAAGGAGGACCAATTCCAATTTATAAAAACGGAGATTCCAAAGAATATAGAAAAGATAGAGATGGTAATACAATTGTAACTAAGCTTAATGAACAAATGTTAAGAGATATTGCAAATGCTGGAGGAGGAGCATATATAAGAGCTAATAATTCAAAGTCGGGTTTAAATACTTTATTTAAAGAAATAAATAAGATGGAGAAGAAAGATATAGGGACGATGGTATTTACACAATACAAAGATCGTTTTCAAATATTTCTATTCATATCCTTATTGTTTCTAATCTTTGATTTAATATTTTTGGAAAGGAAAAATAAATGGAACAAGAAAATTAATTTCTATAAATAATGAAAATATATTTTTATCTACTTATTATATTAATTGGTGTGACCAATATTACTGAAGCTCAAAATAAAAAAAGTTTCTTAAAAGAGGGTAATAAACTTTTTAGTGATAGCAGCTATAACGCATCTGAAATTAAATATCGCAAGTCACTGGAGAAAGACCAAGATTATTTTAGTGCATCATATAATTTAGCTAACTCTATATACAAACAAGAAAGATTTGATGAATCCTCTTCTTTATATGAATCGTTACAAGATAATGCCAGAAATAATCATGAATTATCTCAAATATATCATAACAAGGGAAATTCATTAATGAAGCAACAAAAAACAGATCTAGCAATTAAAGCATATAAGGATGCTCTAAGAGAAAATCCAAATGATGAGGATACAAGATTTAATTTAGCGTATGCTAAAAAAATAAAGCAAAAGGAAGAAGAAAATAAAGACAAGGAAAATAAAGACGAGGAAAATAAAGAAGAAGAAAATAAAGAGAAAAAGGATCAAGAAAAGAAAGACGAGAAAAATAAAGAACAAGAAAATAAAGACGAGGAAAATAAAGAACAAGAAAAAGAAGAGAAAAAAGATCAAATGAGTAAAGAGGATGCCGAAAAAATGCTAGAAGCTCTTGAGCAAAAAGAAAAAGAATTGCAAGAAAAATTACAAAAAAAGAAGGTTAAGGGAAAAAAAATAAAAATATTAAAAGATTGGTAGAATGAAAAAAGCAATACTCCTTTTAATTTTATTTTTCTCCAGCTATCTAAATGCTCAGGAACTGAATGTCAGTTCTAATAGAAATCCAGCAATTTTAGGTGAACAGATAATTTTAGATTTTTCAATTAATGCTAAAGCAAATAACTTCCAATCTCCAAAATTTGAGGGTTTTAGAGTAGTAAGCGGTCCTAACTCAAGCTCATCCAGCAGCTATAGCTTTGCAAATGGCAAAAGTGAATCAAAAGTAACTTCAAAATATAGTTTTGTTTTACAAACTACAAGAGTAGGAGAATTTATTATTCCATCAGCTACAATAAAGGTAAAAGGTGTCACAATTAAAAGCAAGCCTCTTAAAATAAGAATTGTTAAAGGAAATACTAAGCAACAAAAACAAAATAAATCTATAGCAGAGAATTTGTTTATTAAAGTTAAAGTTAATAAAAAAAATATTTTTGTAGGAGAACAAATTATAGTAAGCTATAAACTATATACAAGAGTAGATCTTGAAAATACAGAAATAAGCTCTATTCCTAACTTAAATGGATTTTGGAAAAAAGATTTAGAAGCATCAAGTAGATTTAAGCGAGAAATAATTGATGGAGTTGCATATAACACAGCAACAATAAAAAAAGCTGTACTTACTCCTCAAAAAGCTGGAGACTTACTTATTGATCCAATGGAAGTGAAATGCAGTATAAGAATTAAAACTCAGCAAAAAAGCAGAGATCCTTTTGCAAATTTCTTTAATAGCTATAATGTCAAAGAAGAGTTAATAGCATCAAAACCTATATCTATAAAGGTTAAGAAACTTCCAACGCCTAAACCAAAAGGATTTTTTGGAGCTGTAGGTGACTTTACCATAAATTCATCAATTGATAATAGAAGTATTAAAACAAATGATGCATCAACATATAGAGTAAAAATAATTGGAACAGGAAATATTGATCTTATTAAAGCATTTGAAATAAATTTCCCATCTGATTTTGAAGTTTATGACCCAAAAATAGATGATCGAATATTTCAGGGAGGAATCAAAAGAAGTACTAAAACATTTGAATATCTTATAATTCCAAGAATTACTGGTAATTATGATATCCCGAAATATTTATTTACTTACTTCAACCCAAAGACAAAAAAATATGTAACGAAATCAACAAGTGTATATCCTATTAAAGTCTTAAAAGGTGATGATTCTGAAGATAATCAAGTAAATAACATTAATCAAAGTGTTAAACAAAATATTGTAGATATTAATTATATCAAAAATAAGACAGAACTTAAAAGTTTAAATGAAAAGGAATTGGATCAAAATATTTATTATTTTATATGTCTATTAATTATTTTAATCATTTTATTAGTGCTCTTAGCTCCACAAATTATAATAAAAAACTATCAAAAAACAAGAATATTAAAAAACAATAAAGCGGATAAAATAGCATCAAAAAGACTAAAAAATGCACAAAAATGCATAAAAGTAGATGATTTTGACGGATTTTTTGAAGAAACTGAAAAAGCACTATGGGGTTATTTTGCTGACAAATTTAATGTTCAATCAGCCGACTTATCAAAAGAAAGTATTTCCAAGTATTTTAAAAAATTAAATATTGATAATAAACTAGAAGAAAACTTTATTCAATTAATTAACGATTGTGAGTTTGCTAGATACGCTCCGTCAAAAAATAAGAATAAACAAATGGGAGACACTCTTAATAGCGCAAAGGAGATTATAGTAATGGTTGAATCTAAATTAAAATGAAAAATATATTTTTAACACTTTCTCTTTTCTTGAGTATTAATTCATTTGCTAATGATTCAATTTTTGAAATAGCAAATCAATTGTATGAAAAACAAGAATATCAAGAAGCTCAAATAACTTTCTTCTCTATTTTAGAAAACAATTTACATAGCAGTGAGCTTTATTTTAATTTAGGTAATTGCCACTATAGACTGGATCAATATGCAGAAGCTATTTGGTATTATGAAAAAAGTCTCAAAATAGATCCTGGATTTTCAGATGCAAATGAAAACATCAAGATTGTTAAACTAAAAATAGTAGATAAAATTGAAATTTTACCAAAACTACTCCACCAAAGATGGTGGCACAACCAACTAAATGCTACCAGCCTTTTCAGATGGAAGCAGTTAACTATAGTGCTACTATTAATTTCTTTACTGCTTTTAGTTTTATCAAATTTCTTTAAAATTAAGACAAAAAAATTGAGCGCTACCCTTCTTGGATTTTCTTTAATATGCCTGTTTATAACATTCTCAATAAACAATGATATCTTAAATAGAAATCATGCAATTATTTTTAGTAGCTCAACAAATGCCATGAGTGCCCCCTCTGAAAGTTCACTAAATTTATTCACACTTCATTCTGGAACAAAAGTTTTAATATTAGATAAAATTAATAATTGGTCCAACATAAAGACATCTAATGGGAAAAAGGGATGGATTCTTTCTGAAGGCATTAAGAATATTTAAATTCTCCTGAACTTCTTAAATATACATTATTTCAAACTTATTTAGAAACAATCTAAATTATCTTGTTCACTGGAAAAGATAAAAGGTTTTTCACTCTTTTTTATTTATATTTGTGAGGTTCAATAAATACCAACTACAACATGACGTATCTTAAAAACATTTTAACTCTAGTAATATTAGTTTTTTTCAACACCAGTTTAATTGCAAGCAACCCTTCTAATTGGACAAAATATGTTGAAGACAATAATCTTTTAATAGAATACAGGTACCAAAACTGTCAACTTTCAAGATTTGATGAAGAAAAAGTTATCCTAAGACTAACTAATAAATTAAACAAGGATATTTCAGTCAGCTGGAAAGAAGAAATGTGGTATGACAATGAATGTATTAACTGTAATCTAAAAAACGAAAACGAAATGTTTAAAACTATCCAATTAAAAGCTAAGGAAACTTTAGCTGGTGAATGCGATAGGAACAATCGACTAACCATTTTTTCAAAATTTAGCGAAAAACTTATTGATATGCCTGGAGTCAATAAAATCATTGAACTCACAAAATTTGAATTAAAGAAAATAATTATTAGCTATGAATAATATATTTACTAAAACAATAGAGATTAAATTCTCTTTATTAACTTTATTTATTTTACTGATAAATGTAGAAATAAACGCACAATGTAGCTCAAATATTGTTGCAGTCAGAGATACTATTGCCTGTGGTGAAAGCGTAACGCTTCAAACAATTAATTTAGGAGGAGGTCAAGATGATGATTTTAACGGAAACACATTAAGTGGGCTTTGGTCTGCTGTTTCTGCTAATTACACAATTGGAGGACCATGCGGCTCTAACCCAAATGGAGGACAACATCTCTGGTTTGGTAATGGAGCAAATCTTCCAAGATATGCTAGAACAATTCAATTAGATGCTTCTTGTGGAGGAACAATAAGTTTTGACTTTAGACAAGAGACTCAAGGTGGAAATTGTGACGGTCCTGATTTACAAAATGAAGGGGTCTATTTAGAGTATAAAGTTCCTGGAGGAGCTTGGGTTACAATAAATTATTTTAATCCTGTTGGATTCCCTTATACTGGATGGCAAAACCATTCCTTTCCTATTCCTCCTGCTGCAATAGTACCAGCCGTTCAATTTCAATGGATACAATTAAATGCATCTGGAATTCAATGGGATTACTGGGGAATTGACAATGTATCTATAAACAGCTGTAGTAATTATGGAGCACAATGGTCGGGAGCGGGTATTCCTGGAGGATATGCTTTAGATACTGTTACAGTTAATCCTACAGACTCTACAACTTATAGTGTTTTATATACAAATCAGACAAATGATTCTTGTTATAGTGATATAACGATTTATGTAGAGCAACCAACTATTGTTGCCACAGTTTTACCGTCCATATGTTCAGGCTCTGACACATTATTTGCTCAAGCAACTATTCCTTCTAATTGCTATTATGATTTAGAGGTTTGGAATTACCTTCCAGGAGCGGGAGCAGCAAATTTAGGATGGAGTGCAGGAACAACTCCACAAACATATCATAATCTTGATCTTGTATTAGATGGTAATTTTATCACTAATTACACAATGGTTGGTGGTGGTAACTTTACCTCTCAAAATTATCAAGTACCAGTTACTAATGGTGATATAATGGATTTATTATTTACGTCTTTAGGAAATGGTGCTAATGAAGCTATGTATCGACTATATGATAGTCAAGGAAATCAAATTACAGTAAATGGATTCCCAGGTTCTGTACCAATAAATTTTACAAATCACACCGCATATTGTCCTGAACTCGCAACATACAACTATTCTTGGTCTAATATTACTAGTGGAGGTGTAGCCGGCTTAAACGATCCAAATATTCAAAACCCTTTAGCAACAGTTGCTCAGGTAACAAATTTCCAAGTTTTTGCATATGACTCATTAAACCCTGCATGTTCTGTAATTGATACTGTTACTGTTCTACCTAACAATAATAATATTAGTGGAACTTTATCAGGAGCAACAAATATATGTATAGGCGATTCAATATTACTAAATTTTGCTCTAATTGGAGCGCCACCTTTTGACTTAGTTTTAGATGTAGCAGATGCTAATGGATCAAGTGTTCAAAATTTCCAGTTAGATCAATTTGGTTTTCTAACTTCTACACCTGGATTACCAATAACGTTTTACCCAACTATTAGTACAACATACTCAGTACTTAGTTTGTCAGATAATTCAGGATGTCCAGGCTCTATTACTAATCCTGCTCTTACTGTGGTTGTAAACCCTTATCCTGAACTCATTGTATCTTCATTAAACACTAATTTATGTGAAGGACAAAGTGCTGACTTAGATTTTGTATTAACAGGAACATCAAATTTCATATTAACAGAATCCTCAGGCTCTACACTTTTACTAGATGCTAATGGTTTATTAGTTTCAACAGGTAATCCTGTTACAGTAAGTCCAAATATTACAACAATGTATAGCTACACTTCTATTGAAGGGGCTAACGGATGTATTACTAACTATATCAATCAAAACCCTGCTACTAGTCAAGTCATTATTACAATTAATGTTAATCCAAGCCCAAATGCAGGAAATGATTATGTGTTAGATGTGTGCTCAGATGATGTTAATACTTATGATTTAGAAAACTTAATTGGTCCTGGCCAAGATTTGACAGGATATTGGACTACTTCAAGTAATAATCAGCTCCCTACGAGTCCAAACTTTACTTATGACCCTCAAAGTATGCCTGGAGGAACCTATACTTATACTGTTGTTGCTGCACCATGTCCAGATGCTGTTGCTGGTGTTACTATTAATTTACAAAACCCTCCTTTTTCTGGCTTTGCAAATAATCAATCTGTTTGTGTTAATGATTATAATCCAGGAACTCTTTTTGATCTAAGTGGCTTAATTACTAACGGAGATATTGGAGGAGTTTGGAGTTTTAACGGAAATATAATAAGTAGTCAAGTTAATCCTGCAACATATGGAGTGGGTACACACCAATTTGATTATACAGTTTTTGGTATTCCTCCATGTGCAAATACAACTACAACAGCTGATCTAGATGTTAATCCATCTCCCGAGGTAAATACATTTACTACTAATATTCCTGTTGTAGCTCAAGGATTCCCAATTAACTTAGAAGTTGACATGCTGGTTGGAACACCTCCATTTACAATCAATCTACAAGACGATGATTCTCCGGCTAATGTATCTACCATTCAAATAAACCCACCTTCTATGATGGGAACTACTGCTGCTCTTCCTGCTGTAATCCCTATTACAACATATTCTATTACAAGTATTGTGGATGGAAATGGTTGTTCTGGAAGTTCAATTTTAACTGCTGGTGTAACTGTAGACCCTTATCCAATTATTGATCCATTTACTACATCTACTCCAGTTATTTGTGATGGAGATGCTGCTTCTATTGGAGTTCTACTTATTCAAGGAGAGGCTCCTGTTGTAATTGATTACTCTTATAATGGTCAAAACTATACGTATACTTTAGGTGTTGTAGCGCAAAACACTCCTATACTTGCTAACATCCCTGTAGATATTAATAATCTAAATGTTGGTGCAAATATTATTACAATAAATAATTTAACTGATAATAGTGGAATTAGTCCTCCAAACTCTTCACTACCTGCGCCAGTAAACATTACTGTAAATGCTAATCCAATTGTTGATTTTAATACCTCAACTCCTGAAATATGCCTTAACAATCCAGCTATTTTAACATTTAATTTCTCGTCTGGAACTGCTCCTTTTAATATTGATTATAAAATCAATAATAATGGACAAACACCTTTAGTAATTAATGGTTCTGGTAATCAACAATATACTATTACACCGAATCCAGCTGTGGGAGTTAATAATTATGAAGTTATTAATATTACTGATCAAAATGGATGTACTGGAGTTCCTGTAAATCCAAACACAACAATTGTAGTTAACCCAACTCCAGATATTGATATTACTGTAAGTGGAACAAACCCTATTTGTGTAGGTCAATCTTCAGAGTTATTCTTTCCTGTTATTTCAGGAACACCTCCTTTTAATGTAAGTTATTTTGCTGGAACAGTTAGCTTAAGTCAAGATATTGATGCTTTTGGAAATACACTTGCTTCTGGCTCTCCACTTGTTCTGAACCCTAATATTACTACCACATATACACTTACATCAGTAGTTGATGCAAAAGGATGTGTAAATTCTTTAAACGAAAGTGCAACAATAAATGTCAATGAAATACCAGATGTAATTATAAGTGGAGCAACAGAAATATGTAATCAAGAAAACACTCCCATTTACTTTACTTTTACTAGCGGTTCTGCTCCTTGGACAGTAGCGTATACAACTAATGGTAATCCTAGTGCCTTGACTCTATCGAATTCGACAGATTCTGTTATTGTTAACCCTAATACCACTACAACATATTCTTTTTCTAATATTGATGATGGAAAATGTTCTTCAATAATCTCTCAAGATGTTATAATTGGTGTAAATCCACTTCCACAAGCTATTATAAGCGGAGGAGGTTCTATATGTAATGATGGTTCAACTATTGAAGTAAAAATCACGATGACGTCAGGATCACCTAATTATAACATTTACTATAGTGAAGGTTTTAATAATTTAACTGCCCAAAATGTTGGAGCAAATTATACGCTCAATACAAACGATGCAGGAACTTATGTTCTTACAAGTGTAACTGATAGCAAAGGATGTGAAGCTCAAAGTCTAAATGGAAGTGCAACTGTTGTAATGAATGAATTTCCTGAAGTATCTATTACTGC
>CESE01016657.1_pt1 | contig 24759 bp, 26 predicted proteins | sample 350271 | NCBI WGS metagenome assembly CESE01 (sample SAMEA2621536, study PRJEB7988) | marine metagenome | isolation source: saline water (ENVO:00002010), including | reverse complement strand
AAAAAATAAAATATTGAAGAATTATCTATTATAATGAAGCTGTAATTCCTCCATCCACATATAAGGTATGTCCATTAACAAAGTTTGATGCACTAGAGCTTAAAAAAATACAAGCTCCTACAAGTTCCTCAACTTCACCCCAGCGACCTGCAGGAGTTCTCTTTTCTAACCAAGATGTGAATTCTTTATCTGAAACAAGAGCTGCGTTTAATGGAGTATCAAAATAGCCAGGTGCTATAGCATTACATTGAAGCCCATATTTTGCCCAATCGGTTGCCATTCCTTTTGTTAAATTACCAACCGCACCCTTGGTAGCCGTATAAGGAGCTATACCAGGCCTTGCTAATAAAGTTTGAGCACTTGCTATATTGATAATTTTTCCTGATCCTCTTTTTATCATATGCTTAACTATCGCCTGGCTAACATTAAAAACTGAACTGACATTAGTTCTCAATAGTTGTTCAAACATTTCTGGTGGAAAATCTTCAAGCGGCGTTCTATGCTGCATTCCAGCATTATTAATTAAAATATCAATTGCCCCAAACTGATTTTCATAGTTATCAATTACATCTTTTGTTTCTTTATGATCAGTTACATCAAAACATAATTGGTGGATTTCTCCTTGACCACTTAATTTTTTAGCTGCAATCTCTAATTTTTCTTTATTTCTCCCATTTAGAATTATATTAGCACCTGCTTGATTTAAGCCACGAGCTAGAGCAAACCCTATTCCCTGAGATGATCCAGTTATAAGAGCTCTTTTGCCCTTTAAATTAAATAATTCTATTCCAACATTCATTTCAATCTCCCATTTAACTGAAATAAAAATATATATAATTAATAAAAATATTGCTAATTTTCTTTCAAAAATTTATTTTAAAATTTAATAAATTACATTTCAAAAGGGGAATAATAATGAAATCTATATTAATTCATTCTGCGATGGATCTGAGAATTGAAGATTACCCTTTAGAAAGTATATCACCTAATCAAGTTGAAATTTCTTTGGCAATAGGTGGGATCTGCGGCACAGATCTTCATTATTATAAACATGGCGGCTTTGGAGAAATTAAATTAAAAGAACCAATGATACTTGGTCATGAAGTATCAGGTTATATTACTAAAATAGGATCTAATGTTAATAATCTTAAAATTGGACAGTTAGTATCAGTCTCACCATCAAGACCATGCAATAATTGTTCATATTGCCTAGAAGGCTCTCAGAATCATTGCCTCAATATGAAATTTTATGGGTCTGCTATGCCCTTTCCTCATATTCAAGGAGCATTCAGAGAAACTTTGATAGCTGAAGATTACCAGTGTATTCCAGCAGACGGCCTAACACCAGGCGAAGCTGCAATGGCAGAGCCTCTTTCTGTATGCCTTCATGCAATAAAACAAGCTGGAAATATATTTGGTAAAAAAGTTCTAATAACAGGATCAGGGCCTATAGGAACACTTTGTGTTCTTGCTACGAGAAGGGCTGGAGCAGCAGAAATAATAGTTACAGATATTTCGGATAATGCTTTGTCTTACTCAAAATTAGTTGGGGCAGACAATATAATAAATAGCATAACAAACTATAATGATTTAAGTAAATTTCAATTAGAAAAAGGTTACTTTGATGTAGCGCTTGAGTGCTCAGGGTCTGAATCGGGAATCACAGATGCTATTAGATCTCTTAAACCGAAGGGAACGTTGATACAACTTGGACTAGGTGGAGATATTTCAATACCATTAGTTACAGTAACTACAAAAGAACTGAATTTAAAAGGTTCTTTTAGATTTCATTCCGAATTTAAATTAGCCGTACATATGATGCAAAAAAAATTAATTAATGTTCAACCTTTAATCACTCATACTATTCCCCTGACTGATGCTGAAAAAGGTTTTGGAATAGCACTAGATAAAAATAAAAATAGCATGAAAGTTCAAATTGCATTTAATTAAATTAAAAATATATACATCTTCATATAAACTATTTTTTAAAGTTATTTAATTTGTTAACAAAAAGATTGACTCTCGAAACAATACCAATGCAACATATTATAGGTTGGATTTCATATCTAACAATAAAAAGTAATAATTAAATTGTATGGAGAGTTTTAATGAAGAGTGTAAAAAATATAATGCTTGGTATTTCTACCGTAGCATTTGCTTCAACTTTATCAATGACTTCAGTCGCTGAAGAATGGCGTGGATGGAATATTCATAAGCCTGGATATCCTAACACTGTGGCTATGGATAAGTTTGGTGAATTAGTTAAGCAAAAAACTGGAGGAGAAATCACTCTAAAAATGTTTCATTCAGGCGTATTAGGCAATCAACCTGATGCAATTGAGCAAGTTAGAGTTGGTGGATTAGCAATAGGTAATTTTAATCTTGGGCCAATAGGGCCAATGGCTGCTGAAGCAAATGTAGTTTCCCTTCCTTTTATTTTCAAAGATATGGGTCATATGCATAGAGCGCTTGATGGCGCCGCCGGAGATAAAATTAGTGCTGGCATGGCAAAAATTGGAATAATAGCTCTAGCTTGGTACGATTCTGGTGCTCGTTCATTTTATAACTCTAAAAAACCAATTATGAAACCTTCTGATGTCAAAGGGTTAAAGGTGCGTGTAATGAATAATGATCTTTATTCAGGAATGATTTCAGCCTTAGGAGGGAATCCTTCACCTATGGCTTTTTCAGAAGTATTTCAATCTTTAAAAACTGGAGTTGTTGATGGGGCGGAGAATAACTGGCCATCATACGAAGCAACAGGACATTTTGAAGTAGCACAGTATTACTCACTATCTCAACATTTAATTATCCCAGAATGTGTGTGTATTAATGATAAAGTTTATAATAACTTATCAGCAAAGAATAAAAAAGCTGTAAAAGATGCAGCAAGAGAATCTGCTGTCTTACAAAGAGAATTATGGAAAAAAAGAGCTATTTCAAGTCGTGATAAAGTAATGAAAGCTGGAGTAAAATTTAACGAAATTCCAAATAAAAAAGCTTTCATGGACGCTATGAAACCAGTTCATACAAAATATTTAGCAGCTAATCCTAACCTTATTCCTTTGGTTGATTTAATAAAAAATACTAAATAAAAAAACCTGTTGGCCATTCTAAATCTAGAATGGCCAATGATTTTCTTAGATTATAAGGAGAACAGTTATTACAAATAAAGCTTCTTCTAAAATAATCGATTTTTATACTGATATTCTTAATAAAATTGCCTTTATATGCAATCTTATAACTGGTATTGCAATAGTTTTCATGACCGTCATTTTCAGTTGGTTAGTATATGGACGATATATACTAAACTCCACACCTACATGGGTTGAACAAGTTTCTTTATTACTTGTTGTTTTAATTGGATTTATTGGAGCTGCGGTTGGTATCCATAGAAAAACGCATTTAAGCGTTTCATTTTTTAGAACTCTATGCCCTTTACCCTTACAAAGAGTTTTTGATCTACTAGGCTATATAATGATTATGGTTTTTGGTTATGTAATGATGGTTTATAGTTATAAATTAGCTGTGTTTAAATGGAGCACACAAATACCTTTAATTCATCTTCCAGAAGGGCTTCGTGCAATTCCGATAATGTTATGCGGAGCATTGATTTTTCTTTTTTCACTGGGACATATTTTAAATTATCTAAAAGACATAATAACTAAAAAAGAAACTAAATAGGGATACAATTTCAATGGGCTTATTAATAATGATGGCAATTTTTGCCTTTGGAGTTGTTATTGGTGTTCCTGTTGCTTTTGCTCTTGGAATTGGAGCTGTTTCAGCTTTTTATTTTGAAGGTTTGCCTCTAATTATTGCTTTTCAAAGGATTATTTCAGGTATTAATGTTTTTTCATTACTAGCTATACCGTTTTTTATATTTGCTGGTGAATTAATGTTCCATGGTGGGATTGCTATAAGATTAGTAAGATTTGCCTCTTCTGCAGTTGGAGCTGTAAGAGGCGGACTTGGAGTCGTAAATGTATTTGCTTCAATGCTCTTTGGAGGAATTTCAGGATCAGCAGTAGCTGATGTTTCAGCTCTTGGATCAATTTTAATACCTGTCATGAAAGAAAAAGGGTATGACGAAGATTATGCAGTTAACGTTACTGTTACCTCTTCCATAGCAGGTATAATGATACCTCCAAGCCATAATATGATCTTGTTTGCAGTAGCAACGGGAGGGGGAGTGTCAATTACAAAGCTTTTTCTATCAGGTATTGTTCCTGGTGTTATAATGTGTCTTTGTTTAGCTCTTGCTGCTTATTTAGTTGCCGTTAAAAGAGGCTATAAGTCTGAAATATTTCCTGGTTACTATGCATTATTCTTACATTTCATTACTGCATTACCTGGTTTATTTACGGCAGTTATAATAGTTGGTGGAGTTCTCTCTGGTATATTTACAGTTACTGAATCTGGAGCATTTGGAACCCTGTACGCATTCCTTGTAACTATATTTGTATATAGGGCACTTACATGGGAAAAGTTTAAGATTGCTGTTACCAATTCGGTTAAAACAACATCAATGGTAATGATATTAGTAGCAAGTGCGTCTGCTTTTGGATATATGCTGACTTATTATCAGGTTCCGTCTGAAATGATTACATTTATGAATGGAGTTTCAAGTAACCCTATTGTTATCCTTTTAATGATTAATGTGATGTTATTAATTTTAGGTATGATAATGGATATGGCAGCTTTAATTTTAATTTGCACTCCTATATTTTTGCCTTTAGCAATTTCACTTGGGATGGACCCTCTTCAATTTGGGATGGTCTTAATGATGAATTTAGGCCTTGGTCTATGTACACCACCAGTTGGAGCTTGCTTATTTGTTGGTTGCGCAATTGGAAAAGTTCCAATTGAAAAAGTAGTTAAAACTATATGGCCATTTTATTCTGCAATTTTTATTGCCTTGATGCTAACAACATTTATACCTGCAATATCACTTACACTTCCAAATTTAATAGAAAATTAATTCAAATTAAATTAAATATATTTAGGATTATAATTTGAAAAATATACAAGTTGACTGTGTTTTAAACGTTAAATCTTCTCTAGGAGAAGGACCAATTTGGTCAACAATCGATCAGAAACTATATTGGGTTGATATTACTGAAGGCTTATTTTGCAATTTTAATCCACAAAATGGTCTAAATGAAACTTTAGATTTAGGAAGACCAATAGGCTGCTTTGCTCTTAAAAGAGATGGAAACGCAATTTTAGCTCTAAGTGATGGTTTTTTTGAACTTAACCAAAAAACCCAAAAACTTACTTTAATTAAAGATACAGAGAGCGATATATTAAGCAATAGATTTAATGATGGGACTGTAGATCTTAAAGGAAGATTTTATGCTGGGACTATGCCTATTAAAAGTCCAGAAATAGAACATTCACCAAAAGGTACTTTATATTGTTTAGATCAATTTAGAGATGTAAAAAAAGTTATGGATGGATTTCATATTATTAATGGATTAGCTTTTTCGCCAGATGCAAAAATAGCATACGTGTCAGATAGTGCATATTGGGTAAGAACTATTTGGGCTTATGATTACGATTTAGAAAATGCTGTATGGTCTAATAAACGTATTTTTTTTGATACAAAAAATTTAAATGGCCGTCCAGATGGAGGTTGTGTGGATTCAGACGGTTGCTATTGGATGGCTGGCGTTTCAGGCTGGGAATTAGTAAGGATTACTCCCAAGGGAAAAATTGACATGATAATCAAAATGCCTATTGAAAAACCTACTAAAGTAGCCTTTGGAGGTCCAAATCTTGATATAATGTATGTCACTTCTATTGGTGTAAACGCCATAACAAAAGGAACAGAAAAACAACAACCATTTGCGGGTAGTATTTTTTCTTTAAGTATACCTGGCGTTCAAGGAGTTGAATTTCCTTTTTATAATTAATTTTTTTGAATTAACTTTATTTTAATCATACCAGTTGCACTTTTCCCCGGTTTTAAATTTCTATTAATTATATTCTCAATTCTATTATGTACTAGATTGAAACCATCTGTAGGTTGACTTACTGGCTCCACACAAAAATAGTTAGCACCTTCTGGAACATGAACTATTAAATGATTGAAAATTTTATCTGCTTGTAAAATAAGTTTCTTATTATAATTTACCCAATGTATTTTCACGTTTCCTTTAAATCCTTCATAACTTACTGTTTCTTCTTTTTTCCATAAATATTTTCCATTTTTTATATTGAAGTTATCTTTAATAGGTTGTGTTTTTGTAGGAAAGTTTTCTGGAAAACCAAGCCATTCTTTATCCGCATCAAATTCTAATTTAATATCGTCATTAAAATTAAAAAAAGGATGAAATCCAAAACCAAATGGCATTTCAGAATTAGATCTATTGGATATAGTTAATCCTATGGAACAAGTATAATCATCTAAAATAATTTCTTGTTTAACATCATAAGCCCATGGCCAACCAAATTCAGAGTTCTCATGACTATATGAAATTAAAACACTATTGAGGCTTTGTTCAATAACATCCCATTTATATAAATATCCATGACCATGAATTGTGTGAGGTGCAACATTATTACTTTTATTAAGTTTATAAATTTTATTTTTAAACATAAATTGTGAATTTTTTATACGATTTGAAAAAGGAACAAGCGCAAAATTACCTCCTTTATATGATTTTAATAATTCAATATTATCAGTTGGAAGAGGACGAAAAATCTCAAATCCATCAAAAGATAAATTGCTTATTTTTCCACCATAATCAGGTAATAAGTTTAATCTTGTATTTCCATTTTTTAATTTAATAATCTTTAAATTATTCATAAATCATTAACAGTAGTTTTTTTAATAATTGTATCAGGAGAATTTAATAAAGTATCCTTCAACTCAGTTCCTAAGCCAGTACCATTCATAGGAAATGCAAAACCATTCTCTATTATGGGTAGGTCAGTGACAAGATTTTGATAAAAACCATTATAGAATGCTCTAACACTTTCTAATATCATAGCTGTCGGAAATGCAAGACTTATGTGTAAATTTGCTATCCATACCACTGGACCTGTACAATCGTGTGGACACATCATTCTATTATTGGCATGGGCTAAACCAGCAATTTTTATAGCTTCAGTAATTCCTCCAATCCAACCAAGATCATAATGCATATAGTCAATTGCATTGATAGCTAACGCATCACGGTACCATAATGCAGTTCCTAAAGCTTCGCTGCCTGCAATAGGGGCAATTGTTTTACTTTTAAACTCTGCAAGATCTTTGAGATGAGCCATATTTATAGGATCTTCATGCCAAAAAACATCAAATTCATCGACATGTTTTGCAATTTTTAATGCTGGAGCTAATTGCCATAAAGAGTGATACTCAAGCATTATATCAATTTTAGATCCTACAGCTTTACGTATTTTTTCAATACGACTAAGTCCTTTTTTTAGATCTTCATAAGAAATTCTTTGACCTTTAGTTAAAAAAGCAAATTCATCAAATGGCCATATTTTCATAGCCGAAATACCCTCATTTAACAAACTTTGAGCTAACTCTCCTGGATTTGAGATTTGTAATGTCAAATCATCCTGTAGTCTTTTTTGATCATTAGTCTTATATTCAGATCCTGATCTAGACAGTGAATTAGCTTTCAAATTATATCCATCAGCAGCACAAGTGTTATAAACTGGAATATTATCCCTACATAAACCACCTAACATATCAACTAAACTTAAATTGCTAGCTTTTGCTTTTAAATCCCATAAAGCTATGTCAACCGCTGAATTTCCTCTATATTCAACTGACCTTGTTGGATAACCAATATATCTATTTGCTGTCCAATTAATTAAGTTATCTGCGTGCTCATTTATCCTGCGAGGATCACGTCCAATAAGATATGGTGCACAAGTCTCGTGAATGTAAGCAACAATCGCTTCAGGATTTCTAAAAGTTTCACCTAACCCAACAAGACCTTCATCTGTATGAATTTGAACCCATACAATATTTGAATATTTTTTGTTCTGAATAGTTTCAACGCTAGTAATTTTCATTAGATTCCTTAATAAGATCAGTTTAAAATAAAAACTCTAACACCTAAAAAGATAAAAAATAAAGTTAAAGTTATTACCTAACTTCAATAAATAAATATTTTAAATTCCTAGTTACTATTAAAATGTACTTTGCCTAAATCAATAATATTATAACCATCTAAATTAGATGCTATTTCTTTAAAATGACTTGTTTTACAAAAATTTAATAAATCTTGAAATGGTTTTTCAAACCAAAATTTTCTATCAACTACCAAATCAAATCTTTCTGTTATAATTGGACAAAATCCTAATTGATATTTTTTAGCCTCTGATTTTAAACCAAGAGTAACGTCAGCTTTATCTGATAAAACTAGATGAACTGCATCATTTTCAGAGTAAGCTATTTCTGTTCTTTTAAAATCATCATGGCTTAAATTATAAGTCCTCAATATATATTGCAAATATATTTCTGAACCAGATCCTATTTGCCTTCTTACTAATCTTTTTCCTTTATAATTTTCTATAGAAATATTTTTAATATTATTATTTTCTTTAAAAATTAAACCTCTTTCTCTTTTTGCCCATTCAATTAAAACTACAGCTTTATCTGACAATTGTTTTTTTACTATTGGAACATTCCATATATTTTCATCATTATCATAAAGATGTAATCCTGAGACGAAACCTTCATTTAATTTAAATCTTTCTATACCTTGAGTACTTCCATCAAATGACATTGCTATTCCAGATTTAGAGTTTTTTACTGCTAGCTCTAATAAAGGATCATGACTTCCTAACAAAACAATGGGTACTGATTTAAGATGAATATCTTCCGTTTTATTTCCAGATATCCAATTTGAAATTTCAATTTTAGAAAAAAGTAACTTTCCCATCACTCTTGAATGAGGCACTAAATCTTTAGAAACTAAATCATATACTTTCCTTGATTTAATTCTTAGAAAATCTGCTAGCTCTTCCGTTGTAAAATAATCAGACATAAGGCAATTCTATAAAAAATATTTAGTTTATTTTAACATTATATCCTATAATTAGTTAATGAAAAATAGATCAATAAAAATAAATCGTTCGTCATTGCCTCCTAGGTTAGTTAATGAAAATGATAATGGTATAAGAATTAAAATCTATGTTCAAGGTCATATGATAGGCGCTGGAAAAATGGAGTTATTTCATCTCCTTGCTCAAAAAGGATCTATACGATCTGCTGCAAAAGTTATGGGAATGAGTTCTAAAAGAGCAACATTACTTCTAAAAACAATTGAAGAAGCATTTCCTCAACCTATTTTAGAAAAACAAACAGGAAATCAAGGAACAAAAATCACTTCTTTTGGGAAAGAGCTTTTGCAGAAATACTTAGATTTATGCGAACATTTAACAATAGAATCTAAAGAGTTTGTAAACTGGGCTGCTTCAAAACAAAGTTTAAAATTATAGGTAAAAATTATGAATATTGAAAAAGAATTTTATATTTCACCAGACTTAGATAATGATAAACTAACAGAAACTATTGATTGCATTAATGAAAATGGTGAACAGATTCAATTACCTGTAGTAAAAGAAATTCCATTAACAATTTATCTCAATAAGCAAGAAATTGTAACTGCAATGACACTTGGAGATATGCCTGATCTATTGGCTGTTGGTTACTTATTAAATCAAAATATGCTTAAGAGAGATGATGTTATATCTGAAATTAATTATGATGAAGATTTACAAGTTGTTATTATCCGTACCGAAAGACAAACAAATTATGAAAAGAAAATGGAAAAGAAAATTAGAACTAGTGGGTGTGCTGTAGGGACGGTTTATGGAGATATTATGGATGATTTCTCTTCTATTAATTTAATAAAAAGGCAAAAATTAAAACCTCATGGATATATACAATATCTAAGAAAGTAAATACCAGACCTAGCCTTTACTTAAAAGCAGGCGCTCTTCATGGTTGTGTATTATGTAAAGAAGATAGCCCTATTATCTATGTTGAAGATGTAGGAAGACATAATGCTGTTGATAAGATTGCCGGATGGATGCTTTTAAATAAAGAAGATGCCAATAATAAAATTTTTTATACTACGGGAAGACTTACTTCTGAAATGGTTATAAAAACAGTTCAAATGGGTATTCCAATTTTAATTTCACGATCTGGCTTTACAGAATCTGGAGTTAAACTAGCTAAAGAGGCTGGACTAACTTTGATTGGAAGAGCTAAAGGGAAAAGAATGATTATAGCAAACGGTATTGAAAGGGTTATTTTTGATACAGATACTAAATCTATAAAAAATGAAGATGTTGTATCTGCCCAAAGAGCTTTAAATAACTAAAGGTATTATGAATTTGGAAATATTAAATGAAATAGTCCCATGTGTAATTTTAGCAGGTGGTAAAGGTAGACGAATGGGTGGAAAAGAAAAGGCCTTAATCCCTCTTTTAGACCGCCCTCTTCTATCTTATGTTTTAGAAAGTGTATCAGGACAAGTTGCTCCTATTGCATTAAATGTTAACACTAATTTTGATAAATTTTCTAAATTTGGATATCCTATTATTAAAGATCCTATTAAAGGTCACCTAGGTCCATTAGCAGGAATATTAGCATCTTTACATTGGGCCCAAATAATAAATAAAGATTGGGTCATGACATTACCTTGTGACACTCCATTTCTTCCAAAGGATCTTGCCCAAAGAATGATTGAAGTAAAAAATAGGGAAATGGATATTGATTTGATTATTGCTAGGTCAAGAGGATACAATCATCCTGTAGTTGCTTTATGGAAATCAAACCTTCACTTTAAACTAAAAAATGCACTTGATGATGGAATCAGAAAAATTGACCTTTTTACTTCAAAACTTAAAATTGCATATGTTGATTTTGATACCAAAAATAATTTACAATTTGATCCTTTTACGAATTTAAATTCTCCTCTAGATCTTATAAATGCTCAACAGATTCTTGGGAAATTACCTCCTTTTTTTGGATTAGCTGGCTGGTCAGGTTCAGGGAAAACTACTTTATGTACTAAATTAATAGAAAACTTTACTAAAATTGGCATAAAGGTAGGTACCTTAAAACATGCTCATCATAAATTTGAACTTGATAAACCAGGTAAAGATTCTTTTAATTTAAGACAAGCTGGCGCGAGGCCAATGATAATATCCTCTAAAGAACGCTTTGCTATTATTCAAGAAAATGATGGAGATGAAGAAAAAAGCTTGTTTCAAATGTTAGAAATATTTGCAAAAGAACCAATAAACCAATGTGATATAATTATTGTAGAAGGATATAAAAATGAACCTATTCCTAAAATAGAAGTTTACAGACCAGATATTAATAAACCTTTATTATATAAAGAAGATAATAATATATTTGCTATTGCATCTGATATAAAGATTGAATCTTCTATTCCTTCATTTGATTTAAATAATATTAACTCAATATCAGATTTTATTATTCACAAATATAATATTTCATAAAACTGAGTTTTGTTTAGGAGAAAGTAATGGCTAATAATAATAATCCAAGCGAACCAAAATTTATTGACCTATGGCCTACTCAATTTATGGAGATGTCGCTTCCAGGTCATGAAACTGCTAATCCAGTAATTGCTGATTTAGTTTTATCTAATAATACGGCTCAAGAAAATATGACTGAAAACTATATGTCTCAAAATATATTAAATATGGATCATCCAGCTATGTTCTGGTTAAAGCAATGTTTAGATCGATCTATTTATGATTATGCTCAAAAATCTGGAATTTCATACGAATTAAAATATTCACTCCAAGGTTGGGGCAATGTTAATATGAAAGGTGATTATCATAATTTACATAATCATCCTCATTCTTGGCTATCAGGAACTTATTACATAAATGTTCCTGATCAATCTGATGCTGAAGTTTATAGATCTGATCTTAATCCTGGCTCTATTAGTTTTTTTGATCCACGTCCACAAGCTAACATGAACTCTATTAAAGGTGATAAACAAGTTGATCCTGAGCACAGAGTTCTTCCTAACTCTGGAGATTTATTATTATGGCCTGCTTTTATTCATCATTTGGTTCATCCCAATATGTCTGATTTTCCAAGAATTTCTATTTCATTCAATGTTATCGTTAAGATGGATAGTAGTTTAATTCCTAATTGATAAAATTATAAACCTCTATGATCAAATGGAATAAATGTTAACATATCTCCTTTTGAAATATTTTCACTTTCTAAAGGGATTTCAACAAGTCCATCTGCTCCAGTTAATGAAGAAATTACACCTGCACCTTTTTTACCATGAAGCGTTATAATAGAACTACTATCCTTATTTACTATTTTGGCTCTTAAGTATTCAGCTCTTCCCGGTTTTTTTTTGTGTTCAAAGCCTGATGGCAACTTTATAGTAAAAGGATCTAAGTCTATTCCACCTGCAAGCTTATCTATTAAAGGCTTTATTAATAGCTTTGAACAGACAAAAGCTGCAACTGGATTTCCCGGTAAACAAAAAATTATTTTTTTATTAATTATACCTACTGCCATTGGTTTTCCGGGTTTCATAGCTAATTGCCATACTACACATTTAGCGCCAATATCTCTTAATGCATTCTGCGTATGATCTTCAATTCCATCCGATGCTCCTCCAGATGAAATAACAATATCACTTTTAGACAAACAATCTTCATATCTAACAGCTAAGTCTTTCCTATTATCTTTAACTATACCCATGTCTATTGTTTTTAAATAATTAGCATTTAGTAAGGAAATTAACATTGGTCTATTTGAATCATAAATTTGACCATCTTTTAATATATTTATTGATGTATCAACTAATTCATCTCCAGTTGAAATCACTGATACTTTTATTTTTTTATAGACGTTTATAATTTTATTACCAGATGCTGCTAATTGACCAATATCAGCAGCATTAATTATTTTTCCTTTTACTATGACTATTTCTTCTTTTTGGAGATTTTCACCTATAGGACGAATATTTTGATTCTTTATTACATTTTCTTTAATTATTACTTTATTACCAATTCTATTACATTTTTCATGCATAATAACCGCGTCTATACCTCGAGGTATTTTTGCGCCAGTATAAATTTCTACAGCTTCTTTAATTTTTATAGTTACATTTAATGGATGGCCCGCTTTTGCTACACCTATTACTTGAAATTCTATATTTTTATTTTCATTTAAAGTTTCAGCTAAAATACCATAACCATCAACTGCTGAATTAGCAGTCGACGGTAAATTTATCTTACTAATAATCTGATTATAATTAACCCGTTCTCTTGTTTTTTCTATAGATATTTCTTCATTATTATTTTTACAATATATAACTTTTAATAAATCAGCTTTTGCTGTCTGTAATTTTGTAGGTTTATTAATCATTATTATTTTACTTTATTAAATTTAAATTTTTATTAATGAATTCATATATCAATTCGTTATCTATAACAAAATTAACTCCTGCATCAATATCTGCTTCTTTTGTAAAAATAGCATCAACCATACCAACTAACTTTCCATTTTCATTCAATAAAGGTGCTCCTGAATCTCCAGGATTTACAGCAGCGTCTGTTTGAATAAAATTTTCAATTTGATTGAAACCAATATTTTTTCGATTTTTAGCAGATATTACACCACATGATAAGCTTGGTCCTAAACCAAAACTATTTCCAATAACACATACTTTATTTCCAATAACACTTGGTTCCATAGAAATATTTAAAGCCAAACCTTTTGTTTTTGACCTCAATATTGCTATATCACGCTTAGTGTCCTTAAATATAATTTCAACATTTTCTGTGTTATTTTTATAATTTTTTATTTCTACACTAGTTGATTTTTGTATTACATGTGCTGCAGTTAAAATATAATTACTAGTTTTTTTTTTATGTTTTATAGATATGTAAAATCCTGTCCCTGCTGGCGCAGTTCCGGATGGAGCTCCAAATCCAGGTTTAGAATAACCTGGCCATGTTGGAAGAATAGTCACTACTGACTTATGCGCATTAATCCAAACATTAGAAGCATCTTTAGCTTGAGTACTAAACGAAAATAATAAATAAATTATTAAATTTATTATATAAAATATTTTTATCTTCATTCAATCATATTCTCTTTTTTAAAAACTCTTTCTATAGTCTTACATTTGTGCTGGTCATCACGCTTGCAGTATCCATTCCAGTGCTCATTAAAATATAGTAAGCTCCTACTCCAATTATTATTCCAAATAATCCGCTTGTTAATACCATTTTCATTTTAGTCTCCTTTTTTTTAATTTAGTTAGTTGATTCTTTTAAAAATATTATTAAGTCTTTCCTATCTTCATACCTTTTCATTTTTTGTATAGGCATTTTAGTTCCTGGTGTCACTTTATCTGGACCTTTATCAAATAATTCATTTATTGTATGTTCATCCCATATTATATCAGATTTTAATAAAGCTTTAGAATATTTATATCCATTCAGTGTCCCTGCTTTACGACCAAAAATTTTATATAGTGTTGGGCCAGCTCGTTTTTTTCCATTAGCAATTAAAGTATGACAAACACTACATTTTCTAGCAAATTGTTTTTCTCCATTACTTACATCTTTTAACGGATTAAAGCGTCTTGTTGGTCCAGGCCTTTCTAATATTTCTGGTGGAAAATCAAATATCTCCCATCTAGTTAAAAAATCGTCTAAACCAGCAACTATTAAAGACGAGTCTTTTGGAAATAGAATGTTATCCCAAATTGGACCGTTTACAGCGTTAAAATCTCTTATCAATGACCAATTAGTAGTATCAAGTATAATCATTCTACCTTTTGCATTTCCAAAACTAATCATATTTTCATTTTCTAAATAATACATTGATAAGATTGGGGTTCTATCTTCTCCTATCTTAAGAATTATTTTATCTTCATTTATTTTTGTTACTTTGATTAGTCCATCTGTTGAACCATAAGCAATAAAGTTTTCCTTTTCATTAACCTCAAAGACTGATACCCCCCAACCATTTTTTACCAAGGGTCTTATGTACTCTCCATTTATTGCATCCCATAATTTTATTTCGCCATCATATCCCGAACTATATATATATTTATTATCTTTCGAATATTTTACTGAATACACAGGACCTCTATGTCCCTTTAAAAACTTTATATTTTTTCTCTTTTTTATATCCCATATTCCAATACTTCCATCCCAACTTGCAGATAGTATATATTTCCCATTTTTAGAAAAATCTAGATCGACAACTTTACCTCTATGTTCTCCAAGAATGTAAGGTTCTATTTCTTTATCTTTTTTTAACGGATATTTTAAAGGCCAAAGCAATAATTTATTATCATCTCCTCCTGATACTAATAAACTTTCTGTTGGAGAAAATTGTACTGTATTTACTGCTGCTTCATGTCCTATTAATGTATTATTTTCTTCAATTGGATTTAATTTCCATACCACAATAGAGTAATCAAAGCTCGCACTTGCCATATATTCATTATTTTTTGATATGGCTAACCCTTTAACTGGACCTCCATGTGCAGTCAGTTTTTCTATTGCATTTACATTGTAAGTAAACAAAAATAAAGGCATTAGGAATATAACTATATTCTTAATGCCTTTATTAAATTTAACTCTATAAATCATAATTTTTACTTATAGATTTTACTCTGCTGGTTCAGGGTTTTTTAACTTTTTTTCATCTTCTTCTTTTACCCATAAATTATGATGTTCCTTTGCCCAGTTTCTATCAACTTTTCCACTGTTCATTGCATCAAGAGCACCTTCCATACCAACTGAACCAATATAAATATGAGCTATAATCATTATCATTAACCCTAATGATACTATTCCATGCCATAACTGGTTATACTGTTGCTCTTGCATTGCGCTTAGATTTGAAGGTAAATCTAGACCAAGTACATTTAACATAGCAAAAGTGTCAGAAAACATACTTGTTTCAAAAGGAAACATCAAAGCAATACCTGACATACTTACTGATAGCCCTCCTATCATTGTAATCCAGAAAATCATTTTTTGACCGGCATTAAATTTTTTAGCTGGTGGATGTGTACCTGCTTTAAATATCCCACCACCTTTTTTTAACCATTCCCAATCAATTTTTGCAGGAATGTTATGTTTAACCCACAAACCAAATGCTAATGCTAAACCTAACATAAAACCAAATGCCAGATAATTATGAATATATTTTCCAACTACAGTTATCATACTGAAGAATTCAGGGCCAAGTATGGGTAATAAGACATACCTACCATACAACATATTTAATCCTGTAAATGCCAGTAACACAAATGATCCTGCCATTAACCAGTGAGCAAATCTATCTAGAGTTGCAAATCTCAGTATCGTTTCGCCAGTTAACCCTGATTCTACTTTTATTTTACCTCTATATAAATAAAAAATTATTAGTAAACCTATTATTCCAGCCAATCCAATACCACCAAAGATAGAAATTGGACCATTTCTTAACGCTCTCCAATTATCACCTTCAGATTGTATCATCACAGCTGAAAGTTCATCTTTCATTTGAGTTGACCCAGCATTCCCGTTACGAATATATCTCCATAAGTCAGCATCAGACTTTATTCCTAAAGTTTGCCCTGGCACTTCACCTTTTGATTGAGCTAAAGACATATTTGAATTTGATATAACTGCTACGTTTAAAATAAATACCATCATTAAAGCTGCTGTTATTTTTTTTAACATTTTTATTTCCTCCTAACAAAATTTGAAATATTAGTTACTTCTTTGTCTAGATGTATGTATTCTTAATTTTGTTATTTGTTGCTCTGTGAGTGCAGTGTCTTGTTGTCCAAGATATACACCTTTTTTATAGTTTAATACTCTATTTTGCTCTTCTTCTCTACAAGAGCTAACTAAGAATGTGCTTAAGATAAACAACATTAGCAATAAAGTTTTATGAAATTTCATTATCATTTTTACCCCATTTTTAATCTAAGTATCTTATAGAATAAAAAAAAAGGCGGGAACTATTGTCCCCGCCTTTTTAAATACTTATTTAACCTTTTAATTGGTATGCAGTTCCCCATCCCCAAGCGCCAGAACCGAAGCCACGTGCAACAACTCTTTCTCTGAAAATGTTTGCAACTTCATCACCATCACCTGCCAATAATGCTTTTGTAGAACACATTTCTGCGCATGCTGGTAATTTACCTTCGGCTAGTCTATTACGACCATACTTTTGGAATTCAGAGTCAGACATATCTGTTTCTGGGCCACCTGCACAGAAAGTACATTTATCCATTTTTCCTCTTGAACCATAGTTTCCTGCTTGCGGATACTGAGGTGCTCCAAAAGGACATGCATAAAAACAATAACCACACCCTATACATAGATCTTTAGAGTGAAGAACTACGCCCTGCTCAGTTTGGTAAAAACAGTCTACAGGACATACAGCCATACATGGAGCATCTGAACAATGCATGCATGCCACTGATATTGACCTTTCACCTGGTTTTCCATCTTGAATAGTAACCACTCTTCGTCTGTTTATTCCCCATGGAACTTCATGCTCGTTTTTACATGCCGTTACACAAGCGTTACACTCTATACATCTTTCTGCGTCGCATAAGAATTTCATTCGTGCCATTTCAAGCCTCCCTTAAGCTGGTTCAATTTGACACAATGAGCACTTACTCTCTTGCATCTGGGTTACAACATCATATCCATAAGTCATAGCTGTGTTTGCTGACTCACCTAATACGTAAGGATCTGAACCTTCTGGATATTTAGACCTTAGATCTTTTCCTTCCATATGACCTCCAAAATGGAATGGTAAGAATGCTACACCTTTTGCAACTCTTTCAGTGACTTGAGCCATCACTTTAATACGAGCTCCCTCTGGTGTTGCAACCCAAACCTGTGCACCATTTCTTATGCCTTTATCATTTGCATCAGATATATTGATTTCCACAAACATATCTTGCTGCAATTCTGCAAGCCATGGGTTTGATCTTGTTTCATCTCCTCCACCTTCATACTCAACCAAACGTCCTGAAGTTAAAATCATTGGATATTTAGCAGTATGGTCTACATCCTGAATAGACTTGTAGAGAGTTGGAAGCCTGTATGCCATTCTATCTGCATATGTAGGATAATCCGCTACAAGATCTCTTCTAGAAGTATATAGTGGCTCTCTATGCAATGGTATTGGATCTGGGAAAGTCCAAACCTTTACCCTTGCCTTAGCATTTCCAAAAGGCGCACAACCATGTTTAATTGCTACTCTTTGAATTCCACCAGATAAGTCTACTTTCCAGTTTGTTTTATCTCCAGCAACTTTATCAATAGCTTCTTTTTCCTTAGCTGTTAAATCTTTATCCCAACCAAGTTTTTTTAACATTGCCATTGTAAATTGAGGATAACCATCCTTAATCTCAGAACCAACTGGATACGAACCTTCAGCTAATAAATTATTACCTTCATGCTCAACACCAAATCTTGCTCTAAAACAAAGTCCACCTTCAGCTACGGGCTTAGAAGTGTCATATAATAATGGCGTTCCTGGATGTTTCATTTCAGGAGTTCCCCAACAAGGCCAAGGAAGTCCATAATATTCCCCGTCAACTTCTCCACCAATTGCTTTTAAGGTAGTTCTGTCAAATGTATGTTGGTTTTTCATGTGAGCTTTTAGTCTTTCTGGCGATTGACCAGTATAACCAATTGTCCACATACCAGTATTAAACTCGCGTGTGATATCTTCAATTAATGGTTCCTCACCATTTACCTTTATTTGCTTAAACATACGCTTCTCAAAACCAAACTTTTTTGCAAACTTATACATAATTGTGTGGTCAGGAAGTGAGTCAAATGAAGGCTCAATAACTTTTTCTCTCCACTGAAGAGATCTATTTGAAGCTGTTACTGATCCTGAAGTCTCAAATTGAGTTGTAGAAGGTAACAGATACACCCCATCAGTTTTATCAGATAAAACCGCCGAAACTGTTGGGTATGGATCAATCACGACCATTAAGTCGAGCTTCTCCATTGCTACTTTCATTTCTTTCATTCTAGTTTGAGAGTTAGGCGCATGCCCCCAAAAAACCATTGCTCTTAGATTATCAGGCTGCTCTATATTTGCCTTATCTTCTAAAACACCATCAATCCATCTGGATACAGGTATGCCTTTTTGGTTCATTAAACTTTTAGTTTTACCATCTTTACCTTTCAATGAAGCAAATCTAGCTTTTAACCAATTATAGTCTTCTCCCCATACTCTTGACCAGTGCTTCCAAGCTCCAGCTGAGAGACCATAATATCCAGGTAATGAATGAGATAAAATACAAAAATCTGTCGCACCTTGAACGTTATCGTGTCCACGAAAAATATTTGCACCACCACCAGCAGTTCCCATATTACCTAAAGCTAATTGAAAAGCACAATAAGCTCTTGTATTGTTATTTCCATTAGTGTGTTGAGTTCCACCCATACACCAAATAAATGTCCCAGGTCTATTGTTAGCCATTATTTTGGCTACCCTTTTTAACTGTGAACCAGGAACTCCTGTTACTCTCTCAGTTTCTTCAGGATTCCATTTTTTTACTTCGGCTCTTACATCGTCCATTCCATAAACACGTTGCCTAATAAATTCTTTGTCTTCCCACTTATTTTCAAAAATATGCCACATTAATCCCCAAATTAATGCAACGTCTGAACCTGGTCTAAATCTTACATACTCATCTGCATGAGCAGCAGTTCTAGTAAATCTTGGGTCACATACTATTAAGGGTGCATTATTTTGCTCTTTAGCTTTCATTAAATGCATTAATGAAACTGGGTGAGCTTCAGCTGGATTCCCACCGATTACAAATATCGCTTTAGAGTTATGGATATCATTATAAGAGTTTGTCATCGCACCATAACCCCACGTGTTAGCAACACCTGCAACTGTGGTAGAGTGACAAATTCTAGCTTGATGATCTCCGTTATTAGATCCCCAATATGCATAAAATTTTCTAAATAAATATGACTGTTCATTGTTAAACTTAGCTGAACCTAACCAATAAACTGAATCTGGGCCTGATTTCTTTCGAATATCGAGCATTTTATCACCAATTTCGTTTATGGCATCATCCCATGACATTCTAGTCCATTTTCCGCCAACTAGTTTCATTGGATACTTTAATCTTCTTTCTCCACTTGCTGTTTCTCGAACTGATGAACCTTTAGCACAATGAGCGCCTAAATTGATTGGACTATCCCAACCTGGCTCTTGTCCTGTCCAAACACCATTTTGAACTTCAGCAATCACGGTACAACCAACTGAACAATGTGTACAAACTGACTTCTTTATAGTGACAGCAGAATTTGAAGCCGCAGCTTTTACAGCTTTAACATTTGAACCGACTAAAGCTGCTGCAGTAGCCAATCCACCAACGGCTAATCCAGAACCCTTTAAAAAAGCACGTCTATCAACTACTTTTTCTGTGGCCCTGCCGATGAAAGATGAAGTTTGGGAGCCTATCGCCACCCCTTTCGTCTTCTTTCTAAGCATAGTATTCCTCCTAAAATAATTTAATTTAAATTAAAACCTTGCTGTTTCGTAGTATGCTTTAACATGCTTTGTCTTCTGGTAGCCCGCTCCAGTTGTATTCATTTTCTCATCTGCAGAGGCTGTATTTGAAACTGAAACAGCAACTGTTGCAGCAGCGGTTATTGCGGCACCTTTTAAAAAGTCTCTTCTACCGTTTTTTGGTTTATTACTTTCCATTATCTACTCCTCAATATTAAGTTCAATAATTTGAACCAATGAACAGGGGCCTATCGCTACCCTGTAACATCCATTTTGAACGATGAACGTTCAATTTCTATAAATTCTCTTCCTAATGTTCCAACAGGCGCATAAAATACGGCTATTTTTGAAGCCTCTATATCTCTCATAAGTAATTCTACCCAGGGCGCTAGGTGCTTGTTAAAAAAATCTCTTTGTTCTGTAATTGAAAATTTTCTATCAAATTTACCAAGAATTATCCCTGACATAATATCAAATAAACTAGCAATATGATCTTCTGGCTCTTTAACGTCAGCAGACATTTCAATGCCAATTTCTTTCATATCGTTTCTTAGCTTTGCTAGAGGCTTATCTTTTAAAAAACCTGTTAGATAATAAGAAGCAAAAGGAAGTATTTCTCCCCTTCCAACGCCAATAAATATTTTAACGTATTCATCTCTTATTTCATGAAGATCAAGGGAAGAAGCTAATTTAGCTAGAATTTTTATTGCATTACCAATAGGTGTATTGTCAGATTTTAGTAATGTTAACTGCTTAACTAAGTCAGCACTTGGTTCGGCTCTTAATAAGCTTGCTAAAAAAGAATACATATCAGCTCTAAGCTGATCTTCTTCATCAATTAATGCTATTTGATTTGATTCTAATGAATTCAAATTATCTCTCCCCATATTCATTATTACTAAAAAAAAGGAAAGATAAAGGTTTATTTTATGAATGTGTTAACTAAAGAAACAATCTAAGTCTTTGTTTTTGCTTATGATAATCATTATCATTATTATTCATGCAAAGGTCTTGGTTTGAATACCATCATCTTAGGCTTTGGTTTTTCTTCAAGTAAAGGTTTAAAATCTACTTCAACTTTTTCTAAAACTGTCTCATTAATATCTAATTCATCTTTGATGATTTCTTTGTTTTTTAATTGTGAGTCGAGCTCATTTGAAGATTTTATTATTTCATTATCGTCAACTATTGGCTTTTCTTCTTTTATACTTTTTTTTGACGGTGTTTTAATATCAGATTGTGATGCAACATCATCTTTTTCTTTATCTACTTCTCCATCAATTCCATCTTCATCTTTTCCATCAATAATTTCTGAGAGATACCCCCTACCAACTTGGTAAGCTGTTTGCATACCTTCTATAACGGTCGCAGCATCTGTAAAGTCTTCATGATAATCATTGATCTCTGCATCTGCGAATCTAATAATAGGATTTAATTTCCAAACTTTTCTAAGAGCTATCTGTCTTAGTCTGTCTGGTATTCCATCTTTAAAAAATAAATCTAATCCTTTTTCTTTTTTAATATTTTCTGGATTTGGCAAATTAAATTTTTCTAATAATTCTTCGTCATTTAATTCATCATATTCACTTTCATCAGCAATTTCTGATGATACAATCGCTTCATCATCGTTTTCCGAGGTGGTCATTTTATTAACGTTTTCTTTTTCCGTTAATACCTTTACATCAGATTTATTATTGGACTTTTTTTTGGACCATCTTGATATAAATCCTTCTTGAGCATTATCTTTATTATCTTCTTCCATAGCTATCAACAATTCCAAATTTTATTAATATTAATTAAATATGTTTTTTTTATTTAAGCGAGCATCGCCGCCTCGTTTTGTAATCTCATCTATGTCTTTTTTATCCCTTTTCCTTTTTTTAAATTTTTCAGGATGGAAATGAAATTCAACAAATTTTTCAAGAAGCTCTGCAATAGGTCCATATAGAGGTATTTTTTCAACTTTATCTTCACCACAATCTTCATAATCTTGAATCGTATATGGTGAAAGAGAAACTTCAGCTAAATGTATATCAATATTATTTTGAATTTGACTGTTATCTACTTTGTCATCTTTTTCTAATAAATCTCCGTCTCTAAGAACTATATAAACAGAAGGGTCTGATGATTGAAGGTTTTCAGCATAACCCTCAGCCTCAGCACGATGCAAATCTATAGATGCTTCTGCTACATATAGATTATTACTATTACTATCTTCCATTTGAATATCATTAATCAATGGATAAATTCTTACATCATTGATTGGAGGGTAACCTGAACCGTTAGAAACATTTAAAGGTATCAAATCATTAATAACCCATTTGTGACTCTCCCAAATATTATCAATTTCTTTTCTCTCAAGAATGATTCTTACTGCATATAAAAGGTGTTTATTACTTTCTAAATTTTCCATTAATTTACTGGCCTAATCCATATAAAATAAAATAATTGCTTTTTAATGTAGCAATATTAAAAAAAAAAAAACAAATTAAAAATTTTATAAAAACAAAAATTAATTGACATTTGAGATTATTTAATCACTTGATGCATTAATCTTGGGAGAGTTTAAAAGTGGATATTCTTAACAATAAAGTATTGATTTGCAACTGCGAAAAAACGATGGATATAGATGGAGATGAGCTTTCAAAAGCTTGTAAATCTGATACTTTATGTAAAGTAGGAAACAATCTTTGTGGTTCTGAGATTGACTTCGTAATTAAAGAGTTAAAAGAAGCACAAGAAAATGATAAAAATTTATTAATTGCTTGCACCCAAGAGAACCAAACCTTTCAAAAGATCGCAGAAGAAAATAATTTACCTGCTCCAACAACCTTTAATATAAGAGAGTATGCAGGGTGGTCCAAAGAAAGAAAAAAATCAATTCCTAAAATAAGTTCATTAATTAATTCTGCTTTTGAAAATATTAAACAAACCCCAAGTTTAACATTAGAATCTTCAGGAAGATGCTTTGTTTATGTAGATCATAATAAAGGTGATACTTCTGTCGAAATAGCTGCAGATCTTTGTAAAAAGTTAGCTAATCATCTTGGTGTAACCTTAATGATAAGTAACTTCAAAAATGATCTAATATTAGAGCCTAATAATTATAAAATTACTAAAGGTAATATTAAAACCGCTCAGGGGTATTTTACTCAATTCAAACTAGAAATTAATGATTTTTCAGAGAGTTTGGCTAGCAGCAAATCAAAGGTTGAATTTGGAGATTTTTTTAATAAAGTTGACACTGATTGTGATTTAATCATCGATCTGACTGAGAACACTCCGATGTTTACCGGTGACCATAAACGTGATGGATATTTTAGAGCTAGCTGTAACAGTCCCTCTGAATTATTTGACGTTTTTACAAAAACAATTGAAATGATAGGTCAATTTGAAAAACCTATTTATGTTAACTTTGATGAAAACTTATGTGCTCATTCACGTAACGGTATAACTGGCTGTACTAAATGTTTAGATGTATGCCCCGCAGGAGCTATACAAACATCTGGTGACATCATATCAGTTGATCCTGGCATTTGCGGTGGATGCGGTTTTTGTGGATCAGTATGCCCTTCAGGGGCTATTCAGACTGACTACCCAAGCCTTGATATTACCTTAGGGTCATTATCTAAACTTCAAAATCATTTCGTTCAAGCAGGAGGTAAAAACCCTAGTTTAATTTTGTTTGATGGAAGTTTTGGTAAAGAAATGATTAGCTTAATATCACGATATGGAAATGGTTTGCCTGCTAATCTAATTCCTTATGAGATGCATTCAGTCGGAAGAGTTGGACATGACTTATTAGTGTCTTCAATTGCACTTGGATTCAAAAAAATATTTATTCTTATTGATCCTAAAAATAGTGAGGAATTTAATTTCTTACCCAAGCAGGTTGAAATAACTAACTCTTTACTCTCTGGAATTGGAAACAATATAAATGATTCGATTTCTATTATAGAGGAGAACGATCCAGAATTAGTAGAAAAACAAATTTATGATGTTTCACAATACACAAAAATAAAACCTTCTTTTTTTATACCCCTTGGAGCCCCAAGGGGTATTTTAAGAGCTGGTATCCAAGGACTATCTAAAAGTAATAACAATAAAAATAATATGATTGAATTACCTGAAGGTTCTCCATATGGAAAAGTAGATGTTAACCTTGAAACTTGTACGATTTGTTTATCATGCGTAAGTGCATGCCC
>CESE01063960.1_pt1 | contig 24763 bp, 24 predicted proteins | sample 350271 | NCBI WGS metagenome assembly CESE01 (sample SAMEA2621536, study PRJEB7988) | marine metagenome | isolation source: saline water (ENVO:00002010), including | reverse complement strand
TTTTACAGCGTTGGCAGATTTACCTTTGGCTACTGTTGTATCCATTTTTTTTGTAGCACCTTTTCTAATTACAATTTTCTCTGTCGTATTCCTTGGAGAAGTTGTTGGTGTTTGGCGCTGGTTTGCTATTGTTCTTGGTTTGATTGGTGTGTTTTTAGTTGTACGGCCTGGTACTGAAGAATTTAATATTACGGCTATTTTGCCAGTTTTGGCTGCAACATGTTATGCAGCATTTCATATACTAACTAGAAAACTTGGACCGGATGAAAACCTCCTCACTTTAACGTTTTATACGCCAGTCGCAATGCTAATTGTTTCAACTTTAATTGGCTTAAGTGTCGGCCATGGCAATTTTTCTGGTAGTGGGCACCGATCTCTCGAATTTCTAGTCCGTGCGTGGCACTGGCCTACTGGGACAGACTTTGGAATAATGGTATTTATTGGTGTTGGCATCACTTTGGCTGGTGCTGCCATTGCACAGGCTTACCGTGTTGCTGAAGCTGCGTTGGTTGCACCTTTTGAATATACTGCTCTGATTTATGCTGCGATACTTGGATATTTGATATTTTCAGAATGGCCTGATATTTTTGGATGGATAGGAATGAGCTTGGTGGTTGCTTCTGGGCTAGTGATAGTTTGGCGGGAGAATGTTAATGCTCGCCCAAGGGTTGCGCCGCTCAATTCTCCGCGTTAGCCGTGCCAACAAGGGGACCAATATATGAATGTAAAAGCTGTTGTTTTTGATATTGGAAATGTGCTGATTGAGTGGCACCCGGAGCGCTATTTTGATCGAACAATAGGTCCAGCAAAAAGACGTGCGTTATTTGCTGCCGTTGACTTGCACGCCATGAACGATCGGATAGATTTAGGGGAAGGTTTCCGCGATGTAATCTATGCTGTGGCAGAAGCTAATCCAGAATGGCGAACAGAAATTCGAGATTGGCACGATAATTGGATCCAGTTAGCAACCCCTCCGATTGCGCATTCAGTTCGCCTGCTTAGGGCGCTTAGATCTAATGAGGTGGCAGTTTTTTCGCTCACTAATTTTGGAGTAGAAAGCTTCGCCTATGCTCAAAGTCACTATGATTTCTTAAAAGAGTTTGATCGAGATTATGTTTCTGGCCAGATGCAGGTGATTAAGCCTGATCCTAAAATTTATACAATGCTTGAGCAAGATTGTGGCGTTGCACCAGAGAATCTTCTTTTTACTGATGATAGAGCGGACAACATAGCTGTGGCGGCAAACCGTGGATGGCAGACCCACCTGTTTGAAGGCCCTCAGGGTTGGGCGGATCGACTTGTGGAGGCAAATCTTCTTAGTGTGGATCAGTCTCGGTGACGCCGGCGCTAATCCCTTTTACTGAGGGTGAGGTTGGCCTAGATTGGTTAGTATTGGTAGAATATTTAAAGCAGGGGCATCAGCAAGCTAAGGCAGAGATTAAAGATCTTTTCTTATATCGGGATTCCGATACCCTTCTCAGTCGTTCTGCCTGGATTGATGGTATGGGACTACTTACCAAAACGGCAACTGTATTTCCAAATAATATTAAATCTGGGCAGCCCATGATTGATGGCGGTGTGATGCTATTTGATGATAAAAATGGTCAGCTTGCGGCGGTGATTGATTTTCATCTGATTACTAAATGGAAAACGGCTGGCGATAGTTTGATGGCTGCTTTGGCTTTGGCTCCAGCTAATGTACGAGAGATTTTGATTGTAGGGGCTGGTACGGTAGGAAAGTCACTAATCGAGGCATTTGGGGTAGGTTTTCCAGGAGCAAATTTCACAATCTGGAACCGTAGCCAGACTAATGCTAATATATTTGCTGAAGCTACTGGTGCGGCAGTGGCGCCTGATCTTGAGATGGCTGTACGCAAAGCTGACATTATCCTTACTTGTACAATGACTACTGACCCTATCTTGAGTGGAGCTTGGTTGCGACCAGGTCAACATGTAAATATGATTGGTGCATATCGTCCGGATATGCGGGAGGCAGATGATTTAGCCCTCCAAAAGTCATTGATTTTTGTAGATAGCTTTGAAACCACGTTAGAGCATATAGGTGAATTAAAAATTCCCTTAGAGAGCGGCGCAATTTCTCGCGCTGATATACGCGCCGATTTCTATGACTTGAAATCTTTCCAGGCTGGGCCCCAAGATATTACTATTTTTAAAAATGGTGGTGGCGCCCATCTCGATTTAATGGCTGCCCGCTACGTATTGGATCAATGGCTCGGCTGATTGGCGTTTTCTTACAAGACGTAATTTGCCTCGAAAACTTTATCTTACTAGAATTTTGGACAATACTCGTTTTATTTCACCGCCAGGTCCGTCAACCATGGCTTAGCTGCACCAACTGTTCGGTAGGGATTGCTGCTAAGTAGAAGGGGCGCTTGCGTGTTAAAAATATTAAAGAAACAGCAATCAAATCATTACAGTTATTTGATAGGCTACGTTTTTGACAGTAATGGAAGTGGTCTCTCTCTAATTGGTAAATGCACAATTGCGCTAAACAGCCCAACACCAACACCGATCCACCAAACAACTGTGTAGGTGCCGTATATGTCATACATCGCGCCACCCAGCCAGACACCCAGAAAACTGCCAAGTTGGTGTGAAAAAAACACAATTCCATAAAGCGTACCCATGTAACGAAGCCCATAAATATGAGCTACTAATCCAGATGTTAGTGGAACAGTAGCCAACCAGAGTGACCCCATTGCAACTGAAAACAAGATTACTGAGAGTGGAGTAATTGGTAGTGCTATGAATAGTGCGGCAATTATGGTCCGTCCCATATAAATCCAAGCAAGCAAATATTTTTTTGAATAATATTTACCAAGGTAACCTGCCATCAAAGTCCCAGCGATGTTGGCTAGTCCAATTAGAGAAATTGCCAATGCACCTAATCGAGAGGTACTAGTGATCCCCACAGAATATAAAGCGCCGCCAGGCTGAATTGGACCGCAGAGCTCAGTAACAAAAGCTGGAAAATGCGCCGTAATAAAGGCAAGCTGGTAACCGCAGGAGAAAAACCCAAGAAAGATCAAAGTATAGCTCGGATCCTTAAATGCTTTTATAAGCACCTGGCCAATGCTTTCTTCTAACTCAGTCTTGCTGGCTAAACGCTCTGTTTTCATCATTGGTAAAAAAACTAATGAGCTAATAATAATAGCAGCAAAAGCGATGAAGACACTTTGCCAGACCATAAAGTTCAGCAGAAACTCAGCTAACGGTGCACCAATAACTTGGCCTGCAGAACCCGCTGCTGTTGCAATTGCCAAGGCCATAGATCTGTTTTCGTTAGATGCCGCTCGAGCAACAACGGCAAGTATTACCCCAAAGCCAGTTCCGGCGATACCAAACCCGATAAGTATTCCATAAAACTGCATGGCACCAGGGCTGACGGCTGTCGAAGACAATACCAAGCCGAGCGCGTAAACTATGCCACCTAAAATAATTGCTTTTCTATCTGTAAATTTTTCTGCGATTGCCCCAAATATAGGTTGCCCAATTCCCCAAAATAAATTCTGCAATGCAATGGCCATAGAAAACTCAGTGCGCAGCCATCCAAATTCTTCGGCAACAGGGATTTGAAATACCCCAAACGAGGCACGAACAGCAAAGCTCAACATAATGATAATGCAGCCTGCAATCAAGACAGGGCTAAAAAGTGCAGCTTGTTTCATATTCAAAAACCTAAATAATAGTGTTTGGTGTGCAAGTACTTAATTTTAAATTTTACAAGTTATTTGCTTGGCAGTGTTAAGTGAAAATTTTTTTTAAAAATAGATTATTTGCACCTTGAATAAGGTGAAGGTAAGTGAATTGCATGGACTTGTTTACCACTTATTTTGATGCAGTTTCCGCAGGAGATTTGCAAGCTGACGGTGCACAGGAATCTGTATTGCCAGAGTTGGAGCGGGTGCGCATAGCTTTAACTGCGCCAACTAAGAGGGGCTGGTTTCGAAAAGCAGGGCCTGGACCAAAAGGTTTGTACCTTTGGGGTGGCGTTGGACGTGGGAAATCTATGCTGATGGATATGTTTGCCCGCAGCTCATCTAAGACAGTACGTCGGGTACATTTTCACGCTTTTATGCAAGAGGTACACACCGGAATCTCCCGCGCCAAGTCACAAGGAATTCAGGATGCCATCCAACCTGTGGCCCAGGAAATGGCTGAGGGAATTTCTTGCCTTGCATTTGATGAAATACAAATCACTGATATTACTGATGCTATGCTTGTAGGGCGGCTGTTTGAGGCGCTTTTTGCGGCTGGCGTCGCAATAGTTGCAACATCAAACCGTCACCCTAATGATCTCTACAAAGACGGCTTAAATCGGCAATTGTTCTTGCCCTTTATCGCATTGTTACAAGAAAGAATGGTGGTGACTGAATTAGCCTCACCGACTGATTACAGACAAAACAGGATGTCTGGGCAGGAAATCTATTTCAGCCCACTTGGTGTGGTGGCGACAACGGCTATGGATAACATTTGGTTGGAATTAGCTGGGGGACCAGGCCAAAGCTTTAGCTTGGAAGTTAAATCTCGCCAAGTTCAAATACCTAATCTTAGAAACGGCATTGCACGCATTTCGTTTTATGAACTCTGTGGCCAGCCACTTGGTGCGGCTGATTATCTTGCTTTGGCACAAGAGGTAAAAGTTTTGATGCTCGATGATATTCCAGTCTTGAGCCGGGATAATTCCAGCGAAGCCAAACGTTTTGTTACATTAATAGACGCGGTGTATGAAGCTCAGATAGGTTTCGTAGCATCCGCTGCTGCTGCTCCTGAACAATTATATCTTGAAGGAATGGGTAGTTTTGAGTTTGAGCGAACTGCTTCTAGGCTTTGTGAAATGCAGGCCAATAACTGGGGTAAAAGCTGATTATCTTACAAATCTTTAACTTGTTAATTTATTTTTCTATTTTCGCGTAAAACGTGGCCAGCTAAATACAATGAGCCGCAGATTAGTATGCGGGTACCAGGATAAAGATGAGATATTTCTTTCAGGATTTGGCCTAGATCTTCCCCCTCAACACACTTTAAACCACACGCGGTGCCAGCTTTTACTAACTCTCCTGCTGGAACAGCGTTAGGTTCATTAGGAATTGTGAAGGCTGTCAAAGATTTGCAGTGTCTCGAAATGGGTCTCAAAAAGCCTTCAACGTCTTTGGTGTTAATCATTCCACATATAATGTGGGTATCGCGCGTTGGCAGACCACCTAGTGTGGCTGCAATTGCGCGCCCCGCAGCTGGGTTGTGACCGCCGTCAAGCCAGAGTTCATTTTGGGGAAGAGAACTTGCAAGAAAACCAGTCCGAAGTCGCTCCATGCGTGCAGGCCAAACGGCTTTAGTCACAGCGTTGGAGAAATCATTTTCTTCCATTCTCAAATACCGCAAAGTTGCTATTGCACATCCCGCATTCTTTAATTGGTGGGGGCCTGAAAGAGAAGGAAGTGGCAAGTCCAAAAGACCATTTTCATCTTCAAATATTAAACGCTCAGCCTCCACTTTCACGTGCCAGTGTTGACCATGGACTAAAAGTGGTGCGCCAATTTTAGCCGCTTGTTTCTCTATAACCTGAAGTGCTTCGTCGTGTTGTGGACCCACTATAGCAGTAACTCCACGTTTTAAAATACCAGCTTTTTCGTATGCAATTTGCGAAATTGTATCACCTAAAAATTGTTGGTGATCGAGATCAACAGGCGTAATAATGCATGCTGCGGGTGAGTTTATAACATTTGTCGCATCAAGCCTTCCACCTAAGCCTACTTCAAGAAGGGTATAATCTGCAGTTACCTGAGAGAAAGCTCGCAGCGCGGCGCACGTGGTAATTTCAAAATAAGTGATGGCTTCGCCATTATTAGAATTGTAGCAGGCATCAAGTTGATTAGTTAAGGCGTCTTCTGTGATTAACTTTCCTGCAATTCGAATACGCTCGTGAAAATAAGCTAAATGAGGCGACGTGTAAGCATGAACAGTTTTGCCTGCACCTTCTAATCCTGCACGGAGCATTGCCTGTGTGCTGCCTTTGCCATTTGTACCTGCTATGTGGATCACGGGTGGAAGAGATAACTGAGGGTTCCCCAAAGACCCTAACAGTCTCCAAACACGGTCCAATGTCAGATCAATGACCTTTGGATGCAGGGCCATCATCCGTTCTAGGATATGGTCCGAAGGTTTGGATATCACGTGGGTTTGCTCTTTTTAATTAAACTCTCTTCTGGGGTAGGTTTTGGCAGATCTCCCATAATTGCAGGTGATTTATTCTGCAAAATTCGGATAATCTTTATTAATTCGTCACGCATTTTTGTACGATGAGTAACCCTATCAAGCATGCCGTGATCTAGTAAATACTCAGCCCGTTGAAACCCTTCAGGTAGTTTTTCACGTATAGTTTGTTCAATTACTCTTTGGCCAGCGAAACAGATAAGTGCATTGGGCTCAGCGATCTGTACATCACCGAGCATAGCATAAGACGCGGTGACACCACCGGTAGTTGGATGAGTAAGAACAACAATATAGGGGAGATTTGCTTCTTTCAGCATCTGCACTGCAATTGTGGTACGTGGCATTTGCATAAGGGATAAAATACCCTCCTGCATTCTTGCTCCTCCAGCGGCTGAAAATAGGATTAAAGGCCGCTGCAACTCAACAGAGCGTTGAGCCGCTGCAATTACTGCATTGCCCACATACATGCCCATAGATCCACCCATAAATGAGAAGTCCTGGCAGGCTGCAACAATACCAGTGCGCCCAATTTCACCCTCTGCCACTAGCATGGCTTCTGTTTCACCAGTTTTCTTTTGAGCCGCCTTTAACCGATCTGGATATTTTTTTTGGTCACGGAACTTTAGAGGATCAAGGATTGGCTTTGGCACATCAAGTTCAACAAAAATACCACCATCAAACAATCCCTCCAGGCGCACACGGGGGCTGATCGCCATGTGGTGGTCGCATTGTGTGCAAACATTTAAATTATCGGAAAGTTCACGGTGAAACAGCATAGTTCCGCACTCGCCACATTTGGTCCAAAGGTTTTCTGGAACTTCACGACGCGAAAATAGTGAATTTATCTTTGGCCGAACGTAGTTTGAAATCCAATTCAAGTGTAGTGTTTCCCTGTTTATTTGAACTTTTGGTCAGTTAATCACCTGTGCTGAGAAATGCAACTCAAGTCCGCATGGCAAGGCGCACAAAAAGGTAAGCCACTAAAATACCTATAGCCTCATTAGGTAAGCGTGTGGCGAGTTCAGTGGTATCAGTTACAGAGAAAGGGTAAACGAAAAGACTTAACCCTCCTAAAAAATCCTCTAGGCCTAAAACCGCAAGGGCCATAAAATTGTTTGCAAAATGAAAGGCAATTGCGGGTCCAAGGGTGCCATTGCGTGCTGTAAGGTCTGCTGCGAGTATACCAAAACCCACTGCCCACAAGGCCGTCCACGGCGCTATGTCGTTCATTGTACTTGGATTATAATGTAATATGCCAAATAAGATTGATGGGATAAGTATCCAAATAGCTCTTGGTGCCCCAAGGGCTGCCAGCTGGCTTTGGATGTAGCCGCGGAAAACTAACTCCTCTGCGGTAACCTGTATGAGTATAAATAATAAAGAGACTGGTAACAGTGTTAGCCAGAATACAAACGAAAGTTGCTGACGGAAATCTTCTGTTAAAAATATAAAGATGGTGGTGATAGCCAGATAAGTTGCCAACCCCCGCATTGCGCTAAGAAACTGTAAGGCAGTATCTGCTAGGCCACCAAACAAGGTAATTGGGTTACGTTGATGTACCAAAATAATGACAAGTCCAATAGCAATAATCAAAAAGCTAAAACTGCCAAGTATGGCCAAGGTTTGGCCGGGCGTTAGCGCGCCTCCTGCGGCAGCTAATTCACCTACCCAGGCATTTCCCATACTCAACTTAAGTGCATAGCTGCCGAGCCCAAGCAGAACTGCGTATAGTATCGTAGTAGTAATTAATCCAAGTATTAAGCGAAATAGACTAGAGGTTTCGCGGGCAGATGCAACGAGACGTTCATGCGGTTCATAAGACATGCGGGCCTTCTAGATCGTGTGTTGGAACAAAGAAAGAATATATTTAATATTAAACAGGATATTATTATATTTTCTTCATTCTGATTGAATTTTTTTAATGTCTCTAGTTAAGTAAAATTATATAAAATATCGAATAATCTTTACGTATAATTAATAAGTTTCTAATTTATGGATGGCCCTTTTTAAACTGTTGGCTTGCCCATCTGGGTTTCACCGCATACATAATAAATGAATATATAAGCAAGGGGTTCCTCAATGAACAAGCATGTATTTGATAAATCTAAATTGCCTAGTCGCCATGTTTCGGTTGGTCCAGCTCGTGCGCCACATCGTTCGTATTATTATGCAATGGGGATGACTGCTGAGGAGATTGCTCAGCCGTTCATAGGAGTCGCTACTTGCTGGAATGAGGCAGCACCATGTAATATTTCCCTTAACCGGCAGGCTCAATCCGTCAAGATTGGAGTAAAATCAGCGGCGGGTACTCCGCGTGAATTTACCACAATTACTGTGACTGATGGAATAGCTATGGGCCATGAGGGAATGCGCTCCTCTCTTGCTAGTCGAGAGGCTATCGCTGACAGTGTTGAACTAACAATGCGAGGTCATTGCTACGATGCAATAGTTGGTCTTGCGGGCTGTGATAAATCTTTGCCGGGAATGATGATGGCAATGGTACGGCTGAACACACCGTCTGTTTTCATTTATGGCGGCTCGATTCTTCCTGGTAGATTGAATGGTAAAGATGTCACTGTTCAAGATGTTTTTGAAGCTGTTGGACAGCACCAGGCAGGTAACTTATCAACCTGTGAACTAGAAAAGCTTGAGGCTGTTGCCTGTCCTTCAGCGGGTGCGTGCGGGGGACAATTTACTGCCAATACGATGGCATGCGTGTCAGAAGCCATTGGCCTTGCTCTTCCTAATTCATCTGGAGCACCAGCACCTTATGAATCTCGTGATCAATATGCAATTTCTTCTGGTGAGGCTGTTATGAACCTGCTCGAGAAAAATATTCGGGCGCGTGATATAGTGACGATGAAGTCTCTAGAAAACGCGGCGCGCGTTGTTGCGTGTACGGGTGGATCAACTAATGCGGGATTGCATTTACCGGCCATTGCTCACGAAGCTGGTCTTGAGTTTAATCTTGATGATGTGTGTGAAATTTTCCGTGATACGCCTTATTTTGTTGATTTAAAGCCAGGTGGACAATATGTTGCTAAAGACCTTTACGAGGTAGGTGGTGTGCCTGTTGTAATGAAAGAGTTGCGCAAGGCTGGCCTGATGCATGAAGATTGTATTACAGCAACTGGTAGATCCATGGGTGAAGAACTTGACCTTATTGAGCGCGAAGCTGATGGGCGGGTGATATATCCTGTGGAGACACCAATAACAAAAACTGGTGGTGTAGTTGGCTTAAAGGGAAATTTGGCCCCTGAAGGCGCGATTGTAAAAGTAGCTGGTATAAGCCCACAACATCAAATTTTTACTGGACCGGCGAGGGTATTTGAATGTGAGGAAGATGCGTTTGAAGCTGTGAAGCGGCGTGAATATCAAGAAGGTGAAGTTTTAGTTATCCGCAACGAAGGCCCCTCTGGTGGCCCGGGGATGCGAGAAATGTTGGCTACTACGGCAGCCCTCTCAGGTCAGGGTATGGGTAAAAAAGTAGCATTGATAACTGATGGACGTTTTTCTGGAGCTACCCGAGGATTTTGTGTTGGGCATGTGGGACCTGAGTCTGCGCATGGTGGTCCCATTGCGCTGATCAAATCTGGCGATGTAATTACTATTAATGCTATTTCAGGCATACTTTCTGTTGCACTTAGCGACGAAGATCTAGGCCAAAGAAAGATTGATTGGAAAGGTCCACGTGAAACGCTTTACGCCAGTGGCGCACTTTGGAAATATGCTCAACTTGTTGGAGCTACTTATAAAGGTGCTGTTACGCATCCTGGCGCTAAAGTAGAGCGTCACGTTTACTTTGATTTGTAAATCAGCCCTCTAAGAAGGCTGATTTCTGCTTACTAACAAATTGTGATTGTATGAACTTAATTTAATAAGAGTTAGTCAGTCGGTATTAAAATCACTTCTACGCGACGGTTCATTTCGAGACCCGCTTTTGTTTCATTGCTTGCAACTGGGGCCAAATAACCAATACCGTTTGCATTAATGCGGTCAGGTTCAATATCTGGAAATTGAGTATTTAATAACGATTGAACCGCGATTGCTCGTTCTTTTGATAGTTTGATATTACTTTCGAGAGGGCCTTGAGAATCTGTGTGTCCTACCAGAACGATTGATTGATTTGGCCTGAGCCGCAAATAGTCCACCAACGCTAATAAAGAAGGAAATACGTCTCCCTCCAACTTGGCCGCTCCTGCTTCAAATTTCAGATCAGCCAAAATGAAATGCCCAGTCTCGGTTAGCTGACTGGACAATTGCTCTGGACCTTTTGGAACAGGGAGGGTGGAAAACTTGAGGTCCTTATTTTGGGTGGGCTGAATTGTAGTAAGCTGCACATGTGTCTGTTTCAGAGACTGGCTGATTAATACCCAAGCAGCTTTATCATTACCTTTTTGAAAACCAATAAATATGTAATCACCTAGGTCAACATACATTTCTGGTGGTGGCAGTACCTTTAATGAAAATCGAAAGTCAAATCCGCCACAGTACTGGTCGGCGCATTGCAAAGTTAGCTTATAACCCTTTTCAATTAATTGTGGTAAAATAACAGCTGCAATGGCATCGGGTTTTGTTGCTACATCTGAACGGAAAACGACCTTGCTTGAGGCCCCTATGAATTTTTTGCTAGGAACCTTAGAGCCATCCCAAATATTTAAAGGTAATAGTATGGTATCTAAAGCTTTGTCATGCTGAGCGATCTTTTCTAATCCAACTGGCATGGCAAATTCAAGGGCTTGAATAGACAAAGGCAATAGAAAAAAAAGAATAATTAGTCTTAACATTTGCATCCTAACGGCCTTGCGAGTGATACTCTGGGTTTGGTATCATCGCTGTGGCGCTGGCTATACGGTTAGTCATATTAAAAAATCCAGCTACTGCCGCAATGTCCCAAATATCGCGATCTGAAAAGCCCACAGCGCGTAGATCCTCTCGATTGGCTTCTTCGATGTGGTGGCTGGATTCTGTCATAAGAGCTACGAAATCAAGCATTGCCTTGTGTCGTATATTTAACGTTGCAGATCGATAGTTCATCACCAATTGCTCACCTAATGTAGGATTTTCAGAAAGTTGCCTTACAGCAGCGCCATGCGCTGTTAAACAATAAAAACATTTGTTGATTGAAGATACAACGACCGCAATCATTTCGCGCTCCAGTTTGGATAGTCCACTTTCAGCTAGCATCACATCGTTATAAAACGCAGTAAAAGCATTCAGCTTACCAATGTCGAAGGCATAGGCTTGCAACACATTTGGTATTATTCCAAGTTTTTCTCTGCAAGCGTCAAAATAATCCTGAGTGGAAGCTGGAAGAGGATCGACCATCGGTAGATCAAGAGCTGTAGGTTTATCGGTCATCAACTTTCCTTAATTCGATAGTGGTATTTTGCAACAGGGTACATTCCTAGTGAACGATATAACGTATTTGCTGCAACATTTCGATTTGTAGTTATCACACTCATATACACTGCTCCTCTGGCTTGTGCCCAATCCGCTGCCTGTGCCATTAGTTTTCGAGCAACGCCCTTGCGTCTAAAGCTTTGGAGTACCTCAACTGCGTGGACCATGGCAATATTTCCATCTAATGCCAGAAATGCTGTACCAGCTGCGGTGTCTCCCTCTCTCGCGAGAAGGCCAGTCTTAGGCCCCTGAACTCGATACATTACCGCCACACGGTTTTTTCCTATACTCCCAGCATTCCATATTTCATGCATGACCTGTAACGGCTCCCATACAGTGTAACTTTGAGCGAAAGGGAACGTCTCCGGTACTAGTCGTGCGTTTTTACAAATGTAAACAGTAGATGGATCAATAACTCTGTAGCCTTGAGCGTCTAAAGCCTGGTCTAATTCGTGATCCCCGTCGCGGATCATAAATAACTTGTCTTGTCCAAGTTGTTGCATTGCATATTCGGCAATTTCAATATCTGGCAACTCTTTTTGAGCCATTGTTGCTGAAGACACTCGTTTGCCTCCCCCGGCCCCTTCTTGAATGTCCCAGCCAGAAAAATGTTTCAAGCTAAAAGTAGGCCACGTAGTGTTTATCACGCTGAGTAACTGCTGTACATTTGGTTTAATCATCTTGGAATTTCTGTTCTCAACCTCGTCATTGCTTCTTTAAGTATCCCAGCATCACTGCCACGGATTACAATATTTGCCCCATAAAGCCCGTTCTGTTGAAATGGATAACAGCCAATTGATAGCGCTGGAAATGCAGAAGCCAAAGCCGAAAGTGGCGCTGCTATATCGCCCTCACCGCGTTCGACACGGTACGTTTCAGATAACAGCGGTTGCCCTCCTGTGAGAGACGGTAAAACACTTGCTAGCATAGCTTGAAAAATAGATGGGACCCCTGCCATTACATGAACGTTTTGTATTGTGAAGCCAGGCGCTTTACTAATGGGATTATCAATTAAAGTTGCTTTCTCTGGAATACGAGCCATTCGCAATCGGGCGTCATTCAGAGGTAAATTTTGTGCATCATAATGTGTCTGCAGGATCGCTCGTGCGTCATCACGAATCTCGATGTGTGATCCAAAAGCTTCTGCTATACAATCAGCCGTGATATCATCATGGGTAGGACCGATGCCACCAGATGTAAATACATGCATATAAATTGAACTTAATTTACGAACGGCCGCTACTATTGAGACAGCGTCATCACTTATGACCCTTACTTCTTTGAGGTTAATCCCCTGCTTTGTTAACTCGCCCGCCAAATGGTGCGTGTTTGTGTCCCGGGTCCGACCTGATAAAATTTCATCGCCAATCACAAGCATTGCGGCGGTTGGGTTGGTCATACGATATCCTTGTATTCAAATTTCTCTTTAGTATAGGCTTGGAGCTCGGGCTTTCAAAGCCCCTTGTATAAGTCCTGCTGATCCAGGGTTCCAAATAGTTTTCAGGAAATATAAAATTAGGTACTGGCTTCTTTGTAATTTTTTACCGCTATATGCCTGGTCCATACTAAACCCTTCGACTATACCAAGACAATGTTTCAAACAGGAGTTGCCTCTTGAAATCAGCCAGTGGACGATTAACCAAAGATGGTATTCGAATTTATGAACCTGTAGATTATGCAGGTATGGCGGAAGCTGGCCGCATAGCCGCTACGATCCTTGACGACATTGCACCTCATATTTTTGTAGGACAGACCACGGCTGAATTGGATGGGATCATTACAGAAATGGTTGCTGCCCACGGCGCAAAATCTGCTACGATTGGTTATAAAGGCTACCAACATGCCAGCTGCATTTCGGTTAACCACGTTGTCTGTCATGGGGTTCCTGCTGATAAACGCATTAAAGAAGGTGATATTCTTAATATTGACGTGACGGTAATACTAGACGGTTGGTACGGTGATACCAGCCGTATGTATGCAGCAGGCAAATTACCACGCAAGTCAGAACGACTGATCCAAGTAACCCATGACGCTCTTTTCAAGGGTATTTCGGCAGTGACGCCAGGAAACAGTTTTGGCGATATTGGTCACGCTATTCAAACCTATGTGGAAAACCATCGGATGAGTGTTGTGAAGGATTTCTGTGGCCATGGGCTTGGGCAGGTGTTTCATGCTCCCCCAAATGTGCTGCATTATGGACGACCTGGAACAGGACCTGTTTTGGAGGAGGGCATGTTTTTTACTATTGAGCCAATGGTAAACCTGGGACGACCTGAAACTAAAGTTTTGGCTGATGATTGGACTGCTGTGACACGGGATAAATCACTTTCCGCGCAATTTGAACATTCTGTTGGCGTGACTGCGACAGGAGTCGAGATTTTTACGTTGTCCCCTGCTAATTCCTTTTACCCAACGTATAAGTAACTACTGGCCTTATATCTGAGGTCGCCTTGGCTTAGAATTTCCACCCACATTGGGCTTACTTTTGGATTGACCTGGACGTCCACTGGGTTTTCCACCCCTATTTTTTGGTTTGCCAGAAAATTTGGTTGATGGTCTGCCATGGTGGTTGCGATCTCCCTGTGGCACATCAGGTGACGCACTCTGGGGCTTGCGGGGCTTGGACTGTGGTGATTGCATTGCTGGTGCATCATTATTTGGATGCCAACGTCCTTCTAAAGCTGGTTTGGCATCATAAGCAGGTTTAACAGCGGAAGATGATTTTCCATCTGAAAATTTGTTACCCCCTTTAGATCCTGGACGACTATTCTGGAAATTTTTTTTGCCCCGATTGTCATTGTCCCTACGAGGTCCACCGCGGCCGGTTGGTTGCTGGCGTTTTGGTTTACGGGTATCGACGCCTGGTACAAGATCCCAACGGCGGCCGCTAGCGATTGGAATTTCTGCTTTTAAAACTTTTTCTACATCCTTTAATTCGCCCATTTCATCTGGTGCAACAAATGCGATGGCACGGCCATCACGGCCTGCGCGTGCAGTTCGGCCAATCCGGTGAATGTAGTTTTCAGGTACATTTGGTAAATCGTAATTATAAACAAACCGTACATCTGGGATATCCAAACCACGAGCTGCTACATCGGTGGCCACCAGTACTTTGATTTTTCCGTTACGCAATGCATCAATGGCTCGCTGGCGCTGACCTTGGGATTTGTTCCCATGCACAGAATCTGTCGCAAACCCGGATTTTAAAAGCGCTTTCATCAATCGTTCTGAACCATGTTTTGTTCGCGCAAAAACTATAGCTGCGTCGTCTCTATGCTCACCAAGTTTTTCAATTAAAAAATCTGTTTTTGCGGTACCTGCAACGAAATGGACTTCTTGTGTAATTTTATCCGCAACCTCACCGGGGCGTGAGACGGCAACGCGTTGTGGATTCTTTAGATAAGTATCTGCCAATTCGTTCATATGTTTTGGCATGGTTGCTGAAAATAACATAGTTTGACGATCCGACGCCAATAGTGGAGCTATCCGACGTAGGGCGTGAATAAATCCAAGGTCTAACATTTGGTCTGCTTCGTCGAGCACTAAAAACTGAGTTAGTGACAAATCGACCGCTTGCCTATCAATTAAATCAATCAGGCGACCTGGCGTTGCTATCAACAAGTCTGTGCCTCGGGCCAATCGGTTAATTTGTGCCTTAATGGCGAGTCCTCCCACCACAAGGTTCAGCTTTATGTGTGTTCCCTGAGAATAGGATAAAAGGGTATCCTTAATTTGTCCGGCCAGTTCTCGTGTCGGCGCTAGAATTAAACCGCGAACACTTTTGGGCGCAGGCTTGCTCCCCACTTTCAGTAAATGATTCATAATTGGCAACCCAAAGGCTGCAGTTTTTCCAGTGCCAGTCTGGGCTAAGCCCATAACGTCTTCGCCTTTCAAGGCATGGGGAATAGCCTGTACTTGTATTGGGGTTGGATCCACGATGCCTTGTTCGGCTAATTGCTCAACTAAGCGGGGCATTAAGCCCAATTCTTCAAACGTCATGATTAATCCCTTGCGCCTTGGCGCACAGCTGGCGGATTACTTCGATCATGGGGCGGGATTACCCTTTGACTGCAACTCGCATTACCAAGAAGGAAACTTGGTTTCGGTCAGGTCAAAGTGATGCAAAAGCATTCAAAAATGCCAACCAGACAAAGCATCGGCTAGGCGCTACCTTGATGGAAGTCAATCCAAAAGGATTGTTGGACTGCAAATTGCAGTGAGAAGTGTAATAGTGGTACCGCCAAATTTGCGGGTGTCCTCCACGTGAAAACCATTTGGTGCTGAATTTGTGGAATCTTCAAATACGATAAAAGTACCTGGCATAATCCAGCCTTGAGAAACTGCGCTATTTAAGGCACTTTCTCCAAGGTTTTTACCATAGGGTGGATCTAAAAAGACTAAGTCACACGGTTTTCCGGGACTAAGCTTAGTTGCATCTTGTGTCAGCAACTTGCTGCGTTCAGAACATTTAAGTAAATCAATATTTTGTTTAATAATTTTTTGACTAAAACGAGCTTGTTCAACAAACGTTACATACCCCGCACCCCTTGATATGGCCTCCAGCCCCAAGGCACCAGTGCCCGCAAATAGGTCAAGAACAACTAAGCCTTCAAAATCTAAACGATTTTGTAACATATTAAACAAACTTTCACGGACTCTGTCTGATGTTGGACGTAAATTTATACCAGAATCCCCACTCCCTAATGCTGTAAGCCTTAGTCCGCGGTTTTGTCCTGAAATTATTCTCACCCGCGCAACAACTCTTTTAGTTCGCTCTGAGGGTCTGCGACAATTTTGGGGTCTGCAGTCTTGCCTGCTTCGATTAAGCGCTTAGCCACCATATATGCGCGTGGGTCATTCATAGCATCGACCGCTAATAATTTGTCTGACTTATAGTACCAGTGAGAACGTGCGGTATTGCCGTCTCGCACCACCACGTCTGTATACCCTACGTTAAGTCCTGCAATTTGCAATTTGACATCGTATTGGTCAGACCAAAACCATGGGGTTGCTTTGTAACCTTGTTCGGCACCCAACATATTACATGCCACAACTTCGGCTTGATCAATTGCATTGGGTACGCTCTCAAGTCTTATTTGCTTCCCCTGAAATGGAAAGCTGGCGCAGTCGCCAGCTGCCCAGATATTTGGTGCGGATGTTCGGCCCCAGCTATCTGTTTCAATTCCGTTGTTTTGAACGAGTCCAGCTGCCTCTGCTAGGGCTGTTCCCGGCATAACTCCAACTCCAACAATCGCAAAATCAATATCAAGAGTTTTCCCATTACTTAAGATTGCGCCGTTGACATGACCTTCGCCTGTTAGCTGCTCCAGACCAATACCTTCTAGTATTTTAACCCCACGATTTTGATGTAAATCTCGAAAATAGTTGGAAGTCTCGGCGCATGCAACGCGCTGTAGTATACGTTTGGCCATTTCAACAAGTGTTACCTTCAAACCTTTTGCGGCAGCGACTGCTGCTGCCTCCAAGCCAATATATCCACCACCAATTATTAAAACGTGACCACCTTTATTAAAAGCTGACTGCATTGCGTCGACATCGGCTAAACTGCGAACTGAAAAAACGCTGTTTAATTCGCCACCAATCTTAGCAGGCAACCGGCGAGGCGTTGATCCTGTGGTGAAGGCTAATTGTTTATAACTTAACGTCTCATTGCCAATTCGAACTGTTTTTTTCTTCACATTAATAGCGTCAACGGAGGTATTTAACCTTAGGTCAATTCCCTGTTCGGCATAAAATTTTGGTGGCCTTAAATATAGCCGGTCTAATGCCATCTCACCTAGGAGATACTTTTTTGAAAGAGGCGGCCGCTGATATGGCGCTACGGGTTCATCGCCCAGTAGTGTTACACTGCCTTCAAAACCAAGAGCCTTTAATTTGACAGCCAAGGATGACCCTGCCTGTCCTGCACCAATAATTATAATTCCAGACATCACTTAAGCCTTATAGTAAATTTATTTTTATTCTATATTCATGGATGAATAATTTGCAATCAAGGAAGGACAAAGAGATGGCAGTATTAATAGGCGATCGGCTACCCTCTTCAACATTGGTGCGTATGGGGGATGCAGGTCCGCAGCAGATAACAGTAGAGGAGCTTACAGCTAATCGGAAAGTTATTATATTTGGCCTTCCCGGAGCTTTCACTTCAACTTGTTCAACGGCACACGTGCCGTCGTTCATACGCACTCATGATAAATTAATTGCTAAGGGTGTAGACGAGGTCATTTGTATATCTGTAAATGATATACACGTATTAAAAGAATGGTCTAAAGTAACTGGGGCAGATTTGGCTGGGATATCAATGTGGGCTGATCCGTCTAGTGAGTTTACAACAGCTATTGGAATGAATTTTGATGTTCCCTTAATAGGTTTTATTGGCCGTTCTTCACGCTATGCGATGTTAGTGGAAGGCGGTGTGGTTCAAATATTTAACGAGGAAACATCAACTCACACCTGTGACCTCTCAACAGGCGAAACAATGTTAGCGTCTATCACGTAGTGGCATGTGAGTTAATTTAATTAGCTGCCTCATCCATGAGCTTGGCTAATTTTATATCGAGATCAGACAGCCCATCACATGAGTGTGTCGTCAAAACTACCTGTACCCGGTTGTAAGTGTTTGACCATTCTGGATGGTGGTCAAGTTTTTCGGCACAAAGCGCTATTTCAGTCATCCAGCCCCAGGCCTGTTGAAATGATTTGAATTTAAATTCTTTAGATATTGCATCTCGGTTGTCAATTAGTGACCAATTGGTGTTGAAAAGAGACTGCAATTCAGTGCGGTCGGAAAGTGCTTTTGTCATTGTTGTTCCTCAACTTCTATTTTTTTGAATGGTCCATAAGTGGTAAGTACATTAATCTCTTCGTTTACCGCTTTACCTTCAACCTCTAAATAATTTGCCACGGCGTTCGAAAAACCTTGGTCTGCAAACCAATGTAATGAATAGGTCGCAACTGGAAGGTATCCGCGGGCAAGCTTGTGTGACCCTTGGGCGCCAGCTTCGACACTATCTAATTGCTGGGCAATCGCAAAATCTATTGCCTGATAGTAACATAACTCAAAATGCAAACAGGGAAAGTCTTGGGTGCTACCCCAGTAGCGGCCATACAGTGTGTTCCGCCCAATAAAATTCAACGCACCAGCTACATAAACTCCATCAATATGGGCCATCACCAATAATATATCATTGCGTAAATTATTTTGAGCTTCTTCAAAGAATTGTCGCGTTAAATATGGCGTACCCCATTTCCGAGCGCCGGTATCTTGATAAAATGTCCAAAAGGAATCCCAATGATGTGGTTTGATGTCATCTCCAGTAAGTACCTCAATTTCACCCCCAAACCTATGAGCTTGTAGCCTTTCTTTACGGATATTTTTACGTTTACGGCTGCTAAGGTTCGCAAGAAAATCATCAAAACTTTTATAGTTTGAGTTGAGCCAATGAAACTGTTGAGTTTGGCGTTTATGTAGGCCCATTTGTGTACCTATCTCCAACTCACTTTCAATACAAAATGTGATGTGCAACGATGAAATTTTATTTTCTGAAGCTAGTTGTATCGCTCCCTGAATTAAGGCTGATTGGGCCACATTTGAATGGGTATCTTTCACTAAAAGCCGTCGGCCGGTGGCGGGTGTATGTGGAACAGCTATCTGTAATTTTGGGTAATAGTTCCCACCTGCATTTTCATAAGCATGCGCAAAGTTATGATCAAAAATATACTCACCTTGGCTGTGGGTCTTTCCATATAGTGGGGATACTCCAATTGTCTCATCTTCTAATTTTGCCTGTAAATAATGTGGCGTCCAACCGGTGCCGGGTCCCACAGAGTTACTGTCTTCTAATGCCTTCATAAACCGGTACGTTGTAAAAGGGTCAATTGGCCGGCCGTCCTCGGCCTCGGGGCATGCGCATTCATCCCACTCCTGCTGTTTGACTTGGGACAGGCTTGTTAACACGTTGATTTGGCATCGGGCCTCTGTGTCCACGTTAACCTCCACAAATAAAAGAGATTAGAACTGCTGTATGCAGTACAAACGTCAAGCTAAATAACCTTCAAAGGTTATATTGTCTGCAATTTTCCGGGCTTTTTTTTCAGATTTTAATGAAAGAACTGTCCAGCAAAGAATTGGTATTTTACTCAGTTTCAGATTTAAAAAATCTAAATCATGTAAATACTTTTGGTTATGTGAAATAAAGCTAGCTCCAACCTTTTTTAAGTCTTTCATTCCACGCAGATGCAACCGAGTTGGTTGTGATATGGTTGGCCAGTCCGCTGCTTCGAACCGGTCAGTTACTAATCCAGCAGAAATATGAAGATCATTTTTAACAAAGGCTGCAACAGAATTTGGATTAAATGACATAATAGCAACATCACCACTATAGTTTCGCAATGCTTGAGCAACTTCAAACTCAAGTGGGCCAACGTTAGTACCTAAGTTCCCATCTTGATCTTTAATCTCAATTAAAAGGGGTACTTGCCCACAAACTTGCGCTAGTGTTTGTTTTAAGGTTGTGATGGTGCCCGTCCCACCTGACAAAGCTACCTTTGACAGCCATTCTGCATTGCTTTGTGCAATTGCTCCCTTTTGACCTGTGAGCCTGTTCAAATGATAATCATGGAACACCATGGCGGCGCCGTCTTTAGAGAGTTGTACGTCAATTTCAATTCCATAGCCTTTGGAAATTGCGGCGGCAATTGCTGCAGATGAGTTTTCAGGTCGCCCGTTCTGGACATCATGCAAACCCCGATGAGCAATTGGACGGGTCAGAAAACTCAAAGGCAGTGCGGTCATGTGATTTGAAATATACCTTCGATTTCAACTGCAACGCCCATCGGAAGTGAGGGCGCAGAAACAGCAGCACGTGCGTGTTTTCCTGCTTCACCAAGGGCTTGCCCAAGAAAATCTGAAGCACCGTTTATCACCGCTGGTTGCTCGGTATAATCTTGGGTTGAGTTAACGAAACCTGATAATTTAACTACGCGTACTAACCGGTCCAGGTCGCCATTACACGCTGCTTTAACTTGCGCTAACAAAGAAATTGCGCATGTCCGTGCTGCTGCAGCACCTTCTTCAGTTGTCATGGTAGCACCTAATTTTCCAACTATAAATCCTTGTGTGTCTTGGCTTACTTGGCCAGATACATATACTAGATTACCTACGTGTGCGTATGGTACGTAGTTAGCCGCTGGTGCTGGTGCATCTGGTAAAGTGACTCCCATTTGAGTAAGTTTTGTTTCGAATTTTCCCGTCATGGTCTTAGCTCCCAGATTTGTTTTTTTAAGCGATATGCGGTATTTGGTTTCGTTAAAAGAGAAAACTGAAATTAATAGATTGCGAATTAGAAAACTACATTTTAATAAACTATTAAAATTAATAAATTTGGCTTGTGTAGGGTGAGTGAGCCATAATCGACTTAAGATGGTTTATTTTCTAAACATCGTGTTGGAAAATATTTTGAAGTATTATAATCAGGTGGTTGATGTTTTTTATAAATGGCCAAATTCCAATATCCAGTCTTTTAGGTGTGGCAATGCTCGTTACCGCTTGCAGTCAGACTCCGAAAGGGTTTGACAATGATCCGCTCGAAAGTGTGAACCGAAAAACGCATGAATTTAATAAATTAATTGACCAGAATTTTATTTCTCCAGCTTCGGCAGGGTACAGAAGTTTAGTTCCCGACCTAGTTGAAGATAGTTTGACTAACTTTGCTGGGAACTTAAGTTTGCCAGGGAAAGTAGTGAACAATGTTTTGCAACTTGACCTTAAATCTGCAGGAAAAAATACAGCTCGTTTTGTAGTTAATAGTTCTGTCGGTCTTTTAGGAATTTTTGATCTAGCGACTAGTTTTGGTTTTTATGAAAATAATACTGACTTCGGGCAGACCTTGCATCGGTGGGGGCTTACTGAGGGAGCCTACATCGAACTGCCACTATTTGGAGCTTCTAACTTTAGAGATGGTATAGGACAGTTGGTTGATATGACCTTATTAGATCCATCGAGTTATGTTTTAAATAAACCGATAACCACCTATCGCTCAGTAGCTAGTGTAAGTGCCCTATTACAGGCACGGCAGATTTATGGTGACCAAATTGACGCAGTACTTTATGAAAGTGCCGATAGTTATGCCCAAAATAAATTGATTTATTTGCAGCGACGGCGGTTTCAATTAAAAGATGAATCTAATGAAGTTTATATTGATCCATATTCTGAATGAATAATCATTTTCATCCACGCAGGTTTGTTGTGTTTGGTATAATGGCTGCACTTTTTGTAGAGCCTGCCTTTGCTACACCTAAAGGCAAGGCTATTGAGTTGGTTGAGCGACTTGTTAGTGAAATCTCGTTGATGATAAACTCTGTCGAAACTGAAATGGAGTTGACGAGTACATTTGAACGTATTGTTGCTAAATATGCGGATATGAATGTCATTTCGAGGTCTACGCTAGGCCCACGTGCGCGGGGCGCCACTGAATCTGAATTGAAAACATTCAAAAAGGCATTCCAAGGTTACTTTGCTCGTAAATACAGCAAACAATTCCAAGGTTTTTCTGGTAGTCAAATCATCTTAAAAGATACTAAAGACCGAGGTAAATTTTTTGAGGTTGGCGCTAGTATAGTGGTTGATGGCTCGTCAAATATTGATGTGAACTTTCGAGTTTCTGATCGCTCAGGTGAGCCCCGCTTTTTCGATATTATTCTGGAAGGAATTAGCCTTTTATCTTCTGAACGGGTTGAAATAGGCGCTCTATTGGATAAGCGGCAGGGCGATATTGGTCTTCTCAGTAAAGACATTGAAGAATTAGGTTAGTTCTTACCTATTAGTATATCCCAAATGGCGCCAAATATTCTATTTTCTGTTAGTGAGTTTTGTTTTTTCTTTGCTGCCTCTAATGAATTTGTGACCGCTGGTTTTTTACGCATCATAGGTAAGGGCCCAGGGCGCGACTGATTTATGATAACTTTCATTGTTTCATACCAAATCTCAGCTGGAATTGATCCACCGGTTACACCTTTTAACGGTGTATTGTCATCATTTCCTATCCACACGCCAACAACAAAATCGGATGTAAATCCTATGAACCACGCATCGCGGAAAGATTGGGTTGTTCCAGTTTTTCCGGCAATTTCGACACCCTGTATTTTTGCTCTTTGTCCAGTTCCTACTTGAACAACCTGATACATCATAAATGTTAGCGCCTTTGCGGCCTCCTCGTTTATAACTCGTTCGCCAATTCCACCAGTTCTGCCAGCGAGAGGCATTTTGTCGCCTAGCAACCGCAGCTCTTCTAGGCCGTAGGGGATTACTGAAAAGCCGCCATTTAAAATACCAGCATAGGCACCTGTCATTTCAATTAAAGTACTTTCAGAGACACCCAGCGCTAAAGCAGGTCCGATTGCCAATTCACTAGAAACTCCAAAATTGTGTGCAGTTTTTCGTACTAAGTCACGACCGACATGTTCTGAAATTTTAATGGCAGGTATATTTAAAGACTCGGCTAAGGCATGAGAGAATGTAACGTCACCAGAGAATTCATCATTGTAGTTTCCTGGTGTCCATTCCCCAGACCCAGGTATATTATAGGTTACAGGTTCATCGTTTACTATATCAAATGGAGTGTAACCAAGTTCAAGCGCTGTAGCATAAACAAATGGTTTAAAGGCAGACCCAGTTTGTCGTTTTGCTTGTGTGGCTCGGTTAAAAGCGCCTGTTAATTTAGTGTTTCGTCCGCCTATCATGGCGCGGACTGCGCCGTCAGCGCTCATCACAACTACCGCCACCTGTGCCTTTGATTTATTATCTATTTTGTTTTCAAAGGTCCTTCGAACAGCCGCCTCTGTGGCTTTTTGAATGTCTTGATCAAAGGTTGTCCGAATAATCACATCCTCTGTAGTCTCTCTAGTAAAAAAAATAGGACCAGAAGCCATCACCCAATCAGCAAAATATCCACCAGCCCTTGCTGTGGCAGCAGAACTGAGGGCAGCTGGTTTCATAATGGCAAAGTTTGCTTCCGCTTTTGTTAGGTAACTTTGCTGGTTCATTAACCGAATTACAATTTTTGCCCGCGCGCGTGCGCCGCTTAAATTATCTGTAGGTGCAAGCTTAGAGGGAGCCTTCAGCAGTCCAGCAAGCATCGCCCCCTCTGCCGCATTTACTTGTGTTGCAGATTTTCCAAAATAGCGTTGCGCTGCCGCTTCAAATCCACGAGCCCCAGCGCCAAGAAATGCACGATTGAGATAAATAGTTAAAATTTCATCTTTGGAATATTTTGCTTCCATTGCAATTGCAAAAGTAGCTTCTTTGACTTTTCGCCAGAGTGTATTGCGTCTGCAGGATCGCTCATAGTCTCTCTCAGACTTCCAAATCTTAGCATCGTAAGGTTCACCTAAGCATATTAATTTAGCTGTTTGCTGTGTAATTGTGGAGCCACCATTTCCAGACAGTGGCCCACGGCCTGAACGTATATTTATTTTTATTGCAGAGGCGACACCTCGAGGGCTTAGCCCTAGGTGATGGTAAAAGCGTTTATCTTCTGTCGCAACAATCGCATCTTTTAAAAATGGAGACACGCTTTCAGCGGTTACGATCCCGCCAAATTGATCTCCACGCCAAGCAAAAACCTTTCCATTACGATCAAGTAAAGTGACTGAACCCTTGGCACGACCATCTATCAGTTCAGTAAAGTTTGGTAGGCTTGCCACAAAATAAGCTACACCTAACGCTATTAATAGGCTAGCGATTAGGCCTAATCGCCAAGTTATCGCCCAAAATGCTCTGAAAGGAAGAAGAAATATATTCCAGATTAATGTGGCAAAATTAAAAGACTTTTTCTTTCGTTGCTGAGTAGTAGCAGGTTTGCGTTTACGCAATTTTTTGGATGATGGATTGCGGCGGTCTGCAGTGAGCCGCTGTTGTTGTCCTGTCTTTTTTGTTGTCATCGATCTATTTAGTTTGCACCGTTCCTGATGGATTAATATTAACTTGCCCTAGTTCCATAGTTTTACACGAACAGTAATTTATTACCATCATTGTCAGATAATGATTTGGAACTTGGGCTTTCAGACAAAAAACTTAGGCCTAACCAAACTTTTTTATTTTATTATT
>CESE01007966.1_pt1 | contig 24997 bp, 23 predicted proteins | sample 350271 | NCBI WGS metagenome assembly CESE01 (sample SAMEA2621536, study PRJEB7988) | marine metagenome | isolation source: saline water (ENVO:00002010), including | reverse complement strand
CTTTTTTTTATGGAAACCTTGCATTACAACACAAAGCGCAAGCAATTAATCATCCCAGAGTATGGGAGGCATATTCACGTAATGATAGAACAGACCATGGCAACTGAAGATGTCTTGGAGCGCAATAAAAAAGCGAAAGCTATTATAGATGTGATGGGAAATCTTAATCCACACTTGAGAGATGTTCCAGATTTTCAACACAAATTATGGGATCAATTTTTCATAATGGCCAATTTTGACATTGATGTTGAAAGTCCTTTTGAAATGCCAGAAAAAGAAATTCTTAATGCAAAACCCCCGAAACTTCCTTATCCTCAAAACTATCCTAAATACCGTTTTTATGGAAATAACATAAAACGTATGATTGATGTGGCTATCAATTGGGAAGAAAATGAAATGAAAGAAGTATTAGTATATACGATTGCCAACCATATGAAAAAATGTTTCCTTGGCTGGAATAAAGATACCGTTGACGATGATATTATTATGGGGCATTTAGATGAACTCTCTGGCGGAAAATTAAAAGTTGTGGCATCTCAACTACCTTTAACAGATTCTAATGATTTATTAAAGTTAAAATCTAAAAATGGAAATGGCCCTAAAAGTAACATGCATAAAGCAAAAAAAAGAAACATAAGAAAACGTTACTAAAAGTAGATGGAATCATTTATCATTGAAGGGGGACAACCTCTAAAAGGATCAATAACTCCCCAAGGAGCAAAAAACGAAGCTTTACAAATTTTGTGTGCAGTGTTACTTACTCCAGAAGTTGTTAACATAAACAATATACCTGACATTGTAGATGTCAACAAACTAATCACAATCCTTGAAAACTTCGGGGTGTTAGTTAAGAAAATTTCTAAAGGTCATTTTAGCTTTCAAGCAAAAAAAATTGATCTTGATTACCTAGATTCTGATAAGTTTAAGAATGACGGAAAAGGACTTCGTGGCTCTATAATGCTTGTAGGCCCTCTTCTTGCTAGATTTGGAAAAGGAAGTATTCCTAGCCCCGGAGGAGATAAAATTGGACGACGCCGATTAGATACTCATTTTGAAGGTCTGATTAAACTTGGAGCTACCTTCAACTATAACCGTGAAGATTATTTTTATAGTGTTGAGGCAAAAAAATTGATTGGAACTGATATGCTTCTTGATGAAGCTTCTGTTACTGGAACTGCAAATATTGTTATGGCAGCCGTTTTAGCAGAAGGTACAACTACCATATATAATGCTGCTTGCGAACCCTATCTGCAACAACTTTGTAATATGCTTAACAGGATGGGTGCAAAAATTAGTGGAATAGGATCCAACCTATTAGTTATTGAAGGGGTAAAGGAGCTTAAAGGCACTACCCACACAATACTTCCAGATATGATTGAAATTGGTAGCTGGGTGGGTCTAGCTGCAATGACACAAAGTGAAATTACAATAAAAAATGTACGCTGGGAATACTTAGGACAAATGCCTAGTGTTTTTAGAAAATTAGGAATTACTTTAGAACAAAAAGGCGATGATATATATATTCCTGCCCATACGGACGGTTACGAAGTTCAAAACTATATAGATGGATCTATTCTCACCATTTCAGATGCACCATGGCCAGGATTTACTCCAGACCTTTTAAGTATTATTTTAGTTGTTGCTACTCAGGCGAGAGGAAATATTTTAGTGCATCAAAAAATGTTTGAAAGTCGCTTGTTTTTTGTTGATAAATTAATTGATATGGGTGCGAAAATAATTTTGTGTGACCCGCATAGAGCAACTGTTATTGGACATGATTTTAAATCAAAACTTAAAGCTGCAACATTAACATCACCAGATATTCGCGCCGGTGTATCGTTACTTATTGCTGCACTTTCTGCAAAAGGTACAAGTACAATACATAACATTGAACAAATTGATAGAGGATATGAAGACATCGAAAATCGACTACAAAAAATTGGAGCTAAAATAAAACGTGTGGAAACATAATAGCTTCCATAGTTAAAAAAAAGTGGAAGATTAACGTTTTGAAACTTTATTATTATTAATGTTCCGTTGTCTTGTGCACTTGAAACGATCTACAGTTTCAGAACGACTTTTACTATGTTTTGTCTTTCTTCCTTGAACACGAGCTCTCCACATTTTAAAACTAGAAGCCTTCATTTCCGTTCGCATTAAAGTAATTACATCTTGTTCTTTTAATCCAAATTGTATTAAAATGGCATCAAAAGGAGTTCTATCTTCCCATGCCATTTCAATAACACGATCAATTTGAATTTCATTAAGTTCGAGTTTCTTTTTCATGGTATTATCTTATTGATAAAGTGTGTTTGCTTAATATGCGCTTACTTTCTTTTTTGACTAAAGTATTTTTTTTAAGGTTCCAAAGTATTTGGCTTGCTTTTTTATGCATCGTTTCAAGTTCTATGATGGGTTTTGGGTAATCTAATCCCAATTCAAAATTATACAATGCTGCTTCCATAGGGGTTAATTCCCATGGAGTATGTAAAAAATTAGATGGTAGTTTATGTAATTCTGGAAGCCATTGTAAAACAAAAATACCATCTGGGTCATGCTCTAAACCATTTTTAACTGGATTATAAATTCTAAGGGTATTAATACCAGTTTCTCCTGCCTGCATCTGAATTTGAGGGAAATGAATTCCAGGCTCAAAGTCAAGAAATTGGCGAGCTAAAAATGAAGAAATCGCTTGCCATGGCTGCCACAAATGATGAATAACAAAAGAAACGATAAGTGCACGCATCCTAAAGTTTAAATAACCAGTAGACACTAAACATCGCATTGCTGCATCTACCATTGGAACTCCTGTTTGACCGGTTTCCCAAGCTTTTAAATAGTCTGCGCGCTTTTCTTTTAGTAAAGTGTGGTATCCTTTATTTATACTAAAAAATTCCATACTGCACTCCATTTCAAACTTTTGAATGAAATGTGATTGCCAACGTAATCTTGATTCAAAAGAAGAAAGAGCCTTACTCCTTTTTCCACTTTCTTTTTCCTCTTCTGTACGTTGTAAAACCTGTCGCATTGAAATATTACCCCAAGCAATATAGGGAGATAAACGACTACAACTTTTACGAGCCAAATCAGGTTTTGAAATATGTTTTTGATAATTTAAATAACGTTTTTCAAAAAAGGAATTTAAATACCGTTGTGCATTTTTCTCTCCTCCAGGTTGAAACCATTTTGAAGGATTTGTTTCGTTGGAGACAGGAGGAAATAAAGCTTCTAATCTAGAAATTTCATTTAAAGAAAGAAGTTGTGCATTGCTTGGAGAAAAATTAAACAAAGGACGATTCATATGCTTAGACCAAAGTTGAATCCATTTTTTTCGATTTGATAGCCTTCTAAAAACACCTTGTTGCAAATATTCATTCCAAACAACCTTATGTTTATCTGTCCAATATTTAACCTTTTTATCACGCTGAAAAGTAATTCCAATCCCAGTTTCTTGGTGTGAATACAAAGTAAAATTATAGAATTGTTTTAAGTTTTCTAATACATCTAAAAATGAACCTTTTACAGTCATAACTTTAGAATTAAAAGTAGCTAATTGAAAATCTAACTGAACAATGGACTGTTTTATAAAATCAAAATGTCGCTGACTATAATGAGGATCTGTTTGAAGTATGTCTTCAAAAACATACAATAAAAGGCAAGGTTTCTTGGAAGATAAAGCTGCATGCAAAGCCTCATGATCTAAAAGTCGTAAATCACGTTTTAGCCAGATAATATTTAGAGGTTCGCGTTTAAAAAGCATCAGGATTAGCAATAATTTTATAGGCTCTTTCTTTTACATCAGCAAGATCTGCCGGAGAAATTTTTTCTAATAATCGTAACATCATTCCCATTCGGTTATTTTTATAAAAATACTGTTTTTTATCATCTAAAAAATTCCAATATAGACTGTTAAACGGACAAGCATCTTCTCCAATGCGTTTCTTTTTATCATATATACATTCATCACAATAATTACTCATTTTATTAATATATGCAGCAGCAGAAACATAAGGTTTAGTGGCGACAATTCCACCATCTGCCCATTGACTCATACCTCTAGTGTTTGGCAGCTGAACCCATTCTACAGCATCGGCATATATACCCAAATACCAACGATCAACTTCATCAGGGTTTACCTGTGCTAGTAAAGCAAAATTACCTGTAATCATCAAACGCTGAATATGGTGAGCATAACCAGTATCTAAAGAGTTTTGAATGCTAGTATTTAGACAATTCATTTTCGTATCAGCCGTCCAATAAAAATTAGGGAGAGGATTATGATTCTCTAGGGCATTCTTTTTTGAATATTCTGGCATTTCACGCCAATAAATCCCCCTCATATACTCCCGCCATCCTATTATTTGTCGAACAAATCCTTCGACTTGTGATAGTTCAATATCTTTAGTGTTTTCGTGATAATAGCTAATAACAGACTCCACGACCTCTAAAGGATTTATCATTTTTGTGTTTAAAGCAAATGATATTCTTGAGTGAAATAAGTTGGTTTCATTCGTATTCATAGCATCCTGATAGGTACCAAAATGACATAATAAATTTTCATTAAAATACTGTAGTTGTTGTAACGCTTCTTCTCTATTTGAAGGATACAGAAAAGTTGTTACATCAATGGTTCCCAGTGTATTGACATCATTTAATTTTAAAAGGCTTACCAAAGATTCTAAATCAGCTTTATTGGGAATAAAAGGGGTAGGAATCTCAGGAGATCCTTTCCATTTATTACGATTATTTTTATCAAAATTCCAAGTACCTCCTAAAGGCTTTTCCCCCTCCATTAACAAATGAAAATCCTTTCGTATTCTTCTATAAAAAAATTCCATTACTGATTGCTTTTTTCCTTCAAAAAAATTCGTTAAAAAAGTTCGATTTGTCATAAAGTGCTCAGTATCAAATACAAATGATCGAATTGAAAGAGCAATACAAAACTTTTTTAATTGTTGGTCCAATCGGAATTCATCTGGATATAAGTATTGAAATTGTGAAACTTTATACTCCTTGATTAAAAGGTTTAGATTTAATAATAGATTTTGTTTATTTTCCGGTGCATCCAAAGCAAGATATCTAACCATATGACCTTGACTTTCTAATGTGATTTTAAATTGTCGCATAGCATTGAAAAATGCTACAACTTTTTGAAGATGATGATCTACATAATCCGTTTCTTGACGCATTTCCATGATAACGTAACAAACATTGGGATTCACTTCCTTAAACCAAGAATGTTGACTATTGAGTTGATCACCGAGTATAAGTCTTAAAATCATTTAAATAAAGTGTTTTGAAGCCATTTTTTTTGATATGTGCCTTTAGGATCATATCGACTGGCCTGAAGATGAATGTTAAACTTTCGATCCCTAGGATCATTTCCTACTCCAGCAACATACATCCAATTTCCCCAATTACTATGTACATCATAATCTATTAATTGTTGCTCAAAATATGCGGCACCCATTCGCCAATCCATCAACATATTTTTGGTGAAATAACTTGCTACATTTTGTCTACCACGATTACTCATAAAACCTGTTTTTTTAAGTTCAATCATATTGGCATTTACAAAAGGCTCAGGAGTTTTACCATCTATCCATTTTTTATATATCTCGTCGTTAGTTTTCCAGGTATATTTTTGTGATAAAATCCCACCCAACTGAAATATCTTAGTACCGTGCTTCAAAGAGATGTATTTAAAATAATCACGCCAAATTAATTCAAAAATTAACCAATAAGTTGATTCATTTTTATGAACTTCTTTTTCATATTTTTTAACACTCCAATAAATAGTTTTAGCAGAAAGTGATCCATTTGCAAGCCAGGGAGAAAATTTTGAGCTATAATTAGAACCAAGCATTCCATTTCTTGTTTTCTTATAAAAAGAAAGACGCTTTGATTTCCAAAAATAATCATCTAGCCGATGTATTGCTGATTTTGTACCTCCAGAAAAAGGAAATGCTGTATTTATAGGTGTTTCAAAAAAATTAAATCCTAGAGATTTAAGTGAAAGAAGTGGGTAGTTTTTGGTAAGTAATGAATCTTTAGATAATAGTTTGGGACTAGAAATGCAGGGTCTTACTTGAGTAAGTTTCTCACATTGTTTCCTAAAAACAGTAAAAACCTCTGGAATTGAATCTATTGTCATTGGAAGATCATCAGGATGAAATAAAAATTGATCATAATGAGAATCTAAAACAACTTTTGTTGGCAGTGAGGCAATTAGAGAATCTGTCACAAATTTTTCTTCTGAAGTCCACTCTTTTTGATAAAAAATTGTGGAAGCGTTTATTGTATCCACCCAATAAGGGATCCCCTCATTTGCAGCTTTATTTTCTACAATTAGTGTTATGTTTTTTTGAAGTAGTTCTATTTTTAAAGCAGCTAATGTTTCTAGTATAAAATGAATTCTAAAGACTCCTGATTTTTTAATACCCCATTGAGTATTTAAAAACTCTTTAGGCTCAAATGTATAATAGGCCACTACCCTATCAAAATCATTACATGCCTTAAAAAAAGACTCCTGATCCTGAAAACGTAAATCATTTCTTAACCAAACAATAGCGGTTTTCATAAACCTTTACATTTTTTACTACAATATTTTACTGATTCCCAGTCACGTTCCCATTTTTTTCTCCAATAAAACGCACGTTTACAGCTAAGGCAAGTTTTTTGAGGTAGATCCTGTTTTAATACTCTTTTCATAAAGTACTTAAGGCAGTCTTGTAGACCATTAGACAGCGTTCACGAGCCTTCTTATGGTCTACCATAGGAGCAGGATAATCAATTTCTTGAAAATTAGGTACCCATTTTTGAATATATCGTAACTCTTTATCAAATTTTTTAACTTGCTCTGATGGATTAAAAATTCTGAAATAAGGAGCGGCATCTACTCCGCAGCCTGCAACCCACTGCCAATTCCCAATGTTGCTAGACATTTCATAGTCTAGTAGTTTTTCAGCAAAATATGCTTCCCCCCAACGCCAATCAATTAATAAATGTTTACACAGAAAACTCCCTACAAGCATTCGCACTCTATTATGCATAAAACCAGTTTGATTTAACTGACGCATCCCTGCATCAACAAGAGGATAACCTGTATCGCCTTTACACCATTTTTCAAAATCCGTTGGATTGTTTAACCATTCAATCCTATCGTATTGAGGCTTAAAACTTTTATGGGACGTATGGGGAAAATGCCATAATATTTGCATGAAAAATTCACGCCAAATCAATTCTTTTAAAAAAATATTGTTAGAACGCGAAGCTGCTTTTTGAACTAAAGAACGGACACTGACTATTCCAAAACGCAAATAAGATCCTAATCTAGAGGTTGAGTCTAATGATGGAAAATTTCTTGTCTCTTCATATTCATCAATAATTTTATTATCAAAGGAATATTTTGGCTCTACAATAGTACTTTTATCAAATCCTAAGTCAGCAAGATTTATTTTAGGCAACGATTCGTCTGATATTAAATTTCCTAATAAAGTTTCTGAAGGATATGTTTTTAACTCATTGTCTTCAAAACGTTCAAGCCATTTTCTTGAAAATGGTGTATAAACTTTATATGGACTGCCATCTTTTTTAACGATTTCATCTTTTGCAAAAATTACCTGATCCTTATGCATTTCAAAAGCTACCCCCTCTCTTTCTAAAAGTCCACGAATTTCAGCATCTCGATTGGTAGCATAGGGTTCGTAATCTTCATTACAAATAACTTTTTCAACCCGCCATTTTTTTATTAATTCTATAAAAATAGCCTTTGGAGTACCATGAAATTTTCCTACGGAACATTTTTTGGCTTTCATTGCAAGATCAATGGTATTCAAGGACATCAATATCATTTCAAGGCGTGCGTCTTGCTTCGGAAGTTTTTTAAGAATTTCTTTATCAAAAATAAAGATGGGCAGTACTTTGTTTTTTCCATTCAAGGCGTGAAATAATCCACAGTTATCTTCAATCCTAAGATCTCTTCTGAACCAAAATAACGTGATTTTTTCCATTAATATATTTATGTTTTTAAATTACCAATTCCACCATCAATTTGTAATATTCTTCCAGTCATCCAACTACTCTGATCACCTAATAAAAAAGCTGTTACATCTGCTAACTCCTTAGCGGTACCGATTCTTCCAAGCGGATGGCGCTCATTAGCTTTTTCCATTTTTACATCGTTATTTAAAAACTTTGAGGCTAAGGGAGTGTCAACGATCGAAGGTGCGATCGCATTTACCCTAATCTTAGGAGCAAACTCTGCTGCTAAAGACCTAGTCAATCCTTCTATAGCACCTTTTGAAGCAGAAATAGAACTGTGAAAAGGCATTCCCGTTTGGACGGCAACAGTACTATAAAAAACAACTGAAGAAGCTTTAGTACTTGCTAGCAACAATCCTAAGACTGATTTCAAGGACTTGACAGCACCCATAACATTAATCTCAAAATCATCTGTAAAGGCTTCAATTTTAAGCCCTTTAAAGGGCCTTAAGTTAATAGAACCTGGACAGTATACAAAACCGTCTAAAGTTTCAGGTAATAATGAGGTGTCAATTGTATCTTTAGTAGCATCAAAAGGAATGTAATTGACCTTTAAACCATCAATTCTCTCGCTAGAACGACTTGCAACATAAACATTATTATCTGGTGATAATAATGTAACTAAAGCTAGACCAATGCCTGAACTTCCGCCGATCACTAATATATTTTTATTTTTCATCATTTGTATATTCTCCAAAAAGGTTAATAAGTGCTTTTTCTCTGTATTCGAAAATTTCTTTTAATTTGGGTGCAACTATAATTGGATGGACTAATTGACCTAAAATTCCTAATGGAATTTTATAATCAATAATATCAATCATTTCTACTCCATTTTTTATTGGTTTTATAAAATGTTTATGGTGCCATAGCGCATATGGGCCAAAACGTTGCTCGTCTACAAAATAATTCCCCTCATCAACATGAGTTATTTCAGTGACCCATTTTGTTGGTATATTTAATAATGGCGTAACAATGTATTGAATGATTTGCCCTGCATACATTTTATCTGCGGCTCCTTCTAAAATATTAAAGCCCATGTAATCAGGAGTAATCCTTTTTAAATTTTTGGGGTCAGAAAGAAAATCCCATGCTTTTTTTTGAGAAATTGGAAGGTTTTGAACCGTTTTTAAACGATATATTTTCATTAATTTTTTTATGAAAACAAATTTACTAAATGTTTAAATATTATAACACATGGTTAAACAACAAATATTCAAATGATTTAATTTAGAATAATAAATAAAAAACGTCCGTTAATAAATTATATTTGACAAACTAAAAAAAAATCATGAAAAAATTGAAATATTTAATGCTTTTGATAAGCTCTTTTGGATTTGCTCAAATCCTAACACCACAACCTAGCCCTTTCAGTAAAATTCAACAAACCGTAGGGTTAACCGAAGTGACTATTGAATATTCTAGACCTGCACTTCGGGGTAGAACTATAATGGGTGATCTAGTTCCTTACGGTGAATTATGGAGAGCTGGTGCAAACAAAAATACCATGATCAACTTTTCTGATGATGTAATTTTAGATGGCACCAAAATAGCTGAAGGAAATTATGCTTTATTTATTCGTCCGGGTAAAACCTTATGGGAGATTTTTTTTTATAGCGATACGGAAAATTCAGGGCTACCAAAAAACTGGAATACTAACTCAATTGTAGCGGTTGCAGAAGTTGTTCCTAATTCAACTGAAACTACCTGGGAATCTTTTACTATTTCTATTAATGACCTAAATAATAATGGAGCTACTCTAAATATTAAATGGGAAAATACTGAAGTTAAAATTCCTTTTAAAGTACCTACAGATGAAAAAACAATGACTTCAATCAATGAAACCATGAAAGGATCTCCAAAATCTGGAGATTACTATAGTGCTGCCATTTACTTCAGAGAAACTGGAAAGGATTTAAAACAAGCTAAGAAATGGATTGCTAAAGCAATTGATCTTAATGAAGGTAAATACTGGATGTATCGTCAACAATCACTTATTCTTGCAGAATTAAAAGAAACAGACGCTGCCATTGTAGCTGCTAAAACCTCATTAAAGTTAGCGAAACAGGCTGGTAATAATGACTATATTCGTTTAAATAATAAATCCATTGAAAAATGGTCTAAGTAATAGTGAACCCCTTTTAAAAAAAAACCACTTTAAAGTGGTTTTTTTTTACTTTTTTTTAAGATAACTTTTATATAAGATATTAAAAACTAAGCCAAAAATAACTAAGAAAGTCCCTAATAGTTGAAAAAAATCATACTCTTCTGACAAGACAAAGAAACCAAACAATAGAGTAAATAATACCTCTACATACTTAAAAGGTGCCACCATGTGTGCCTCTCCATTACGAAAAGCTTTAGTCATAAATAATTGTCCGAAAAAACCAAAAAAGCCTAAGCTAATTAAAAGAATTAGATTTTTACCAGAAGGTGTCTTCCAAGAAAAAAAGCTTCCGATTCCTCCAACAACTGTTGCGAGCAACATAAAGTAGTGAACAACAACTACGGGATGGTCTCCACTTCCAATTTTTGCAATTAAAATATAAACAATAGCTGAAAAAAAAGCAGCTAATAAGACTAGAAGAACTCCAAAACTTGATCCAGAGCTGTCATAACTTTTTATAAGAAAAACTCCTGCAAACGCCATGAAAAAAAAGATCCATTGTACAGGTTTAATTACTTCTTTAAGAAATACTACAGCCAATAATGCAGCAAAAACAGGAGATATATAGCGAAGGGTTACTGCACTTCCCATAGATATATAATGTAATCCCCAGAAAAATAAAATCATTGAAGTTACACCCACTAAAGATCTAAGAATTAGTAATTTCTTTTGATTTCCCCATTGAGGAATCCCTTGAGATTTCAAAAAGCTATAGGTTATCAGCAATGAACCTATGGACCTAAAAAAAACAAGTTGAAAGGTTGAAAAATTAACCAAATACTTTACAATAGCATTCATAAAAGCAAATGATAATGTACTAAGTAACATATATTTTATAGCCTTGTAAAAAGTTGAATTCAATTAATGATTATTTTTTGCAAATATGGATAAATTGTGTCATTTAGTAAAAGGTTTTCTCATTAGATAAAATAAGTAGTATCTTCGAAATTGATTAAAAAAATGATGCCTTTTGGGTTCACTTTCTCTTTTAAATTTTGCAATTGCAGCTTTTTGCGCCTTTTTACTTGGCATTTCAAAATCTGGTTTAAAAGGAATTGGGGCATTAATAGTGGCTGGTTTTGTATTAGTATATGATGCGCGAAATTCTACCGGCGTTTTAATGCCACTTTTATTAGTAGGAGATGTTTTTGCGATTATCTATTACAAAAGTCATGTTAAATGGAAATATATCGTCAAACTACTTCCATGGACTATAGCAGGTGTTCTAATGGGAGTTTTTGGCGGAAAATTTATTTCAGAAGATATTTTTAAATATGGGATGGCTTCAATAATTCTTTTTAGCGTTGCCCTAATGTACTATTTAGAAAATAAAAAAGATAAAACTATACCCTCGCATTGGACTTTCTCAGGTTCTATGGGAATTCTTGCAGGCTTTACAACAATGATAGGAAATTTAGCAGGACCATTTTCTAATGTTTATTTTCTAGCAATGCGCCTTCCTAAAAATACTTTCATAGGAACAGCTGCATGGTTTTTTTTTTTAATAAATACCTTTAAATTACCTTTTCACATATGGAGTTGGGAAACTATAAACAAAGTTTCTATTTTAAAAAGTATTGAGCTAGTACCATTTGTAATTATTGGATTATTTTCAGGGGTTTTTATTGTTAAAAAAATCAAAGATGACAACTATCGCTCCATTATTTTGTTTTTAACTGCAATAGGAGGTATTACTATTTTATTTAATTAGTCAGTTTATCAATAACTGCTCGAATATTTTTCTGATTACTTTCTCCTATTTCCTGATGTAAGAATGATATTTTTGAATTTACTTTTTCAGGAATTGAAATGGAAGGTAATAATTGAGAACCTGAAAGATGAAGTGCTTTAAAACCATATTTTTTAAATTCTAAACAATTTGAAGCATTTATTCCACTTCCAGGCATAATTGTTATTTGTGCACCTAGATTATTATGCCAGTTTTTTAAATTAATTAGACCATCGATTGCCTTCTCTTCTTGCCCGGAAGTTAAGACACTATTAAACCCTAAATCTATCAAAATTTGTAGCGCCTCCATAGGGCTGGTGACCACATCAAAAGCCCTATGGAATGTTAAACTCATAGAGCCAGCTAATGAAACCCAATGCTCTAAACGTTTATTATCTAAATTAAAATCTGGAGTTAGTGCCCCTAAAACAACACCTGAACAGCCCATTTCTTTGGCAACCAAGACATCTTGACTTATAACATTAACTTCTGAATCTGTATATATAAAATGACCTTCTCTAGGTCGTATTAAGCAATAAATCGGTAATAAATCCAACGCAACTGCCTCAGCTATTAATCCTTTTGAAGGTGTAATTCCCCCGACTCCTAATGCACTACACAATTCAATCCGATCTGCACCAGCCAGGGCAGCATTTTTTATAGAGGAAATCGAGCTTGCGCAAACTTCTATTAGCATAATTCATTTTAATTAACTTAAACAAAGTTAAAATAACTCCCTAAAAAGAGCTTTTCTGTAGTACTTATTTTCTTTTAAATTAAAAAATATCTATATTGTTCTTCAATGAAAAGAAAGGATTTTTTAGGGCAAAGTTCATTAGCTGTAACTGGAATCTTGATCGCACCTAGTTTGGTTGATTCAAATAAGATAAATAAGCCCTTAAACACTTCTAAAAAACACTTTTCATATGCCATTAGCACTTGGAATGTTCCACAAGCAAACAAGATAGCAGGAGAAGCTTTAGATAATGGTACAAATGCTCTTGATGCTGCTGTTAAAGGCGTAGCTTATGAAGAAGCTAATGTTTTAAACACTACTGTTGGTAGAGGCGGAACACCTGATAGGGATGGTTCGGTAACTCTAGATGCATGCGTAATGAATCACAAAGGTGACTGCGGATCTGTTCTTGCTGTCGAAGACATCACTCATGTTGCTTCACTTGCTAAAGAAGTTATGGAAAAAACACCACATGTTATTTTAGCAGGTGAAGGTGCTCGAACTTTTGCTATCAGTCAAGGGTATCTTCCTGAAAACTTATTGAGTGCTGAAGGAGATAAAGCTTGGAGAAAATGGTTAGAAAATGGAAACTATCGCCCTGAAATTAACATAGAAAATCATGATACCATAGGAATGCTTTGCTGTGACCAGAATGGTTTGCTATCCGGAGTATGTACTACTAGTGGACTTGCTTATAAAATGAAAGGTCGCGTTGGAGACTCCCCTATTATTGGTTCAGGTCTCTTTATAGATAACAATATAGGAGGAGCAGTTGCAACAGGTCTTGGCGAAGAAGTTATAAAAACAGTAGGAAGTTTTCTTATTGTAGAACTTATGAGACAAGGCAGAACACCACAAGAAGCTTGTGAGGAAGCGGTTGGAAGAATTATTGAAAAACAAAACGGTAAACCTGATTTTCAAGTAGCGTATTTAGCAACAAACAAAAAAGGTGACATTGGAGCTTACAGTATCCATAAAGGATTTTCATTTACCAAGTATAAAAATAAAATAAATAAAAATATTATTTCAAAAGCAAAATATTAATAATAAAAGAAATGGAAATTATTGAAAATGAAATGAAATACGATGTAGTTATTGTTGGCTCTGGTGCAGGAGGTGGAATGGCAACTAAAGTATTATCTGAAGCTGGTTTAAAAGTTGCTGTAATTGAAGCTGGTCCCTACTTTGACCCTGCAAATCCAGCTCAACAAACTCAGCTTAAATGGCCACATGAATCACCAAGAAGAGGGGCTGGAACCACTCGTGCTTTCGGGGAATTTGACATGGCCTATGGCGGTTGGGAAATTGAAGGAGAACCTTATAATCAAGTAGGTGATTCACAGTTTGATTGGTTTAGATCACGTATGTTAGGAGGAAGAACAAACCACTGGGGGCGAATCTCTTTACGCTTTGGTCCTCGAGATTTTAAAGGAAAAGATAGAGATGGTTTGGGAGAAAACTGGCCAATTAGCTATGAGGATGTAAAACCTTATTATGATAAAGTAGATAAACTTATTGGGGTTTTCGGAAGTAAAGAGGGAATGTATAATGAGCCTGATGGTTTTTTCTTACCTGCACCCAAACCAAGACTACACGAATTATATTACAAAAAAGGTGCTGAAAAATCTGGTGTTAAAGTAATGCCTTCAAGACTTTCTGTTTTAACTAAAAGAATTAATAATGAACGTGGTATTTGTTTTTACTGCAGCCAGTGTAGCCGATCTTGTTCTGTGTATGGTGACTTTTCTGCAGGTTCTTGTTTAATTTTTCCTGCTCAAAAATCTGGTGGACAAGTTGATCTTTATGTAAATAGTATGGTGCGTGAAGTTACAGTGAATGATGAAGGAAAAGCTACAGGTGTCTTATACATAAATAAGGAGGATCGAAAAGAATATCGTATCACAGGAAAGGTAGTTGTATTAGCAGCTTCTGCCTGTAGTACTGCACGTATTTTACTCAACTCTAAAAGTCCTCAGCATCCAAATGGCCTGGGGAATAGTAGTAATATGGTTGGAAAATATGTACATGATTCCACAGGAAGTGATCGTATGGCATTTGTTCCCGAAATGATGAATAGAAAACGCTATAACGAAGATGGAGTTGGAGGAATGCACTTATATTCACCCTGGTGGCTCGATAATAAAAAATTAGACTTCCCAAGAGGATATCATATTGAAGTATGGGGAGGTTTAGGCATGCCAAGTTATGGATCTGGATTTGATCCAAATAGTTTGAATAAATATCTTGGACTTAAAGTTGGTGGCTACGGAAATGGATTGCGTGAAGATGTCAAAAAATTCTATGGTTCTGTCATGGGAATGTCAGGCCGTGGAGAATCTATTGCCAATGTAAATAACTATTGTGAAATTGACCCAACAACTGTGGATGAATTTGGAATTCCAGTGTTAAGATTTAACTACAGCTGGTCTGACCATGAAAGAAAACAGGCTCGCCACATGCACGAAACGTTTGAAGAAATTATTCATAACATGGGAGGAGTTGTGCTAGGAGATAAACCTGGCGCTGATAAAGATTATGGTTTACTTAATCCAGGTAGAATAATACATGAGGTTGGTACTACAAGAATGGGGAGTGATCCTAAAACATCGGTTGTAAATGAATTTGAACAACTTCATGACGTTGATAATGTCTTTGTCGTAGATGCTGGACCCTTTGTTTCTCAAGCAGATAAAAATCCGACTTGGACAATTATGGCACTTTCGTGGAGAACCTCAGAGTTTATTATTGAAGAATTAAAAAAACAAAATATATAGAGTCATGAATAGAAGAGATAGTATACGTTCATTATTTTTAGGAAGCATGGCAGGGGGATTGGCTCTTGAGAGTTGTATATCTGAAACTGAAGAAACAATCAATGAAAAAATATGGGAATATCAATACGGAAGAACTCCAGAGGAGGCAGCAAGAGATGAAAAATTACTTGCCACTAAGTATTTTGAAAATACTGAAATAAATGTGATCACTCGACTCGCAAATTTAATTTTACCTCCAACTACTGATGGAACGATTGAAGATGCTGGCGTACCTGAATTCATTGAGTTCATGTCTAAAGATTTTCCTGGACTTCAAACACCAATAAGAGGTGGGATTATGTGGCTAGATAATCATGCTAATAGACATTTTGATAATGATTTCATAAATATTACCGAAGATCAACAGCATGAAATTTTAGATAAAATAGCCTATCCTGAATCAAAAGGAGAACAAAAACAAGAAGTTAAATTCTTTTCCTTAATGAGGAATTTAGTCATGACAGGATATTTCACTTCTGCAGTTGGAATTAAAGAATTAGGCTATAAAGGAAATCAACCTAACGTTTGGGATGGTGTTCCAGAAGATGTGTTAAAAGATCATGGAATGTCTTATGATGCTTCATGGATGTCTAAATTTGTTGACCAATCTAAACGTAATGATCTTGCTGAGTGGGATGAAGAAGGTAATTTAATATCATAAAAGATAAACCTACTAAATCATTCTTTTTAAATTAACTAAAACACAATTTTAAAATATGAATGATTTTATTTTAGCTATAGATGCTGGAACTACTAGTTCTAGGGCAATTATATTTGACCGAAATGGTACTACTATTGGCTCATCACAACATGAGTTTACACAACATTTTCCAAAAGAAAGTTGGGTTGAACATGATGCTTTAGAAATATGGGATACCCAATTGTTTGCGATTAAAGAAGTCCTTGAAAAAACCAATATTAAAGCCACCCAAATTCATGCAATGGGGATTACAAATCAAAGGGAGACTACAGTTATTTGGAATCGCTCCACTGGAAAACCTGTTCATAATGCAATTGTATGGCAAGACAGAAGAACAGCTTTTATTTGTGACAAATTAAAAAAATCAGGAAAAGCTTCTGTTTTTTATGAAAAAACTGGACTATTATTAGATGCCTATTTCTCTGGAACAAAAATAAAATGGATTTTAGATCAAGATCCTGAACTAAAAAAACAAGCTTTAAATGGAGAGCTTGCCTTTGGAACAATTGATAGTTGGTTAATTTGGAATTTAACCAATGGGAAAGTACACGTAACAGATGTGACCAACGCAAGCAGGACTCTTTTGTTTAATATTCATACCTTAAAATGGGATAAAGAATTACTAGACATACTAGATATTCCATCACCACTTCTTCCCAAAGTAGTTTCTTCATCAGAAAAAGTAGGTACAACTTCCTTTAATCTTTTTGGACACGAAATAATGATTTCTGGAATTGCTGGGGATCAACAAGCAGCTTTATTTGGTCAAATGTGTATTCACCCAGGTGATGTGAAAAATACATACGGAACAGGATGTTTTTGTATAATGAACACTGGAGAAAAACCTGTACAATCTAAAAATAAAATGCTTACCACAATTGGGTATCAACTAAACGGAAAAGTGACCTATGCTTTAGAAGGAAGTGTATTTGTCGCAGGAGCAGTAGTGCAATGGCTAAGAGATCAAATGGGTATTATATCCTCTGCCCCTGAAATAGAAGTTTTGGCTAAAACTGTTGAAAATAATGGAGGTGTTACTTTTATTCCTGCACTTTCTGGACTTGGAGCGCCTTACTGGGATCCTCATGCTACTGGAACCATTTTGGGAATTACCAGAGGTACGAAAAAAGGGCATATAGCAAGAGCTGCACTTGAAGCTATCGCAATGCGAACAAGAGAGATTATAATAGAAATGCAAAAAGATGCCAACACTACCTTTGAAAGTTTAAAGGTAGATGGAGGCGGAAGTACAAATGACCTCTTAATGCAAATTCAATCGAACCTTCTTCAAACTAAAGTTATTCGACCTAAAACAACCGAAACAACCGCATTGGGAGCTGCTTTTTTTGCAGGATTAGCAAGTGGTTATTGGCCATCATTAGAAAGTCTTGCTAGTATTTGGAAAATTGATAAGAAATTTAATCCCGTTCAAGAAATAGAAAATCAAAAAATTATTGAATCATGGCAAAAAAGAATTGTTCAAGTAACAAATACTAATGAATAGGACTACTAACCTAAAACGACTTGATGAAACTATACAATGGGATGTAATTATTATTGGCGGAGGAGCATCAGGCCTCGGAGTCGCAGTTGATGCAGCAAATCGGGGATACAAAACACTACTCTTAGAAAAAAATGATTTTGCCAAAGGTACTTCATCACGAAGTACAAAACTAGTTCACGGTGGGGTTAGATACCTTCAAAATGGAGATGTTTCGCTTGTGATAGAAGCTCTAAAAGAACGTGGTGTTATGCGAAAAAATGCACCGCATTTAGTTCGTGACATGAGTTTTGTAATTCCTTCATATGATTGGTGGACCAGTCCATTTTATGGCTTAGGATTAAAAATTTATGATATGATGTCGGGAAAGTTAGGTTTGGGTCCCTCTACAATTCTAGATCGAAAAGAAACAATTTCATTAATACCCAATGTTAATAAAAAGGGTTTAAAAGGCGGAGTAATTTACCAAGATGCCCAGTTTGATGATGCAAGAATGGCCATAAGCCTAGCATTAACAGCTTCACAAGAAGGGGCTTGCCTCCTAAATTATATTAATGTAATAGGAATTAATAAAGAAAATAACTTGATAACAGGAGTGACTATTAAAAATGAAGTTAGTGGTTTAGAAAAGGAAATTAAGGGAAAAGTAGTGATAAATGCAACTGGAGTTTTCTCTGATGAAATAATTGCTCTAGATTATCCTGAATCAAAACCTAAGATACGTCCTTCCCAAGGAGTTCATTTAGTTATTGATAAAATATTTTTAAACGGTCCACATGCAATTATGGTTCCTCACACTTCAGATGGACGTGTTCTTTTTGCTGTCCCATGGAATGGTTATGTTGTTTTAGGAACAACAGATACCCCTGTAGAATTTGCTTTAGAAGAACCTATTGCTATGGAAAGTGAAATTGATTTTATTCTTGAAAATGCTGGAGTATATATGACAAAAAAACCAACCCGAAAAGATGTGAAAAGTGTCTTTACTGGATTGAGACCTTTAGCTGCTTCAAAAGGAGATTCAGAAAAAACAAAAGAAATTTCAAGAAGCCATAAAATAACCATTAGTAATAGTGGATTAGTAAGTATCTTGGGTGGTAAATGGACAACCTATAGAAAAATTGCTGAAGATGCTGTAAATACAGCACAAGCAGTTGGTGGATTACCTGAAAGAAAATGTAATACAGAACACCTTCCCATTTTTGGACATGATCACAAATCAAAATGGACAGAACCTCTGTACTTTTACGGAACAGAAGCTCTTAAGATAAAAGCCATTAACCCTGAAAAAGCAGGCACATCATTATCAAAGAGTTTTTTTATTTCAGAAAATCAAATCATATGGGCCATTCAACAAGAAATGGCACTTACCTTAGAAGATGTATTAGCTCGAAGGACTCGTTGTTTATTTCTTGACGCCAAAGAAACTGAGAGCATAGCACCCAAAGTTGCTGAAATAATGTCTAAAACACTCGGTTTTGAAAAGACTTGGGAAGAAAACCAAGTAAAACAATTTAATGAATTAATTAAAACGTATCAATTATGATTATGCATCCATTCATTGCTGAATTTATAGGGACTACTATCTTACTCCTTCTTGGAGCAGGAGTTGTAGCAAATGTAAACTTAAAGAAAACAATAGCTGAAGCACAGAATCCCTGGATATTAATAACTAGTGCATGGGGATTTGCAGTATTCGTAGGTGTTTTTATAAGCGCACAATCAAGTGGCGCCCATTTAAATCCTGCTGTTACAATTGGGTTAGCAATAGCTGGAAAATTTTCTTGGTCTTTGGTTCCGATGTACTTTGGTGCACAATTATTAGGAGCAATGCTGGGAAGTTGGCTTGCTTATTTAACCTACATTGATCACTATAAAGCAACCAAAGATGAGGATGCTGTTAGAAGTACTTTTTGTACTGGACCTGCCATTAGAAATATAAAAAATAATTTATTTAGTGAAGGTATTGGAACATTCTTATTGGTATTTGGAGCACTATTTATTGTAAGTCCTAATATTGAAATTGTTGGTACAGAAGTAGAAAATTTTGGCTTAGGTGCCCTTGATGCATTACCCATTGGAATTGTGGTTTGGGTAATTGGAATTGCACTTGGTGGAACGACTGGCTATGCGATCAATCCAGCACGTGACTTTGGTCCACGTTTAGTATATCAAATGCTTCCAAGAAAAAATAAAAATGCAGATTGGTCATATGCTTGGGTTCCAATAGTAGGCCCTTTTATAGGTGGAAGTATAGCAGGATTACTTTATTCAATTATTGCTTCTTTTTAAAAAAAAACCTGTATTAGCGTGCCTTTTGTATAAACTCCTAAAAATCACGTTTAAGGCTACTCCACTGTTCAAGGATCTGCTCAAGGCAGCTTGCTTTAGCAATAGAAACTCACCTTTCCAAATTAAAAGCTCGTTGAGTTTATCAAAAAAATACTAATACAGGTAGTGTTATAATTTTATTAAAACTTAATATGCCGCCATATGGACCTCAATCATATCAATGAGTTCTTTCACCTTCTCTTTCGATTCATCTTTGACAGAACTTGTATTTCCTCTTGATTGTTCCGATTGAGCTGCAAATTGAAGTGCACACATAGCAAGAACATCTTGCTTATCCCTAACAGCATAATTCTTTTCAAGTTGTTGTATGGTAGTTTCGATTTTTTTTGCAGAAGCTCTTAGGGATGATTCCTGTTCAGGAGCAACCGAAAGAGGATAAACTCTATTTGCAATTGTTATCTTTATTTTTAATAAATCACTCATAATACTCAATTCATTTCTGAAACTTGTTGAATGCAAAAATCAACTTCTTTTATTAAACTGTTTATCTTACTTTTTGTTTCTTGATTTCCATCATTACTGCCAAGTAAATTATTTGCAATTTTCAATGACTTGTTTTCACTCTCAAGAATAATATATTTTTGATTGATCTCTTTAAATTTAAATTCTAAAATATCATTTTGTTCTTTAAGTTTAACTAAATCTAGGTGATTCCCTTTTAGTTTATTGAGTAGCCCAATAATTTTTTCTTCTAAAATTATAATCTCTGATTTATTTTCTTGCATTTTTATTAATTAATAATCCACCTTAACAAAGTTATTCAATCTTTTTGAATTCAAACCTGAAGCTAACATTGTTTTAAAAGAATTAATAAACCTACTCATTATACTTTTTTTATTTAATTAAAATAGCTTGTAAATATTTGATTTTTTATATTGCATATCGATCATTATAATCTTTAAAGAGTTATTTCCTTTGATTTTAAAACGTTTTTTAATTGTCCTGTTAATTTCTAAAATATTAGTAAGTCAGGAAAAAAATAATTTTGTTGTCCCTCTTGACATCCCGATAAGACTTTCAGGAACTTTTGGAGAATTAAGGGGTAATCATTTTCATGCAGGAATTGATATTAGAACTCAAGGTCGTGAAGGTTTTAAAATAGGAAGTGTTAAGTCTGGTAAAATAAATCGTATTCGTGTAAGCACTAGTGGCTATGGAAAAGCGCTTTACATAGAACACCTTGATGGTACTACTTCTGTTTATGCACATCTTAAAAAATTTTCGCCCAGAATAGAGGCTTATGTTAAAGAGCAACAATACCTTAAAGAATCATACACAATTCAAATTTTTCCCAAAGGGGATAAATTAAATATTGATCAAGGTGAAATAATTGGGTATTCAGGGAATACAGGTGGGTCTAATGGACCTCACCTTCATTTTGAAATACGAAACTCTAAAGATCAAAGCCCTATTAATCCCATGTTGTTTCCTTTTGAAATTGAAGACACACGGCGACCTCAAATTAAAAATTTCTATTTATTTTCATTAAAAGAAAATGACTACATAAAAAAAGAGTACTCTCTTATTCGTAAAAACGACAGTGTTTATACAACTCCAACAATTAAAGCCGAGGGTTCTATTCATGTTGGATTACGTCTATTTGATAGACAAGATTTTTCTTTCAATAAAAACGGAATTTATAAAGCATCAGTTCTTTTAAATGGTAAAGAAGAATTTTCTTTTACCATGGATACGATATCATTTAATGATTCGGATAAAATTAATTTAATGATTGATTATGAAACACTCAAAAAAGATAAAAGAAGAATTCAGCGCTTTGCTGCTTTAGAAGATTCTAGTTTTAGCTTTGTTGATTCTAAAAAACAGAATGGGGAATTAAACATTAAACCAAATAATTCATACCAATTAACACTAAAAATAACTGATTTTAAAGGGAACACAAGTTATGTAGAGACTTATATATTAGGTGTATCAAAACTTTTATTACCTAAGAAAAAAACCATGAATTTAATGAATCCTATTATGGATTACTTATATGAATATAAATCAAGCAGTGTTTATTTTCCAAAAGAAACTTTTTACAAAGAAGTATCTATTTATTCAGAACAAGTTGGAGATACCTTAAAGGTTGGTGAAGATATTATCCCACTCAAAAAGTCATTTGAAGTAAGTTTTAGTATACCTAAAATGGATAGTTTAAAAAGTGCTCAGTCTTTTATTGGTAAATTTGACCTAAAAGGAAAATCTCGATTTTTAAGTAATAAAATTAAAAATGGAGTTTTGGAAGGATCTTCGAAAACCCTTGGAAACTTCATGATTTTTAGAGATAGTATAGCTCCTGAAATTCTACCTATTAATTTCAAAAACAAGCAATGGCTCTCAAATTATAATTTTCTAAAACTTAAAATTGATGATGATTTTACAGGAATAAAATCATATCGAGGTGAACTAGACGGTCAATGGATTCTATTAGAATACGAACCAAAAAATAAAACATTAATATATGATCTTAACGATCTTACTTCTGATAAAGCGTTACACCAATTAACAATTAAAGCCGAAGATCTTGTTGGAAATAAGACTGAGTATTCTATTGAGTTTTACAGAAAAAAATAAAATATTTATTATATCTAATTAATTTTTAAACTCTTTAAAAACCTCAATTAGGTAATCTACTTCTTTTTTGGAATTATAAATAGAGAATGAAAATCGCAAAGAGGGCCAATCATTTATGGGTGCTCGTTGAATAGCATTTAAAACATGTGATCCTGACCCACTTCCTGACTGACATGCACTTCCTTTAGAACAGGCAATTCCTTTTAAGTCAAGATGAAAATCTAATAATGATGATTTTTCTTTAGAAATAGGGAAAGATACATTTACCAGTGTAAAAGTACTTCCGTTATCCGAACCTGAGAGTCCATTGAAAACTATATTTGGGAAAAGCTTACTTATTTCTATAATAAAATATTTTTTTATGTCTAATATCTGCTTTTTTTCAAAGGCTAAATTGGCGTAAGCTATTTCAAGCGCTTTACACATTCCAACAATATTATGAACTGATTCAGTTCCAGCACGAAGTCCTCGTTCTTGTGATCCTCCGTGAATGAAAGGTTGAAGCCCAGAGTTTTTACGTACAAAAGAAAATCCAACTCCTTTAGGCCCATGGAATTTATGTGCTGCTGCAGATAAAAAATCAATTGGGAGTTCTTTCATATCAAACTCATAATGCCCAACTCCTTGAACAGCATCGGTATGAAATAAAGCGTTATTAGCGTGACATAATTCCCCTACTTTTTTTAAATCCAATATATTTCCTATTTCATTATTAATATGCATTAAGGAAACTAATTTTTTAGAAGTATCTTTTTGTAATAATGAGGCAAGATTATTTAAATCTATAGAACCATCATCTAAAAGGTTTACATATAAAACTTCTATATCATTTAATAGTTTCAAAGCATCCATTGCATGAAGGATTGCATGGTGTTCAATAGAAGATGAAATGATAGTCTTAACTCCTAAATCTTTCACTGCACTATGCAATATCATATTATCAGACTCCGTTCCCCCAGAGGTAAAGATGATTTCTTGAGGAGCCGCATTTAATGCGGTAGCAATTCCTTTTCTCGCAGTTTCAAGATTTGTTTTAGCTGTTCTTCCATAAGCATGAACTGAAGATGGATTTCCAAAACAATTTTCCATAACAGAAGAAATTGCTTGAATTACTTCTGTTCTAATAGGAGTGGTTGCTGCGTTATCAAAATATACATTCATTTTAATAGTCTTTAAGAATTATTATTTTTCAAAAGCTTTGAGTGTTTTTGTGATAATTTCAACACACTCATAAAGTTGGTCTTCCGTCATAACCAAAGGAGGGGCAAACCGTATAATATTTCCGTGGGTTGGCTTAGCCAACAAACCGTTATCTTTCAATTGCAAGCAGATATTCCAAGCAGTATCACTTGTCTCAGTATCGTTAATTACAATTGCATTTAGTAAACCTTTTCCACGAACTTTTAATACAATAGTACTTGTTTCAATATACTTTTGCATTGCAGTTCTAAAAAGCTCTCCTAAATAACGAGCATTTTGAGTTAATTTTTCATCACGAATAACTTCAAGAGCTTCCATTGCAACACTACACGCCATAGGATTACCTCCAAAAGTACTACCATGTTGCCCAGGCTGAATAACATCCATAATATGGCTATCACATAAAACCGCTGAAACTGGATAGGTTCCGCCGCTAATTGCTTTTCCTAATATTAATATATCAGGGCGTGTATAGGATTTATCTTGACGCTCACAATGAGCATTACATGAACAACTACCACAGACAGCTAGTAAGGATCCTGTTCTGCCAATTCCTGTTTGTATTTCATCTGCTATAAGAAGTACATTATATTCAGAACATAATGAACGTGCTTTACTAATAAAATTTTCATCTGGAGTATATACACCAGCCTCACCTTGAATTGGTTCAACCAGAAATCCAGCAATATTTGGGTGCGTCTCTAAAACAGACTCTAGAGCTTCTAAATCATTGTAAGGAATAGTGATAAATCCAGAAGCATGTGGACCAAAATTAACTTTGGACTCTGAATCACTTGAAAAAGAAATAATAGTAGAAGTACGTCCGTGAAAATTCTGAGAACACACAATGATTTCTGCTTTATTGGAAGGAATATTTTTAACAGTATACCCCCACTTACGAGTGATTTTTATTGAAGCTTCTACAGCTTCAGCACCAGTATTAGATGGAAGTAATCTTTCAAAATTAAAGTATTTGGTAACATATTCCATGTACTTTCCCAACTTATTATTGTGAAACGCACGAGAAGTTAACGTTAAAACTTGAGCTTGTTTTTGTAATGCATTTACTATTCTAGGATGGCAATGTCCTTGATTGACTGCAGAGTATGCAGAAAGAAAATCAAAGTATTTTTTTCCTTCTACATCCCATAAATAAACACCTTCACCACGTTCTAAAACTAC
>CESE01045703.1_pt1 | contig 25025 bp, 23 predicted proteins | sample 350271 | NCBI WGS metagenome assembly CESE01 (sample SAMEA2621536, study PRJEB7988) | marine metagenome | isolation source: saline water (ENVO:00002010), including | reverse complement strand
ATTTCCTATAAAATCCTCGCCAATAACAAAAGCTTGAGCTAAACCGTTAGGAGTTACTTGCTCTTTATATGTCAATTTACATCCTAAACTCGATCCATCACCAAGGAGTTTTTTAAATAAAGGCAAATCTGATGGTGTAGAAATAATTAAAATATCGTCTATACCTGCATATAATAAAGTTGAGAGTGGATAATAAATCATTGGCTTATCATAAATTGGAATCATCTGCTTACTCATTGCAAGAGTAATAGGATGTAATCTAGTTCCGGATCCACCAGCTAAAATAATACCTTTCATAAAGTTAATTTTTTAGTTAAAGTTACTTGTGGTTAACGACTTTTCATAAGATAATAATAACGCAGGAAGTAATAATAAGTTGGATAACATAGCCACCAATAATGTTATTGAAACTAATAATCCTAAAGCAACAGTACCTCCAAAATCAGATGCTATAAATATAAAAAATCCAAAGAATAAAACAATAGAAGTATATACCATACTAACTCCTGTTTCTTTTAATGCAGCAAAGACAGAAGCCTTAATATTCCAATTAGATCCCAGAAGTTCTTGACGATATTTAGCTAAAAAATGTATTGTGTCATCTACAGAAATCCCAAAGGCTATACTAAAAACAAGAATTGTAGAAGGTTTTAAAGAAATTCCAAAATATCCCATTATTGCTCCAGTAATTAGCAGAGGTAATAAATTAGGAATGATTGATAATACTACCATTCTTGCAGATGAGAACATCCAAGCCATAAAAATTGAAATTAAAATAACAACTAATATTAAACTTATAAAAAGATTACTTAGTAAAAACTTAGTTCCTGTAAGCAGAACTGTTGTTGTTCCTGTAATAATAACATCATACTTTTCAGAATCAAAAATTTCAGCAATTTTGGGTTTTAAGTCACTCATAATACTATCCATCTTTGTTGTGCTAACATCAGCTATTCTTAAACTTATTCTAGCTTCTTGATTTAAAGAGTCAACAAGAATATTACTTAAATCTAAATCAGATTTTGTATTAGAAAAGTAAGGGGTCAAAAATCTTTGTTCTTGACTGTTTGGCAAACTATAATATGCAGTATCATCATTATAATAAACTTGTTTACCGTATTTCAGAACATCAATATATGAAGAAGGAGATGAAAATTCTTTATAAGATTTTAGCACTGTATTTAATTTGTCTATCTTTTCAAGATTATAAGATTTAAATAAACCATTTTTTTTCTTTGTGTCAATTAATATTTCTAATGGCATGACTCCACCATAATTTTTTTCAAAGAATTTAAGATCTTTGTATAATGCTTGTTTTTTATTAAAATCATCGCTTAAGTTTCCATTAATTTTAATTTGAGATAAACCAAATAGAGCTAAAATAGTTATGACAACCGTGGTTTGATAAATTAAACGTCTTTTATGTTGAACTAAATAACCTAAATAGTTCACCATCTTTAGAACCCACTTTTTATCTAAATGTTTTGTGTGTTTTAAACTTGGACTATCAAAGAATGAAAACATGATAGGAATAATAATCAGCGATAAAAGAAAAACTCCTAAAATATTTAAAGATGAAACTAAGCCAAACTCCTGAAGAGATTGACTTTTTGTAAGAGTAAACGCTGCAAATCCAGAAGCGGTAGTTATATTGGTTAATAATGTAATATTACCAATCTTTTGTATCATAACCTTTAAGGCTTTAGTTTTATCACCATTCTTCTTAAAATCTGTATGAAACTTATTAATAAGAAAGATACAATTGGGAATACCAATAACAATTAATACAGGAGGAACTAAAGCGGTTAATAAAGTAATTTTATAGCCAAGTAAAGTCATAGTGCCAAAAGCACAAATAGCACCTATTATCACTACACCCATTGAAACTAAAGTTGCCTTAAAAGATCTAAAAAATAAAAAAAGTATTAATGAAGTAACAAGTAATGTCAAAAAAATAAATAGCAATATTTCTTTTTTAAGATTTATTGAATTTATCGTTCGCATGTATGGAAGGCCTGAATAAAATAAAGAAGCCTCGTGTTTATCTAAATATGAATCTACAATTTCTTTTATACCAAGAATAGTGTAATTTCTATCATTTGAGCTAACAACAGAGTTATCTAAGGTAACAAGCATAATAGTCCCTTTATCTGCATTATCAAAAATTCCTTCATAAAATTTCTGACTTTCTAGCTGATTAAATACAGAATCTAATTGTAATTGATTAGTTATCAGACTATCAAAAAATGGTTTAACAATGAACTTTGTATTTAGTTCATCTTTTTCAAATTTTGATAAAAGATTAATAGACAATACATTATCTACACCAGGAAAATCTGAAATTCTTTCTGTAATATCTTTCCAAGTATTAAAGTTGTCTAGTTTGGAAAATTTATCATCCTTAACAGCAACAGCCATTACATGCTTAAGACCATACTTGTTTTGAAATGCTTTATTATTAATATAAACCTGATGATCTACAGGTAAAATTCTGGCTCTATCATATGAAAATTGAACATGAGTAGCTTTTTCAAGCATAAAGACCGTCAACAAAGCGACTATTACAAGTAATAATACTCTGTTTCTTAAAATTAACTCAGACAAAGAATTCCACATATTCTACAAATATCTTTAAAGTGTTAATAAAAATTAAACAGTCATAATCTCTGCTTCCTTTGAAACAAAAATAGCGTCAAACTTTTTAGTAAATTCATTAATTAATTCTTGAACTTGCTCTTCAGCATCTCTAACTAAATCTTCTGATAAACCATCCTTACCTAATTTTCTAATTTCTTCATTGGTTTTCTGACGAATATTTCTAGAACTTATTTTTGCCTTTTCAATTTCTGCTTTAGTTTGCTTAACTAAATCTCTTCTTCGATCCTCTGTTAAAGGAGGTACGTTAATAATAACTCTCTCTCCATTATTTGAAGGATTAAAACCAAGTTTTGCATCGACAATGGCAAGCTCTATATTTTGAATCATTGTTTTATCAAATGGCTGAATTGAAATTGTTTGAGCATCAGGAGTAGAAACATTTGCAGTTTGAGATAATGGAGTTGATGAACCGTAATAATCTACAAAAACAGTTCTTAGCATTTGAGGAGAGGCTTTACCTGCTCTTACCTTTGATAAGTTGGTTTCAAGATTAGACATACACTCTAACATCTGCTCTTTTGCAACATCTAAATAAAATACGATTTCTTCACTCATAATATCTATGCAATATTATTGAAAATTTACCAAAGTTCCAATATTTTCTCCATTACAAACCTTATGAAGGTTTCCTTTAATATTCATATTAAAAACATTTATAGGGAGATTATTTTCTTTGCATAAAGTAAAAGCGGTTAAATCCATTACATTTAATTTCTTTTTATAAACTTCATCAAAAGTAATAGTATCGTATTTTAATGCAGAACTATTTTTTTCAGGATCTTCTGAAAAAATACCATCTACCCTAGTACCTTTAAGAATTATATTTGCCTCGATCTCAATTGCTCTAAGTGCTGCTGCTGTGTCGGTAGTGAAGTAAGGGTTACCAGTTCCACCACCAAAAATTACTACTCTGTTTTTTTCTAAATGTCTCATTGCTCTTCTTCTGATATAAGGCTCTGCAACCTGCTCCATTTTTATAGCAGTTTGTAATCTTGTATCAATACTTAAGGAAGCAAGTGCTGACTGAAGCGCCATTCCATTAATTATTGTAGCAAGCATACCCATGTGATCTCCTTGAACTCTATCAAATCCAGCACCTTCAGATTCAATTCCTCTATAGATATTCCCTCCTCCAATTACTATAGCAATTTGCACACCTTTATCAAAAATATTCTTAATCTCTTGAGCATAATCACCTAATCTCTTTGGATCAATACCATATTTTTTTTCACCAATTAAAGCTTCCCCACTGAGTTTTAATAAAATTCTTTTGTATTTCATAATTTTAATTCAAAAAAAAAAGAGATTAAAATAATCTCTTTTTTAAAAATTTAATCCCCTAACCCCAATCTCTTAAATTCCACGACAGATAGACTATCCTTATGATCATGAAGATATTGAGAAACTGATTTCTTTCCATCTTTTATAAATGCTTGATTTAATAAAGTATTTTCTTTGTAAAATTTATTTAATCTACCTAAAGCAATTTTCTCTAACATTTCAACTGGCTTACCTTCTTGTTTAGCTAAGTCTTTAGCAACTTCCAACTCTCTATCAATTACTTCTTGAGAGATCCCTTCCTTATCAACTGCTAGAGGGTTCATTGCAGCAACTTGCATTGCTACATCTTTAGCTACTTGTATATCAGCTTTATCATTAAAACTTACGATAGTAGCAAGTCTATTTCCTGCATGAATATATGAACTTACCTGCTCTCCAGTAACCACGAGGCAACTAACCTCAAGCTTCTCACCTATTACCCCAGTTTGCTCGATAATCTTATCTTCAATACTCATATTTCCCAAAGTTAAACTATTAAGCGATGCAGTATCGTTGACATCGTTATCGATTGCAGTATCTAAAATTGAGTAAGCAAGTTTTATAAAGTCATCATTTTTTGCAACGAAATCTGTTTCACAATTTAAAGAAACTAAAATTGCTTTAGTTTCATCACTATTATTTTTAGCAATTACGACTCCCTCTGAAGCCTGTCTGTCTGCTCTCTTTGCTGCAACTTTTTGACCTTTCTTTCTTAAAACATCAACTGCCATTTCAAAATCTCCTGCTGTTTCAACAAGAGCTTTTTTACAATCCATCATACCAGCTCCGGTTTGTTTACGCAGTTTTGCTACATCTGATGCTGTAATTTTCGTCATTTTACTTATGTATTTAAATTATTTTTTACTTTCTTCTACAGATGATTTTCTGTAATCTGTTACTAACTTTTTTAATTCACCAATTGCTTTTCTAGCTCTACTCTTAGACGCCTTAGTTGTTCCATTGTGTTGTGCTTCGAATTCTGTGTAAAGTCCTTTAATTGATTCGAAAATTTCATTTGAATTTGCCATAGTTTTACGTTTTTTTTATTAATTATTTTTTACTTTCTTCAGATATCTTCTTAGCCTTATCCTTCTTTTCTACTGCTTTCTTATCCATTTCATTAGATCTTTCTTCCAACCCTTCAGAAACAGCTTCATGAATAATTTTCATAATACATTCTATAGATTTAGAAGCATCATCATTTCCAGGTATTGGAAAATTAACAAATGATGGGTTAGTATTAGTATCCGTAATTCCAAAAGATCTTATGCCTAGTTTTTGAGATTCTTTAACAGCTATGTGCTCTTTATTAATATCAACAATAAAAATAGCCTCAGGCATTCTATTCATTTTTACAATACTTCCAAAATTAAGCTCAAGCTTTTCTCTAGTTCTGTTTATTTGAAGTCTTTCTCTCTTAGATAATGTATCAAAAGTCCCATCAACTTTCATCTTGTCAATTCCATCCATTTTCTTAATAGATTTCCTTATAGTAGCAAAATTAGTTAATAAACCTCCAGGCCATCTTTCAGTAATATATGGCATATTTAATTCTTTCGCTGTCTCTGCAACAATATTTTTTGCTTGCTTTTTAGTAGCAACAAATAATATCTTTTTGCCTGACTTTGCAATTTGCTTCATTGCTGAAGTAGCTGCCTCAATCATGGCAACAGTTTTATTCAAATCAATGATATGAATTCCATTCTGCTCCATAAAAACATATGGAGACATTGCTGGATTATACTTCTTCTTTAAGTGTCCAAAATGAACTCCTGCTTCTAATAATTCTTTAAAATTTGTTCTTGACATGTTTACGTTCTTTTTTTTAAGTTTAAGCAACTAATAAGTAGAAGTTATTACTTGTCTTATTAGTTTAGATGCTAAACAATAGTTAATAATATTATCTTTTAACCCACTGGAATTTTTTACGGGCTTTTTTCTGTCCAGGTTTTTTTCTCTCCACAACTCTAGGGTCTCTGGTCAGAAGACCTTCTGTTTTTAATAATGTTCTATGTTCAGGGTCTAACTCACACAAGGCTCTTGCTATTGCTAATTTTATAGCATCTGATTGCCCAGTGGTACCTCCTCCATTTACATTTACTTTAACATCAAATTTACCTTCTAAGTCTAAACATTTGAATGGTTGAGTAACTTTAGCTTGTAAAACTTCAACAGGAAAAAAATCTTTATAATCTTTTTTGTTTACTGTAATTACACCTTTACCGCTAGACATGTAAATTCTAGCAACAGATGCCTTTCTTCTTCCAATAGTGTGAATTATCTCCATGATTATAAAAGTTCGTTTAAATTAAGAATTGTAGGTTTTTGTGCTTGCTTATCGTGATCATCTCCAGAAAAAATATAGCAGTTTCTTAGTATAGCTGCTCCAAGTTTATTTTTAGGTAGCATCCCTTTAATAGCATGTTTAACAACCGAAGTACCATCTTTCGCTAGCATTTCTAAAGGAGTTATTCTTTTTTGACCACCAGGATATCCTGTATGACTAAAAATTTCTCTATCATTCATTTTAGTACCAGTCATTGTAATTTTTGCTGCATTTATAATAACTACGTTATCACCACAATCAGCATGAGGAGTAAAATTTGTTTTATATTTTCCTCTTAAAACTTTTGCAATTTTTGATGAAAACCTTCCTAATGTTTGACCTTGTGCATCAACTAAAAACCACTGCTTGTTAGCAGTCTCTTTATTTGATGATATTGTTTTATAACTTAATGTGTCCACTGTATATATTTTTTTACTTATTAAAGGGCTGCAAAATTACACTTTTTTTATCTCTAGCAAAATATTTTTTAACCAATCTTATTGAATGACAGCTAACTCTTTACCTATCTTTATAAATGCCGCAACTGCTTTATCAATATTTTCAATAGTATGAGCTGCTGATAATTGAACTCTTATTCTTGCTTGATCTTTAGGAACTACAGGAAAGAAAAACCCAACAACATAAACTCCTTCCTCTAGTAATTTGTCAGCCATTAAACCTGCTAGCTTGGCATCATACAGCATTACTGGAACTATTGGATGAATTCCTTTTTTAATATCAAATCCAGCAGCAGACATTTTTTTTCTAAAATATTTTGTATTAGATTCTAACTTATCTCTTAAAAATGTAGAATCAGATAAAATATCTAAAACTTTAATTCCTGCGCCAACTATTGATGGAGCTAAAGAATTTGAGAACAAATATGGTCTTGACTTCTGTCTCAACATCTCAATAATTTCTTTTTTTCCAGAAGTAAAACCTCCCATTGCTCCTCCTAATGCTTTTCCAAGAGTACCTGTTATAATATCTACCCGGCCAACAACATTGCAATGCTCATGCGTTCCTCTGCCAGTAGGCCCTACAAAGCCAGTAGAATGACAGTCATCTACCATCACAAGAGCATCATACTTTTCAGCTAAATCACATATCTTATCTAGCTGAGCAATATATCCATCCATAGAAAACACCCCGTCAGTAACTATAACTCTATTTCTTTGATCTTGTGATTTAATTAGCTGAGCTTCTAAATCAGACATATCATTATTTTTATACCTATATCTTTCTGCTTTACATAGTCTAACACCGTCAATTATTGATGCATGATTTAATGAGTCAGAGATAATAGCATCCTCTTTACTAAATAATGGTTCAAATAAACCGCCATTTGCATCAAAAGCAGCTGCATACAAAATTGTATCTTCAGTTGACAAGAATAAAGATATTTTTTTTTCTAGCTCTTTATGAATATCTTGTGTTCCACAAATAAAGCGTACTGAAGACATTCCAAAACCATGAGTATCTAATGTATCTTTTGCTGCTTTAACAACTTCTGGATGAGAAGATAATCCTAAATAATTATTGGCACAAAAATTAAGCACTTTTTCTCCTGTGTCTACCTCAACTTCTGTGGACTGAGGCTGAATAATGATTCTTTCTTTCTTAAACAATCCAGCTTCTGAAATATTTACTAATTCATCTTTTAGTTGCTGTTGAAATTTCCCTATCATATTATATCTATTTTATTCTAACAAAATTACATAAAAAAGGGGTGAAAATATTAAAATATTTGAATTTTGACTTCAAGTTTAAACCACTTTTCTCAAAGTACTCAAAAAGTAATATTTAAACTACCCCTTGATCTAACATAGCGTCAGCAACCTTTAAAAATCCAGCTATATTAGCTCCCTTTACATAATTAATATAGTCCCCTTCTTTCCCATGCTCAACACATTGACTATGAATATCATTCATGATATTATTTAATTTAGCATCCACCTCCTCTCTTGTCCAATTCATTCTAATTGAGTTTTGCGACATTTCTAAGCCTGATGTTGCCACTCCACCCGCATTTGAAGCCTTGCCGGGAGCAAATAATATCTTGGCATTTAAGAACACTTCAACAGCCTCAGGTGTAGAAGGCATATTTGCGCCTTCAGCAACACAAATACAACCATTCTCAACTAATAACTTTGCTTCAGAATCATCAAGCTCATTTTGCGTAGCACAAGGAAGTGCAATATCACATTTAACGCCCCATGGTCTTCCAGGGTGGAATTCACAACCAAACTGATCAGCATATTCTTTGATCCGACCTCTTTTAACATTTTTAAGTTCCATTATAAATGATAATTTTTCCGCATCAATACCATCTTTATCAAAAATATATCCAGAAGAATCTGAAAGAGTTACAACTTTAGCTCCTAACTCAGTTGCTTTTTCACAAGAGTACTGAGCCACATTACCTGCACCAGAAATAGCAACAGTTTTGTTTTTAAAAGAGTCCCCTTTAAGTTTTAACATATTTTGAGCAAAATACACATTACCATAGCCTGTTGCTTCAGGTCTTATTAATGAACCTCCCCAGCCTTGTCCTTTGCCAGTTAGAACTCCAGTGAATTCATTTCTAATTCTTTTATATTGACCAAACATATAACCAATTTCTCTACCCCCAACTCCTATATCACCTGCTGGAATATCTGTATTTGGTCCAATATGCCTAGACAACTCAGTCATAAATGATTGACAAAAACTCATTATTTCATTATCAGATTTTCCTTTAGGGTTAAAATTTGCACCTCCCTTTCCTCCGCCTAAAGGTAAAGTTGTAAGAGCATTTTTAAACACCTGTTCAAAAGCTAAAAACTTTAAAATTGATAAGTTCACAGATGGATGAAATCTCAAACCACCTTTATAAGGACCAATTGCTGAATTCATCTCAATTCTAAAACCTCTATTTACATGAATTTCTCCTTTATCATCTGTCCATGGAACTCTAAACATAACAACTCTTTCAGGCTCAATCATTCGTTCAAGTATTTTTCTGCCCTTAAACCTCTCTGTTGTATCAAGAATTGGTAAAACAGCCTCAGCAACCTCCTCAACTGCCTGTAGAAATTCAGTCTCTCCCGGATTAAGATCCTCTACCCACAACATAAATTTTTTTAGATTATCATTCATAATATATATTTTGACTTAATGTTTTAGTGTTTTCTACGGCAAATGTATATTTTTTTTATAAAAATTATAATTATAATTCATCAATTTTGGTTTTCTATATTTGTATATATTTATTCTAGATGATAAGAAGATTTTTCTGGCTTGCAATTTTTATAATATTTACTAAAAACTCTTTTGGTCAAACGATTAATGGAATAGTTTTTGATAAAGATAATGATGAGGCCTTAATTGGTGTTAATATAATAACGGATCAAAACACCGGAACATCAACAGATTTAGAGGGGAAATTTTCTTTAATATTAAATGAAGAAATAACTAATTTAACATTTAAATATTTAGGCTATACAACTTTAGTTAGAGAGATTGATTTTAAGACACAAAAAAATGAATTGATTAAAATTTTTCTAGAAAGTTCTTCAGAAAAACTAAATACAGTTGTTGTTTCTGCTGGAAAATATAATCAAAAGATAGAAGAGACTACTGTTTCCATGGAAGTTATAAAACCAAGTCTTATAGAAAACAAAAACTCAAATAATATTAAAACTGCTATGGAGCAGATACCTGGATTAAATATTACTGATGGACAGGCAAATATAAGAGGAGGAAGCGGATGGAGCTATGGAACAGGAACGCGTGTTATGGTTTTAGTTGATGATATGCCTCTGATATCGGGGGATGCCGGACAAGTTCAATGGAACTTAATAGCAACAGAAAACATTAATCAAGTGGAAGTTATTAAAGGAGCTTCTTCAGCTCTATACGGATCTTCTGCATTAAATGGTGTAGTTAATATTAGAACCTCATATCCAAAACAATCTGAAATAGATAAAAACATAAGCCCTGGATTTACCAAAGTAAATATGAATTTTGGCTTAATTGATTTCCCTAAAAGAAATGAATTAAACTGGAACGGTGACAAGAGAAGAGCGTTTAAAGGTTTAGAGTTTTTACAATCATACAAACTTCAAAATTTCGACCTTTCAGTTGGCGGGAATATATTTCTTGATGATGGCTATCGCCAAGGCGAAACCACAGATAGAAAAAGATTTAATGTCAACTCTCTTTTTAAAAACCCTAATATCAAGGGACTCAGCTACGGCCTTAATGCAAACTTTCTTTATCAAACTACTGCATCTGTTATAGTATGGGATGGATATGATCGCGCACTTATTCCACTAAATAATGAGCTAACTAATACTAATGGAGACACATATAATATTGACCCTTACATAACTTTTATAAAAGGAAATAATAGACATACATTTAAAACAAGATACTTAAAAGTTATAAATGATAACGCCACAAAAGGAGACTCTATAAAAAACACAAACAGATCGAAAACATATTATAGTGATTACCAATGGCAGAAAAATTTAGAAAACATTGACTTAAGCCTTACAGTTGGAACAACTAATGAAATCGTTTTTGCAAATTCAAAAACATTTCAAGGAAAAAATTTTAGGAGAAATCATGCCGCTTACAGTCAACTAGATAAAAAAATAGGTAAACTAAATATATCATCTGGTGCTAGATTTGAGTTCTTTAGTCTTAATTCAGAAATTAAACATCTGATTAATGGCGACTCCATCAATCAATTTGCTATTGGTCGCCCAGTCTTTAGAGCAGGTTTAAATTATGAAATTGGGGCATCTACTTTTTTAAGAACATCTTGGGGGCAGGGATATAGATTTCCTTCAATGGCTGAGTTATTTGTATCAACAAATGCTTCTGGGATAGAAATATATGCTAATCCAGAACTTATGCCAGAAAGTGGATGGAGTTCAGAAATTGCTATTAAACAAAAATTAAAATATAACAAATGGAGTGGGTTTTTAGATATTGCCGCATTCACAATGAACTATAATGATATGATGGAGTTTACTTTTGGACAATGGGGAGACCCTACCACAATGCCGCTTTATGGTCTTGGATTTAAATCTGTCAATATTGGAAAGACACAGATTAGCGGAGTTGAACTAAGTGTAAATGGACAAGGAAAAATCAATAATGATTTACAAATTAATTTAATTGGAGGATATACGTACATGAATCCCATTGCTTTAGAGCCTGACTTAATATATACCCAAAGTATAGGCCCGCTAGTCATTAATGGAGAAACAATAGGTCCTGATCTTACATATAATAATTCAAGTTCAGACCCCTCTATTTTAAAATATAGATACCAACATATAGCAAAAATTGATGCAGAATTTATTTTTCAAGAATACATACTTGGAACTAGCTTAAGATATAATGATTTTATGAAAAATATTGATAAAATATTTACTGATGAATGGGTTAATGATCAATTAATCCCTGGAATTAATGAGGCTAGAGAAGAGTTTAAAAACGGAGACTTTATTGTTGATATAAGAGCAGGATATAACATTGATAAAAACTCTAAGTTAAGCATAATAGTAAATAATCTTTTTAATAGAGAGTACATGAGCAGGCCAGCTGACATGCAGCCACAAAGAACAATTGCATGTCAATTAAGTTTAAAAATTTAAAATGAACGTATTAGGCATTATCCCAGCAAGATATCATTCATCAAGATTTCCAGGAAAACCATTAGTTAACATTGACGGGAAATCAATGATTCAAAGAGTCTATGAGCAAGCCAAAAAGTGTAAAGAATTAAATGATCTAATAATTGCTACAGATGATATAAGGATTTTTACTCATGTTAAAAGTTTTAATGGCAATGTTAAAATGACAGCAAAAAATCATCAATCTGGTACAGATAGATGTGCCGAAATCATTCGAAAAATAGATAAAAAATTTGATGTAATTATAAATATTCAGGGAGATGAACCTACAATAAATCCACAACAGATTTCAAGTTTGATTAAATTATTCAAAAAACCACATACAGAAATAGGAACCTTAGCTAAAAAGATTACTAGTGATATTCAAATTAATGACCCTAATGTTGTAAAAGTAATGTTTGATAAAAATAATATTGCACTTAGTTTTTTCAGAGAAAGAGAAAAATCTAATAATATGTTTTTTAAACATATAGGGATCTATGCATTTAAAGAATCAATATTATTAAAAATAACTAAGCTAAAAGAAACAAAAAATGAGAGTAAATATAATTTAGAGCAATTAAGATGGTTAGATAATCATTATAAAATATCTATATGTGAAACAGTTTATGATAACATATCTGTAGATACTGAGGAAGATCTTAATAAATTATTAAAACAAGAATTTAACACTTAAATCTGTTCAATAATTAATTTTAGTAAAAATAATATAAATTAACTATTTTTGTAATATGATTAATAATGTGGAACACTATATCTCTGAATTACTCTATACACATGATTGTGTTATTATTATGGGATTTGGAGGGTTTATTGGTAATAAAAATTCTGCTAAATTAAACATCAAAGCTGGTATAATCACTCCTCCTGGCAAATCAATTTTATTTAATACTGAGCTAAAAGAAAATGATGGTCTTCTTATAAATCATATTGCTAAGCAAGAGAATCTCTCTCAAGAAAAAGCAAAAGATAAGGTTATAGATTTTGTTAATGAGAATCTACTAAAGCTAAATAAATACAAGTCTCTAAGAGTAAATAAAATTGGTATTTTCTCTCTTAGTTCTGAGAATAAAATAATTTTCTCTCAAGACTTAGCTATGAACTATAATCTTAGCTCTTATGGTTTACATCCTACAATAAATCATTCGATTAAGAGAAATCAAAAAATACAAATAGATAAATCTTTAAAAGATATTTCAAAGAGAAATGAATTTAGCTCCAAAAAACTTTTAAAAATTGCAGCAATACTTATTCCTTTAATTGGAATATCTTTAATCAGTATCACTCAGCAAAATGGAATAAATAATCTATACATACAAATGGCATCTATTTTGCCTATAGAAACAAGCATAGACACTAAAAGCGAGGCTTATATTGATGAGAAAGTTGTCATAATTTCAAATGAAATTATTCAACCAGTAAAAAAAGAAATTAAATCTACTGTTCCAAAAAACGAAACTACTGTTGTAATAAAAAAAGATAATTTTTTTGTAATTGCAGGTGCATTTAGTGAAAGAAAAAATGCAAATAATCTTGTTTCTAGACTAAATAGATGGAACTATAAAGCATCCATTGTTAATGATGGTAATAATAAAATTATGCGAGTATGTTACTCTAAACATATTAGTAAGGAATTAGCTTTAATTGAACTCAAAAAAATTCGTAATGAAAATCCAGAAGCTTGGATTTTATCTCTGTAAATATGACAACGAAAACACCAAAAGAATCTAGCGCAATTCTAACAGAGATTGTTTTACCCAATGACACCAATAATTTAGATAACTTAATGGGAGGACGTTTACTATATTGGATGGACATTACTGCGGCCATAACAGCACAAAGACATTCTAATAGAACATCTGTAACGGCATCTGTTAATAATGTTAGCTTTGATCAACCTATTCCAAGAGGAAGTATTGTTACAATTGAAGGCAAGATATCTAGATCTTTTAATTCCTCAATGGAGATTTTTTTAGATGTTTGGGCTGAAGACACTTCTTCAGGTGAAAAAACAAAATGTAATGAAGCGATCTATACCTTTGTAGCCGTTAATAATATGGGCAGACCTGTAAAGGTACCTTCAGTAAAACCTGAGACAGAACTTGAAACACTAAGATTTGAAGGTGCTTTAAGAAGAAAACAACTATCTTTAATATTAGCAGGTAAAATGAAAGCAAGTGATGCAACAGAATTAAAGGCTCTTTTTATCTAGTCTAGATATTTTCTCAAAGTCTGATATATCTCATCAGAATCAATAAGCTTAACACATCCATCATCAGAGAACTTACATGAATTTCCATGTTTGGAACATTGACGTTGTGATCTATCAGAAATTATCTGAAGGGAATTATCATTACTTAAATAAGGAGAAAACCCTAAATCAGGTTTAGTACAACCCCAAAAAGATATTATAGTCTTTTTTAATGCAGCCCCAATATGCATAAGACCAGTATCATTTGTCAATAAAAGAAAACTATCATGTATTATATAAGCTGACTCATCTATTGTTAATTGCCCACATAAATTAATAACACTATCATTACCTACTAATTTTTTAATCTCTTCGCCGTTTTCTTTTTCTTGCTCTCCTCCTAATAATATAATTGGTAATTTTAGTTGAGAGCATACTTTAGAAATTTGTATTACAGATAATTGTTTCTGGATATGTGAGCCGCCAATACTCCAAGCTAAATATTTTTGTTTAGTATCAAAGTTAACACTTGTATTAGCGCCAATAAAATAATCTAATCCTTTATGATCATTTTCAATTCCTAAAGAAACAACTGAATTCATATAGCGATCAACAACATGTTCATTTTTAAGTAAATTAATACCAAAATTTATATATAAATATTTTTTAAAATTTGATTTATTATACTTCTTAATATTTGGGCCTAAAAAGAAAAGAAAAAAAGAACGAAGGTTATTATGCAGGTCTATTACATAATCAAATTCTTCTTTTTTAAGCTCTCTTATAGTTTCTAAAATAGATTTTTGAAGATAAAATACATTATCAAGGTACGGGTTATTTTGAAGTAGCTCATGATATTTATATTTTGTTAAGAAATGTATTTCACAATCTAACTGATTTTTTAGATTCCTAATTACTGGAGAAGTAAGTATTATATCTCCTATAGAGCTAAATCTAACAATAAGTATTTTAAGTGGTTTTGACACGAATGTAAAACTAAAGAATTTAACTAATATTGCATAATGGAATTTATTGATACTCATACACACCTTTATTTATCACAGTTTGACAAAGACATTAATAATGTAATTGATAGTGCGATTGAGAATGGTATAAAAAAAATGCTGCTTCCAAATATAGATTCTACAACTACAAATCAAATGCTTCACTTAAGTAGAGAATTTCCTGATAATTGTTTTCCTATGATAGGTCTACACCCCTGCAGTGTAAAAAAAAACAATATTGATAAAGAACTAGAACATGTTAATGACATGCTAGAGAAAGAGAATTTTATAGCTATTGGAGAAATTGGTCTTGATTTACATTGGGATAAAACAACATTAGAGCTTCAAAAAAAAGCCTTTGAACATCAAATTAATCTTGCAAAGAAATTTAATCTACCTATAGTTATTCATGTTAGGGAATCATTTAATGAGGCTATAGAAATAGTTGAAAAATTAAATGATAGTAACCTTCGTGGAGTGTTTCATTGCTTTACTGGAAGTGTTAAGGATGCTGAAAGAGTCATAGACCTAAAGGGCTTCTTCCTAGGTATTGGAGGTGTAATAACCTTCAAAAATGGAGGTTTAGATAAAATTATTAATCAAATACCTTTAGACCATATTATGTTAGAAACAGATTCTCCTTACTTAACACCTGCCCCAAACAGAGGAGGTCGAAATGAAAGTAAATATATTTTAGATATTGCTCAAAAAGTCTCTAACATCTACAATATAGATATTGAAAAGATAGCTAAAATAACTACTGAGAATGCTAATAAACTTTTCAATATATGATGAAAAAAATATTACTAGTCTATACTGGAGGGACAATAGGAATGGTGAAAAAAGAAGATGTGTTAAGCCCTTTTAATTTTGACGAGCTAAAAACAGCATTTCCTGAATTAAAAGATTGCGGGTCTATACTTGATCATGTAACAATTAGTGAGCCCATTGACTCTTCAAATATGAGTATTCATGTCTGGATAGAGTTAGCAAATTGTATTAAAAAAAATTACACAAAATATGATGGATTTGTTATTCTACATGGTTCAGACACTATGGCTTATACAGCTTCCATGCTAAGTTTTATGCTAGAAGGTATTAGTAAACCAGTAATACTAACTGGCTCTCAACTTCCAATAGGCATTAAAAGAACAGATGCAAAAGAAAATCTAATCACCTCTATTGAAATAGCAGCTAGTAATATTGTTAAAGAGGTATGTGTATATTTTGAATATCAACTTTATAGAGGAAATAGAGTAGTAAAAGTAAATGCTGATAATTTTGATGCTTTTCAATCTCCTAACTATCCTGTATTAGCAAAAGCAGGAGTGAAAATAAAATATAAAAAACAGTACATCAATAACCCAATAGTATCAGAGATTAACATTCACACGAATATCTCAGATGATGTTGGAATACTTAAGCTATTCCCTTCTATTAAAAAAGAAGTTGTAAAAGCTGTTTTAGATTCATCGAAAGGGATAATTCTTCAAACTTTTGGCTCTGGCAATGCAACAACAAATAATTGGTTTATTGAGGAATTAACGAATGCTATTAAAAAAGATAAAGTTATTGTTAATATTTCTCAATGTTTATCTGGCAGTGTAAATCAAGGACATTATCAGACAAGTGAGATTCTGCAAAAAATCGGAGTAATAAGTGGTCACGATATGACGTTAGAAGCAGCTTTAACTAAGCTTATGTTTTTACTAGGGGCAAGATTAGATCGAAAAGAAATCTGTAAAAAAATAGAGACTAATCTTAGAGGAGAAATCACTATTTAATTTATAAATTCGCAAACAATTAATGGTGAGGTGGCCGAGTGGCTTAAGGCGCACGCTTGGAAAGCGTGTAAACGGGAAACTGTTTCGGGGGTTCGAATCCCTTCCTCACCGCATCTCTTTTCGCTAGAAATTAATACTAGTTAAATATTTTATAAATTTGAATAATGTTTAAAAAAACAAATAAAGCTCAATCTATTCTAATTATTGCCTTCCTAATTGTATGCTTTAACATTACAAGACTTTGGATCAGAAATGAAATAAATTCTCAAGACCTTACTAGCCTAATAACACTGCAACTTATTTTAATTCTGGCCTTCTATATTTTTAGAACTAGAAAAGGTTAAAAAAAGCATTTCACTTTTCTTTTTTATAATCTATAAAAAAATTTATCCATATTAAACGAGAGAGATGATAATTAACTGGTGCAAGTAATATAATTCCAAATACAATAATAATCACTTGTAAATTAATGTTAAGTAAAGGCAAGAAAAAAACTAGACTTCCCCAAAAAAATAACATTACCGCAACACCAAGAGCATAGCTTATATACATTGCTCCATACCAAAACCCAATTTCTAGTTCATATTTCAAAGAACAATTAGAACATGAACTTAAATCCTCTGAATTTTTCAAAAAAATGTTTTTAAATGGATTGTTTGAAGCCCAGAAATTTGCCTGATTGCATCTAGGACATTTGTTAAAAAAAATACTATATAATTTTGATCCTTCCTTAATTAAACTCATACAAATTTACTTCTTTAAGAAACTTGAAATTGTTGGAAAATAGTATTTAAAACCAGATTCTACTAATTTAGTTGACTTCAAATGAAGCCCTCCACTCAAAAGTTGACTTCTTCCTCCTAAAACAAGCTTCATTATAAAAATTGGTATCGGAAAAATTAAAGCATATGAGAAAACATATTTACGTATTTCCTTAATTAGCTCATATTGACTTTGTTTTAATGGAGTAGACATATTATACGGACCCTCTACATTTTTTTTATGTAAAGCAAATAAAACAAAACGAGCAACATCATCAATATGAATCCACGAATAGGACAAATTACTTGGTAAAAAAACAGAAGTAAAGCCAAGACGAAGTGGAAATAAGGTAACTCTTAGGAATCCTGATTTTGGATCCATCAACAATGAAATTCTTAAATTAATAGTTCTAGAACCAATATTTTTAAAATTATTTGCAGCCTCCTCCCAATCAATAGATAATTTTGCTAGCCAATCGTTACCTGCAGGTGAATTTTCATCAACATCAGCAATTTTATTTAAACCATAATAACCCATTGCAGAAGCGCCAATAAAAGTCTTAATATTTACTTGTAAATCTTTACACTTATGATAAAGAAAATTAGCGGTATCTACTCTACTCGAATACATTAATTTTTTATTCTTATCAGACCATTTATTCATAATATTAAAGCCACATAAGTGAATTATATGATCACAATTAATAAGAGCTTTATCATCAATATAATTTTCTTTAATATTCCAATAAAATATATCTTTATTATTCGCTGACTTTTTATTTGAGGTCAAGTATATTAAGTCATATTTATTTTCTAAAAAGAGAGTCACTCTTTTAGCTAAGGCTCCATTAAAGCCTGTAATTAAAACTTTTTCGGCTACCACAATACTTATTCTTCTAAGAGCTTAAACAAATCATCTAAATTTGGAGACAAGATCATTTCAATTCTTCTATTTTTACTTCTACCTTCTGCAGTTGTATTTGTAAGAATTGGAATAAATTCACTTCTTCCAGCGGCAATAAGTTGTTTAGGATCAATATTTGGATTATTGGTCATTCTTTTAACAACAGATGTTGCTCTCATCACACTCAAGTCCCAATTATCTTTTATTAAACCTCTGCCACTTAGGGGAATACTATCAGTATGCCCTTCTACTAATATTTCTAAATCATCTTGTGATGCTAAGGCTGAAGAAAGTCTATCTAATGCAGCAACACCTGTCTGGTTAACCTCATATTTTCCTGATGCAAATAAAAGATCTTCTTCGAGTGATATATAAACTTTACCATTTCTTTGCTCTATTGTTAGGCCATCTCCCTCTAAACCAATTAAGGCTTTAGAAATTTTTTGCTTTAACGCTGTTACCATAGAATCTTTTCTGTTAATAATTGCTTCAAGCTCAGCAACTCTTGTGGATCTAAAAGTTAATTCCTCTTGTGATTGTATCAAAGCCTCCTCCTGAAGTCTTAATGATTCTTTTGATTTATTTAATTGATCTTCTTTGGCAAAAAGCTCATTTTGTGCTAGCTCTAATTTTTCTAGAAGGCCTTTTGTTTCTTGTGCTTTTTCCGCCATATTTCTAGTGCTTTTAGATTCTAAGATATCATATGTGGTGCTTAATTCACTATACTTATTTTGACAGGTAAGAAGTTCCTGATGTATAAGAGAAGAATCAGCTCTCAAAGACTCAATAGTTCCTTCTAATTCAGAAATGTTCTTGATATTAACTTGAAGATTTTCTCTAAGATTTAATATAACTTGTTCGTTACTGAGAATATCTTTCTTAGCTTTTTCATGCTTATCAAAAAGCTCATTGTAAACCTTGGGTGTTATGCAAGAACTTATTAAAATAAGACACAAAAATATTGCTAATTTATTTTTCATAATAAATGATTTTAATTGATTCAAAATTACAAAGGAAGGCGTTTAAGAAAAGAGCATGAAATAATACTTATCAACAAGCTTAATGAATTACAATACTTTTATTTACAAATGAATCACCAATGCCTATTGATACATAATACACCCCTTTTTTAAGATTTGAGATATTAAAATTAGTTTTAGATAAATCATATGATGAGAAAACTTTAGCTCCTAAATTATTATAAATATTAAAGGATCGTAAAGATTTATTATTTATTTCTAGAGTGATTTTTTTTTCATATGTGTTGTATATGATTTTAGAATCTAAATCTATAATATTTTCTATTGAGTTGGGAATAGCTGAAATCTTAGAGACTCCCGTACTTGTAGCAATCCAGACATTGTTATATGAATCAATTGCAAGCCCTCTTACATTTTGCCCGGCTATTCCATCAGATTGATCAAAATCATTCCATTGCTGACCATTCCAATACGCAACACCTCCTACAGCTAAATAACCAACATAGATCGTAGTCCAAACTCTATTATAAGAATCTTTAACAATATCTACTACAGGATTCAAAGTGTCTGGTGGTGGAAGTAGATACATTTGAGTGTGAAGAGTAACAGAATTGCTAAGCTGTGACATGCCACTTCCTGAGCCAAGCCACTTATGTCCATAATCATCAATACAAATTGATGTACTATAATTACTGACCAAGCCGTCAGCAACAGTATATTGAGTGAAATTAGCGCCATCAAAATGAACTAAACCATCTAATGGCGAGGCAAACCATTTGTCTCCATTAGCGTCAAATGATGTTTCACAAACTCCACTAGGGGGTAAGTCTGGAGAATTATATGAAATCCAATTATTTCCATCAAACATAGAAACTCCTGCTTGAAATGATGAATGAGAAAACCATAGATTCCCATTAGGAGCTTCATCAATACTTGTAATCTTATTATTAGCAAGGCCAGTAAGTATTGTGTGTGAAGTCCAAGTTCCACCAGTAGATCCTAGAACTAATTTATTTGCTCCATAATCTGTACCAACCCATACATCTCCATTTGAGGCAACAGTTATTGCTTTAATATCATTAGAAAGCATTTGAGGGTCTGAAGACTGAGAATATGAAGTCCAGTTATTTCCATCAAACATAGAAATTCCAGCTGCAGTTCCAAACCATATATTATCATTATTATCTACAGCAACACATTCAACATAATCATTAATTAACCCATCAAAAGTAGAGTAATTAGTAATTGTTTGAGAATTGCATTTTAGTATGTAAATAAAAGCAAACGATAAAAAAATAAATTTTTTCATAATTAATTAATTTTAATAAGTTTTAAAGACTGATTGTCTGATTTATTTTTCAAAAAGTAAACGCCAGGATTCCAATCAATAGTATTGATACTAACCTCCGACTTATTGCTATTGTACACAACCTCACTTAGTACATTAAAAATAGAAAAAGATTGAGATGTTTTAACATTTAATTGCTCTAAAAAAGGGTTAGGGAAAGCAGTAATTAATTTTAATTGCAGAATATTATTAGTACTAGAAGGAGTATTGTTAGCATTAAATGTAGGTGTTAACATTGCAAACATTCCAATACCATTAGGAGATCTACCGTAGGCAACATCATCTTGCTGTGGGTAGATAAATTCTGCATCAATAACAGATAAATCATTATTAGAAATAATTAATTGCTCACCTAAGTTGGAAAGTTGAAAATTAGCATGATTATCTCCCTGATGCCCATCTTCATCAGCCCAAATTATAAAATAATCTCCTGCTAGAATTACAGCATTAGGAAGCCCCCACTTTGAAAGATTCTGTAGATTATCAGAAAAAAATAATCCTTTAGTTGATATTGGAGTTGATGAATTATTATAAAGCTCAATCCAATCATCATATTTTCCGCTATTATCAGCTATTACTGATTTATTATTTGACATAACCTCATTAATAACTAAACTTCCCTGAGGAATAGAAGCTGATAATGAATAAAACTCATAAGCTGCTCTTTGAGGGGAAAAAACACCAGCAGAATCATTTTCGGCATATATATAATAATCTAATGAGTTACTACAATTAGTAATAACACACCCAAAATTACCGTCGTTTGCTTGACCATCATTATGATTACCATCATCAAACATTGGAACTTTATTAAACCTCATATTCTCGCCACTTCTATAATAAAGCTCAACATCATTAGAGGATGAAACATAAGTGTTAATGTATAAATCATTACCAAAAACTAAGTTCTGTGGGGCTACACTATCTATTGATGGTGCTCCACTGTAACCACTATAATTAATTAAATAATTTGTTCTGGCATCCATTAATTCTGAAATCCCAGGGCAAATTGATGCAACTAAAGAAACAGAATTAGTAAGGTTTGTTGTGAAGTTATTATATGTATAAAACTTATTAGTATCCGCTTGAACATGGGTATCAATTAGGTTTTGAATGTATTGAGCTCTTGCAAAATAATTTTGATTCAAAAAATTCTCGTTTATAATAGTCCTTAAATGAGCTAAATACATTTTTCTGTTTCTTGCAGACTGAAATAACTTAGTTATTAAAGGTCTATTTGAAATAAATGGTGTGAAGTAATGAATAAGAGGATCCATTAATTGTGCTTGGACAATATTAAAACCATTAAAATATAATTGTGAAGCATCAGTTAAACGAAATCCTCCAAAAGACATGTTTAAATCCCAAAGAATAGGACTAAATTCATTGGAACGTTGTTTAAATAAATAATAATTTTGGCTATAACCAATATATGAATCATAATTAATCAAAGCATAATTAAAAGCATGCATCCAGAGCACTCTATCAATATTTAATAATTTATAAACGCTGTCTGAATAATTATTTAAGGTATCTATTAATTGATACAAATTAGACCATCCATAATTAGACTCAATATCATAATAACTATAATAATCAGAGCTATCTGTTCCATGAGAATTACTAAGATTTGAGTTTTCACCCCCAATCTGAATATTTAGATTCTCAGGATTACACTTAAAAAAGGGATTATCCATAGAACCAAAATGATCAACAGTGAATTTATCATTTACTGCCTCAACATTTACATATAGACCCCAGAGAGTATCATTAATAAATAAATTAGTATAATTTGCTTGAGAGGCAGGCATATAGTTTCTAGCAATCTCGTAGCTCAAAACTTCTCTTATAAATGATGGGTCCTGTATAACGTTAGATAACTTTATTTTATTTATTCCTTTATGATCTTGATCATTATCTACATAATCAAGTTTAATATTAAATGGATTCTTAATATTATTGATGCTTACTGAACTAAAACCTTTATATCTTACCCCGACACTATCATAACTATCTCCGTTAATATTAATATTAGCAAGGATTCTATCATTTTGTCCTGCTACATACATACTGTCAAGCAAATGATCCCAGTTCTGTTGATAAAAATACATTCTAATTTCTGAGATAGAATCTACATTGTAAAAATCATCTTGAGCAGAAATATTTTGATGAAATTGCAGAAAAAGAATTAAAATAAAAAACCTTTTGAAGAACATTTATTTTATGTGAGATAATTTTTTAGAAATAGAGACCCCGTCACTTGTAATGACCTTTACGGTATAGAAACCACTTGGAAATTTAGAAAGATCTAGCATCTTATTAAACTGTCCTGAAAAACTATCAGATTTAATGTTAAGAATATTTTCGCCTAAAGAATTATAAAGTACAATTCTAATATCAGAAAAACCAGAAGAGAAAAAATTAATATTTACATATTCCTTTGATGGATTTGGATATATATCTAAACTATGTTCATCACTAATCTCTGTTGTATATGAAGCGTTAAAACAAGATGATGTGGCAGTAGAATTCATATAAGGCTCTAAAGCAATGATACCAGGATGGTCACATTCATATCTAAAACCTTTTTCCGTATCTGAATTATAAGGACCCCAGATAATATTACCTAAATCATTTACTTCATACATTACACCAGCACCACCTTGACCGCCAGAGGCATTAACAAAAATATTACCATTTGACATCCTATCAGAAGCTGATTGTCCACTTGCGGAATACTGACAAGCATATCTTGTGGTATAAGTTGAAGGGCCATAAGCTTGACTAGTATTTCTAAAATATTGATAAGGGTTATTAGGATCTACGGGAGTTTCTATTCCATCAATAGCTGATTGATTATTTGAAACTCCTGAATTATTAAAAATTTGTAAATACCCACTATTGGGTCTACCGTCATCAGTAATCCATCGAACATCATGCACTGCATTAGGAATTACCTGAGTGCCTGAAACATTATAATTACTTGGATTCCCCCATCTATACAAAATATCCCCACCCATTCCTGAGTTACCACCAGTATGTGTTGCTGCCTCTGCAGAAGTAGTACTGTGATCTATAATATATATTTCACTTGCAAATCTTGAGGAAAAAGCTATTTGATCAAGATCCTCATTGTAATCCACGCCGTTTACATGAAACCAATCACCCCCGCTTTGTCCTCCTCCACCTCCGCCCTGATTAATCATATTGATATCAATTAGTTGAGGATTATCAGAGATCACTCCATAATTTGGTTTATTGGTGTCTGTATCTTGTACCATATGATCCCAAATATGCCATTCCCAAACTATTTGACCACCACCATTCCCATCATTTGCAATCTCAACAAAATGAGTAGGCCATTTATCTGATGAAGCACTTCCGCCTGCATTATTAACTTCAGTAGAAGATTTTACCTCCCAAGCAGTAATTAAAACATTATCGCCTATTAACGTTAAATCATGATGACTTAGCGCTGAAGAAGTTGAATAAATAAAATCCATTACAACAACTCCATTAGGATCAATTTCCTGAACTCTACCAGCATCTGCCGCACCATTTAAATAATTATTTGTTCCACCTGTTTGAACATTATTTTTAGTACCTCTTATTAAATTACCATTATCTTTTAGTTGAACAGTATAATTACATTCTGTAGACATAGACCAAGTGTGAGCAATATTTTGATTTTCATCAATTAGATAAGTAGTATTAGACCCCTGTGAATTATAAAGAGCAAAACCATTAAAGCTTTGAGCATAAAAAGTGATTGTTAAAAAAGTAGCGAATACTAAAGTTAAAAATTTTTTCATTTTTCTTATTTAATTAATAATCAAAATTAATTATAATTACATCTAATTTATACACAAAATTATTTTTTTATAAACTGATCCATCTTCAAACATTTAAAGTAAGGGTTGGTATTACCATAAACTCTTGAAAATCTATTTTATTATCTGCATCTGATGTTTATTTGTGTAAGCACATCTTTCTATTAATATAAACTTTTTGACAAATACAGAATAATTGAATAAAATGCAATAAAAAGTGATAAAAAGTGAT
>CESE01056407.1_pt1 | contig 25197 bp, 21 predicted proteins | sample 350271 | NCBI WGS metagenome assembly CESE01 (sample SAMEA2621536, study PRJEB7988) | marine metagenome | isolation source: saline water (ENVO:00002010), including | reverse complement strand
TATAAAACCACTATCCATAAACAAATGCCTAGGGATGGTATTTATGGCCTGCAAAACAGCCGGGTTAGAGATCCCTTTTTTCTCAAGGTTCTCGACCAGTTTTTTTCGCATGCCTTTATGGGTAAATGTATCTTTCAATAGAGAGAATTTAACACCTGCAAAATACTAAAAAGTGGATGATATTTTTAAAATTTAAGAAGATATCGTGCTCAAAAAATATAGGTCTATTTACCACCAGTATGCCTATCTTTGCCCTATGGCAAATCATCCAGATTCTATTAGGCTTAACAAAGCAATTAGCGACAGCGGGTACTGCTCTAGACGCCAAGCAGACACCCTTATCGAGCAAGGTCGTGTTACTTTAAATGGCACCAGTGTAAGTCTTGGAGATCGCGCAATGCCTGGTGATGTAATTCACGTGGATAACCATTTAATTACAAAAAACGACACCTTAGTTTATATTGCTTTAAACAAACCCATAGATATTACCTGCACGACAGACCAACGAGTTGAAGGAAATGTGGTAGACTTTATTGGCCACAAAGAGCGTATTTTTCATGTAGGGCGTCTTGATAAACCAAGTGAAGGATTACTACTTATGACCAACGATGGTGATATTGTAAATAAAATATTAAGAGCTGGGAACAAGCACGAAAAAGAATATATAGTTAGTACAGATAGACCTGTTACAGATGACTTTATACGCAGAATGAGCAGTGGAATACCATTGGCTGAACTAGAAACCACGACCAAGAATTGTCATGTCGAGCGCGTGAGTAGATTTGTCTTTAAAATTATATTAATTCAAGGACTTAATCGTCAAATACGTAGAATGTGTGAGTACCTTGAGTATGAGGTACTTTCATTAAAACGTACTAGAATTATGAACATAGAACTAGCAAACCTACCTCTTGGAACCTGGCGTGATTTAACACCACAAGAAGTAGGTGTATTACAAGAAGCCGTCTCAAATTCAGATAATAGTTCATTTGCAGCTCAAGCGCCAAAAGAGGCTACCATAACACCAAAAAAAACTACTCCAACACATAAATCTAGTTACACAGAAAAAGAAATTGGAACTAACGGTAGGCGTCGTAGAGGAAGAAATACATAAAAAATTAAGCGTGTATACTAAATAAAATATAGCACACCAATCTAACCGCTCAATGTAATTATAGTACAAAAAAAGCCTTGAATAAATTCAAGGCTTTTTTATATTTTAATAGTGTATTATGCTAATACAGCTTGCACTTTATCTGCAGCCTCTTGAAATTCAATGGCGCTTTGAACATCCAAACCACTATTATCAATCAACTCTTTAGCGATATCTGCATTGGTTCCTTGCAAGCGCACAATAATAGGCACATTAATGGTACCCATATTCTTGTAAGCATCAACAATTCCTTGTGCAACACGATCACAACGTACAATACCTCCAAAAATATTTACTAAAATTGCTTTTACTGCTGGATCTTTTAAAATAAGCTTAAATGCAGCTTCAACACGTTCTGCATCTGCAGTACCTCCAACATCTAGAAAGTTAGCTGGCTCACCACCTGCTTGCTTTATTAAATCCATGGTAGCCATTGCTAGTCCTGCGCCATTTACCATGCAACCAACGTTTCCGTCAAGATCAACATAGTTTAACCCTACCGCTCTTGCTTCAACCTCTACAGGGTTTTCTTCACGTAAATCACGCATTGCTTCATAGTCTTTATGACGATACAATGCATTATCATCAATACTTACTTTAGCATCCACAGCAATAATTTTATCATCGCTAGTTTTTAATACTGGATTTATTTCAAACATTGAAGAATCACTAGACTCATAAGCTCTTACAAGCGCAGTAACAAACTTTGTCATTTGCTTGAAAGCCATACCGCTTAATCCAAGATTGAAAGCAATTTTTCTTGCTTGGAAAGGAAGTAATCCTGAAGCAGGATCAATTTCTTCGTTAAAAATTAAATGTGGTGTTTCTTCTGCAACAGTTTCAATATCCATTCCACCTTCTGTAGAATACATAACCATATTTTTACCAGTTACACGGTTTAATAAAACACTTATATAATATTCTTCTGGTTCACTATCACCAGGGTAGTATACATCTTCAGCAACAAGTATTTGGTGTACTTTTTTACCTTCTGCACTTGTTTGAGGTGTAATAAGATTCATACCAATAATATCATTGGCAATACTTCTTACCTCATCAAGGTTTTTTGCTAATTTCACACCACCACCTTTACCGCGTCCACCAGCGTGAACTTGAGCCTTAATAACGTGCCAGTCTGTTCCAGTATCTTCTGTTAATTTTTTAGCTGCAGCTACCGCTTCTTCTGGAGTGTGAGCTACGATACCACGTTGAATGGTAACACCAAAACTACTTAACACTTCTTTTCCTTGATATTCGTGTAAATTCATATTTATGCCCGTGAAGACGGGTAACTATTTAATTACTAAAAATTATGACAAACAAACATTGCCTCAAAAGTGCTGCAAAAATAATAAATGTTATGAGAATGTACTAATTTTTTAAAATGAGCTTGCCTAATAAATGAGCATCCAAATTTATGGGCTAAGCTCTTCTATTTTTGCACACTAGGCTTCACCGTTTTCTTTGGCATAGGCCCACGAAGATGTACAATTAGTCCATTTAAAAAATTACGAAGGATCTGGTCACCACATTCAACATATTTTGGGTGGTTTTCATTTCTAAACAAAGCACCTAATTCACTCTTGGTTACATTGAAGTCAACCAACTCCAATATTTTTACAATATCATCATCGCGAAGTTTATGGGCAACGCGTAATTTTTTAAAAATATCATTATTATTTAATGGCATCTGTTCTCTTTTTTACAAAGATACTAGTATCCTTTGAGTTTACTTAATCTAGAAGGTCTTAAACAAGCAGCTGTTAAATAATAACTTTTTTGTTATTGAGTATATTAAACTCTTCTATAATTTCACTAACGATATCTGCAGCAGGCTTAATCTCGTGAATTAAACCCGCTACTTGTCCTATTTCAAGTTCACCATCTTCTAAATCACCTTCAAACATGCCACGCTTTGCTCTAGCTCTTCCCAATAACTTAATGAGTTGTTCTTTACTTGGGTTGGTCTTATAAAGTTCCACGATCTCATTGAAAAACTTATTTTTAAGCAAACGTACAGGAGCTAGTTCTTTTAACGTTAATTGGGTGTCCCCTTCTTTTGTTTTAATTACTTCTTGTTTAAAGGCTTGATGCGCACTACTCTCTTGGCTTGCAACAAACCTACTGCCTATTTGCACAGCATCTGCACCTAAAATCATTGCAGCCATCATACCGCGACCATTAGCTATACCCCCTGCAGCAATTAAAGGAATACTAATGTGTTCTTTAACCATTGGCAATAAGGTAAAGGTTGTGGTTTCGTCTCGGCCATTATGCCCTCCTGCTTCAAACCCTTCAGCAACAACAGCATCTACTCCTGCATCTTGTGCTTTTAATGCAAACTTTACACTACTCACAACATGAACTACTATGATACCTTGTTGTTTTAAATGTGCAGTATGGGTTTTAGGGTTCCCTGCCGAGGTGAAAACAATAGGAACTTTTTCTTTAATAATAATTTCAATAATCTCTTCTATGTTTGGGTACAACATAGGAACATTCACGGCAAAAGGCATTGTAGTAGCTGCTTTACATTTAGCAATATGCTCTTTTAACACCTCTGGATACATAGACCCTGCGCCAATAATACCAAGCCCGCCTGCATTGCTCACTGCGCTTGCCAGTTTCCAACCGCTATTCCAAATCATTCCAGCTTGTATAAGCGGGAATTGTATTTTAAAAAGTTTTGTGATTCTATTTTCCACTATTTTTTTATCAGTTTAAAAGAGTTTTTAGTCGCTCCAGAGGCAATTGTTGCAATATAAAGTCCCGAGGCTACTTCTGAAATATTTAAGGTGTTTTGTTGCTGTGTGATTTCAGAAGAAAACACTAAAAGGCCGTTGATTGTAAATACGTTAACCTCTGCTTTATCTATAAAAGAAGGCATCTTAAAAGAAACAACATCTTGGGATGGATTTGGGTACAACGCAAACTGAGTTTCTAAAAATTGATCTTCAATAGCAAGCATTTGTAATGCAGTATAAGCAGTCTCAAAATTTGGAATCCCATACCCCATTAGATCTGTTGGGTTTTCAAATAAATGAGCAGATTCCCTTACTATCTGCATTAATTGCGCATTGGTTGTTTGGGGTCTTGATTGCCACAAACAAGCAATTGCACCCGCCATAATGGGAGAGCTAAAAGAAGTACCACTATTAAAATCTACAGCTCCATTTTGATCTACCACAGCAGCAGAAACACCTTGCGCCATTACATCTGGCTTTCTGAGTCCTGCAGCATTAGGCCCATATGAACTAAACGGGGCGTAAAGCTCCTCAGAATCTACAGCACCTACACTAAAGCATCCTGCAGCATCTGCGGGAGTTGCTACAAAACCAAATGACGATCCATCATTGCCGGCTGAAGTTAACAAAAACATTCCTTTATCAAAGGCATGGTTTGCACCCCGAGCAGCAATGGTGGTAAAGCCGTCTAGATCTTCATATACATGGCTATAGGCAGGGTTATCATAGTCTTGATATCCTAATGATGTGTTTACAACACGAACGCCCAAACTATCTGCGCGCTCTAGAGCTTCTACCCACCAAGCTTCCTCTACTGGATTTTCTTGCCCTACATCTTCTGTTACATACAAATAGAAAGAAGCACCTGGAGCCGTACCAACAAACTCATCTTCTAAAAAACCTCCTATATCACTAAAGGTCTTTGCGCCGTGAGAGCTTGGAGCGTCTGCTGTTTCTTCTCTAGTTATAAAATTATAGGTTCCTAAAAGCCTTCCCTGATCTCTCAAGGTTTCAAAAGCTGGATTTGTTAATACTCCTGGAAACCCACTATCCAATACAGCTATATCAATACCTGTACCTGTAAAATCTTGCTCATGCAAAAAATTTGCTGCAATCATTTCTACTTGATTTGTTGCAGCACCATAATTATAAACAATGCTAGATTTTTGGTTTTCTATCTCAAATTTATCTGTGAGTACACCACCAGTAATAGGTCCTAAATTTAAACTTTTATCTGCAAATTCAACATGGTTTACAAAATCCAGATTTTCTAAACTTTCAATAGCTTCAAAAGAACCTCTAATATAGACGCAGTTCATCCACTTTGATTTTGCAAAGACACTTATGCCGGAAATATTTTTAATCCAGGTAATGTAGGCTTCATTAACAGGTACATCACGCGCATCAATAGGTGTATTATGTAATTGCTTTCTATCTAATGCTTTTTGAGTAAGAATAGAGATGGGGTTTGCTAAGGCCTGATCTACGTTTTCTTTGTTTTCAAAAAAAACTAAGGCATCTTCTTCTATCTGCGCTGAAACGGGCAACAAATAAAACAATGCAAGCAGAAGTACTATTTTTTTCATAGTAATAAATTATATTTTAAAAGTGGGCATCTCATAGCAAAACACTCCTTTTAAAGGTACTATATATTTGTTTTAAGAAATAACACCACTTCCCAAACATTCATCTTGATGATACCAGGCAACAAATTGACCTGCAGTGATGGCAGATTGTGGGTTTTCAAAAATAACATATACCCCTAGTGTAGTTTGATGTAAGACTGCTTTCTCTAGTTTTTGTCTATAGCGTATACGAGCCATTACGGCTAAGGTTTCACCATCTGCAATGCAAAGGTCTTCTCGTATCCAGTGAGTTTCATCTTGTTTTACAAATAAGCCGCGGCGGTATAAACCTGGATGATTTTTACCTTGCCCGGTATAAATAACATTCTCATGGACATCGGTTGCTATCACAAATAATGGCTCTTTGGTTCCACCAACTGCAAGGCCTTTGCGTTGGCCATTTGTAAAATAATGAGCACCTTCATGTTCTCCTACTTTTTTTCCATCAGAGATAGTATAGAGTATCTTCTTTGAAATATGCTGTAACTCGGCTAGTTTTGTAGTAAATACATCAACGGTATTAATAAATGCATCAAAGGTTGGAGGCACTTCAATAATAGTTCCTTTTTTAGGAGCTAATTGTTGTTGCAGAAACTCAGGCAAACGCACTTTACCAATAAAACAAAGCCCTTGAGAATCTCTTTTGTCTGCAGTGATTAAACCTTGCTGGGCTGCAATTTTACGAACATCTGGTTTTAGTATTTCACCAACAGGAAATAAGGTTTTTGCTAATTGCTTTTGTGATAGTTGGCATAAAAAATAACTCTGGTCTTTGTTAGAATCTTTACCAGATTGCAAGCTATATACCTGTGTTTTGTTAATAGTTTGGATGCCTTTTCTACAGTAATGACCAGTTGCCACATAATCTGCACCCAAATCCAGAGCGATTTTCATAAAAACATCAAACTTAATCTCACGATTACAAAGCACATCTGGATTTGGTGTTCTACCCATTTTATACTCTCTAAACATGTAGTCAACAATACGTTCTTGGTATTGTTGACTAAGGTCTACAGTTTGAAAAGGAATGTTTAATTTTTGAGCGACCAACATCGCATCATTGCTATCTTCAAGCCAAGGGCATTCTTCACTAATGGTTACAGAATCATCATGCCAGTTCTTCATAAATAGACCAATGACCTCATAGCCCTGCTGTTTTAAAAGATAAGCAGCAACACTAGAATCTACACCCCCACTAAGCCCAACAACAACGCGTTTCATTTTTTAAAATTAAAGATGTAAAGACATAAATAACTTAAAGTATCTATGCCTAATTTTTATCTTCTGGTCTTGGAAATGTTTCATCAAAAAGAAACCTTCCTTCTTTATAGTAATTCCAGACACCATAATTTACTCCATTTCTATAATCTCCTTTCATGGTCAGCAAACCCTTAGTAGAATAATATACTGCTGGTCCATGCAACAAATCATTTTTATAAGAAAGCTCTTTCAAGGTTATACCCTCTGGAGAATAATAAAAACTAAGCCCCTCTTTAAGACCATTCAAATAATGTGTTGTTTCAATTATTTTTCCAGTTAAATAATAGGTCGTGATTTCTCCCTGTAACTTTCCTGCTACATAAAACTCCCGTGTCATAATATTTGTAGAGTTTTCATGAAAGGTAAGCCATTGATTTATGCGCTGCTTTCCCTGCATCATTCCTGTACTTACTAGATCTCCACTACTTGAATAATACCTAACATCTACAAGAGCGTCGTTTTTAAATTCTTTGACACAGTAAGGCTGTATCCCACAGGTCTCGCAGTAAAAATTAAAAGTTCCAACTTCTTTATTGTCTTTAAAGTAACCCTCATACCTAAGCTGTTGTGTTCCTGGGTATTTCTTTATCCAGGAACCTTGACGCAACCCATTTACATCTTTTTGGTTGATTTCTTGAGCAAAAAGATTGCCCGAAAAAAACCAAATTAGAAAAACAAGTACAATACTACTTCTCATAGGCCTTAGCGCTTTGTGTTATAATTTAAATACTATCTCACTATTAAAGAGGCTAGCTAATTTCAAAAAAATCGCTTATTTATAAAAACAGAAACAAATGTGGTAGCGTAAAAACTACCTATTTTTTCTTTTTCTGAATTTTTTTCTGTTCCTCTGCTTGCTCCATCATCGTTGCCATTTTCTTTTGAAACTTATTTTGTTTCTTTTTTGGCTTGGCTTTATTGACTTGTATTTGCGCTTTTATTTTATCTTCATCGATGATCATATTTTTAATCACCAACATAATACCAATGGTAATTAAGTTAGAGATGAAATAGTACAATGATAATCCACTGGCATAGTTATTAAAGAACACCAACATGAACAAGGGTGATAAATACATTAATATTTTCATGTTTGGCATACCAGGTTGCTGTTGTGCTTGCATGTTTTGCCCCATAGTCATGGTCATGTACCAAAAGATAGCAAGTGACGCTAGAATAGGGAATAAACTTACGTGGTCTCCATAAAAAGGGATAGAGAATCCACCAGGGAACTGGTAGATCGTATCATAACTTGACAGATCATCTGCCCACAAGAAACTTTTTTGACGTAAATCAAATGCTGTAGGGAAAAAAGTGAACAAAGCATAAAACACAGGGATCTGCAAAATGGCGGGCAAGCATCCCTTGAGAGGACTGGCACCTGCAATATTTTGCAACTTCATTGTTTCTTGTTGTATTTTCATTTTATTATCACCCAAACGCTCTTTAATAGCATCAATCTCTGGCTTTAATACTTTCATCTTTGCTTGTGCAAGGTATTGCTTGTATTGCACTGGAGACAAGGCTAGCTTTAATAAGATAGTCAACATAATAATCGCAATTCCTGCAGGTAAGAAACCACTTAAGAAACCAAACAAAGGAATAATTAAAAACTTATTAATCATTCCAAAAATACCCCAACCCAGTGGCATTGCCTCATCAAGATCACGATCGTATTTTTTAAATATTTTATAGTCTGTTGGGCCATAATAAAGGTTCATATTTTGAGCGATAGCCCCTCCCTTTGGTTCAATTAATATCTTAGCACCGTATTGTTTGGTGTAAATTGTATCTGTTGTTTCATCTTCAACAAGATCTCTAGAGCTAAAATCAACCTCTTTAAAAGAAGTGTCTGTAAGTAGCATAGAGCTAAAGAAATGTTGACGGAAATTTAACCAATTAACTGCTACCTCAAGTTCTTGATCATCTCCCGTTGGAGAGAGCTTAGAGTGTTTATCTCCTTCATACTCATAGGTTAGTCTAGAGTATCGGTTTTCATAACTAATACTCTTAGCATGTCTGTATCCTTTTAGTTTCCAATCTAGATACATAGGTTGGCTAGTGTTTAAAACATCTTCAAGGCCTTGAGATTTAATGCTAAAGTTAGTCATGTACTCTCCAGGAATAAGCTCATAGCGATACTCTAAGTATGCATTATCTGCAGTTTTAAGACGCATGGTTAACACTTGGTTGTTTCCATTTAGAGAAAGAGAAGGTTCAAAGTATAAATCTTGGGTATTTAATAACCTGTTTTCTGCAGAGAATTGAAAATTTAAAGTTGAATTTCCATTCTTCACTAAGTAAACTGGAATAGAATCATAGGTAGTGTGCTGCTTTAAACGAGCCTCAGTTACATACCCTCCTTTATTGCTTATGGTTAAAGACAATACGTCATTTTCTATCACAGTAGTAGCATTACTTGCGGAAGCCAAGGTACTAGAGTATGCAAAAGAACCTAATCTACTTTGCAGTTTTAATAAGCCCATAGAGTCTTTGGCAGTAACAGCAGTCATAGCTGTTGTTGCATCATTAAGTGTGATATCACTTTGGGATTGCCTAGAGGCTTCTTCTGCAGCTTTTTGCTCTGCTTCTATTTTCGCTGCCTCTACAGCAATTTCTTCTTCGGTTGGTTGCTGTAAATAAAGCATCCAAATAAAGATGGCTCCAATTAGTACAAATCCTATAATCGAATTGAGATCAAATTTCTTTTCTTCCATAATGATGCGCCGCTTTTAATTGTTCTGCGGAAAATAATAAAACCACCTTTAATGGTTTTGTTTGTTTAATATCTGTGGGCTTACCCAAAGCTTTTGTTTGTTTCAATAATCTAGCCCAAACTAGGTTTGCGCCATATTGTCTTATTTATTCTTAGAATAGGTGTGAGCAGCACCCACCAAACTCACAAATAATGGATGTGGATTGGCAACTGTACTCTTATATTCTGGGTGATATTGCACCCCTACAAACCAAGGATGATCTTCAATCTCTACGATCTCCACCAAATTAGTTTGAGGATTAACACCTGTTGTTTTTAATCCTGCAGCTTCTAATTGAGTTCTGTAGGTATTGTTATATTCAAAACGATGACGGTGTCTTTCTTCTATGTTTGAAACACCATACACTTCTTTTACAATGCTATCATCCATAAGCTCACAAGCCCAAGCACCTAGACGCATCGTTCCGCCTTTTTCGGTGATGGTCTTTTGGGCTTCCATTAAATCAATAACAGGGTTGGTCGTGTTTTGGTTCATTTCTGTAGAGTTAGCATCTGCTAAACCAAGAACATTTCGGCTATATTCTATCACGGCCATTTGCATTCCTAAACAAATTCCTAAAAATGGTAATTTATTTTCTCTTGCATACCTAACAGCTTCCACCTTACCTTCTATTCCTCGCTCTCCAAAACCTGGGGCTACAAGCACAGCGTCCAGGGCTTTCATTTTAGATGCCACATTTGAGGCATCTAAAAACTCTGAGTGGATAGACTGCACTTTTACTTTTACCTCATTGGCAGCTCCAGCATGGATAAAAGATTCTAAAATAGATTTATAGCTATCCTGAAGCTCAACATACTTCCCTATTAAGCCAATAGTTACATTTGCTTTGGGGTTTTTATGTCGTTTCACAAATTCGTTCCAAGCAGTAAGGCTTGGTTTTCCCTGGTCTTTTAAACCTAATTTTTGCAATGCTACAGTATCTAATCCCTCCTCTAACATCAAGTTTGGAACATCATATATTGTAGAGGCATCAATAGATTCTATCACGGCGTCCTTATGAACATTACAAAACAAGGCTAGCTTATGACGCAACTCATCATTTAATTTATGCTCGGTACGACACACCAAAATATCTGCTTGAATACCACTTTCCATTAATGTTTTTACAGAGTGTTGTGTAGGCTTAGTTTTTAATTCACCTGCTGCAGATAAATAAGGAATCAGGGTTAAGTGAATAACCAAACAGTTTTGATTTCCTAACTCCCATTTTAATTGACGTACAGATTCTATATACGGCAATGATTCAATATCACCCACAGTACCACCTATTTCTGTAATAACGATATCAAAGTCACCACTTTTTCCTAAAATTTGAATGCGCTCTTTTATTTCGTTCGTAATGTGAGGTATTACTTGAACCGTTTTACCTAAAAACTCACCACGACGCTCTTTTTGAATAACGCTTTGGTAAATTTTACCCGTGGTAACATTGTTTGCCTGAGAGGTAGGTACATTTAAGAAACGTTCATAATGACCTAGGTCTAAATCTGTTTCTGCTCCATCATCTGTAACATAACATTCACCATGTTCATAAGGGTTTAGTGTACCGGGATCTACATTAATGTATGGATCTAATTTTTGAATGGTAACCCTATATCCTCTTGCTTGAAGTAATTTAGCGAGAGATGCTGCAATGATTCCTTTCCCTAGGGATGAAGAAACCCCGCCCGTAACGAAGATGTATTTAGTAGTACTCATGAATGGCCTTAACTTAGTTTGTATACGGGATGTAAAGTTACGTATTTTAACCCATACCTACATCGTATTTTTTAAAGAAAGGAGCTGTATATTTTAGTCTTGAAAAAACGCAGGCTAAAAACAAAGGAAACAAAATTGTTAATCATGACCTATTGGCAAACGATCACTCACCCTGCTATTGTTTTTCCTGAGTAAAGTAAATGCAAAATAAGCAGTAGTTCCAAAGTAAAGAACCCCAAAAGCCATCATCAATAAACCCCGAGGATAAAACACATCAAGATCTATGATGTCTGAAAAAACAGCCAACACCATATACACACAAAGTAGCATAAAGACCAGAGAAAGAATAATACCAAAGGTTTTATTTTTAAAACGAAGTTGAGAAACCAATAATGCTAACAATGAAATAGCTGCAGGATTAACGAGGGTTGCAGATAACACCCAATAGATAAGTACAGAAAAAATCAAGAAGATTTCTGGATACCATTTTGAGATTGATTTTGCTATTAAATACATATTTGATTTACAACTTACAACAGTAAGATGAGAACTTTAAAAAAAGGTTGCTTGTAAATTAGAATAAATATTAAATTATTTTCTAATCAATGGGCGTATTAAATCTTCTAGGCCGTTGAGCTTGATTTCATACATTTCCTGCAATAGATTCCCAAGAGTACCTTGAGGAAATCCTTTCTGCTTAAACCACACATAATAGGGTTCTGGAATATTAACTAAGTATCGATCTTTATACTTACCAAAAGGCATTTTGTAATTTGCCAATCGCACCAAATGATCTTTCGGAGAGAGCGGGCTTTTTTTTCCAGACACCATAGGTTTTACATTGTTATTTAACAATACCGTTTATTAAAATTCTTTAAAATGTTATCTGTCTCTTATCAAACAAAACTCTTTATCAAACAACAACAAACAAGAGCTTTTTAGCATTACTAGTCTTAAGAGTTTCTTACATAGATAAGCTAAACTCTATTTAAAGTTGAGACACTACCTATCCCCAATTAAAGGTGATTTTTTTTACAATATCTGGATGTAAACTATGATGAACAGGGCAGGTATTTCCTGTGTTTTCTAATATTTTACGTGTCTTAGCATCTAGCTTTGATGGAAATTCTAGTAGTACCTCAATTTTTGAAATTCTTCTTGGATTACTCTCCATGGTTTTAGTAACTATTGCAGTTGCTCCATCGATATTAACTCCAATCATAGTGCCTGCTTTTATACCCATAACAGTAAGCATACAACTCGCCAATCCAGCAGCAATAGTATCTGTAGGAGAAAAGGCCTCACCTTTTCCATTATTGTCTGTAGGGGCATCTGTGATAAAAGTGTTTCCAGATGAAAGGTGTTCGCAGGATGTTCTTAAGTTTCCTTGGTATGTGATTTTGGCTGTGCTCATTATTCTAAAACTTGAAATTGAAGGTCCTCTTGATATTTAATAATATAAAAAGCGTTGTTTTGATATCCAGAAAAAAGGGTTTTTGAATACCTAAATTTATTCTCTATGTACTCTGTCTCAAAATCTTCTTCAGAGGCTTTATACATATCGTCTGCACTAGCAAGCCTTAATAAAACATCATATGTTAAATCAAAACCACGAACGGCAAAACGGTTTGGAAGCACACCATAGGTGTTTTTATAACTAATCAAAAATGCATTTTCATCTTTATAATTATAGCTTTTATTAACAGATGGAAACGTAAAATTCAATTTTGCCAAATGTAAATTAGACACGTCATGGTAATCAAAGGCAATGTTTTTATCTAAACTAAACAAGCGTATCTCGTAATCTAAAGGCTCTTGATCCTCTTCTAAATCTGGATCTATAAAAGGCAAACCATTTAAAACTCCCACGACGTTGCTTATTATAATAGGATCTGTAGACTCAAGAATAACCCAGTTTTCTTTTGTTTCATCTATTTGGGCTTGAACATCTTCTACCACTAAAAATCCTTCTTCACGCAAAGAAACTGTTCTTGCCTGCGGAATGGCTGCCATAATTTTATCATGTTGCGCTTCCTTATTGCTGTCTGTGATGATAATAACATTTTTTCCAGATACTTTAGAAACTATATAATCAAGCATTCCATCTTCTAGCATTGCATCACTAGGCAAGCTTTGAAAAATATTGCTAGAAACCTTAATCTCTTTGTTACTCAAAGGAGAAAAAATTGGCACATTATTATGCTTCATAATCGCAGCTGCCACTTCAATGTTTTTTTGACCAAGTGGACCTATAACCGCATCAAAGACATCAAAATCGTTCGTGTTAACAATATAATCCACCTTGCTGTTACTATACTCTGTATCAAACACCTCTAGCCTTAGATCGATTCCTTTATCTTTAGCAAATTCTGTAGCCATTAAAATGCCACTATAAAAATCTAGCGACAATGACATCAATCTATTTTTCTTTATTTCATTAATCTTTACCTCTAAAGAATCTGAGGTTATTTTATTTAATCGAAAGGGCAATAGCACAGCAACACGTTTCAATGATGTATTAATGATTGCATTTTCCAAATCCCTCTTTGTTGCGCCTTCTTCCATAACTCCAAAATCAAGCTTTGGAATCTGTAAAATCATACCCTCTTTTAAACCATCTTTAGCATATGGGTTTAAAGCAATGATTTGTTCTTTATCTATAGTGGTTTTTACTTTTAATCTAAAAAACCCTTCTTTTGGTTGTACCTCATAAAACATAAATCCTGCTTGTGGAACCGCAGTTTCTGTAAATGATTTTATTGGCACATTAATGATAGCTCCTTGTGGAAAGCCACCCCCTAATTGTGGATTAATTTGCTGTAACTGTTGTAGGGTAATTCCATACATTCTAGCAATACCATATCTTGTTTCTTTTGGGTTTATGGTATGTTTTGCAAGTTTTGAAACATCTCCCATAATATACTTAGGGTCTATAGAAACTATAGCTAGAGGTTCTGTAATTTTTAAATGCAAAGGGATCTGTAGTTTTTCACCTTTCTTTAATTGACGTACATATAATTGTTTATTGAAGCGCTTAATATTCTCAATAGAGACTGTGTGTTTTTGAGAAATACTAAATAACGTTTCTTTGCGTCTTACTTTGTGTTTTAAAAAAATAGGATGTTTTTCAGTGTTTATAGTAGCCTTCCTGTTTGGAATCACTAAAACCGTATACCGTTGTAGCGTTTTTTGTATGGTCGGGTTTAATTCTTTTATAGCCGTCTCAGAGACCCCATATATAATGGCTATTTGAGATAAGGTTTCCTTGTTTTGAACCGTATGAGTTTTATAATCTTTTTGCGCCACAGCCAAAGAGCTAACAAAAAAAATACACACCATACAAAAAGACATTAGGTACTTCATATTTGTGTTTTTATGAATTCTGCTGAAATTTTAAAAACATAAAACCGCAGCAAAAACCCAATATAAATATAATTAAAATAACGTAAAAACGTTCTATACCGTGTTATTACAAAACCAATGCCAAGTATATAACATCTTAAAGGAAATAAATATCTACTAAGTTTTTAAAAAAAGATTACTCCCATTCAATAGTTGCTGGTGGTTTACTGCTTATATCATAGACCACTCTATTAACACCTTTTACTCTGTTTATAATATTGTTACTCGTTTCTTGCAAGAACTTATATGGTAAATCTACCCAGTCTGCAGTCATACCATCTGTGCTCTCTACGGCACGAAGGGCAACCACTTTCTCATAGGTTCTCTCATCTCCCATAACTCCTACACTATTTACTGGCAATAACATAGCTCCTGCTTGCCATACTTTATCATACAAGTCCCATTTTTTTAGACCGTCTATAAAAATATGATCTACTTCTTGTAAAACACGCACTTTTTCTGGAGTAACATCTCCTAAAATACGAATAGCCAAACCAGGACCAGGAAATGGGTGTCGTCCTAATAGTTTTGGATCAATACCCATTTGAGCACCTATACGACGTACCTCATCTTTAAATAACATGCGAAGTGGTTCTACAATCTTTAGTTTCATATAATCTGGCAAACCACCTACGTTATGATGTGACTTAATAGTTACAGAAGGCCCATTAACAGAAACACTTTCTATAACATCAGGATAAATAGTTCCTTGAGCCAGATACACTACATCTTTAATTGCAGTTGCCTGGTCATCAAATACATCAATAAAAGTTCCGCCAATGGCTTTACGTTTTTCTTCTGGATCAGACTTGTCTTTTAAAGCCTTCATAAATCGATCTGCAGAATCTACTCCTTTCACATTAAGACCCATGCCTTTGTATTGTTCAAGAACACTAGAAAACTCATCTTTACGCAACAAGCCGTTATTCACAAAAATACAATACAGATTTTCCCCAATTGCTTTGTGTAGTAAAATTGCTGCCACGGTAGAATCTACACCTCCACTTAAGCCTAGTACAACTTTGTCATTTCCAATTTTATCTTTTAGTTCTGCAACTTTAGTATCTACAAAAGCAGCAGGTGTCCAGCTAGGATCTACCCCCGCAATTTCAATTAAAAAATTATCTAATATTTGTTTTCCTTGCTGGGTATGATATACCTCTGGATGAAATTGAATAGCAAAAGTATCTTCACCTTCAATTCTATAGGCTGCGTTTGCAACATCATTTGTGCTGGCTAAACGCACTCCATTCTCCGGTAACTCGCTAATGGTATCACTATGGCTCATCCAAACCTGTGTGTTTTCTTTAACACCTGCAAACAAACAAGCTTGATCGTGTATGGTGGTTAAATTAGCGCGCCCATACTCCCGTATGTTTGATGGAGATACTTTACCTCCAAAAAAATGTGCTAAATATTGAGCTCCATAACAAACCCCTAACAAGGGTAAGATTCCTTTTATCTTTGAAAGATCTGGCTTAGGGGCCTGATCTGACCGAACCGATGAAGGGCTTCCAGATAAAATAACAGCTTTAAAAGTAGATAAATCTTGTGGTACTTTGTTATAAGGATGTATTTCGCAGTAGATGTTTAATTCTCTTACACGTCTAGCAATTAGCTGCGTGTATTGAGATCCAAAATCAAGAATGAGGACGTTGTTTTGCATAAACAAAAATACCTCAAAAAAGTAATTTTGCTAGGACTAGCCAATAAAATTTCTTGTAAATTTTAACAAAGATGTAAACAAGTCTTTTTATGGTAGAGATATTACTGTAAAATCGGTGCCTAAGGGCTGTAACTTATCTTTAATTGTTGAAATCAAAGCAGGACCATATTCTAGATAAAATTCAGAAAAATTAGCATTACGCTCTTGTAAATTTCCGTTCGGAAAAATCATGGCGCGTAGAGCAATCAATCTATCTATTTGATTATTGTGCTTTCTTTTTTGAGCCTTTAGCAATCTTTTCTCAAGATTGTTCAAGCCGTTGAGTTGTTTTTTTTCTTGAGCTGCTACAGCTCCCAAAAAAGAGGCATCTGTTTGTTTTGCTTGGATATACAATGATTTAAACTGTTTTTTTAAATAGATGCGTTGTGATGAAAAATCAATAGTTATTTCTGAAATCTTATGGGTAAACCAAACGCTAAGATCATCTTCATTTTTAAAGATATCCTCCAATGAAACATCAAGCTTTTTTAATTTTTCTTCTACTTTTTTAGACACCAAAACAGCACTGTTTCTCAACAACAAAACAGGAAATGGAACAGACACTGCACTAAAAAAGGCTTTTAATTGAAACCAATACGCTATTTCACCACCACCACCAACATAACACAGGTTGGGCAATATTACTTCTTGGTATAAAGGGCGCAGCAATGCATTAGGAGAAAACTGCTCGGGATGGTTTTCTAATGCTTGTTTTATTTTAGTTTCTGTAAATACTATCTCCGTATTGTTTACAAAAAATTGACCGTCTTTTTCAATAATTCGTTCCCGCAAACCATCTTTGATATAAAACACATTTATCTCCCGAGGATTTACTTGCTGGGCATATCCAGCAGCTACCAACTTTTGGCTAGACTTAGTAATTTCTTGAAAGCCTGTTTTATGAAACAACTCTTGCTCCACATAGGGAGCAAACTGCTTTTTTAACACATAATCATCTCCATCTATAACTACGACACCATAAGAACTAAAAAGTTCATTGGTAATAAACCGTGTAGCTTGGGCTAAATTATCATGCTGGGTATAAGCTTTTTTAAATAGGTCTATTAAATAAAGACCATCTGTTGTTTGTCCAAATTCTTTTTCAAGAACCGCAACCAGCTCTTGTGTTGATTGAGTAGAAATTCTACCAACAGGACCTCCCTTTGGACCATCCCAATGTATTTTTTTATCCTTAAAATTAAAGAAATTAATTTCTTCCAAATCATGATCCTCTGTCGCCATCCAAAAAACAGGCACAAAAGTATATTCTGGGGAAGCTAAGGCTAGTTCTTCGGTCAAGTTAATGATCGATAATATCTTATACACATAATATAGGGGGCCAGAAAATAAATTGAGCTGATGCCCTGTTGTAATGGTAAATGCAGTGTCTTTTGCTAATGCTGTAATATTTTTTTGAGTCGCTTCAGAGACAGCAATATCTTTATATTGTTGCTTTAATTGTGTTACCAGGGTGTTTCTTGACACCTGGCTGAAACTCTTTTGTTTTTCAACTACTTGTTGTTTGAGTGACTCAATAGATGGAAATCTTCCGTAGAAAGGATGCAGTGATGGATTTTCCTCGAGATAATCACACATTGTGTTTGAGAAATAACCTGTCTTTGAATACGGAATCTTTATTGTTGACATAAACATTAACTCTTAATCTTTCAAAAATACCCTTTAATTAGCAACAAACATTTCTGAAAGGATATTTTTAAAATAATTAACAAACAAACCAACACCGTAAAGCTCCTAAACTTTTTGATTAGCCACGTGTTTTATGAAAATTCAAAGTATATTAGCGTTTGAAATTTTAGAATTATATTGACTATGAAAAACTTGATAATCACTCTTTTACTTTTGGTTAGTATCACTGCAGAAGCACAACTACAATCTCCAAGTGAATTTTTAGGCTATACTATTGGAACCCAATTTACACGTCATGCAGATGTAGTAGACTATTTTGAACATGTAGCCTCAAACAGCAACATGGTTACTTATGATGCTTATGGTAAAACCAATGAGGGACGCACACTAACCTATGCCGTTGTCTCTAGCGCGGCAAATATTGTTAATGTTGCCCAAATACGGGAAGATAACCTAAAAAACACGGGGATCATACCAGGTACTGTAAACCCAAAAAAAGCGATTGTTTGGCTTAGTTATAATGTACACGGTAATGAGGCCTCTAGCACTGAGGCAGCAATGACAACAGTCTATGATTTAGTTACTAAAAGACAAGAATGGCTTGAAAATACGGTAGTTATTATAGATCCTTGTGTAAATCCAGATGGTCGTGATCGGTATGCAAATTGGTACAATCAAGTAAAATCTACACCTTATAATCCAGCACAAGATGCTGCTGAACACAATGAACCTTGGCCAGGAGGAAGACCAAACCATTATTTGTTTGATTTAAACCGAGATTGGGCATGGGCAACACAAGTAGAAACCCAAGAACGCTTAAAAATTTACAATAAGTGGATGCCTCACATTCATGTAGACTTTCATGAACAGGGTATTAATGAACCGTATTACTTTGCACCAGCTGCAGAACCTTTTCATGAAATTATAAGTGATTTTCAACGTGATTTCCAAACACAAATTGGTAAAAATCACGCCAAGTATTTTGACCAACAAGGGTGGTTGTTTTTTACACGTGAGCGGTTTGATTTATTATACCCAAGTTATGGAGACACCTATCCAACATTCATGGGTGCAATTGGTATGACCTATGAGCAGGCCGGCCACGGTCGGGCAGGACTAGGAATAAATACAGATGAAGGCTATGAACTTACCCTTGTAGACCGTGTGGCGCACCATACCACAACAGGACTTTCTACAGTTGAAATGGGAAGTAAAAATGCGGCACAATTAAATACTGAGTTTAAAAAATTCTTCAATAACAATGATTTAAAATACAAAAGCTATGTCATGCAGGGGCACCCAGATAAAATAACTTTGTTAACTCAATTACTCGACAAACATGAAATTGATTATGGATACGGCACAAATGGCGGTGTATCTGGCTATAACTATACCACCGCAAGTAACGGCTCTATAAATACTGATGGCGCCTTAGTTGTTAGCACAAACCAACCTAAAGGAAAAATGATTAAAGTATTGTTTGAGCCTAAAGCAAGCTTGAGCGATCCACTTACTTATGACATCACTGCCTGGAGTATTCCGTATGCATATGGTCTAGAAACTATAGCTTCAAAGCGCATAGTTGCAGTAAGCAAGACAAAAACAAGCACAAACTTCTTAAACAAAAATACAGATGCTGCAGGTTTTATAGCCTCTTGGAATAGCATGAAAGATGCTAGTTTTTTAGCAGATTTATTACAAAATAACATTAATGTACGCTTTACAGAGAAAAAACTACGTTTTGCAGCACAAGACTTTGACAGAGGTAGTTTAGTTATTACTAAAAGTGATAATAAAAGTAACCAAAAATTTTACCAGACATTAAACATGCTTGCAAACAAACACAAGCGTACTTTATTTGCTTCAAACACCACTTTTGGAGACACCAGGACCGATATGGGATCGCCAGACATTAAGATGATTACCGCTCCTAAAATAGCACTGTTAAAAGGAGAGGGTGTTTCTTCTTTAAGTTATGGAGCTGCTTGGCACTTCTTTGAGACACAATTACAATACCCTGTAACACATATAAACCTTAGAAACATATCCATGTCTAAACTAGCCAAGTATAATGTTTTAGTGTTACCAGAAGGAAGTTACGGCAAATTATTAAGCGAAGAGAATATCAAAGAGATGAAAAAATGGATACACAAGGGTGGAAAAATAATTGCCGTTGGAAATGCGGGAAGAAGCTTTTTAGACAAAAAAGGGTTTGGCTTAAAAGACAATAAAGATGATGAGGATGAAAAAGAAGATATAGAAAAAGGAAACCTTACACCTTATGATCAACGTGAAAGAGAAAGTGTAACCAATTTTATCACTGGAAGTATTTACAAACTAACAATAGACGCTTCGCATCCTCTAGCATATGGATATACTAATACCTATTTTTCTCTAAAGCAAGGAAGTACCTCTTATCAATTAATGGAAGATGGCTACAACGTGGGGTATATTAATGGAGATGCAGAAAGTGTATCAGGCTTCTCTGGAGAAAAAGCAAAGGCAAAACTAAAAAACTCAATGGTATTTGGAGAAGCGACAATGGGCTCTGGAAGCATTGTATACCTTGTTGACGACGTACTCTTTAGATCTTTCTGGGAAAATGGAAAACTGTTTTTTGCCAATGCAATTTTCTTTGTAAACAACAATAGCTTCACGCTCTAAGGGTATTGAAAGTTCCAATTTTATAAAAAATTAGAATAAAAAAAAGGGGCTCTTATATAGCACTTTTTTTGTTGGTCAAGTTTCAATTTTTATTTTTCTCTTCAATCCACTTACTAAGGTATTTTGTAGCCTGTAAACTTTGGTGTTGAAGAATTTGCCCTATAAAATGTTCTTGTCGATGACGTGTTAAATTTGTTTTTAAAACAAGTAAGCGACTCATAAACTCTTTAGAAATAGGGATGCCATTATAACGCTCTTTAATAATAGAAAAACCTCTTTGAGTGCTTTGCTGCCACTTTATTTTATCTGTATATAATGCTACAGAAAGCTTTGTGATTTTTTCCGGAGAATCTGCAATTCCTCCAGCATCATAAAATCTACCATACATAGCCTCTGCTCCTAAGGAGGTTGTTACAGCGGGTATTCCATATGCCATAGCATCTAATAACTTCCCTTTTAAACCAGCACCAAACCGAATTGGCGCCAAGCAAACTCTTGCAGTGCTCATAGCATCTTTTACAGAGAGCGCCCAACCCTTTATAAAAAAACCCTCCTTTTCATTATGTAATTCTTTAATATGCTGGGGCGCATAGTTTCCGTAGACATACATCTTTGCATCGGGCAACTGTTTTTTAATGAGTGGCCAAATTTCTTTTTTTATATACAAAACACTATCTACATTAGGCCCGTGAAGTAAATTTCCAATAGTCATGAAATTAGCGCGATCTTCAAACAAAGGGAATAGATCGGGTTGTGGCATTTCAGTAATCATGAAAGGAAGATAACATATAATTCCTTGAGGAATATTAAAGGTATTTTTTAATAGCTCCATTTCAAATTCAGAAATAATTAAAGAAATATCGCACCTTAAAATACTTGCTATTTCTCTTTTTGAAGTATCCGTAAATAAATTTACATTCTTAGTATCTCCTGTATCTTTATACGCTTGCTGCCTTGCTCTCCTTAAAAAATGAAGATCTTCTGTGTCTAATACTCTCAATGCGGCAGGACAAAACTCAGCAACGCGCCAACCAAACTGTTCTTCTGTGATAAAGCGATCAAACAACACTATGCTTGGCCGTAAATCACTCACAAAAACATCAAAAGAAGGGTCGTTGAGCGTTAAATTTTCTGTGGGAATCGCTAGAGCAGTAAAATCAAGGCTTTTTTCTGAAATACTCGCGGTACTAGCAAAGGTGACAGCATACCCGTTTTTTTGAAACATCTCTATAAGCTGTAACATACGAGCTCCAGCCGCTGTAGTAGTAGGCTCTGGAAATGTATGACCAATAATTAATAGCGTATTCAAAACCTCTATTTATTTTATTTATGAGAACAGGGTTGGGCAGACACAAAAAGAGAGTTAAAATGTAGCATCCCTTTTTAAAGCTCAGACAGCTTCACTACAACTGTTTTAATTTCTGGTATATTATCATCTCCCAATAGTGTCATAGCAGCATATACAGAACCGTTTAAAAATTCTATTTGAGGAAATCCAGTAGCGCGTCCTCCCTTAGTTTTGGTAAGGGTTACGGTAGGACCTTTTTTTCCTGAACTTGATATTTTGGCTAATTGAACATAAGCCATATCTGCTTGATCCCGCTCCATCCAACAAACTATAGCTTCGGTACCATTAAGGACAATAACATCTAATCTACCTAATGTTTCTTGGGTATTTACCTGTATAGGCTCCCCAAATGACGCTCCATTATCATTAGAGAATATAAGCTGCACTTTGGGCGTTTGATTGGCAGCTGTAAACCAAGCAACAGCAACATTTTTTCCAAAAGCATCAACGGCAGGACCGTTAACTGGACATCCAGCTATTTTCCATCCATCTTGATAGACTGTTTTGGGAGCCGTCCAAGTATCATTATCTTGCCAGCGTACAATAGAAATATCTCTAATTTCTTCTTCAGTTCTGTCTCTATAGACCACTACAGGACCTTTAAGTGTCATAGCAGCACTTGTTTGGCAGCAATCACAAATACTATGATCTAGCTCGGTTGAGTTAACTACATTGCCTTGCAAATTAATCCTCGCGCCTCGAAGTGTCATAGCACCACGGCTAGAATGACTTCCGTTTTCATGATTAGTAAGTTCGCTCTCTAGTGTATTTCGCCCATCAAGCCAGGTAACAAAAAACTCATCTGTGTCATAGGCAGGAATCATAGAAACAAAACCATGCTCTGTTTTAGTACCATCTGTATGCAAAATAAGATTCTTTTTCCAAGTTGTGCTATCTCTATTTTTATAGTTCAACTTTACATCATAGGTGTAGGTGCCTTGGTCAGACTTTTGCAAATAACTCGTCAGTAAACTTCCATTGTTTTCGGCAATGGCAGGAAAGTCTGCCCAATTTGTAAACCAATCACCACCAGAGGTGATGCCTTGAGAAACAGACCATGTGTCATTAGAATAGCTAGCATAATTTAAATAATCTATATCATCCTTGAAAGTTACCCAAGACATGTATAAAGTGTTATTATTACTAAAAAGTCTTGGAGTTTGGCTATCTAAAGCTGCTGGATTTTCAAACAAAGACACCGAGCTGTTTTGTCTAGCAACTGTTTCTGAAAATTTTTTTTGCGCATCTTTACAAGAAAGAAAAACAAAACAAATAAACGCAATAATATACACCTGTTTTTTCATACATCGAAAGTACAAAATTGATTTGAATAGACTTTTAAAAAATAAAGAATACTACTTAACGAGCTCTGCATACAAATCGAAATCTTCTGCCACGGTAAATTTACTATTATAAACCGGAGTGTTTTATTTAAAAAATGAATCAACAAACTCTAGTTTGTTGAAAACCTGTAGGTCGTCAATGCCCTCTCCTACTCCAATATACTTTACTGGAATTTGAAATTGATCACTAATACCAATAACTACACCACCTTTTGCAGTACCATCAAGTTTAGTAACGGCAAGAGAGGTTACTTCTGTAGCTGCAGTAAATTGTTTGGCTTGTTCAAAAGCATTTTGACCAGTAGAGCCGTCCAAAACAAGAAGCACATCATGTGGAGCATCTAGGATTACTTTTTGCATTACGCGTTTTATTTTAGTGAGCTCATTCATTAAATTCACCTTATTGTGTAATCTTCCTGCTGTGTCTATAATGATGACATCTGCATCTTGATTTAACCCACTTTGTAAGGTGTCAAAAGCAACACTTGCAGGATCACTACCCATATCTTGTTTTACAAGAGGTACACCCGTGCGATCTGCCCAAACTTGTAATTGATCTATCGCTGCAGCTCTAAAAGTATCTGCAGCTCCTAGAACTACACTTAATCCTTGATTTTTAAATTGATGAGCAAGCTTACCTATGGTAGTGGTTTTACCAACACCATTAACCCCTACAACCATAATTACATGAGGACCCGCTTTGTGCTTAGGTACTACAAAGTCTGTAGCATCTCCTCCATCTATCTCACTTAAAAGCCCTGCAATTTCCTCACGAAGAATAACATTAAGCTCACTTGTACCAACATACTTATCCTTGGCTACACGCGCTTGTATTCTTTCAATAACTTTGAGAGTTGTAGATACACCAACATCGCTTGAAACCAAAACTTCTTCTAGTGTATCTAGAACGTCCTCATCTACTTTGCTTTTACCAGCAACTGCTTTGTTTAATTTCTCAAAAAAAGAGGCCTTAGACTTTTCAAGTCCTTTGTCTAAAGTTTCCTTTTTTTCTTTGCTAAATATTTTTTTAAAAAAACTCATTTTTTGTTATTGCGTTGACTCTTATAAGGATACATCAAAAATAGCGCTACTTTGTTTGATATACAAGATGTTTGTAACAGAAAGATACTAGACACACAAAAAGCCACTTAACAAAGTGGCTTCTGTATTTACTATAATAGTAATTTTTTATTTTTTAGTCAACCAACTACTTACTTGGTCTGGAGCCATAATAGCCTCCGTAAAGATATATGCTCCAGTCTTTTCAGACTTTACCATCTTGATAGCTTTGGTTAAACGCTTTGATCCTGTTTGTAACGATGCAACTGATTTCTTTGCCATAACGTATAGTTTTGTTCTTTTTAAAGTATAAAAAGAATAATTATTTAATTTCTTTGTGAACAGTCATTTTCTTCAAGACTGAGTTGAATTTTTTCAACTCCATTCTATCTGGTGTGTTCTTCTTGTTTTTTGTAGTAATGTAACGAGAAGTTCCAGGTTTTCCTGATTCTTTATGCTCTGTACATTCTAGTATTACCTGTACTCTATTTCCTTTTCTAGCCATTGTAATTAACGTTAATCGTTATGCAATTATTTGTTCAGAAAGCCTTTTTCACGAGCTTCTTTTACAACTGCAGAGATTCCTCTCTTGTTGATATTTTTTAAAGCTGAAGTAGATACTTTAAGTGTAATCCACTGATCTTCTTCAGGTATGTAAAAACGCTTTTTCTTTAAGTTTACATTAAACTTGCGTTTTGTTTTATTCATCGCGTGAGAAACGTTGTTCCCAACCATTGCTCTCTTTCCGGTAAGCTCACAAACTCTAGACATT
>CESE01084096.1_pt1 | contig 25340 bp, 15 predicted proteins | sample 350271 | NCBI WGS metagenome assembly CESE01 (sample SAMEA2621536, study PRJEB7988) | marine metagenome | isolation source: saline water (ENVO:00002010), including | reverse complement strand
TGTAATTGATTGGTTGTCAAGGGTAGATGGTAGTTATTTGAGTGGAGCAAAAGTGATACTTCTTAGCACCTCTGAGGGAGCTCGAGGTGGCCAAACAGCATTAAAATATCTTACAGAGTATTACACTAGAAAAAAAGTAACGATTGTTGCAAGCATACCGTTTGCTTCCTTCAGTGAAAATTTCTCAATAAAAGAGGATAAAATAGTGAATGAAGAACAAGCAAAAATTATGCAAGAAGCAGTTGCTTCATTGATAGCTTCTTTATAGTGAAACGATATTCAAAAACCTTTTCTATTATCCTTACAGATACCCTCAAGCAACAATTGTTGCAATGGGCTCAACAGTTTGATGAGGTTTCTTGGTTAGACTCCAATACGCACGATAGCGCACACAGTAGCCATACAGCAATACTTGCAGTAGATGCTTTTACTGCTTTAAAAACAGATACTTTTAGGGCCTTTGAAAAGCTAGATGAGTATCAAACAACTACAAAAGATTGGTTGTTTGGATCTTTAAGCTATGATCTTAAAAATGATGTTGAGCAATTATCTTCAAAAAATACAGATGGTTTGGGTGTTCCCGAACTCTATTTTTTCCAGCCTAAGAAAGTATTTCTTTTTTCCCAAACACAGGTAACAATGCACTATCTTAGTGTGGTGGAGGATGAGCTTGATGCAGACTGGTCTACCATTCTAGCCACACAAGTGTTAGAGGCAGCTATTTCTAGAGAGCCTATAACCTTAAGCGCGCGTACTTCAAAAGACAACTATCTTGAAAAGGTGCATAAAATGTTACAGCATATTAAACGCGGTGATATTTATGAAGCTAATTTTTGTCAAGAATTTTTTAGTGAAGATGTAGAACTTGATCCTGTAGCTGCTTTTTTGAAGCTAAATGACTTGTCAAAACCTCCTTTTGCTACGTTTTTAAAATTAGAACAACACTATGTGCTCTCTGCCTCTCCAGAGCGTTATATTAAAAAAGACGGGATACAAATTATTTCTCAGCCTATTAAGGGTACTGCAAAACGGGCTGTTTCTAAGCTAGAGGATGCGGCACTCATGTTACAATTAGAACAGGACCCAAAAGAGAGAAGTGAAAATATCATGATTACAGATTTGGTACGTAATGATCTGTCTCGTATTGCAGAAAAAGGGACAGTGTATGTAGAAGAGCTTTGTAAAATCTACACCTTTGAGCAGGTGCACCAAATGATTTCTACCATAGGGTGTGAGGTATCTGCATTGATACATCCTGTTGAAATTATTAAAAAAACCTACCCAATGGGCAGCATGACTGGTGCCCCTAAGGTAAGTGCAATGAAAATTATTGAAAAACTAGAAGATGCTAGGCGAGGTATTTATAGTGGTGCTATAGGGTATTTTACACCAAGTGGTGATTTTGATTTTAACGTTGTAATACGAAGTATCTTATACAATGCTGCATCTCAATATGTGAGTTTTTCGGTGGGTGGTGCAATTACAGCAAAATCAATTCCCGAAGCCGAATACCAGGAGTGTTTACTAAAGGCAAAAGCGATGCGGCAGGTATTACTGCAATAAAATTGTGTTACCGGCATTTTATCGTTATTTATGCACTATAATTATTAGAATAGAAGTCTTGATTACAGCGTTTAAAACACATATTGTAAGTCAATTTCCAGCACTAGCCAATCAAAAAATTTTGGTGGCTTGCAGTGGTGGCTTAGATAGCATGGTTTTATTACACCTACTTAAATCTTTGGGTTTCACTATTGGCGTAGCACATTGTAATTTCATGCTTCGCAAAGAGGAAAGTGATGATGACTTAGCCTTTGTTGAGGCAACAGCATTGCGGTTAAAAACCCCCATATTTACCAAAGCATTTCAAACTAAAAAATACGCAAAACAACAAGGCTTATCTACCCAAGTTGCAGCCAGAGAATTAAGGTATTCTTGGTTTAATTCTATTGCAGATGCCAATGGATATGATCTTATTGCCACTGGCCACCATGCAGATGATGACCTTGAAACGTTCTTTATTAATCTTTCAAGGGCTACAGGGCTTCGAGGGTTGAGTGGTATTCCAAAACAAAATAAAGGGGTTATAAGGCCTTTACTGCCGTTTTCTAGCGCACAAATTTTACAATTTGCAAAGAAGCAAGGCTTGTTTTGGAGAGAAGATAGTAGTAACCATAAGCGAGATTACCTTAGAAATAAACTTCGCTTGGATGTAATACCCGCTTTTAAAGAAGTTAATAAAACAGTATTACAAAATTTTCAACAAACACAACAGCACCTAAAAGATAGTGAAGCACTGCTTGAGGATTATATTACTTTGGTTACAAAATTGGTTGTCACACCACAGGATACCGGCTTTGAAATAGACATAAAGAAATTGCAAGCATTACCAAATACTAACTCGCTATTATTTGAGTTATTATACCCATTGGGCTTTAAGGATTTTAAGGCTATAACTAACATTTTAGAGAGTGACCAAGGCAAGAAAGTATTGTCTAAGGATTATATATTATACAAAGATAGAGGCTTGCTTTTTGTGCGTGAAAAGAATTTAAAAAGAGATGAAACCATTTACAGTATAGAAAAGTATCAAGAAAAAAGTATTGTTCCTTTAACATTATCGCTTAGATCTGTCAATAAAGTAGGGGTTTGTGATCCTGCAATACTATATGTTGACCCAGCAAAACTAACATATCCTCTTAAGGTAAGGCTATGGCGTGATGATGATATATTTCAGCCCTTTGGGATGAAAGGAAAAAAGAAACTGAGTAAGTTTTTTAAAGATGAAAAGGTATCTTTGGCTGCCAAAGAAAATGTTTGGCTATTAGAAAGTGGTATTGATATTATTTGGCTTATTGGTTTAAGGGCAGATGATCGATATAAAGTAACAGATACAACTCAAGAGATTTTAAAAATTGAATGGATTAAATAATTATGAAAAAAATACTATTTTTTGTTTTAGTGGTTACATCATTTGTGAGTCAAACAAATGCACAGGGTTTTTTAGATCCTGTTACTTGGGATGTAAGTTTAGAAAAAAATACCGGTGATCTATATACCATCACTATGGAGGCTGTTTTGGAAGAAAAGTGGCATTTATATAGCCAACAAGAACCAGAAATGGAAGAAGATGAAATTGGCCCTATCTCCACAGAATTTAGTTATAATACAAGTGATACTAGTTTTGTTTTAGTGGGTGAAACCATAGAGCCTACGGTTGCTCCTTACTATGACCCTATATTTGAGATGGATATTATTTTCTTTGATAATTATGCTGTTTTTACCCAGCAAATCAAAGTTATAAATCCAGAAAAGCTAGAAATTGAAGTAGATATTTATTATTCTGTATGTGACGACAAACAATGTCTGCCTCCAGAGAGTAAGGTGTTTAAAATTGGCTTAAATGATGAGAAAGCCTCTGCCCAGGTTGCTAATATTACTAAAGAAGATTTAGAGAAGTCTGCAAAACTATCTATTGCTTTAAAAGGGATGGATAAATATGAGACAGAGGATCAGGAAGGGAAAACATATTTAACGATATTCTTTTTGGGCTTTGTTGGAGGGCTCATCGCTTTATTGACACCTTGTGTGTTTCCAATGATTCCTTTAACTGTTTCCTTTTTTACTAAAAGTGCAAAAAACAAAAAGACAGGAATGCGTAACGCTGTTTTGTATGGCTTATTCATATTTGGTATATACGTTTTGTTGAGCCTACCGTTTCATCTATTAGATTCTTTAGATCCAGAAATACTAAATAATATTTCAACAAACGTAACGCTTAATGTTATCTTCTTTGTTATTTTTATTGCCTTTGCCTTTTCATTTTTTGGATATTATGAAATTTCACTGCCTCAGTCTTGGAGTGCCAAAATGGACGATAAAGCAAATAGTATTGGTGGGGTAGTAGGTATTTTCTTTATGGCCCTTACCCTTGCAATTGTTTCTTTTTCATGCACAGGGCCTATTCTAGGCTCGCTGTTAGGGGGGTCTTTATCAAGTGATGGAGGTGCCATGCAACTCTCTATGGGTATGGGAGGTTTTGGTTTGGCCTTAGCCTTGCCATTTGCTTTATTTGCATTGTTTCCTAATTGGTTAAATACATTGCCTAAGAGTGGTGGTTGGCTTAATACTGTAAAAGTTGTTCTAGGGTTTGTTGAATTAGCACTTGCGTTTAAATTCTTGTCAAACGCAGATCTTGTTGAGCATTGGGGATTATTAAAAAGAGAAATTTTTATTGCCATTTGGGTTATTTGCGCTCTTGGTCTTGCATTGTATCTATTTGGTTTTATACGCTTTCCTCACGATGGCCCAAAAAAGAAGAAGCTACCTTTAGGTAACATTATTGTTGGTATTGCAAGTATATCTTTCTTTTTGTACCTAATACCAGGACTCTCAAACACTAAGTATTCAAACCTTAAACTGTTAAGTGGTTTTCCTCCACCAATGTTTTATAGTCTTTATGAAAGGGATCTAGGAATTACAGGATTTAAAGATTTTTATGATGGAGTAGCAGAGGCTGAGAAAACAGGCAAACCTATAATGATTGACTTTACTGGATGGGCTTGTGTTAATTGCCGTAAGATGGAAGAACAGGTTTGGACCAGAGATGATATCTACACAGTGATAAACGATGATTATGTTTTGGTATCACTATACGTAGATGACAGGAAGAAACTGGATGTTGACGATATGTTTAATTTTTTAAAACCAACAGGTGGCACAAAGGCCATTAAGACTGTAGGGGATAAGTGGGCAACATTTCAAACGGTAAACTTTAAGAACAACTCTCAACCCTATTATATTTTAATGGACTCAAACTACAACATATTAAATACGCCTCTAGGTTATACGCCAGATGCAGATGCTTATTTAAAATGGCTGCAAGAAGGGCTAGAGGCTTTTAAACAAAATGCTGTTTCTAAGTAGGCTTATTAGTTAGTCTTGTGTGTTTGAAGTTTCTCATACTAAAGACACATGATCTCTCGTGCTCGCAACACTCTGTTTGTAATCTATTACGTTTATATCCTATGTTGTACTATTAATTTTGGTATTTTTATCAAATAAATAGTACAACATAATGCGTATACCTTTTATCCTTTTTTTACTTTTTTGTTTTACCTGTACAACAAGTAGCTCTCAAGAATTACCTCCAATTACAAACTATCCTTCAGAGCTATACAATGCTGGAACTCAAAACTGGTCCATCACAGAGTCTAACAATAAATTTATCTATGTTGCTAATAATGAGGGGTTATTAGAGTATAATGGCGCCTACTGGAAGTTATACCCTTCACCTAATAAAACAATTATTCGCTCTGTTTGTGCTGTAGACGATAAAGTGTACAGTGGTAGTTATATGGATTTTGGTTATTGGGAAGTTGGTCCTAAAGGACTACAACAATACAGTTCTTTAACCACAACACTAGGCATAGATATTGCCGAAGACGAACAGTTTTGGAGTATTACCCCGTACAATAAATGGATTTTGTTTCAATCTTTAAGTAGGATATATATATTCAATACAGAAGATAGTACCATTAAGGTAATTGAGTCTGAGAAGACAATACATAAATTGTTTAAAGTAGAGCAAGAAATATACTTTTATGTAATTGATCAGGGCCTATTTACCATTCAAAACGGAACTAAAAAGAACGTTTTTACAGCAGATCATTTTAACAATGACATCATTGTACAAATTTTATCAATAGGCAATAAAACACTAGCGGTTACACAAAATAGCGGCTTATTTTTAATTGATAGCCAAGGGGTTAGTCCTTGGGGTGTTTCTGTAGACAAAGAAATTGAAGATGCCAGTATTTACACAGCATTAGCCTTAAAAGATGGAACTATATTACTTGGCACCATTGGAAACGGTATCATAAAACTCTCTGGAGATGGATCACAACTTTTTACCATCAATCAAATTAACGGTCTTGGAGACAACACTGCCTTGTCTCTCTTTGAAGATCAAAGCAACAACGTTTGGGTAGGATTAGATAACGGTTTAGATTGTATTAATATAAACTCTCCGTATTTAAACTATACAGATAGAAGTGGGCGACTTGGTACAACCTATGCTTCTATTATTTTTGATAACACAATGTATTTGGGTACAAATCAAGGGTTGTTTTACAAACCCCTTACTGGCGATGGTGATTTTAAACTAATTAGGGGTACTGAGGGGCAAGTTTGGTGTCTTGAAAATATAAACGAAACATTATTCTGTGGGCATAATAGAGGTACTTTCCAAATACAGGGAGCTTTTGCAACACCAATTACTACCGTTATGGGAACCTGGAGTATAAAACCCATTCCTGGAGAAAATAAAAATCTTTTATTACAAGGGAACTATGCTGGATTAAATGTTCTTGAAAAGAGAAACGGTGTATGGAAACTTAGAAATAAAATTAAAGGGTTTGATATTTCATCAAAATATTTTGAGTTTTTACCTAATAATAGCATTTTGGTAAGCCATGAATACAAAGGAGTTTATTCCTTGGAGCTAGACTCAGGCTATCAAGAAGTTGTCGATATAAAAAAACACACTACTGTTAAAAAGGGTTCTAATTCAAGTATCGCAAAGTTTTACGATCGTCTTTTATATGCAAATGAGGATGGAATTTTCGTGTTTGATACTACGGCCAAAACCTTCGTAAAAGAACAAAGCCTTAGCGCTATTTACTCTAAGAAAACGTATGTCTCTGGTAAGTTAGAAACCAATGTTTCTGGTATGTTATGGGTTTTTACACAAGATGGAATTACCTATGTTACCAAAGAGCCTTTTACGGATTCATATATCATTACGACCATGCAAATACCGATATCACTTCGTAATCAGAAGAAGGGCTATGAGAATATTTCAAAAATTAACGCTCAAGAATATCTTTTTGGTATTTCAAACGGTTATTTGCTTATCAACACGAATAATACCGCTAAAGAAGATTACTCGATTTTTTTAAATGCAATTTATGTAGGTCAAACCAAGGAGGACGTTTTACTAGTAGAGCAGCAGCAGCAGCATGTTTTAAAGGCTATTGAAGACTGTATCGTGTTTAAGTACTCTATTCCACAATACAATACATATAAGGTTTCAGAATTTCAATATCTCCTAGAGAGCGATACAAATACAATGTGGAGTGAATGGAGTACCAACCCATCTATTTCCTTTGAGAATTTACCCTATGGAGATTATACCTTCCGTCTCAAGGGGCGTGTTAACAATAGTATATTAAAAAGACAGGCTAGCTATTCTTTTACTATAGAAACACCCTGGTATCTATCAGTTGTCGCTATTACGTTATACATAATAGGGATTGTGTTCTTTTTTATATTAGTAAACGCGTGGTATAAGAGAAATTACACAATGGAAAAAGACCGCATTTTAGAAAAAAGCAGTAGGGAGATTGCATTAAAAGAACTGGAGGCTCAGAAAGAAATCATACAATTAAAAAATGAAAGCTTGCAACAAGATATTGAAGCTAGAAATAGAGAACTAGCTGTCTCAACCATGAGTATGATTAAGAAAAACAATGTGCTTAATGATTTTAAAGCAGAGCTTTTAAAGTTTTCTGAAATAGAAACCGTAGCACCTCTTGTTAAAAAAATAAACAAGTCATTGAATGATAAAGATGATTGGGAGTTCTTTGAAGAAGCTTTTAATCATGCAGACAAAGACTTTTTTAAGAAAGTAAAAGATTTGCACCCTGAGCTTACTGCTAATGATTTAAGATTTTGTGTTTACTTAAGACTTAATCTTTCTTCAAAGGAAATAGCTCCTTTGCTTAATATTTCACATAGGAGTGTTGAGATAAAGCGATATAGATTGCGTAAAAAGATTAATCTAGACCACGAGATTAACCTTAATAATTACTTTATAGATTTAAAATAGCTACAACACGGCTTTATTCTACTACAACATTACCACAACATTGGTGTCTAATCCACTTGTTTTGTGTGTTTTATCTACTTTTTTTAATTACACTTTATTTACGCTGTCATTGCGTTATTGTTGGTGTATTCATAAAGTATGACCCCTATATTTGTGATGTATGCTATTTGTATGGGGTTATATCAATAAAATGTTAGTTTCATATACTTATATTGTACTAAAATTATATTGAATGAAACACATTAGTCTTTTTGTTGCTGTATTTTGTTTTTGTTTTGTAGCAAGTGCTCAAAACTTTTCAATAACAGGAACTGTTGTAGATCAAAACCAAAACATACCTTTATTAGGCGCTACCGTTTTGGTGAAAGGAACTCAAAATGGTGTTACCACAGATTTTGATGGAAATTTCAAAATTGACGAAGTTACCATGAATGACATTTTAGTCATATCATACGTAGGTTTTGTTAATTCAGAAAAACGCATCACCTCTCAAATGAACATTACTGTCTCGTTAACGCCAGATGTAGATTCTTTAGAGGAGGTTTTAATCGTGGGGTATGGTACCCAGCGTAAAAAAGAAATTACGGGTGCAGTATCTGTAGTATCTAGCGAGACCATTGAGGATTTAAAGCCCACTAGAATAGAGCAGGCATTACAAGGTCAAGTTGCTGGGGTTCAAATCAGCCCAAGCTCTGGTGCACCAGGTAGTGGTCTTGATATTAAAATTCGTGGTATTGCTACCAATGGTGATAGTAGACCACTAATATTACTAGATGGTAATGTTATTGAAGATTTAAGTGTCATAAATCCCTCAGATATAGAATCTATTAATGTATTAAAAGATGCTACTGCCGGAATTTATGGGGTAAGAGCAGCCAATGGTGTTATTTTAATAACGACAAAGAGTGGTTCTTATGATTCTGACATTAAATTTGATTTTAAAACATATTACGGAATTCAAGAAACTACTCGAAAGATATCAGTACTTAATGCAACAGAATATGCTGGGCTTGTAAACGAAGCTAGAATTAATAATGGAGAAGCTCCTTTGTTTGGTGATGTGGGTACCTTGGGTCAAGGTACAGATTGGCAAGACGAAGTGTTTCAATCTGCTCCTATATATAATGCAGATATATCTGTTTCTGGTGGTACAAAAAATGGTCGTACTTCTTTTAGTGCCTCTTACCTTACACAAGATGGTATTGTGGGTGGTGATAAAGCCAACTTCAATCGTTTTACCTCAAGACTGAGTCATGATAGAAGAATCCTAAAAAACATTGAGCTTAATACTTCTATTCTTTTTTCTGGGATAAAGCGTAAAACTCTTATAGAGAATTCTTTGGGTTCTGTATTATATAACGCAATTAATAATGCTCCTACCTTTAATGTAAGAGACGAGTCTGGAAATTATTCATTGGCAGAAGGTTTAGGCAATGAAGTTATTAATCCTATCGCACAGATGGATAATACCAATAACAATACACGAGTAAGAAAGCTTAGTGGAAACTTTGGCCTTAACTATAAGTTTCTTGAGCACTTTAAAATAGAATCTAGAATCCAAGCAAACTACGCAGAGGTTTTTGGTTTTAGTTATTCACCAGCTGTGTTTTATGGTTCTGGTAAAGTATTTAACATAGATACAGATAGAGATATTATCTCTCAGTCAGCAAACATATTTAGAGATTATACTTTTGATGCTTTTGCAAACTATAACAATACCTTTTATGATACCCACAAAGTAGATGTTACCCTTGGAACCTCTGTGTTTCAAACAACGGGTAGGTTTACTGGTTTTACGGGTATTAACGTACCAGGGACCACTGGGGTTGACGTAACGGTTCAAGATGCAGAGATTGTTACAAATAATTTCCAAAATGGAGGTAACACCTTTGATGCAAGACTTCTTTCTTACTTTGCACGTTTGCAATATGATTATAAAGGAAAATATTTATTTTCTGGTGTACTAAGAAGAGATGGTTCTACAAAATTTGGTCCTGAAAACAAATTTGGGTATTTCCCATCGGCATCGGCTGGTTGGATAGTCTCTGAAGAAGGTTTCTTAAACGAAAGTACTATGTTTAATTTCTTAAAAATTAGAACATCATACGGTATCCTTGGAAATGATAGAATTAGAGATTTTGGTTTTGAATCTTTATTAAACGGTGAGGGTGCTTATGTTATAGATGGTGAGTTAATTTTTGGTACAGCCATTGGAGGGTTGTCAAATCCAGAGATACGCTGGGAAAAGCAATACACATTTGATGTAGGTCTTGATGCTAAGTTTTTTGAAAATAAACTGGATGTATCTTTAGACTATTTTACAAGACGTACCGAAGATTTATTAATTACACCTCAAACCTCGGGTATTTTAGGTGGAAGTGGGCCAGGTTCCGGAGCTCCTACTGTTAATGCTGGTTCTGTAGAAAATAAAGGATTTGAATTAAGCCTTTCTTATAGAAAAAAAGTTTCTGAAAACTTTAAGTACAACATTGGCTTTAATGCTACAGCACTTAAAAATGAAGTATTAGAAGTAAACGGAGAATCTAGTTTTCTAGCAGGTGGATCCTTTGGAGTTGGACAAGAAGCGCCAGCAAGAATGGAAGCAGGTATGCCTATAGGATACTTTAGAGGATATCAAACAGATGGTGTTTTTCAAACACAAGAAGAAGTTGATGCTCATGCGCTGCAAAATAACGCTCAACCAGGAGATTTACGTTTTGTAGATGTAAATGGTGATGGTGAAATTACAAATGATGATAAAACCTACCTTGGAGATCCTATTGCTGATGCAACCTTTGGTTTAAACTTAGGTTTTTCTTATAAGAACTTTGATTTTCTTACCTATGTGTTTGCATCGGTAGGAAATGAAATTGTACGTAATTATGAGCGTTTTCAACCACTTACTAATCGTTCTGCGCAATACTTAGATAGATGGAATGGAGCAGGCACCTCAAACACAACACCTCGTGTAACAACAGGAGCTACTCAAAACAATCAGTTTTCAGACTTTTTTGTAGAGGATGGTTCATTTGTAAGACTTCAAAACTTACAAGTAGGATACACCCTTTCAGACACTTTCTTAGAAGATTATAAAATTAATGAATTACGTTTCTATGTTTCTGCAAGTAACTTAGTGACATTGACAAAGTACACCGGGTACGATCCAACGGGATCAACTGGACAACCTATTGGTGGAGGTATTGACTATGGTTTTTACCCAACGCCTAAAACATATTTATTTGGTTTACAACTAAAATTTTAATGCTATGAATATAATGAGATATACATACAAAGCAGCACTATTTATTGGCTTAGCATCTACTTTACTATTTTCTTGTAGTGATGATTTTGTCAATGTTAGTTCTGAAGACGAAAATTCAGAAAACTTTTTTAATTCTGAAGCAGATTACCAAAGTGCTCTTATTGGGGCCTACGATTTGTTGCAATCAAGTTATCTTAATGTAATGCTTGGAGAAATAGCTTCAGACAATACATTAGCTGGTGGTGAGAGTGCTACAGATGTTCCAGGTATTCAAGAAATTGATGATATGATTCATACCCCTATTAATGATCAATTGCGCGATGTGTGGAACTGGATGTACGCTGGTGTTAATAGAGCCAACTATATTCTTGAATTTAAAGACAAGACAGACTTTCCAAATAAAGAAAATGTAATAGGGCAGGCTACTTTTCTAAGAGCCTACTATTATTTTGAATTGGTAAAATTCTTTGGTGATGTACCCTTAGCAGTTGATCAACGTTTATTATTTGGTGATCAAAATACTATTGATAGAACCCCAGCAGCAGAGGTATATGCACAAATAGAGATTGATCTTATGTTTGCTGCAGACAATTTACCACTAATGCAAGCTGAAACAGGAAGAGTTACTAAAGGAGCTGCACAAGCTCTGTTAGGGAGGGTATACTTATACCAAAATAAATATTCATTAGCAGCTCCAGTGTTGGACGATGTTATTAATAGCGGCGTGTATGATTTGGTTGAAGATTATAGCACCTTGTTTGAAAATGACAATGAAAACAATATTGAATCGGTATTTGAAATACAATATACAGATGTAGAAGGAGCCGGTTTTGGTTGTCTGCAGTGTAGTGAAGGAAACGTTGCTATTGGTTTTAACGGTCCTCGTAATTTCAATGGCCCTTTGTTTGAATCTGGTTTTAGTTTTAATATTCCAACCCAAGAGGTTTTTGATGCCTTTGACCAAGATGATGCACGTAGAGAGTTTGCTATATTAGATATTGTTGCTTTTGCAGCTGCAAATTCAGATTTTAATGATGGTGCAGGTATAACCTTTACAGAAGGTTTTGAGCATACAGGATTTTTTAACCGTAAGTACATTCCAAGAGTTGGAGATACTAATATTGGAGATCAAAACTTAACCAACCCAAACAACTACAGAGCCATTCGTTTTGCAGATGTTTTGTTAATGGCAGCAGAAGCTCACAATCAAGGAGATGGTAATGATGTGTTAGCGCGTCAATACCTTAATAGAGTAAGACTAAGAACAACATTAATTGATGTTAATGTTTCAGGGTCTGCATTAACACAAGCAATATACAATGAACGAAGATTAGAGCTTGTGGGTGAAGGACACCACTTCTTTGATTTGGTTAGAACAGGTAGAGCTGCTCAAGAAATTGAAGGCTTCAGTGCAGGTAAAAATGAATTATTTCCAATTCCACTAGTTGAAATACAACTAGCAGGGAATAGATGGCAACAAAATCCAGGATACTAAAAAAATAAGTGATTATGAAAATATTTAAGATATATCCCTTCCTCCTAAGTGCATTGTTTTTAATTGTTGTACTATCATGCACACAAGAGGATAGGGATACAGCATTTACAGACGGTATAGAAGTACCGTCAAACCTTTCTTTGTTAGTTCAAATAACACAGGATAATACAGGTAGTGTTACCTTAACACCTAGTGGTGAAAGTGTGGTAGAATACTCTTTAGATTTTGGAGATGATAGTGAAGTAGCTATGGTACAACCAGGAGCTGTTTTTACTCATGTGTATCAAGAAGGAGTCTATACTGCAACTCTTACAGGAACCAACCTTAATGGAGAAACAGCCTCGCTTTTACAAGAGGTAGTTGTTTCTTTTTTACCTCCAGAAAATTTAGTAGTAACAATTACGCCAATATCTGGAGATGCTTTTTCTATCTCGGTTTCTGCCACGGCAGATTTAGCTACCGGGTATGAAGTTACCTTTGGTGAAGATCCAAATCAAGCCCCCACACCATTTATGCAAGGAGAATCTGTAGGCTATACCTACTCAAACACAGGAACCTATAGTGTGAGAGTTGTGGCGTATGCAGGGAGTACTGCAACTGTAGAAAGTACCACAGAAGTAGTTATAGAAAACCCTTTAACACTTCCTATTGATTTTGAATCTCAAACTATTGATTATGCCTCAGCCTCAACAAGTTTTGGAGGTGCCACCACTTCTTTAATAGATAATCCTGACCCATCTGGTATAAACACTAGCGCAACTGTTGCCCAGTTTTTCAAAGAGCCAGGAGCAGAGGTATATGCAGGAAGCATTCTTGAACTTGGAGCTCCAATAGATTTTACAGATTTTCAAGGGTTTACAATTAAAACGTGGTCTCCAGCTGCTGGACTTACTGTGAAGTTAAAACTAGAAAACGGTACAGACCCTAATATCTCCGCAGAAATTGATGCTATCACTACAACAGCCAATGCTTGGGAAGAGGTTAACTTTGATTTTACAGGGCTTACAGAGCAAGAGTACTCTAAGGTTGTTATTTTCTTTGATTTTGGAAATCCTGGAACAGGAACTACATTCTATTTTGATGATATAGAACAATCTGTCGGAATAGACACTGGAGATGGAATTGCACTTCCTATTGATTTTGAACTTCCAGCAGCATCATACACTTTCCTTGGTTTTGAAGGTGCTGATTCTACCATTGAGATGAACCCAGACATGAGTGGTGAGAATACAAGTAACACTGTTATGCAAACAATCAAAACAGAAGGTTCTGTGTTTTATGCAGGTACTTTTATTGATGTTGATACGGCTGTTGACTTCTCTGATACTGGAAAGATTGCAATAACAACATGGTCTCCAAAATCAAATATTCCGGTTAGGGTAGCCATAGAAAATCAAAACACAGGGAATCAAATATTTTTAGATGTAAATACTACGGTAGCTAATACTTGGGAGACTTTAGTATTTGATTTTGAAGCCTTGATTGATTCTAGTGTAGACTATAATAGAATTGTAATATTCTTTGAATTTGTTGTAGACCTTGCAGGTGATGGTTCTACATACTATTTTGATGATATAGAATTAACAAATTAAAAAAATAATCACGAAGATGAAATATATATATACAATAGGTATTTTACTGCTAGCAGTTGTTTTAGGGTGCCAAAAAGATGATTTTGAATTTGGAGATATAATTACACCTACAAATTTGCAAGTTACTGTAAGTGTTGCTGATGACAATTCTGGAAACGTTACCCTAGTACCCTCTGCTGAAAATGCTATTAATTTTCACGTTATTTTTTCTGACGGGGCACAACCTGTTGTTGTTGGAAATGGTCTGGAGGCAAAAAACAGATATACGACCCCCGGAGAATACCAACAACAAGTTCAAGTTATTGCCTTTGGTAGGGCAGGAGTTTCTAGTAGTATTGTTGTAACTCTTGATCTAAATGTTGATGTTTTTATTGATCCTGTTGTACTAGAAATGATTGCTGGAAATGGCTCAAAAAATTGGATTTGGGATTCATCAAACGCTGGTCACTTTGGCGTTGGAGATCCATTAGAGAACTTTCCTAATTATTTCTCTGCAGCTCCTAATCAATTAAACCCTTGTATGTATGATGATGTATTAACCTTTAATACAGATCTTACCTATACTCTTGAAACTACAGAAGCTTCATTTATCAATTGGGCAGAAGTAAAAAGATTTTTTCCAGACGCTAATCCTGGTGAGTTTGCAGATGAGTGTAGAGATATTAATTCTCAAATTGCCACAAACACACTGTTTTCTATTATTGACAACAATGGTGTACAAGAATTGGTAGTTACAAACAGTATGTTATCATACTGGTCTGGTGCTATGTCCTACACTATCTTAGAATTAACTAATGATAAATTAGTAGTTCGTGGTATACAAGATCCTTTTGATCCACCTGGAAATGAATTAGCTTGGTACCATACATTTGTTCCTCAAGATGGTGCTGGCGGCGGCGGTGCTGGCGGCGGTGATACTGATTGTGAAACATCTGTAACAGGAGATACTGGTTCTGGAAACTTTGATGTTTTAGTTTGGGCAGATGAGTTTGATACTGATGGCGTGGTATGTTCTGGAAACTGGAAACACGATCTAGGTGCCGGTGGTTGGGGTAATAATGAATCCCAATACTACACTGATCGCCCAGAGAATATAAAAGTTGAAAATGGAAACCTAGTAATTACCGCTATAGCCGAAGAATTTTCTGGTGCAAATTATACCTCTGGACGTATTAGAACACAAGATAATTTTGAGTTTCAATACGGGCGTGTTGAAATAAGAGCAAAACTTCCTACAGGAGGTGGTACTTGGCCAGCTTTATGGATGCTTGGAGCAGATTTACCAACAAATCCTTGGCCAGGAGCTGGTGAAATTGATATTATGGAACACCGAGGAAATGAGCAAGATCGCATTAATTCTTCCTTACATTTTCCAGGAAATTCTGGTGGAGATGCCATTACTAGTTCTACTATAATTCCTGGCGCTTCAGATTCTTTCAACACCTATGAAGTTACCTGGAGTGAGGCAGACATTCGATTTGCAGTAAATGGAAACGTATTTTATGTTTTCCCTAACAGTCAAAACTTTCCTTTCAATAAAGATTTCTTTTTGATAATGAATTTTGCAATGGGTGGCGACTTTGGTGGTGAAATAGACCCAGGTTTTACTCAATCTAGTATGGAAGTTGATTACATAAGAGTATACCAATAAGCATGAAATCAAAAACGTTATACATCCTATTTTTCTTTTCGGTTTTACAATTATTTTCTTGTAAAGAAAAAGAAACAGATTTACTAGCCTTCAACTCAGAGGTCTTAAAAAGTGAAACACTTTCTACAGATCAAAAAGTGAGTATGCTATTAGACCGAATGACCTTAGAAGAAAAAATAGGTCAAATGAACCAATACAATGGCTTTTGGGATTTTACAGGACCTGAACCAAAGGGTGGGGAAGCTGCCCAAAAAATGGATAACCTAAAAAAGGGTTGGGTAGGTTCTATGCTAAATGTAACTGGTGTTAAAGATGTGCGAGCAGTACAAAAAATTGCTGTAGAAGAATCCAGGTTAGGCATACCGCTTATCATTGGTTTTGATGTAATACATGGATATAAGACTATAAGCCCAATACCCATAGCAGAAGCTGCTAGTTGGGATTTAGAGGCTATAAAAAACTCTGCACAAGTAGCTGCTCTAGAGGCATCTGCTGCAGGAATTAACTGGACATTTGCACCCATGGTTGACATCTCTAGAGATGCTAGATGGGGCCGTGTTATGGAGGGAGCTGGAGAAGATCCTTATCTTGGTAGTAAAATAGCAATTGCGCGTGTGGAAGGTTTTCAAGGTACAGACTTATCAAGCCCTTCTACCATAGCTGCCTGTGCAAAACATTTTGCAGCCTACGGTTTTGCAGAAGCAGGACGAGATTACAACACCGCAGATGTTGGTACCTCTACATTAAACAATATTATTTTGCCGCCATTTAAGGCAGCTAAAGATGCTGGAGTAAAAACATTCATGAATTCATTTAATGATTTAAATGGAATTCCTGCAACCGGTGATACTTATTTACAGCGAACGGTACTAAAAGAAAAATGGAACTTTGATGGGTTTGTTGTCTCAGATTGGGGCTCTATTGCAGAAATGATTGCACATGGATACGCAAAAGATGGAAACCACGCAGCTGAGCTAGCCGTAAACGCAGGCTCAGACATGGACATGGAATCTCATCTGTATGTTAATGAATTGGCTAGTCTTGTTAAACAAGGAAAAGTAGATGAAGCGCTCATACATGATGCAGCAGGTAGAATCCTTAAAGTAAAATTTGAGTTAGGTCTTTTTGATGACCCATACAAATATTGTGATGAAGCTCGAGAGGCATCTGTTATTGGTAGTCAAAGTAATTTAGACGAAGTACTAGATGTTGCCAAAAAGTCTATTGTACTTTTAAAAAATCAAAGCAACTTATTACCATTATCAAAAAAAGGTAAGAAGATTGCTGTAATTGGAGCACTTGCTTCAGATAAAACAAGCCCACTTGGTAATTGGAGGCTCGCCGCAGAGAATAATTCTGCAGTATCTCTATTAGAAGGCTTAAAGGCTTACTCAAAAAATACAATTACCTATGCAAAAGGAGCAGATGTTGTTACTGGAAAGACAGAGTTTGTCTCAGAGCTAACTATAAACACTACCGATACTTCAGGTTTTAATGAAGCTATTCTAACTGCTAAAAATGCAGATGTTGTTATTATGGCTCTTGGTGAACATGGTTTGCAAAGTGGTGAAGGAAGAAGTAGAGCTAATATAGGCTTGCCAGGTGTTCAACAACAACTCCTAGAGGCTGTATATGCTGTAAATAAAAATATTATTTTGGTGCTAAGTAATGGTAGACCATTAACCATTACTTGGGCCGCTCAACATATACCAACAATTTTAGAAGGGTGGCACCTAGGAACTCAAAGTGGAAATGCGCTGGCTCAAGTAATCTATGGTGATTATAACCCTAGTGGTAAGCTTCCTATGACATTTCCCAGGAGTGTAGGTCAAGTACCTTTGTACTATAATTTTAAAAACACAGGTAGACCAACTATTCCTGGGAGTGATTTAGTTTTCTGGACTCACTATACTGATGAAGAAAACACCCCACTGTATCCCTTTGGTTTTGGATTGAGCTATACTACTTTTAGCTATGAAAATCTTACTGTTTTAAATACCTATACCAAAAACAAAGAAGTTACTGTTACTGTAAAAGTAACGAACACCGGAAAAACAAAAGGTAAAGAAACAGCGCAGTTATATCTTAGAGATATGTATGCAAGTGTTACAAGGCCAGTAAGAGAGTTAAAAGGTTTTAAGCAATTTATGTTGCAACCTGGCGAATCTAAAAAAATAACATTCACCCTAACAGACAAAGAACTTGGTTTTTTTAATAATCAAGAACAGTGGGTTATAGAGAAAGGTGCTTTTGAAGTATTTGTGGGTGGAGACTCAGCAACTAAAAATAAAGCCGAATTTGCATTGTAGCTAATATATATATTGGCACTATAAACCTACAATATTTTAAATTTTTACATATTAATTAATAAATATATTATGAAAAAAACCATAACTTTTTTAGTTTTAATGTTGGCTTATGTTGGTTTTTCACAAAATGCACCCATTGATTTTGAAGCTGGAGGCCAAGGTGCAAACTGGACCTGGAATGTATTTGAAAATGCAGATAATCCAGCCCTTGAAATTGTAACAAATCCAGACCCTTCTGGAATCAATCAATCTGCAACGGTGGCAAAATTTACAGCTAGAGGTGCAGGTGCTCCTTATGCAGGGTTAGAGAGCCAACATGGAGGTAACATAGGAACCTTTGACCTAACAAGCGATAATGCCCTTGTAAATATTATGGTCTACAAAACTAAAATAAGTGATGTAGGTATCAAATTTGCAACTCCTACCGGAGGAGCTCAAGCTGAAATTAAAGTGGCCAACACATTAATAAACCAATGGGAACTTATCTCTATTGATTTTACTGGGTATATTGGTCTTGGAGAAACAACAGGGTTGGATCAAATTATTATATTTCCAGATTTTATAAATAGAACAGCAGATGATATTATCTATTTTGACAATATTACATTTGGAATTCCCCTACCTAATACCATTGGTCTTCCTATTACTCTTGAAGGTGGTCAAGCTCCAGCCTTTTTAGATTTTAATGGTTCTGCTACGTTAGCTATTGCTAATCCAGATGCATCAGGATCAAATACCACTGCCACTGTTATACAGAACACTGTACCTGCAAATGCTGCATTTGCAGGTGTTAATTTTCCAGTAAATAATATAGACATCACTACAGAGAAAGTTTTTAGTTTATCTGTTTGGTCACCCCTATCAAATATACCAGTGCTTCTTAAATTAGAAAATGCATCTGGAGCAAATTCAGAAAGAGCAGTTACTACTACAACAACAAACGCTTGGGAAACCCTAAGTTTTGATTTTAGTGAAGCAGGACAGTTAACATATCAGTCTGTAACAATATTCATGAATTTTAACGTAACAGATGCCGCAGATCAGGTTTACTACTGGGATAATTTAGAACTAGGAGACCCCCTAGGAGTTTCTGGAAATGACCTTGTTAACATTACGTTGTATCCAAATCCTACAACATCTATTTTAAGTATAGAAGCATCACAAGAAATTGCAATGATTCAAATACTTACCCTACTTGGTCAAAACATTTCATCTCTAGAAGTTAATACTACAGGAAGCAGTATCGATGTGTCTCAATTTAAAACTGGCATGTATATTGCAAAAGTTCTATTCTCTAACGGAAATGTTCAAACATTAAATTTCATTAAAGAATAAAAAATATTTTCAAGAGGGAGAAATGCCTCCCTTTTGAAATTGTAATTACCCGATAGTATTTGGATTTTAATATTTCTGAAGAAATCAAAAAATAAGTTTTTAATTATAAATTTAAGATTATGAAAAAAGTTTACATTTTATTTTCAGTACTATTAAGTACTGCTTTTATGACCAATGCCCAAAATACAGTAGTTGCTGATGCAGGTGCAGAATACCTTGGATATGCAAATGTCTTTGAAACAATAGCTAATGGTGGTGCCTTTGTATTTGGTTCAGGTTGGGGAGTTGCAGATATTAAAACTGTAGTTGATGCTGCTAATGGAACCGTTACACTACAACCAAATTACAATACCTACGCAGATAATCCAGGAGATCCTTTTTGGATTGATCCAGCTACAGGTCTTGGAAATAAAACTTTTGAAGGAAATTCATTTATTGAAAACAATACAAACCTAATAGGGAGTGAATTAACATTTACTGGAGGAGTAGCATCTAATACGCTAGACCCATCTTATGTTGCCGTTGCTTTTATTAAAGTGTTTAACGCAGATTTTTCTTTTGTTAAAGAAGTAACATCACCACTAGTTGCAGGGCAAGATTTCTCTATCACCTACACAAACGTAGAGCCAGAAGATACCACGATTCAATACGGGTATCAAGTTGTAGGTTTAAATGCAAATCCAGAAAATGAGGCTGCATTAGGTAGCATCGTTATAATGGATACTGTATTAGGAACTAATGATTTTGATGCAGCTACGGTTATTACGTATCCAAATCCAGTAACTTCTACTTGGAATATTCAAGCTCAAGAATCAATTACTAATGTTTCTGTGTTTAATGTATTAGGTCAACAAGTTCTTAATGTAATACCAGCTTCATTAAATTATGTTGCAGACATGACAGCACTTAACCCTGGTGTTTATCTTGCTAGTATTGCAACCACTAGTGGATCTAAGACTGTAAAATTTATAAAGAAATAAAGATAAGTGTTTTAAGTTTGTTTTTTTTAAAGCTTGTTTATACTTAATAAACAAGCTTTTGTTTTGGCTTTTCAGGATCAATTTGCACGTTATTTATAACACAAATATTTAGGTGCTAGTACGTTATTTAATCTATAATATTATATTTACCGCTATGGAAAATTCAATAAACAAAATAGCTGTTCTAACAAGTGGGGGAGATGCTCCAGGAATGAATGCAGCTATAAGAGCTGTAGTTCGTTCATGTGTATATCATAATATAGCATGTGTAGGCGTTTTTAGAGGATATGAAGGATTAATAGAAGGAGCTTTTGAACCTTTGGATGCCCGTTCTGTAAAAAATATTATCAATCGAGGAGGTACTTTTTTGAAATCTGCTAGATCCAAAGAGTTTAGAACAAAACAAGGAAGAGAAAAAGCCTACAAACATCTTAAGAAACAAAATATTGATGCTCTTGTTGTTATTGGTGGAGATGGAACTTTTTCAGGTGCTATTGTTTTTAACCAAGAATTTAACTTTCCAATTGTTGGTATTCCTGGCACCATTGATAACGATATTAATGGTACAGATTTTACCATTGGTTACGACACAGCTTTAAACACTGTAGTTGAAGCCATTGATAAAATTAGAGATACCGCAATTTCACACAGTCGCTTATTTTTAATAGAAGTGATGGGTCGTGATGCAGGAGATATAGCATTAAACGCAGGTATTGGTGCGGGTGCTGAAGAAATATTAATCCCAGAATTAAACATGGGGAAAGAACGATTGCTAGCTTCTTTAAAACGAAGCAAAAAATCTGGTAAATCAAGTAGTATTGTTGTTGTAGCAGAAGGAGATCAAATAGGGAAAAATATTTTTGGACTTGCACAATACATCCAAGAAAACCTTGAAGACTATGAATGTAAAGTAACGGTATTGGGCCACATACAAAGAGGAGGGTCACCAAGTTGTCATGATAGGGTGCTAGCTAGTAGACTTGGCGTAGGTGCGATAGATGCTTTGTTGGCAGGAGAACGTGAGGTAATGATAGGCATTGTTCACAATAAAGTAGTTTCTGTTGATTTTAAAAAATCTTTAGAAGGTTCAAGTAAAATAGACACAGACTTAATTAGAGTCGCAGATATAATATCAATATAAAAAATTAAAGCATCTTTTGATGTGAAACAAATAGCTATGAAAATAAAAATTGCAATTAACGGTTTTGGCCGCATTGGTCGAATCGCATTTAGAATCGCATCACAAAATCCAAATATTGAAGTAGTAGCAGTAAATGATTTATTAGATGTAGATCATCTTGCGTATCTTTTAAAATATGATTCAGTTCATGGAACATACTCAGGTAGTGTTGCTGTTGAAAATGGTAATCTAGTAGTAGATGGTCATCATGTTAGAGTTACAGCAGAGAGAAACCCAGAGCTTTTAAAATGGGATGCTGTAGATGCTAGAATTGTATTAGACTGTACAGGTATTTTTACAGACTTGAACACTGCTGATGCGCATATTAAAGCAGGAGCTAAAAAAGTTGTAATATCTGCACCTTCTAAAACAGCACCAATGTTTGTAATGGGTGTAAATCACCTTGATGTTAAAGCAACAGACACTATTGTTTCAAATGCTTCTTGTACTACCAATTGTTTAGCGCCACTGGCAAAAATAATTGATGATAATCTTGAGATTGTAGAGGGGCTTATGACTACTGTTCATGCTTTAACAGCAACACAAGCAACGGTTGATCAACCTTCTGCTAAAAATTATAGAATGGGTAGAAGTGGTGTTAATAATATAATTCCATCTACTACCGGCGCAGCTGTTGCTGTAACTAAAGTAATTCCTAACCTTTCTGGAAAACTTACTGGAATGGCCTTTAGAGTGCCTACCGTGGATGTCTCTGTAGTAGATTTAACCGTTAGAACAAAAAAAGCGGCTAGTTATGAAGATATTAAAAAACTTTTTAAAGAAGCTTCACAAGGAGCCTATAATGGTGTCGTATCATATACAGATGACCAAGTAGTTTCTCAAGATTTTGTAGGTAGCACATATGCGTGTAACTTTGATGCAGGAGCAGGTATCGCACTTAATGATCATTTTTTCAAATTGATAGCATGGTATGACAATGAATATGGGTATTCTGCAAAATTAATCGAATTAGCTACACATGTAGCAAGTCTATAAATTATGATTTTAATAACAGACGGTGGTTCCACAAAATGTGACTGGATATTATTAGACAACAAAGGTGTTGTGGTTTTAAAAACCCGTACCGTTGGTTTAAATCCTGCAGTTGTGCAAGGAGAAGAGCTTCTTAAAAGGGTTTTAGCCAATACAGAGCTTCAAGCTTATCATGATCTAGTGACGCGCTTAGATTTTTATGGCGCTGGTTGTGGTACACAAAAGCCTTCCCTATTACTTAAGAATGTGTTAGAGGCTATTTTTCCAAAAGCAAATGTTGAGGTTCAGGAAGATACCATCGCTGCTGTTTATGCAGCAACCACAAAACCAGGTATTGTATGTATTTTAGGTACAGGATCTAACAGTAGTTATTTCGATGGTACTAAAGTACACCCAAGTGCTGTCTCGTTAGGCTATAGTTTAATGGATGAAGCCAGTGGTAATTACTTCGGAAAACGTTTGCTACGAGATTATTTTTACAATAGAATGCCCGCGGTTTTAAAAGCCGAGTTTGCAAGAAGATTTGATCTTACTCCAGATGTTATAAAATATAATGTTTATAAGCAAGAGAACCCTAATATGTATTTGGCTTCTTTTGCAGAATTTATATTTAATCCAGGAGCTTCAAGACCTATTAATGCTATAGAAATCAATGGTTATTTCTATAAATTAATTAGTGAGGGTATTAACAATTTTATTGAATGTAGGGTGCTGTGTTTTAAAGAAGCTCAGCATGTTCCTATCCATTTTATTGGTAGCATAGCCCATTTCAGTGAAGATATTATTAGAGACTGTATGCAGCCATACCATCTAAGCCTTGGTACTATTATACGTAGGCCTATTGATGGGCTTATTGAATATTACAGGAATCATATAATAAAATAACTTGCTACTTAGTACCTTGTAAAAGCATTAACTGTTAAAGATCAACATGGCATTCCCAAAAATAAACCCTACTACTACCAAAGCTTGGATTAAGCTAGAAGAGCATTATGCAGCAATGCGTGGTGTTAAAATGCAAGATTTATTTGCAAATGAAACTGGTAGAAAAGAGCGTATGAGCCTTAAGACAGATTTGGTTTCATTAGATTTTTCAAAAAATAGAATAACTTCACAGACTTTAGATTTGTTACAATCTCTAGCCGAAGAAACAAAATTGGATGAAGCTATTAAGGCTCAATTTAATGGTGAGGTTATCAATGAAACAGAATCCAGACAGGTACTTCATACTGCGTTGCGAGATTTTGACGCCATGAAGCCTGAAGTGAATGCTACCTTATCTAAGATCAAGGAGTTCTCTGAGGCAATAATTCAAGGAACTCATAAAGGGTATACAGGAAAAACAATTACAGATATTGTTAATATAGGAATAGGAGGTAGTGATTTAGGTCCTGCCATGGTAACTGAGGCACTTAGTTATTATAAAAACCATCTTACGGTTCATTATATATCAAACGTAGATGGGGATCATGTTTGTGAAACACTAAAAAAACTTGATCCAGAAACAACACTTTTTATTATAGTAAGTAAAACCTTTACTACTCAAGAAACTCTTACCAATGCCAATACTGTTAGGCAGTGGTTTGTGCAAAAAGCTGGAGAAAACGCAATAGAAAAACATTTTGTTGCTGTATCTACAAATCTTACTGCTGTTGCTGCATATGGTATACTTGCTCAAAACACATTTACCATGTGGAATTGGGTAGGTGGAAGATTTTCTTTGTGGAGTGCTGTTGGTCTTTCAACATGTTGTGCTATTGGATATGCTCATTTTGAGCAATTATTAAAAGGTGCGCATCAAATGGATATTCACTTTAAAGAAGCTCCTTTTTCAGAAAATATGCCTGTTCTTTTGGGCCTGCTGTCTATCTGGTACACTAATTTTTTTAAAGCAGAAACAGAAGCTGTATTGCCTTACACCCAATACCTGTCTAAGTTTGTAGATTATCTGCAACAAGCCTCTATGGAAAGCAATGGTAAGTCTGTCGATAGAAACGGAACTCCAGTTACCTATCAAACAGGACCTGTTGTTTGGGGAAATACTGGAACCAATGCACAGCATGCGTTTATACAATTATTACACCAAGGAACACTTTTAATACCCACAGATTTTATTTTGTGTACAGATTCTTTACACGGTAAAAAAAACCATCAAGATATTTTAACCGCTAATTGTCTAGCACAAACAGAAGCATTGTTAATGGGTACCTATGGTGAGGATGTTGCTAATCCGTATCAAGTTTTTGAAGGTAACAAGCCATCAAACCTTTTAAGGCTAGACACACTATCGCCAGAGAGTTTAGGGGCATTAATAGCTATGTACGAGCATAAAATATTTGTGCAGGGTGCTGTTTTAAACATCTATAGTTTTGACCAATTTGGTGTTGAACTAGGTAAGAAAATGGCTAACAGGCATTTAATTAATCAATAGTGCGTTTTAAATCCTTTTTTTAACAGAAATTACTATTCAACACAGAAACTTTAACAAAATACCCTGTAATATCACGATTTGTTTTTTAGTATTTTTGGAGTGCGTATTAAAACGCATCTTATTATGAAAAAAATCAAACTATTATTTCTTGTTACAGCTATCTTAGCTGTTTCCAATACATTCTCACAAACCCTAGCAGAACGTCAAAAAATCATAGAGAACTA
>CESE01130120.1_pt1 | contig 25406 bp, 25 predicted proteins | sample 350271 | NCBI WGS metagenome assembly CESE01 (sample SAMEA2621536, study PRJEB7988) | marine metagenome | isolation source: saline water (ENVO:00002010), including | reverse complement strand
CCTATTTCGTTTGTTCGGAATAGGGCTTTTTTAATTATTTAAAACGGCAGATGTCAGCACTGAGTTCGAATGTTCTTTCGCTGTCAATTCAAGGATGCTGCTTTTATGGAATTGTACCGAGAACTAGACTTTCAGTAAATGTTCTCGATACATTTTATACTGTACTAAGTTTCTTAAACACAATCGAAGGGACAGCGTATTGTTGGGTGTAGATAGTTTTGCTCAAAAACTAGAATACGGTAATAAAAGACTGATTTGGAAGGATAATCTATCAAAAAAGACAATAAATGAACATAAACTCTTCATTTTAGAATAAAAATCAACAAACTCTAAAAAGCATAAAATGATGCACTGATACTATTCGGCTAGATATAAAAACAAAGTAGCCATGGCCGTAATACCTTCCTCTTTTTCTGGGTTCAAATAAGTAGAAATCAACTGATATTCGTGGTCTTTAAAAACACTTATCCCCTCTTTAGAGCTATAGAAGTCTAATGATGTTATGCGCTTTAAATCTTGCGCATCATAATGTGCCATTCCTTTATATAAAGTAGTATTTGTTGTCTTGTCGACCAGTTCTAAAGCATATGCATGTGGATGAACGTGCATACTGATAGCATGTATCTTAGTATTCTTCCTTAAATCTAACATTGAAGTTACATTTGTCGCAATAACCTCTAAACTGTCTTTAGCAATTGTCCAGTGACCTGTAAATTTTCTTCCAAAATTGTCTCCATATGGATTATAGCCTTGATCATAACTAATGCCGCAATGCGCAAAATTGGTATCGTAAAAATGGACAGAACTCGCCGTGCTTAATTCCAACATTGAATCTGCAGCATTATACGCTCCGGAAGGACCTCCAGTGTGTTTGGTAACAAAAATGGGTTGCTGATAAAGTACTGTTGGCGCTTTACACTGCTTCCCTATTTTCAGAAAATCAATATCAATTTGAAACTCGACTTCACTTTTTAACTCGGGCCTCCTTAAATTTAAAACCTGATTCCCTAAACTCAATTTTGTATTGGCTAGCAGAGGAATTGCAAAACCATCGGGAAAATTAACCGCACTAATTCCTTGACTAAATGTAAACAAACGCTTGTCCGTTCCATTGGTTAAAATCTTCCAAGGAAGCTGATTTTCTCTGTGGAAATTAACTAAACTGTGGCATAAAAATTCATCAGAAGTAACAGCAGGGTTTTTGGATAGCACTGAAACCTTAGCACCCGTTAACCAAATAACATCTCGATTTCCCCAATCAATTTGAGCATCCATAAAATCGATATCGCCGCTCATACTTTTGGCAATACCATCAATTACCAAAGTATTTGTGGTAAACGAAACCCTTTCCTTAATAGGATCGCAGTGTTGTTGAGTTGTATCTGAGTTGGCCTGTTTCCAATCTGCAAATGAGTCATAAGAAGGCTCAATGTTGTTTTTACAACCCTGAATCAAGCTCAAGCTGCTTGCTGCTAAGCACAAGAAAACCGTTGTATTATAAGAAAACTGCATTGCTTATTGCTGTCGCGGCGATTAATGCGTCTAGATTTAATCCCAATTCTAATTTATTAGTTGAAGCAAACGCCAACAAGTCTTCGGTCGCCATATTACCTACTAGATCATCGGCAGCCATTGGACAGCCACCATAACCCTTTATCGCGCCATCAAAACGTTTGCATCCAGCATGGTATGCTGCATCAATTTTTTCCCTTCTGGTATCTGGAGTCGAATGCAAATGCGCACCAAATTCAACATTGGGAAACTCAGGAATTAATGTAGAGAATATGTCATTAATATTTTCGGGATTTGAAACTCCTATAGTATCCGATAAAGCCAAAATCTTAACATCTAACTCCGATGCTAAACGGTTGGACCAATGTGCCGCAATATCAGGGCTCCATTGCTCTCCATAAGGGTTCCCAAAACCCATTGAAATGTAAATTACCAGTTCTTTATCGTGCTTTTGACATAAATTTTGGATCGCCTCTACCCTGCTCATCGACTCCTCAATACTGGCATTGGTATTTCTTTTTTGAAATTCTTCTGATATTGAAAATGGATAACCCAAAAACTGAATTTCTTCAAAATTACAAGCGTCTACTGCGCCTCTTTCATTAGCAACAATCGCCAATAACTTCGAATTAGTTGTGCTTAACTCCAATCCTTTAAGGACTGTTTCAGTGTCCTTTAGCTGAGGAATTGCTTTAGGGCTTACAAAGCTTCCAAAATCTAAGGTATCAAAACCAACATTCAATAATTCATTGATATATTTAATCTTTAAATCAGTTGGAATCCAGTGCTTTATACCCTGCATTGCATCTCTCGGACATTCAACTATTTTCATCGTTTTTTCTATTAAAATCGTATTCCTATTCCTGCACCGATTGTCATCCAGCTCATGCTAAACGATAAAGTCTCGTTCCCATATGCTCCAACACCAGTGGCAGAGTAAGAAACATCATGTAATACACTGGCCGAAGTATAATCGGCAAATGTTTTCAGATAAAAGGATTGGACATAATACCTTGCACTAAAGCCAACTCCAACACAAAGCGCTATTGAATTACTTTCTTTTCGAATATCTCTAATATTTGTACTCACATACGAATAATTAAATGTTTGTTCGGGGAGTCTCGAGTACATAGGTCCTCCCATTAATTTCAATTCAGCTTCAACGTTTTCTGAGGCTATGCCAATTGAAAATACACCTAACATTTTCAAGTTAAAATAGTTACCAGATACCATGCCCGCAAACTGCGTATCACGCTGAGCAATTACATCATAAGGTGTCGTATTATAATCATTGAACACTGCGCTTACATCTAATCCAAAGCCAACAACATTCACAGGTTTAGCATTAAATTCAATACCAATACAGGTTCCTGGTTTTGCTGCTCCTACTTCCTTATCGGTAAAAACGTCTGAATCGGCAAAATCTCGAATAGGAAATGCGACTCCAACTTTGACATCTAGATTCACTTTTTTGAACTGATAGGAATCTGTGGTTTCAGGAATTGATTCTTGGTCAAAAACCTGCGCTTTTAAGCTTGAAACGAGCACTGATAAAAACATAAATGAAATAGCTAGTCGCATAATTGCGAAGTTATTATTTTGTTAGCTCAGAATATGCTGTAAAACAGAACATAGCATACTTTTTATCACCTCTTTTTGGTGAATAACTTGAATGCAAATGATGCCATTGTAGCAAATACTCCTAAGTTTTTTATTGGTAGTCCATCAAGAACAGATTCGATGAGCTGAGAAGGCTTTGTGCGATTACTTAAGCTATCAAAAGACCCTTTTAATTCTAATTCAGCCAATTCCATTTCATAGTGCAAACGCAGTTTTTCTCTTTTGAGTTGTTCTATATTTTTAATATTCACCTTTTCCCTCCTTTCTCGCAATAAACAAAGTACTTAGCCATGCAATTAAAGGGTTTACAAATAGGACTGTTCTATAGGAATAAAGCAATACGCCCAAAACCAGATTAATACCGGCCATTACTAGAAATCCAAGACCACTAGAACCGAGACCTGCTCCAATTGTGAAGGAGAGCCAAACGGAAAGAAATAACCAAACTACAAGTGAGGTTAGCACTAAAATTAGGACCGCAATAAACTGTGAAAAGAGTTCGACCAACTTTTCTAAAGCTACCACCTGATAATACTTCAAATGGGTATTTGCCAAATGAACCAGCTGGTTTAATAAGCCTTTAATATCTTCAAGGATTGTCAATACGATCTATTTTGAAATGTTTTCAGCTACCTGCTCTCCATCTCCTCTTAATGAAGAAATTTTATCTTTTAGTTGTTCTATTTCGGAACGGTATTTACCCTCTAATTCATCGCCTATTTCACCTGCTTTACGTTTAATGTTGTCGGTAGTTTCTGGATCGATAGTAGGCGCAAATAAAATTCCAGCAACTACTCCAGCGGCAAATCCTACTGTGAGTAACGCTAATGTTTTTGGGAGTTCTTTAGTATCCATAATTGAGATTTTCAACAAAGTACAATTTACTTTTAATTCTATTAATTATGTGGTCTTAAGTTCTGTGAAAGACTATTCCTGCTCAAAGTCAATCGACTCTAAATGCAAACCTGAAGCATGGGCTATAATAAGCTGGTTATTAAAGCTATAGTGCTCTATTAAGGCTTTTTCGAGTGTTTCCAATGTGAGTCGATTAGTAGAGAGTAAATACAATGCGCCTACCATTAACCTTACCTGGTTTCGGACAAACCCCTTGCTTTTAAACTCAATGTAATAACTCTCCTCAGGTATAAAATTAGCAGTCAACTTATCATTCTTGTGCAAAGTGGCTTTTTCTATTGTCCTTACAAACTCAACGCCTTCTTTGGGTTGTGTACAAAAGCTTTTAAAATTGTGTGTTCCCTCAAAGAGCTTTAGGCCTTTTTCTAAAATATCTAAATCCCATTCCTCTGGATACCAAGCCATGAATGAAGCCGTAAGTGGGTTTGGTTTCTTGCCAAAACAAAAAAAGTAACGGTAGGTTTTTACGGAAACCGATTGAATGATATTGAATTTCTGATCTACCTTTTCAATGGATTTAAAGTAAATATCTGGCGGTAAGTTCCATTGAAAATTTTCCTCAAAATTCTCTGGCAAATCTTGATTCAAAAACAACTCAAAGGCACTGTCTGAAGCGGAAACCATAGCATCGGTCCTACTTGCTCCCAAGGTTTTGAACGCGTCGTTCTGGAACACAAAACGCAAGGTCCGGTCTATCATCGAATTTACCGTTTTTACGTTGGGCTGCTTTTGCCAACCGTGCAGCCGAAAGCCTAAATACGCAATTCGAATTAAATAGTAATGTTTGAATTTGGCCATTATGTTCTGGCGTTAATCGGCAGTAAAACCTACTTCACCTGATTAAATGCAATACCTAAAGACTTTTCATAGTACTTCAGCACCTTCAACTCGGTTGATGTTACCAAACACAATGAAATACCGCGCTTCCCTGCCCTTGCAGTTCTACCTGATCGGTGAGTATAATATTCGTCTTGATCTGGTAATTGATAATGTACCACAAAGGTCAATCCTTGTACATCGATTCCTCGTGCAGCCAAATCTGTCGCTACTAATATTCTTAGCGATTCATTTTTAAATGCGCGCATCACTTTGTCTCGCTCTAATTGACGTAAATCTCCATTAATGGTATCAGCAGGAACATTCTTAGCAATAAGCTGCTTTGTCAATTTTTGGGCAGCAACTTTTGTTTTGCAGAAAATAATTCCGCGCTCATCAGGAACATTCCGCAGCATTTCCATTAGTAGATGCAGTTTTTCGTTCTCTTCGCAAATAATGTATTGGTGCTCAATATTTTTATTCACCTGATTTTTAGAGCTCACAGAAATTCTGGCGGCCTCTGAAGACAGGTGATTATTTACTATTTCCTTAATTCCGTGAGGCATAGTTGCCGAAAACAACCAGCGTTCTTCTGCAGATGCAACAAAACTCAAAATTTGATCCAATTCCTTCTTAAACCCAAGGCTCAGCATTTCATCAGCCTCGTCCATGATAATGGTTTTTACATGGGATAAATCAACAGCTTTTCGGTTTACCAAATCAATCAAACGGCCTGGAGTAGCTACTATTATATGCGTTGGTCGAGTTAAGTTTCTGATTTGCATTTCAATTTTAGCACCACCATATACTGCTTCGGTAAATACCTTGTCACTGTACTTGGTATACTTGAACAATTGTTTTGCAACCTGCTGTCCTAGCTCTCTTGTTGGACAAAGCACAAGACCTTGAACTACATTCTTTTTTGTATCAATTCTGTGCAATAAGGGCAATCCAAATGCGGCAGTTTTTCCTGTTCCAGTTTGAGCTTGCCCAACCATGTCCGTTACTTCATGCAACAACATAGGAATTACTTGTAACTGAATTGGCGTTGGTTCAATAATGCCCATTTCAGAAAGTCCTTTGGTATATTTTTCTGCTATTCCTAAATCTTTAAAAGTGCTCACGTTTGAAGTATTTTTTATGGGCACGAAGTTATTGCTATTAATGAACAAGTTGCGAGATTTGCGTGTATCATTAAAAAACTCCTTTATGAAACTATTTACAGCGATATTAAGCATCTGTCTCCTTTCTTGTTCAAGCTCAAAACAACTCGACACGGTCCAAGAAGTCGACTTGCAGAAATATCAAGGAAAATGGTATGAAATAGCTCGTATCCCCAATACATTTGAGAAAGGATTGACTTGTGTCACAGCCAATTACACGATTGAAGAAAATGGAAAAATAACGGTGCTTAATGAAGGCCGAAAGTTAGAGAATCCAACTAAAATTAGCAGTTCAGAGGGTAGCGCATGGGTCCCAGACATTAATGATCCTGGTAAAATTAAAGTTTCATTTTTCTGGCCGTTTGCTGGTGACTATCAGATAATTGCTTTAGATGAAAATTATAAATATGCCTTGGTTGGCTCTCCCTCACTTGATTATTTGTGGATACTTTCTCGTACAAAAACCTTGGATAAAACTGTACTTGAAAACCTTCAATCTACAGCAACAAAACAAGGCTTTCAGATCGATCGGTTAGAGTTTATTGATCAAGGATGCAATTAACTCTAATTTTTCGTTTGATGTATTGGATTGAAAATCTAGTTGTACCAGAAGTAAGAGCTACACTTTTCGCTTCACTTCTATTACATCCAATTCCTTAATCTGGGTACCGTCAATAGTAAAACGCAGCATCGTTTTTACTTGATGAAATCCATGATTTCCGATGGCTCCTGGATTCATATGCAATAATCCATATCGTTTATCGGGCATTACTTTCAAAATATGAGAGTGACCGCAAATAAACAGTTTCGGTTTATGTTCCTCAATTAAGGCTCGAACTCTAGGATTGTATTTTCCCGGATAACCGGCAATGTGAGTAATAAGAACTTTAACTCCCTCGCATTCAAAAATTAAGTTCTCAGGATAACTCAATCTTATTTTATGGTCATCGATGTTTCCATAAACTGCCCGCAACGGTTTAAAGTCTTGCAGTTGTCGCATAACATCCATAGCACCTATATCTCCGGCATGCCAAATTTCATCACATTCTTTAAAATGTTTAAAAATTGCGGGATCTACAAAACTGTGAGTATCAGAGAGTAGACCAATTTTTTTCATTACGCAATTACTTCAATAATCTCAGCACCATTGATTTCGCTGTGTGTAGCGATATGAACAACCTCCTTGTTTTGAACCAAAATAACTTGAGGAGATTGGTGCGTTACGTTCAACGTATTTGCCAACCAATCGCTAACGTCTCGGTATGCTATCAAATCCAGATACTTCAAATTTACATTGGAGGTCAATTCTGGCGCATCCGTTTCTAATCTGCGGTAAGCCATTGTGCTAATAGGACATCTGGTACTGTGTTTAAAAAACAAAACCGGATGTTCAGTAGAATTAGCAATTGCTTCCTTAGCCTGTTCAACTGAAGTTAGCTCCACCCATCCTTCGGGTAATGCAGATGATTTAGAATTTCCGAAAAGGTTACCAAACATTAAGCGTCTATTTGAATTGAAAAATTATTTGTATTTATAGACCAATCGTACTTCAAAAATCCAATTTTCGGAAATACATCAGGCGCTACAATATTATAACGTTTCAACATTCTTTGAATCCCTTTAAACCCTCCAAAATCACAAAAATACCAAAGGCACAATCGTGGCACTTTCAGCACATTTTCGTTTTGTTTAAAGCAAATTGAATCCAGCAAATAGTTTTGTGTAACCAAATCTAGATCGTCGTCCAATTTCTCTTTTGAAAATACAAATATTGGAGGGCAACTATTTGCACCACAATTTAATGCGAAGTGTACCCTATAATCTGTTGAATTTACTCTGGCTAGCTTTTCAAAAGAAGAAACATTCCATTTACGGAAATATCCTAGCCCCAATTTAGATTTAGAACCACGTAATATTCCATGTTCAATTTCATCTAAAGACAGACTAATACTCTGAAAATAAGCCACCTTGGTATCGTAATTCAATTTACTCTTATTTCTAAATTCAATTAGAACAAAAGCATTGTAGAGGTTTATCCAAAAGACTTTTTTAGAAATATCTTCTTCTAACTCCTTGAGGATTTTAGCTTCACTAATCCCCAATAGCTCTGTTAAAAATGGATCAATTGAATTGCCATTTTTTGCTGCTCTTAAAAAATCTCTTGTAAAATTGATTAAATCCACTTTACAAAGGTGTTTACAAGACTCTAGAGATGAAGTATCCCTCGCGACAAATAGTTAGTTTGACTAAAGATTTTTTAATTCTTCAACCGAAGGTAAGTCGTTGTAATGCCACTTTTTTACAACCGTACCATTCTCTAAATAGACCAAACCTGGATTTGACCGAATGACGGTTTTCAGCATAATAGCATCACCATTCCAAAAGTCAAATGCCAACTGGTACTTGTGTCTAAGTGCATTGATTTCAGTATAACTAGAAGCCGTAAGCCCAACAAACATTACACTATTAGCTTGAGCTGCCGACGCAAGATCAGCCAATTCCTTAAGTGGTGCTTCACTTGTTTTAGAAATATCATAGGCTACTAGCACAAAGGCTTTCGGCGCGTTTAATAATTCAGGAGTTTTGTCATTTCCTTCTTCATCCATTATAAAGAAATCATGAATAGGTGGTTCATATCCATCCATGAGCTTCACCTGGTTCGTCAAATCAGAGTTCATTTCGTAGGCTTTATTCTCCCACCATTTCCCATCAATATATTCCTTATCGGTCATTTCTTTTTGTTCGCCCGATTCTATATTTACCAAGGTATATATGTAGCCGTACTTTGGACCTTCTAATCCTAGCTCATCAGCAGATTTCATTCCTTCTGAAATACTTTTACCCTCAGCATATGGACGGTAGTCTTTTAAAGGAAGATGAGAAATACACCAATATGCAAAAGCCAAAGCAATTACAAATACCCATGTTGCAGTGGGCCATTCGGATTTTTCCAAGGTCAATAATTGTCGAGCGGCTAAAAATCCGCCGTAACCAACAACAGCAAATACTATTGGAAAATACCAGCCAAAAATCCAGCTAAAGAAGGCTATAAACAGAATTGTAAGAGGAAAGAATAATTTGTCTTGATTGAATGTATTGGGCTTAATTTTTCGTTGAAAAAAGAATATTGGAAGAATAAAGACCAATAAAATCATATCCTTTGAAAAAGACTCCCACGGAGTTAAGCTTCTGCCAATACTGCCTTTCATGGCATCTCCAAAGCATCCACAATCAGTTACACAGGTTACCGATTTTACAACCTCTACTCCATTTTCTATTATTGTATAGGTTCCACTGGTATCGCAAGTAGCAGTGTAGGCTGTAAGCCAACCAAAAAACAAGGTTAAAATCAAAAGAGACCAAGTGGCCAAAGGAATTTTGGCTCCGAACAAAACAGCAAACCCCAGCACTATTTCGGCTAAGCAAGCTGCAACGGCTAAGGCTAATGCCCAAGGCTCAAGAAACGGCAGGTTCAAAGCACTTTCTGCAAAGTATTCTCCTAGTTTGTATGAGAACCCCAGAGGGTCATTCGCTTTTATAAGTCCACTAACAATGAATAATGAGCCAACAAAAAGACGAGAAAATCCTAATAAATATTTCATATCGATAAGCAATTGAACGTGTAAAATTAGCTAAGCTTTCTTACAAGAAAATATGTTTAACAAAGCTTTATGAATTCAGTTACTATTCGTACGTAACTCCAACAAACTTTATATTCTTGGCCAAGTTAGTTTGAATAGTTCTAGAAAACTCCAATTGTTCAGCACCACTAGTATGCGTTTGACCTTGTTTGGTCGCAATATCTAAACCATCAAATACTTTTACTATATCAAGCTCCAGATCAATAAAAGTAGTTACACCTTTCTTTACTTCAATTTCGCTTCCAGCTTGAACAATGGCTTGACGATACAAATCGCTAAAGCCGGTGTGCATAAAGAAAGCTCTATCGTAACTACCATCAGCATCGCTATCAATATTACCTTCAATACTGGTAAACTTATATTTCGTCTGCCACGTCCAATCCATATTGGTGTAAGTTGCATTCAAAGGATGCTCTGAAGGATAGTCATTTGGAGAATACTCTTCGTTCCAAATAGGATCAACTCCACAGCCTATAAAAATTCGATTGTACATTCCTGCCTTAACTTCACCTTCGATTATATAATCGTAAATAGGTCTTGTGGCACTTAAAAAAGTTGAAGTGTCGTAGTCGATTAATTCAATATCAGCTACATCGGCTTTGGTAATGCTTCTGTCTCCCAGCTTGATATTGGAAACAAAATATTTAAAAAAAGTAATTTGGAAGTCGCGCTGTTGCTCGTCTTTATAATTCGTTCCAAAGTAAAATCGTTTTCCATCGATCATTGGAGTTATACTGATTTTTATCTTCTGAAGTTTATTAGTATCAGAGGGGACAATTGGAGTATCAATAGGAATTACCCTAGGTTTTTCACCGTAAATACAAATGGAATTGTAGGACGCAGTTGCGTCGTAATTATTTGCCAATGGATCTAAGCAACCTTCTTTTGGTTTTTTACAACTTCCTAAGACTAGAAGAGATATGAATACGAGTAATCCTATTTTATATAATTTCATTTTGCGCTTATTTCACTGTCTAACTAACAAACTATATGCTCTTTTGGTTGGCTTTTGATTAATGATAAAGTTACAGGCTTTATTGCACTCAGTTTGTAACTCAAATCATCTTTGATTGTACTTATAATTGTTTTTCTAGTTCTTGCAAATGGTGAATCGTTAATACGTTGTCAATTTTATCAAACTCATGATCAGGGTCAAAGTGAATTACTTTCCAACCTGCCGCTAATCCTCCTTTAATATCTGCTTCTATATCATCTCCTATAATCAGGCAATCCTCCTTGTTAGCATGAGTTTGGTTTTCAGCGTATTCAAATATCTTAGAATCTGGTTTTTTGGCTGAAGCAGCTTCACTTGTAATTATCTTATCAAAATAATCCAACAGTTTTGATTCCCGGAGCTTAACATGTTGCACCTCTTCAAAGCCATTTGTGATAATATGAAGTTCATATTTATTTTTCAGAAAAGCTAGAATTTCATGCGTATGATCAAATAAACCCACTTTAAAAGGACTGTGCTTAATGTAGAAGTCTCCGATTTCCTGACCTATCAAATCTTCTTTAATACCAAAAAGTAACAATGCTTTTTGGAACCTGCCATATCGCAATTTTTCTTTAGAAAGCTGACCAATGCGATACAAATCCCACATTTGCTCATTAATTTTTTCATACGTTTTAATGAAATCCATTGCAGTTCGTATTCCTTTTTCCTGGAGATTAAACTCAATATATATTTCAGAGAGTGTTGCTCGGCTATTCGCTTTAAAATCCCACAATGTGCGATCTAGATCAAAAAAAACATGTTTAATATTCGTGAACAAAATTTTATTTTTAGAAGTTTTTATTATCTGTTGTTGGCAAATTAAATCAATAGATTTGAATCCATGGTAAACCAATTTGATATCCGGTTCATGAAACGGTGTTTTCAACTTGCTAAAAAAGGTATAGGTAATGTTGCGCCTAATCCATTAGTTGGAGCCGTAATTGTGCATGATAACAAAATTATTGGTGAAGGTTACCACAAAAAATATGGAGCATCACATGCTGAACCGATTGCAATAAATAGCGTAGAGAATAAATCCTTACTTACCAATAGCACCATTTATGTAAGTCTTGAGCCTTGTAACCATTTCGGAAATACTCCTCCTTGTGCTGATTTAATTCTTAAAACGAAATTTAAAAGAGTTGTAATTGCCAACACAGATCCTAATCCAAAAGTGAATGGTTCTGGAATTCAAAAATTAAAAGAAGCGGGAATTGAAATAACTACAGGAATTCTAGAGAATGAAGGAAGAGTCATTAATCGCAGGTTCTTTAAAACTCAAATTGAAAAACGGCCTTACATTATTCTAAAGTGGGCACAAACGATTAACGGTTTTATTGATTCATTGGATAAGACTCCATTGCAAATTAGTAATGATCAAAACAAACAATTGGGGCACAACTGGCGCGCCCAGGAAGATGGAATTCTAATTGGTGCTCAGACCTTCATCAATGATTCGCCCAGTTTGAATACGCGCCATTTCGAGGGAAAGTCCCCTATTCCTATTCTGTTGTTGACTCATAACTTAGAATTAGATTACACGCTGTGGAAAGACAAAAAACACTTCATTATTATCGCTCCAGAAAAGCCTCGTATCCTGCCAAAAAATGCAAAGTGGATCAAATTACAACCTTTATTTTCTGATTCCATTTCAGAATTATTGAACTACAATATCACTTCAATTCTTGTTGAGGGTGGAAGCAAAACTCACCAGCGTTTTATAGCTAAAAACCTGTGGGACGAAATGAGAATTACAGAAAGTAAACTTTCAATTAAATCAGGAATAAAATCGGCCCAATTTGGATTAAAAAAACCTAGTTTTGAATTACAGCAGAATAATAATATTGTAAGATATTTTTTGAATAATAGTCTGAAACAATGAGTGTGAAAAGTCTATTGATTTGCTTGGTTTTTTTGCTAGCTATATCGCATCACTTAATTGGACAAACTACTAACGAGGAGTTTCTAGAGCAGATTGAAAAAACTATTGGTCTTTCTGCATTAGAAGAAAATCCAATTTTAGATTATGCTCAATCGGATAGTGTTATAAAATCTTTTAATCAAGAGTCAGACAGTTCTTTTAAGGCGAGGTTCCACAATCTTTTAGGACAACTAAACTTCAAAAAAGGCAATTATGCGACAGCACTAGAATATTTCCTTACCGCCAAAGATTATGCTGTTACTTCATATTCGAAGAAAAAATTGGGAGCGCTAATTTTTATAAATATTGGTAATGTTTACTCCCGAAATGAAGACCTAAGAGGTGCCAAAAATCAATATGAGAAAGGAAGAACTCTGGCTTTAGAAACCGACCAAATTGGATTAGCGGCGACGGCTTCAAACAATATTGGATTGCTGTATTTAAAAGAGGAAAAAACTAAAAATGCTGAATTTTGTTTCAAAGAAGCACTCAAACTTCGAAAAAGGCTTAAAGACAATTATTTAATTGCAAATAGTTTTCAATATCTAGGAATGCTCAAATATCATGAGCAAAAAATGGACTCCGCTTCTTTTTACTATAGCAAAGCAATTCAACTTAGCAAAACATTAAAGGTTGGTTCGAAAGAGCAGCAATTAATTATCTCAGTTTCTAACCAGCTATCCTTATGTTATTTAGAAATGGAAGACATTGATAAGGCATTATCTGTGGCATTTGAAGTTACGGAGTTGCTGAAAGAAATTGAGGATCAGGATTTCTATTGTACTGCCATGAATCAAACCGCCAATGTTTATTTAAAATGTAAGGATTTAAAGAATGCTGAAAAGCTGGCAGCTAAGATTATAGAGACAGCTGGCCTAGAAAATTATTTTGATTTGCAACAAAAAGCATATTCCCTGCTATCTAAAGTAAAAGAGCAGCAAGGAGACTTCAAAACGGCGATCATATTTTCAAGAAAAAGCCAGGTACTTAAAAGTAAAATACGCCATAATTTTACCGGTAAAAAATTAGCAAATGAACGCTTTGGGCAGCAATTAGTTGGAAATAAGAGGCTGCTAAATATTGCTCAAAGAGAAGCAGAGTTAAAATCAAGAGAGCTAAATACACAAGAAATTGTATCGGAAATACTGATTCTATTAGTGATCGTAATCCTTATTGCGTTAGTCAGTCTAGTTTATTCGAACCGTGAAAAACAAAAATCAAATAAACAGCTTATCGCAACCAATAATTTGATTGAAAAACAAAATGAAGCCATCCGAAAACAGCAATTAGAGCTAAAGCTAGCAAAATCTCAGTTAGAATTAAAAGTAAATGAGTTAGAGCAGCTTACAAAAAACAATAATCACCTTTTAGGCATAGTTGCTCACGATTTACGTACCCCGCTAAACTCAATACTAGGATTGTGTGAACTACTTGATGCAGAGGTTAGTGGTCTTCCAGAAGAAAAAATTGAGGAAACCGTCGAATATGTTGCTTTAATGACTGAGTCAACAGGGAAAATGCTGGATATGATTAATCAAATTTTATCCAAACAAAGCTTTGAGCAAAAGGAAATAGAACTCAAAAAGAAAGATATTGATATTTCAAAAATGTTGAATCAGTTATTACTGGATCACAAAAAATGGGCTGATGAAAAAGAAATATCAATTGAGTTTAAAGGAAATATCAATCAAACTAAATTGCATTCAGATGAAATGCTCATTCTCCAAGTTTTATCCAATTTATTGAGCAATGCAATAAAGTATTCAAAGCCAAAAACGGCCGTAATCATTAACGTTTCTGAACAATACGATTGGGTGCTTTTTTCAGTAAAAGATAACGGACCAGGCTTCAGTGAAAAAGATAAAAAGGGTTTGTTTCACCCCTACAGAAAGTTGACGGCTTCTCCAACTGCTGAAGAATCTAGCTACGGATTAGGATTATCAAGTGCAAAAAAAATCACAGAAGCCTTGCACGGAAAACTATGGTTGGAGAGTGAATTGAATATTGGCTCTACCTTCTTTTTTGAATTAGAAAATGGCTACAGTTGATCTGGATTCTACTAAGCGTTCTTTCAGCTTCTTCCCTCTTTATAGTTTTTAAACAATTTGATCGGTTTGATGTAGATCGTTTTACAGCTGTTCTTTTCAACTATCTGTTTGCTGGATTCACTGGTTTAATATTCTTTGATGTTCAAGTTACAACTGTCTTGGAATGTCAAAGTTGTTTGATATTCACTTTCAGTCTCGGGTTCATATTTGTGACGCTTTTCAATTTACTAGCTTTTGTTACTTCAAAAAATGGAGCGTCAACATCTGTATTAGCCAATAAAATGGCCTTCGTTATTCCTGTCTTGCTATCAGTTTTTGTATTTGGAGAAGCGTTAAATTGGCAGCTAATAATTGCTTTATTAATTGGTCTCACTGGTTTATACCTAGCAGTAAAACCATCAGTTGAGCAAAAGAATAAAAATTCTCTTTTTTGGCCATTTATTCTTTTCATCGGCAGTGGGTTACTAGATTTTCTTTTAAAAATTGGTGAACGCTATGTTCTATCAGATTGGTCTTCCTCTATGCTAACCGTAGCTATTTTTGCAAGTGCATTTATTTGGGGAATATTCTATGGTGTCCTAAAAAAGAAAATAGTATTCACAAAAAAGAATCTTCTGTGGTCCGCCATATTGGGAATACCTAACTTCTTTTCGATTTATTTTCTTTTTAAAGCACTTAGCGCATTTTCTGAGCAGTCTGTTATTCTTTTTCCAATCAATAATGTTGGAATTATTTTATGTACCACCCTGCTTGCAATTGTGCTATTTAGAGAAAAACTTTCTAAACTAAACCTAATGGGTTTGTTTTTCTGTGTGCTTTCGATAGCTATTCTCGCTTATAATGCCTGATTTTACTGAGTTTTTAACCATAAAACGCAATAGTGAATCCCTGTTTAAAGACAAAGGATCTAAACATTTTGGATATAGTTTTAGAATAAACTCCAGAGAAGAAGCAAAGAGTATAATAAATCAATTAAGAATCGAAAATCCCAAGTGTAATCATGTTTGTTATGCTTATCGTCTCATCGAAAATGAACAAGTGATAGAATTCAGTACCGATGATGGTGAGCCTAGTAATTCTGCTGGAGCACCTATTTTAGGTCAATTAAAATCTAAAAAACATTTTAATACATTGGTTGCAGTCGTTCGCTACTTTGGAGGAACTAAATTGGGTGTTTCTGGTTTGATAAATGCCTATAAAACAACTGCCGCAGATGTTCTAGAACTTTCAGATTCTATGACTTATTCTGTCACTTATATCGTTACTATCTCCTTAGACTCGAAAATGCTAGGTACTATCTTGAGTTTTTTGTCACGCCAAGATATTTCAATTATAAACCAAACTTACTCAAACCTGCATGAGATAACCGTTCATACAAATAGTTCCGAACTGGAGAGAATAAAAACTAAATTTGGAACTATTGTTCAAATAAAATGGGAAAAAAATTAATACTTGTACTTTGCTCCCTTGTTATTCAAGTAGGTTTAATTGCTCAGTCTAATTACTCCAACTTTAAAACAACCATAAGTCAACTTAGTAAAGTGCCTGACACTTCCCCTACTTTCCCATTCGCTTATCAACAGGGAGTTGCTTACCGACTGGCTTATGAACGATCTAGCCTAACAGGATCTCACGAGTTTTATCAACAATACATAAACGACTCAAAAGTTTTAGGCAGTGGATTAAAGGTGCATTACCGACACAATGGAGAAATAATAGTGCAAACTGATAATTGTATTACACCAAACTTCAAAGCCACTAATAAAACGCTGGAAGACTCAAATTTAGTTTGGATAAATAGCAATTCAGGACTCATATTAACGCAATTATCTGAAGTTCAATCACCAGATTTAACTGAAAATAATGAGATCTATAGAGATGAAAGTGGTACTGTGATTTTCGAGCGATCGATGAATCACCTATTTCATGCACCAGATAGTATTGCTGCATTCCATGTCTTTTTTCCAGACCCAATTACGTCTTCAAAATCAAGCTATGGAGGAGGTTTTGTAGATAATAATGACCAAAACAATACCAGCCTGCAAAATGAAATTTATTTAAAAAGTATTGAGGCAAAATTTGAAAACGATACGTTTTGGCTAGAAAACGATTATATAAAAATGGTGCAACTTGGTTCAACAGTAAAACCAGCAGCACATTCTAAAAATGGAACCTTCTTCTACAACCGAAGTGAACTTGGATTTGAGGATGCCAATGTCTATTACCACATAACACGTTTGAGAGCTCACATGGATTCTATTGGACATTCCAAGTTAGGTAAACGTCAAATATGGTCTGATGCTCATGGTTTGGCAGGAAGTGACAATTCCTTGTATGCCTCTAATACGAATCCACCGCGGATCTTATTCGGGACCGGTGGTGTTGACGATGCAGAAGATGTGACTGTAGTAGTGCATGAATATGGCCATGCGCTTACTGACTTTGCTGCTCCTAAAAGCAATATTGGTCTTGAACGTGGCGCATTAGATGAAGGTTTATGTGATTATTTGGCCACTTCTTACAAAACCCAAATCTCTAACTACAATTGGGAAAATGTATTTCCTTGGGATGGTCATAATGAATTCAATACAGGTCGACTTGCAAATTCGAAAAGAATATATATTGAAGGTGAAATACTTGACCCGCACTCTAGAGGAGAGATTATTTCTAGTGCATTGATGGAAGTCTATTTTGATATTGGAAAAAATTTAACTGACCAGTTAATTTACGAGTCTTTCTACTTTTTGGACAATGGGATGACTTTACCTCAGTATGGAAATATCCTGCTAACCGTTGAAGAGGAACTCTTTGAAGGATTGTACAAAGAAGACCTCTGTACTGCGCTAAAAAACCATGATTTAATAACCAGCTGTTTTGTTAGCCTAGCAGAATCCTCAGCTAGAATTATTGACTTTAAAATAATTAATTCTGAGGGCTTCGCGAATAACAATGGTGCATTGTCCTTTAAAAGCACTTCCAAAATAGAATCTGTAAACGTATACAACAGTCTAGGAAAAATAGTTGCCGGATATACTACAAATGAAGGTCCTATTAAAATACCGTCTCAATCATTTACTAACGGTTTATATATCTTGGAGGTTAAAACCTCAAACGCAATATATCGTCATAAAGTAGTTAAGCGTTTTTAGCTGCCTTTAATCTCGCTAAAAAATCATCTGGAGCAGTTATTGGTTTTCCTGTTTTTGTATCCACAAAAACTAGCGTAGTAAATGCTGAATTTAAATGCTCACCTTTTGTATTGTATGTTTCGTAATCAAATCGAATTCTAACTGTCGGATCTTTCTCAATTCTAGTTTCAATAATAAGTTCGTCGTCATAAAAAGCTGGCTTAAAATATTTGATATTGTATTCGAGTACAGGCATCATAATTCCGCTGTCTTCTAACTCCTTGTAGCTCATACCAATTCCCTTCATTGACTCGACTCTAGCCACCTCAAAGTATATTGCATAATTCCCATAGTAGACGTAGGACATTCTGTCGGTTTCTGCATAACGTACCCTAAGGTTTGTTTTTGTTTTGTACATTTAAAAGTCTTTTTTTGTTAGAAAACTACAACTTGTTAAGCTGTTAAAATATTCGTCAAAATAACCTAAAATTTCATAGTAAAATGAAAATCAGTTAGATAGGAATTTTGTGTTAAGTGAAGGTTAAGAGCCTTGTCAAATAAATTTAATAATCAAGTGTGAATTCATTTTTTTATTTACTTTTTTTAGAGAACATTTGTTTTATAATCAAAAAGGGGTGATATTGTGATCACCAAAATAGATTTTCTTCCAAAGAAAAACAGCATTAGAAATAAATTTTTTATAAGTATCATTAGAGGTAATTGGATGGATAAAAATGAGCACTAAAAATCATGAAGAAATTTGGAGTCGTTGTTTAGCGATTATCAAAGACAACGTTAATTTACAGAGTTACAAAACTTGGTTCGAACCGATCAAACCGTTAAGAATTAAAGACGACGTACTAACAATTCAAGTTCCTAGTCAATTCTTTTACGAATGGCTGGAAGAACACTACATTACATTACTGAAGAAGACAGTAAAAAAGGAAATAGGAACAGAAGGAAAGCTGGAGTACAGTATCATTATGGACAACAACTTCAATTCGTCCAAACCATATACTGTTAGAATACCTACTAGCAATCGAAAAGAGACTAAAAACCCTGCTGTGTCCATGCCATTGGACGTTGGTTCAGGTACGACCATCAGAAACCCATTTATTATTCCTGGGCTAAAGAAAGTTGTAGTGGATTCACAATTAAATCCAAACTACTCTTTTGACACCTACATTGAAGGAGATTCAAATCGGTTAGCGCGCTCTGCAGGATTTGCAGTTGCGAATAAACCAGGTGGTACTGCTTTTAACCCACTTCTTATCTATGGTGGAACTGGTTTAGGTAAAACACACCTTTCTCACGCTATTGGTATTGAGATAAAAAAGAACCATCCTAACAAAACAGTTCTTTACGTTTCCTCTGAAAAGTTTACCCAACAATTCATTGAATCGGTAAGAAATAATACTCAAAACGATTTTATGCACTTCTATCAAATGATTGATGTGCTCATTATTGACGATGTTCAGTTCCTATCTGGAAAAGAGCGAACTCAAGATGTCTTCTTCCACGTATTCAATCATTTGCACCAAAATGGTAAGCAGCTTATTCTTACGTCAGATAAGCCGCCAGTAGAAATGCAAGGAATGGAGCAAAGATTGCTTTCAAGATTTAAATGGGGTCTTTCTGCCGATCTTCAGATTCCATCTACCGAAACTAGAATCGCTATTCTAGAAATGAAGATGTATCAAGAGGGTATTGAATTACCTAAAGAAGTAATTGAATACTTGGCGTACAGCATTACAACAAACGTTAGAGAACTAGAAGGAGCATTGATTTCATTAATTGCTCAGTCTTCTCTAAACAAAAAATCAATCACCTTAGATTTAGCTAAGAAAATGATTGATAAATTTGTTAAGAACACTGCACGTGAAGTGAGTATCGATTACATCCAAAAAGTAGTTTGTGATTATTTCGATTTGAATATCGAATTATTGAAAAGTAAAACGAGAAAAAGAGAAGTTGTACAAGCACGTCAAATTGCAATGTTCTTCTCTAAAAAACTTACAAAAAGTTCGTTAGCGAACATTGGCGCCCATTGTGGCGGTAAAGATCACGCAACGGTACTTCATGCTTGCAAGACAGTAAATAACTTAATGGAAACCGATAAAACGTTTAGAGGTTACATTGATGAGTTGGACAAAAAGATTGCTTTGCAATAAGTTTAGTCAGCAAGATGAATAAGATTTTTTTTTTTTAGTTTTTTTAAAAGAGGGTTTTTTAACCCTCTTTTTTTTACTCTAATTTGAACAAATAGTAGGTGTCCTTTGCGTTTAATAAACCCATATTTACTGCAATGGTTCCTAATATTTCAGGTTTACTGCTTTTAACTAACTTCAATGGCACAGCTAATTGATTAATGGTAATTCCCAAATAATCTAGGTCGGCTTGTCGAAATATCAAATAATTTTCTTTTCCTGAATTTAACTCAATAGCACTTAAATTTTCGAGTGATTCAAGTTTTTGTGTCTCAATATTTCTCCTTGCAGAATGATACCAGTTTGCATGATTCCCCCCTTCCCAAGGTTCATAGGGGTTACCATATTGCATATGATAAATGAGTATGGGTTTAGTCTGATGTCGGTTATGCAGTTCTTGCATTAATACTGTGCTTCCTGTTCCAGCTGAAAGTTGAGCCACCTGAATCACCACAATGGTATTTACCGAACACAGCAAAACAATAACTGCATAGTACCATTTAGAGCTGCCTATTTGCTTTTCTAACCTTGTAAAAACGTCAAACAAAAGCATGGGGAACACAAATACTATTGGAAATAAAAACCGAAACTCCTTATGCCCTATCATACTATGCACTAATAGAAAGGGAATCAAAATCCATAAAAATGGAGATTTTTTGAAATGGTAAATCCAGACTGAGAAACCTAGTAAACTCAATATAACTCCCACAGGAGTTAAGTAAACCCATAGCTCTTCAAAATACATATACCAAGGATCAATACCGAAGCTTGCTGCCTTACCCTCAATTAAATTTGATGAAAGATAATTCCAAGGAGAAAAAACAAATGCCCCGTAAAACCAGTAATCACAGATGAGCAAAACAATCAATCCAATTAGACCGCCAAATAGTATCAGTACTATTTTGGAAATCTTGACGTGTTCAGCAATTACCAGCCAAGCAATAAAACCAGCAACAGCTATTCCCATTTGGAATCGAAATGCAAAACTTAACCCTAACAATAAACCAACAAAAACGAGCTGTTTTTTTTCTCGATTGGAGAAATAATGAGCCAATCCCCAAAGAAAAAATAGAGAAGATAAATTCTCTGATGAAAAGCGCACTAATAGATACGGCATAAACCATAAAAAGAAAGCACTCAGCGACAATAGAATTGGAATTCCCTTAGCTTCCCCTTCCCTATTCACCCAAGCTTTTATGAACTTAATATATACCCAAATCCCAAATAATCCTGTTGAAATGCGCAAAAGCATGGCCAGTATAAAGGGATCATTAAATCCAAACAGATAAATAACTTTAAAGAATCCTGCTGCAATTAATGGCTGAATACTTGGCCGGATTTGCGCTTTGAATTCCCAAGGCAATTGATCAGAGCCCGTATTTCCCAAAAAATAATTGGCAAATTCTATTATCTGATAATGCTCATCAGCGTGGTGATAGCCAACACTGTTGATGGCGGTAATAATAACTACAACCGCTACCAACGCTACTGTAAAAGCTCCTAATTGGTTAGATTTGACTAGTGCTAGAATTCTTTGAACCATCGTTCGAAAATAGAAGAATAATTAAACCCTATGTTTTTCATTTTTAAATGAAAAAAAGAGACCTTTGATTGGCTTGGTTATCAGAGAAATAACATTAATTTTGCAGCCCGAAATTAAAGTCAGAAAGCGGAATCTGACATAAAAAATACTCTCCTTCTTTCCGCAGTTGGAGATACAAATCAGAATTTATGTCTGAAGAAAATACAAAAGCTACCGAAGATAAGGTAGAAGAAAAAGCAGCTGAGACTAAAGTCACTGCCAAAACCGAAACGGCTGAAAAGAAGCCCGCGGCAAAAAAAGAACCTAAAGTAGCAAAAGAAGAAACTAAGACTGAAGAAGCTCCCGTAGCTGAAAAAGTTGAAGTTAAAGAAGTTGTTGCTGCTGAAGCAGCAGAGGCTCCTAAAGCTGAACCTAGAGTTATTGAACCCGTTGATTATACTAAAGTTAAGCCTTTAGATGAATTTGATTGGGATTCTTATGCAGACTCTGACGAGATGTATACGAAAGAAGAAAAAGCACAATTAGCAGTAGTTTATGGCGATACCCTTACTTCTATTAGCGATAATGAAGTGTTAGATGGTATTGTTTCTTCTATTACTAAAAAAGAAGTTGTAATCAACATCGGCTATAAGTCTGATGGTGTTATTACTGCTAACGAATTTAGATACAAGCAAGATTTAAAAATTGGTGATTCGGTTGAAGTTTACGTTGAAAAAACAGAAGACAAAACTGGACAATTGGTGCTTTCTCACAAAAAAGCAAGAACAACTAGAGCTTGGGAACATGTTAATAGTGCTCTTGAAACTGAAGAAGTTGTTACTGGTTTTATCAAATGCAGAACTAAAGGTGGTTTAATTGCCGATGTATTCGGAATTGAAGCATTCTTACCAGGTTCTCAGATTGATGTTAAGCCAATTAGAGATTACGATCAGTACGTTGGAAAAGAAATGGACTTTAGAGTTGTTAAGATCAACCAAGAGTTTAGAAACGTAGTTGTATCTCATAAAGCGCTTATAGAAGCTGAACTTGAAGAACAAAAAGTTGTAATCATGTCTAAACTTGAAAAAGGTCAAGTATTAGAAGGTGTGGTTAAAAATATTACTTCGTATGGAGTGTTTATTGATTTAGGTGGTGTTGACGGATTAGTTCACATTACTGACCTATCATGGGGAAGAATCAATCACCCAGAAGAAATGTTGGAATTGGATGAAAAAATCAACGTGGTTATTTTGGATTTCGATGACGACAAGAAAAGAATTGCTCTTGGTGTAAAACAATTACAACCACATCCATGGGATTCTTTAGCTGAAACTGTAAACGTTGGTGATAAAGTGAAAGGTAAAGTTGTAGTTCTTGCAGATTACGGTGCATTTGTAGAAATTGCTCCAGGTGTAGAAGGATTGATTCACGTATCAGAAATGAGCTGGAGTCAACACTTAAGAACTGCTCAAGATTTCTTTAAAGTAGGTGATGAAGTTGAAGCAACTATCATGACATTAGATCGTGAAGAGCGTAAAATGTCATTATCTACACGTCAATTGACTCAAGATCCATGGGAAGGTATCGAATCTAAATTCCCTGTAGACAGCAAAGTTCAAGGTAAGGTTACTAACCTATCTAACTTTGGTGTATTCGTAGAGTTAGAAGAAGGCGTTGATGGATTAGTTCATATCTCTGACCTTTCTTGGTCTAAGAAAGTGAATCACCCATCTGAATTTTGTAAAGCTGGTGAGCAAATCGAAGCTATTGTTTTAGAAATAGATAAGGACAACAGAAGATTAAGCTTAGGTCACAAACAATTGGAAGAAAACCCATGGGAAGTATTCCAAAGTGTATTTACTGAAGGATCAATTCACCAAGGAACATTATTGTCATTGACTGACAAAGGTGGTTTAGTTGGATTACCATACGGTGTTGAAGGATTTGCTCCTGGACGTCACTTGGTAAAAGAAGATGGTTCTAAAGTAAAGGTTGAAGATCAAATTGACTTTGTAGTTCTTGAATTTAGTAAAGACGCTAAGAAAATTATTGTTTCTCACTCTAGAATTCACGAAAGTGCAGCTGAAGGTGTTAAAGCGGTAGAAACTGGCGAAAGAAAAGCTCGTGGAACTGCAACTAGAAAAGCAGTTAAAAAATTGTCTGACAACGTAGAGAAATCTACTCTTGGCGATTTGGATGCTTTAAGTGCATTAAAAGCAAGTATGGAAAAAGCAGAAAAGAAGAAGTAAGTAACTTCACTTTCTCAAAATAGTAAAAGCCCTGTTGATTTAGTTCAATGGGGCTTTTTTTGCTCAAATAACTCCATGTCTTTAGTTGTAAAACTTTCTTTACATTAGCTAATCTTAAGAAAACAACCATTAACCTCCTAAACGGAAATTATCTTAACAGACGTGCTGTTCTGCTTCATTTTCAATACAATACTGAATTTATAGCTATTTGTAAGCGTATGAATTGATTTACATTACATTCAAGAATTACTCGGAAATCAAAGCAGCAGGACAACAGAAATTTATACTTATGTTAATATCGTGAAATTGGAAAGCAGACCTTCATTATTAGGTTTTTTAAATTTAAATGAAAACTAAATCAACAACAAAGTTTGTCTTACCCCCTAAAATAGAGAGTTATACACAAGAAATGTTGTCATATAAACAAGTTATTAGCATAAACCTATGAAGTATATTATAGTACTAATTGTCATATTCATTTTTTTTAGTTGCACAAGATCTACAGAAAACGAAAATGTTGCAATTGATTCACAAACCGTATCAAAAGACTTGCATGATTTGTACGATTCATTAATGTATACGAACATAAACTTACCGATTTTGATTGACTCATCCAACATATCGGTTGAGTGTATTCAGCAATTTGAAGAACTTGCACGTTCTACTCAGGGTGAGTTAAGTGTTGTAATTGATCCTGCTCAATTATCTTCAAAAATTGCAGAAATCATTGAAAATAATTTAAGTGACAATTCTGATTTACTCTTGATAATTGACCGAACACTTAGTATGAACGATGATATGTTGGCATTAAAAAATGGACTCGAAAAGTTCATAATACAAATGCAGGATTACAAAAATTTAAATATTGGAATTGCAACATATGGTGACAAACAAAACATTTCCTTGGTATGAATTCGTAAACTTTGGCGATGATTTTGAGGCTGCACGGACCTTTATACAAAATATAGAAGTGCACTCAGGTCTTGGCATTCCTGAGTCTGTTTATGACGCAATACTGGAGACGAGCCATGAAGGTTTTTGGAATTCTAAAGGAGAAAGAATTGCAATCTTACTAGGTGATGCACCTTCACACGATTCTACAAAATCTAGTAATTCAATCAAGGACGTTCTTAATTATGCCAATAAAAATGGCGTCAGAATGAATATATACCCTGTCGTATTGGGCCCAAACCCTATTGCGATAACGAATAAAAATGGACCAGTTATGCAAAGTAAAAATTTCATTAACTCGGTATATCCTAATCCTACTTCAGGTCTAATTTCAATTAACCTAACTAATGCAGAAGCTCTCACCTTAGAAGTCTTTGATTCAGAAGGAAATAAAATTTTAACGAAACAATTGACGGAATCTCAAAACAGAATTGATATAACCAATGGTAAAATAGGCCCATACATAGTGAGAGTATATGACAAAAATAAAAACTACGACTTTAGAAGAGTAATTAAAACTAATTGAATAAATCCAACTGACACTAATGCTAAAATCAGCCAAATTAGAAATAGGCAGTTTGTGATAAATTTGAAACAAATGAAATTTAATGCCCATAACTCAAGACCCTGATAGTATGCCATGAAAGCCTTACTTCTAATGGTCTTGGGATGTCGTATACCATGCAACTATTTATTTAGCTTTAATCTTTTCCTAT